>Ga0315291_10003043_pt1 | contig 21684 bp, 12 predicted proteins | sample YL17G12_20_MG_FD_203070 | JGI IMG/M metagenome (GOLD analysis project Ga0315291, IMG submission 203070) | Sediment microbial communities from Yellowstone Lake, YNP, Wyoming, USA - YL17G12_20 | ecosystem: Environmental > Aquatic > Freshwater > Lake > Sediment | place: USA: Wyoming | collected... | reverse complement strand
ACCAGCGGCAGCCGGGCAGCGGCTCCAGGCGGGCGAAGCGGATGTGCTGGCCGGCCTTGCCGCGCAGGCCGGTCTTGAGCAGTTCGTCGCGCCATTCGGCCTGGCGCAGCGTCTCGCCGGTGCGGGCAATTGAGTGATCAGGGATCAGTGACCCGTGACCAGGGGGGAGGATGCCGGTCGCCGGTTGGTCTGACGAGAGCAGGCTGTCAATGGATTGGACCGCCGGGGCGGGGACGGCCTCGACAGTAAAGGGGCCACTGACGCGGGTGACGTGGCGGTCCACGGTGGGCTGGTCGTAGAGCGTTTCCTGGCCGGGCGGCTCGTCGTTGGCGATGGACTTGAGCGTGACGTGTGGCACGATCTTGTAGTTGAAGCCGCTGCCCACGCCCTCTTGCGGGTGGGCCAGTTCGTAGTAGTCGTAGACCGCCGTCATCAGCCGCTGACGGGTGAGGGTGAGGGCGACACGAGAGGTGTCGCAGGTGATCCAGCGCCGGCCCCACTGCTCGGCCACGTAGGCTGTGGTGCCGCTCCCACACGTCGGGTCAAAGGCCAGGTCGCCGGGGTCAGTTGTCATCAGGAGGCAACGTTGAATAACCTTTGCCGCAGTCTGAACCACATATATCTTGGCTGCTACAAACGTGCTTACTATCGTATCGTCCCAGAAATCTGTAAGTGCGACCACAGGGAAGTCGTTAGCATATCTTTTGTAGCACAGGGTTGCACCAGAGATGATAAGGCGATTATGATTGGCCAGACGATCCAAACCTTCAAGAGTTGTTTTCCAGTTCTTGTCTCCTCCGGGATCAAATGTTCTTCCTTGAAAAGCGTAAGGTACAGATGTGTTAGTGCGAAACCCTTGTGAGAACAAACTCGCGGTCATAAATCTGTGACCCTCAGGGATTGGCTTGTCACCGGACAGTTCAGCGTTAGTGAGTTTTCGGCATTGACCATCGGTAGTTTCAACCCAAGTATAAGCACTACTCAGTGTTTCAGCCGTTCTCTCCGAATACAGTTGATGATATTTGAGTCGCTTTTGGTCTTTTCCATACCAAATCAAGAAGTCATTCACACCTGCAAGATATTTGTCTGTCTGCCCGCTTGTCTTCTTGAACGTGATGAGACTCACGAAATTCTCGCTCCCAAACACCTCATCCATCAAACTCCGCACCAAATGCACGTTCTCGTCGCTAATCTGTACGAACACGCTCCCGCTCTCGTGCAGCAGTTCGCGTGCCAGCAGCAGCCGGTCGCGCAGGTAGGTCAGGTAGGAGTGGATGCCCAGTTCCCACGTGTCACGGAAGGCGCGGATTTGCTCCGGCTCGGCGGTCAGGTCTTCGTCTTTACCGTCCTTCACGTCGCGCCGGTTGACGAACGGCTGAAAGTTGGAGCCGTACTTGATGCCGTAGGGCGGGTCAATGTAGATCATCTGCACCTGCCCCCCCAGCCCCTCTTTTTCCAGCAGGCTGTTCATCACCAGCAGGCTGTCGCCGGCGATCAGGCGGTTGGACCAGCCATGCTTGTGGCGGTAGAACTCGATGGCCTGGCGGATGGGCGGGTTCTCTTCCGGCGTTTGGAACAGCGACAGTTGCACCAGCGCGGCGGGGTCGGGCTGGCGGCGTACCGCCTCGACGATGGTGCGCGGGTCAATGCGCTCATGGACGTGCAGGGAGATGGTAAGCACCTCGAAGGAGGTGTGCTCGGCCTTGCCGGCCCACTGCAATTGTGGGTCGAGGTGGGGATCGTAGGCATAGGTGCGCGGGCCGGCGTCGGGGTCGGTATGGGGTGTCACCAGGCCGACGGGCGGGTTGTTGAGCCGCTCCTTGTCGGCGTGCCGGTAGGACTCAATCGAACGTTCGGTCGGGGTTGATTTTCTGCGTGCCATTCGTACGTCCTTTCGGATGTACCCATCCGCATTCGCCTGATAGTGGGCAGTCCCTCCCTTCATAGTGTACTGCGATTCTGCACGAAAGTCAACACCAAATTCGCCAGAGGGAGCAGGGACCAGGGAGCACCATCCCTACTCGTCGGGAAAGTCACAAGTCCAAAGAAGCGTGAAAGACACGAAAGGCCCGTTGCCTTCGTGTCTTTCGCGTCATTTGTGGTCCAGACGACCGAATAAAGTTATCGCACAGTGACCCTGGCGTCGTCCAGTGCTTTGTGCCCCCAACTGTCGGTCGCTTCGACACGGATAGTGAACGTGCCAGGTGAGCCATATCTGTGAACGATTGAAGCAGAGGGACCTGTGGAAAGTGTCGTTCCGTCTCCCAGGTCCCAACGGAATCTGGCTGGGGCGGGTCCAGCACTGGAGGTAAGCGTAGCGATACAGTCCACGGTTCGCCCGTCAACGGCACAACGAACGACAACAGATACGTCATCCTGGAGCCAATCCAGGATATTCTTCATCAGTTCCTCTCGCCCGTTGAGGTCGGGGTCGTTGTTGATGTCCTCGAAGCCAAAGGAGAGATAGGCGCTGCGGCCAAGATATTCCTGGGGTGCCTCCAGCGTGGGTTCGGAACTGTTCTTCACGCCGACAATGCCCTGGCACAGAGCGTCGTTTGGCGGAAGGGCGAACAGGATCGGTACGGCATCGTTGCCCAACGGCTCGATCTCGTCAACGTAGAGCGCGCACCCGGCTCCATCTCCACCGCAAGCGATGTCGAATTGCACTTCGCCAGCAATCGGTTCAACGAGGGCATTGCCTGTCCCTCTTATACTGGGAGTCGGTATCGTGTCTATGTCAAAGAGGGGATCATGGCAAAACCTGGCGCCCAGGCCGGCTATGAAGGAGGGGGCTGAGCCGTAGGCAATGTCCTGTCCCGTGATGAACAGCCGCCCACCCACCTCCAGATAGTTCTGTAATTCCGTAGCCTCAGTGCCTTCGATGGGGGACATGAAGTTCAGGCTGGTGTGAAGGTCCCGGCAGGTGAACCAGACCACGGCCGAAGCCCGTTCCATGTCAGCCTGTGTAGGTGTGCCATTATCGGCCTGCGTAGATGTGTCATTCTCCCGAGTATTCCAATAGGTGAACCTGTATCCCAGAGTATTGAGGGCACTTATATATCTGGCAGAGCAATCTGCCGATGAAGACCCTGTACCATCTTCGCTGTTCCGATCGTCGTCTACCAGGAGAATGGTGCCCGGTGGAATCGGCACGTTGACGATCTTGATCCAGTAGGGGACCCGGAGTGTAATGGCGCCACTGGTCAACCTGACGAAGCCCTCGTATTCTCCAGGGGAGACGTTCGTATTGACCTGCACCTGGAGTGTGAAGCTCTTCGGCGAGTCCACGTACAATGTAGATGGACTGACGGTCGCTCTCAAGTTAGGATTGCCTGCGGTCTCGACGACGGCCAGATTCCAGGTCCGATTGGACGTCCATGGGCTGATGGCAAACGATTGCCGGACTGTGACAGGGCCGTTGCCGGCGTTGTGAGAACCGAAACTGTGGCTGGGTGGATAGATGAAAGCCGGTTTACCGATCAGATCCGCACCCAGATCAATCCGCCCCGATCCACGTTCCATGACCTGGGCTGGCGGCGGAGCAAAACCGTCAGGCCGCCAGACCGGGGTCTTGGCCGTGGTCATCAGGACCGACCTCAGCGCATAAGCCGACAACCAGGACCAGCGTTGCCTCATGAGCGCCGCTGCTCCAGCAACGTGCGCTGCGGAAACGCTGGTGCCGCTGAGCCGGGTGTAGCCGGAGGAATCGCTGCAGCAACCTGTGAGCGGGTCATCCTGCGTGGAGGAAAGGACATCCACGCCGGGCGCGACCAAGTCGGGCTTGATCGCCCAGTCGGGGGCTGTTACATATCCGCGCCGGATCAAGCAACCGGCAAATCGAGCGTGACACAGAGGCCGGCCAGGTCGGCCAGCGCCTTCTCGTACGGTTGCCCCAGCAGGCAGGCGACGGGGTGAGGCAGGGCGATAAAGTAGGCCGGCACCTGCGGGTTGACCTGCACGGTCACCCGCTCGATCCAGCCGGCCAACTGGGCCAGGTGGCCGGCCCATTGCTGGCGGGGTCTTGAGGCCCAGGCGACCTGCTTCTCCCTAGCCCGCTGCAGGAACTCGGCCGGGTTCTGGCGCTCCCGCCACACCAGGACCTGGTAGGGGAACTGCCAACGCGCCAGGCACGCGGCGTACCGCTCCAGGAAGTCCGCCCGCTCCCCCTCGGACATGCGCGTCACGTCCTGGGACCCCACGCGCAGCACGGCGGCGACGATCCGTCCCCCGCGCTGCAAGGGCCTGGAGATGGCGACGTTATCCTGCACCAATTCGATGGGCACGTGTTCCTGGGTGTTTTTGCCAAGCGAAAACAAGGCCATTTGTTGATCGGAAACAAGGCCATTTTGGATACCTTGCCAGAACTTTGACAGTCGAAAACAGGACCATTTGTTGGTCGAAAACAAGGCCACCTCGCCTCGTCGTCGCCGGGCAGCCGCTGCGCGCCAGCTTGGGAAGTTGATCCCCAAAGGCAGGGGTGATTTCAGCGCTGCCTCGTGCCGCCAGGTTGCCTGGTGGTAGACCAGCCCCGAGGTCAAGAGCAGTTCCTCCATCTTCTGCCCACCTGGTGGGAAACCAGGCGTCGTCCAGTTCGTCCTCGTCGTCCGCCGGCAGGCCGACCGCCCAGTACAGGGGGAGGGGGAAGCGGCGGGCGGCCTGCAAGTCTGCCAGTTCCTTCTCCATACGGGGGAGCGCCCGCGATTGCAGGCCGGCCACGGCCGCCGGCTCTGAGAGCCGCCCCTGCTGGCTGCGGGTAATGAGGCCGGTGTAGCACCGGTCGGCGTAGCGGCTGGAGCGTTCCTGGCGCAGTGCCTGGTACGCCTGCGCCGGCGGGATCGGCTCGACCAGCATGCTGACCGTCACCCGGCCGGGGAAGTGCAGGAGCGGGTCGAGGCTCTCGAAGATCATCCCAGAGAAAACAGAAAAGCCCCGCAGGATGACCTTCGGGGCCTCTTGGTCGCCGGTATTGCCGCCGGCCCTCGTGGGGCTCTGGGCAGGGGGCCTCTATGGGGTCAAATTTAAGCAGGTTTTGCCGCCCGCTTCAGGGGGCAAGTGTCCGGACTTGGGGGGTATTTGTCCCACGGGGACCGGACATTCGTCCAGCGGCGGGCTGGGGTTGCCAGTGTGCCGGACGGCCGATCTCGCATGCAGTTGTCACTCGCGCGGATGGGCAATGAGTGCAGTGGAAAAGGGATCACGGTCGGGGCGTAGCCCGGACTGCGAGCCGTTCATCTGAACGACAGCCGGCAAAGCAGCCAGATGAAGGGCAGTGGCCGCACCTACTTCCTGGAGACGAGGGGCAGCAAGCCCTACTTAAGGATCACGGGAAGCCGCCGCGTCAGAGTCCGGTCCAAATTGGTCCAACTGGATTCAGAGCTGAAGATACTTCTGCCTCATCCGCTGCGACACTTCGGTCAGCAAAATGAGCGCCCGTTCAGCCCCTCTCTCTGAGAGAGTGCGCATCCCGCAACTTGGCGTGATCAGCGCTGAGGTGAGAAGAGCATCGAGCGGAACCCCCCTCGAAGCAACAAGTTGTATCGCTCCCTCCAACTTCCTTGTCAAACTCGCCACGTCCTCGGTCATCAAACACGCTTCATCGTCTACAGGCAGGATGCCCCAGGCAATAATCCCGCCGCGCTCCAGAAAGCCCCGTACTGCATCAGGGTAAAGTGAGAGCGATTCGGCGTACTTGTACGCATCAAAGTTCAGAATGTCCACCGAGGTAGACAATACGACTGACCAGTCAGTGTTGCCGCAGCAGTGGATACCCTTGAGCCCTTGAATGCCAGCGAAAACCTCTTCAAGCAACATCACAACTTGGTCACGTTCGATAGGGACGTAGGCCGAGCCAAAGGAAGCCAAGTAGGGCTCATCCACCACGATAATTGTGTGTGGCGCAAGTCTGCGCAATTCGCGTTCTTGCCAGGCTGCTTTTAGTCGCAAGTGCTTAGCGATTGCATCAGCAAGGACTTCGTCATAGAGGAGAGGCCTCCGATCTTGATCCGTCACTGTTAATCCCCAACTCACCGGCCCCGAGATCTGGCCTTTGACTGCACATGCTGAGTCAAACTCGAGTGTCAGGAAATGTGCCAACCCCGCTGCATAGCCTGAACTTAACGCACCGGCATCCAAGTTGTTCTCCAAGTAGGACGCATAGAGTTGTTCCAGTTCTGGATACAGATCACGCTCACGGTCCACATAGATACGTTCGCCTTGGCGGCTAACAACAATGCCGGGAAATCCCTCGCTGTACTGTACATACATGTTTTCAAAAAAAGTGCGCTTGGGAAGTTGCGGCCAGCTAGGGATTTGGGGCAGATACTGCCTGATCAGATCACACGCGACAATGGGATTTGTGTGAGGGAGACTCCCCACAGCCATAGGTAGTAAATCCCCGCGAAAGGGGTGAGTCATAACATCCTCCGGTCAAAGACCCACAATCAGTGAATCGCTGTCTGCCAGCAGGCTTCCGATCGATGCTAGTGACTTGGGTGAGTCATCACCATAATGCTGCGCAACGCGGCGGACGTTTCACATGGCGGCACGCGGTCTTGATATGATACCACAAAATCCTAGGAGAGGAAGTAGACAATGCTAAAGCAGCAACTGCACGGGCTGAGGTGTGCCCTCGAAAGCTGCACAATTTCTATCTGATTTGCCGATATCCCTATTAGCCTGTCAAGTCAAATGATAATGTTACCGAGAGCGGATGGTTCTACCAAATGAGAATGTTACCGGAATGCCCGCCTCCTTTCTTGAGTCTGGTGGTCTAGCCAGAGCGCGAAGCCGTCGCCGTGGTAGAGGCTGTGGACATGTGGGCAGCTCGGAGCGCAGCGGAGAGTTGTCCACATGTCCACCAGCTCTGCCTGAGGGCCACGCGAGTCTGGTTCAGTCGAATGCAATCAAAGGTGCAACCGTTACCTCAAGGGCGTGGTGCGGTCAAACGGGAAGCCGAGCAGCACCGCTCCTCCTTCCTCCAGGCCGTGGGCGCGGAGGGTCAGATGCACATCTTCGGTGATGCCGGGCACCGCTTTGGGCAGGGAACAGATGTACTCGATCCAGTCATAGATCTCTTGCCGCAACTGGCGTGGGTTGGTGCGATCGCGCAGCGCGTCCAGGTGCTCACGGCGTTCGCGGGGGATGGCCTGCGTATCACACACGCGGTCGAAGGGGGGGCGGGCATCGCCGTAGCGGCGCTTGACCCGGGCGGGCTGGGCGTCGTCACCTGGGATGATGATCTTCTCCTCCAGCCGCATGACGGGCTGGAAGAAGTTGTAGTAGAGCCACATGCGGTCGTAGAGGTGGTTCATGGCCAAGGTTTGGGCGACCGTATCGAGGCGCTCATGCTCCAGGTAAGCCCGAATGAGGGTGAAGTTCTTCTGTTCGACGAAGCGGTTGTCGTTCTTATGGTAGGGGCGGCTGCGGGAGATGCGTGCCTGCGGGACCTGCTCGCCCCAGAAGCGCAGCAGGTGCTCGTTGAAGAACGCACTATCGTTGTCCGGGTGGATTTCGCGCACCGGGAAGGGCAGGCGGGCCAGCATGCAGCGAAAGGCATCCTGCATCACCAGGTAACTGCGCCCCAACACGGCCGCCCGTTCACTCCACGCCGTCGCCACGTCGATCATCTGGATCGAACAGGCATACTCGCCGGCCGCTGTCGCCCCGCAGTGATGGACCAGGTCAGTCTCGAGACGGCCCGCTTTCCGTTCGTCCCACGGGATCAGCACCATCGGAATGTCCCGCGTCAGGGTGTTGGGGTGGGCACGCCCTCTGCGCTGGGGCAGGCGAGGTTCGTCCTGCCGGATGCGGCTCACCCGCCGCCGGACCGTGGAGACACTGATGGCGCTGAGTTGGTCCAACAAGGACGGAGAGGTCACCATTTCGCCGTGGGTCGCCAGATGCGTCGCCATCCACACCAGGTGAGGTGTGAGGCGCTCCGCACAGATGTAGTCCAGGCTCTCGGCGATGACCCGCAACGCATCATCCACTTCCGGGCCATAGGTCTCGCCCCGTTCCGTGCAACGGGCTTTGCGTTCCAGATCACTGTCCATGAGCCGGACCAGGCTCTTGCGGTGCAGACCGGTGACCGCTTCCATCTCGTCCAGGAGACGTCCTCTCTCGTCCCGATCCGCCTTCACGTACCGTTTCTGCATCTTGCGCAGATACTTCCATCGCTCATCTATCGTCATTTCGTCTTCTGCAGGCATGGTTCCTCCAGTAGCATTATCATTTGGAGGAATCATACCACTCCGGTAACATTTTACACGAGTTAATACGATTAGTTGAAGTTTCTCCAGATCTGTGCTATAATGTTCTCGACGGCCTATTGCACTGCTTCCCTTTTTATATTCCTGATCCGGTTGTATTATGACTGCCAGGTACCTATCGAATGGCAGAATGCATCAGTCTTCGACGCCCGATAAGCATCGGCCAGGGCGACTCTCCGCTCTGAGATATGCTGTCCCAGGACATAAGACTCAGCTAGCTCCATGAAAGAGGGACATACCAGACCAACAGCATGGTATAAGGGAAAAGGCATTAGGGGGAGAAAATGTCATCATCGGAAACTTCTTATCTGCAGTTATCAGATATAGTACCATGGGTGACGACGACAGGAAGTTTTCCGCCCGTCGTTGACGCGGACAGCGAACCAATCCTAGATCGGCCGCTAACGGAAGAGGAAGTGAGGAAAGCCATTGCTCTGGTTGTCGTAGAGCAAGGCAGGGCAGGCGTGGACATCCTCGTTTGTGGGCAGGTGCGTGGCACGATCACGGCTATTCAAGCCTATGACATACCTGGATACGATGGAATAAGAATTGTTGACAGACTGGGTATCCCCGAAAAATCTCGTCCTCTTCAGGACCTCGAATATGCGCGTAGCGTTGCCCTGGAAAATGGAATAACCAAGCCCTTCAAAGCGCATATTACAGGTCCCTCTACTATGGCTCATCTCTCTGCCATTGAGGTACCGGAGTACAGCTCCGATTCTGATCTTCGTAGATTGGTCTTAGATTTGGCCCACTCGTTAGCACCCCAGGCAGAACGGTTTGCCAACGCGGGCTTCGAGATAATCCAGATTGATGAGCCTGTGCTCCGCCCAGGCGTCAATCTGGCCCTGGCTTTTGAGGCTCTTGATATCATCAATGCTTACATTCCTGTCCCATTGATCCATGTGTGCAGAAATATAGAGCCTATCTTCATGGAACTCCTGTCTTTGAATCGGAAGATGAAGAACCCTTTCCAGGTTATGTGCGTGGAGGGGAAGCACCTTATGAGAGTACCCGGCTTGCGCGCAAGAGATCTAGAGGATGCTGGTGTCAAGATAGGTTTCGGATGCCTGGATGTGTCCAAGGAGAGTGTAGAGCCCCTATTCCAAGTCGAACGTGATATCCGCATCGCCCTGCAGCGCTTTGGTATAGACAACATCTGGGCAGTGACGCCTGAATGTGGCCTGCGACGGCGCTCTCTGTCTGCGACACGAGCCAAGATTCTGCGACTCGTTGAGGCACGGAACGCAGTTGCACAGAGAAGGCAACTGGCAGGCACCTAAACCACTGAAATGGACTGGTATCTGGATCAGGTTGCATCTCAGATGATGACGGGAGCGTAATCATGACACACCCTGATATCAAAGGATTCATCGGCCGCAATCAAGCGCTGGAAGTCTATTATGGGCTGCTTGCCGAGCGCACTATGGGCAGTGCTTTGTTCTTCTACTCGCCGCCGGAAGAGGGTGGCGTTGGAAAGACCCTCTTGCTCCAGCACATTTTCCAGTCTGAGCGATCGTCCCTCGTCCGTCGTGTCTGCGAACCAATAGATTTCTACGAAACCCGCAATCGCAAGATTGATGATGTGATGGAAACTTTGGTCTCAATCATCGGGCAAGAGTTCTTTCCAAGATATATCGAGGCAAAACGGAAGTATCAGACCTACCGCCTCCAAGAACCAGAACCCGACCCCGCGCAAGACTATGCCATGCGTCGTCATGGTCAAGCAGTCTTTCTGCATGAATGCAACCTGGCAGGCCAAGACGATCTAGTTTTGCTGTTTGACACGTTTGAAGCGATCCACGGGACTGAGACGGAAAGGTGGTTCCTATACGAATTTCTACCCGCTATGGATGAGGGACCATTTGTCGTTTTCGCAGGACGACACATGGGGACTAGATTGCCAGATAAAGTGAAGCCTTTCCGCCTGGCAGAGTTCACTGAGGAAGAAGCCCGGCTGTTCTTCGAGAATCGAAGGCCTGATTTTCCTCTTGCCTGGGTCCCGATCCTTTGGGAAAAATGCAAGCATCGCCCGCTTTTCATGGAAATGGTTGCGGACCCACTGTATTGCGAAGAGACCGAGTTGGAGAGCTGGCTGTCTCTGTCTCCTGATGAGTTTGTGGATCATCTGGTTGGCAAGATACAGCAGTTGGGCTATGATTACCCGATTCTCTTGGCTATGAGTTACCTCCATAGGCGTTTTGATCGTGACATATTGACTTATCTGTTTGAGCGTCATTCGTCTCTTGTCAGCAGATTTGAGAATGTGGAAGAAATCTTGAGGAGGTTAGGAAGATACTCCATTGTAAAATCCCGGGTCGAGCTGGGCAGCCATTTGCTGCATGATGAAGTTCGGTTGCTCGTCAGGACTAAGCTTGCTAAGTGGAGTGCGGGGAATGGAGAAACCCAAAAAGGGTTGCTTGATGAGCCATACAACTTGGTGGTCAATGGGTACTACGTGGACCGTATAAAAGATGCCTTTGATAAGCGGGGGCGAACTGACCCACTGTATCAGCAACTGGTCGCGGAGCGATTGGATTACATGCTGGAACGTGATGCAACAGGGCGACAAGCAGGTGCGGGCATGGAGTACTATAACTCAGGAGCGCATGGGGCTCAATCTGGCCCGCCCCCCCAAGGTCGGCGACAAGCAGGCGCGGGCATGGAGTACTATAACTCTGAAGCGAAGGTTGCGAAGGAGGAGGGGTTACACGACTTCGAAGAAGTCTTATGGAATGAAGCAATTCGTTACAGAGATGAGAAGACCCGATTCCCCCTGTGGGTGCCGTATGATAGGTGGGTGGAGCGGGGACAGTGGCTACAGCGGGCAGGCCGCTATCGCCGCGCCGCCGGACACTACGCCCAGATGCTCGGGATTTTCGGGGATGATCCTGAAAGAGAGATGATGATACGCTCGCGGTTGGGGTATTGTCTGAACCAAATCGGTCGGGCATACCGGCCTGAAACGAGCCCTGACAAGAGAACCTGGTTGAAAGGCGTAACACTGGGGTATGCGGAGGAACACTATCGAGTTGGACTGGAACGTGCCGGGGAAAGAGGTGAGGAGATCTGGCAGGCGAGCTTTGAGCGTAACTTGGGTATGGCCTATGCGACGGCGGGGATGTGGCAGGAAGCGCTGCACTGGTACGACACAAGCATTGGGCATTGCACAAATCTGATTGCCGATTTCTCCCCTGACAGCCCTGATCTTGCTACAGTGCTTGATATTAGGTCGGGGGCGCAGGTTTCCTCAGGGCATGTTTTGAGTTTTCTTGGGGCTTATGCACAGGCGGAGAGTCGATGTCAGGAGGCGCTGGGCTTTCTTGAGCGGAGCGCGTCGCTCGCGCGTGACAAAGCAGCCCAAGAACGAAGGCTTCGTGCTATGACCTTCGCCAATTTGAACCTGGCCACTAACGCGCGTTACACCGGCCAGTATAACCTTGCCACAGGATTTCATGTCGAAGCCATGCGGCTGGCCAGAGAGGCGGGCGATATGCACCTGCAGTGTATGATTCTGCAGGAAATGGGCATCAACTCCCATCTGGCAGGCGTCCACCACCGGATGAGCGGGCCAGAAGCCAAGTTCGGCAGTGAATTTGCAGCTGCTTCTTCTGAGAAACAGGTTGGGCTCACCCTGCGGCACTACCGGGAGCTTGTGAGGCTGCAACGTGAAGCGTTCGATAATCTGGCGCGAGCCCTAGACATGGCGCGCACTTCTTACAATGAAGTTGAGGTAGCCAATGTGTTGGGGAGATTGGCTGTCGTCTACATGGAAATCGGTGAGCTAGGGGACATTGCACACCGTTTTGAAGAGCCCAAGTCACTTCGGAAATCCATCCAGCGGCTAAAGATTGAGGCCGGGCGCCTAATACTGCCGGAGGAGGAGGAGTTGCGAAGAGAACTACTTGAGCCCGCTTTATTCGGTGAGATGTCTGACGTGGTAGATCAGGCCGCACGGCTTCTTGAAGTCAGCGCTCGGGTCGGTGAGAAAAGCCGCAACTATCATCGGGCCTTGGATAGCTGGAGCAAGCTGGCAGAGTCACAGATCTGGCGTGGGCAGTATGAGCTAGCAAGTATTGCTTCTAGCTACGTAGCGGCACTAACTCCACGGGATCATCAGGGGAAGCTTTTCAATGCCATTGGCACGACTGTAGAGGGGCACATTCGTCTGCTCCATGACGGGGATGATACGGGCGCGGCTCGGGCATACGGGGAGGGGTTTGTCACGCTTGCAGAGGAGCACGGCTACGCTGAGGCTTTATTGAGACCCCGTTTGGCTCGATTGAAGGATATCATTGATACTCAAGTGACTGCCCCTGATCGGCTGCTCAGCTTTGCTCGGGATATCGAGGTGTTTTGGAGAGAATCGGAGAATGTTGCAGAACTGCACCCAGAGATGTTGGAGTTGCTTGACGCGTGGAAACGAAAGGCGATCCAGCAGAAGCTCTTTGGGTAGGAGGAATCAGTTTCAGGGGGGAAAATGCCGCACGCCGAACACATGCCGGCTCTAGTCTGGATATCGGGATCGGGACCTAACACTCAATACCCAGTGCCCGCTGGTCACTGTGACTGCGATTGTAACAAGGCCTGTCCACCCTATAGGCAGATCGAGAGCTTTCAGTATCCAACAACGTGGGATGAGATACCGACTGTCAGGATAGATTGGTGCCACTCGGTGGCTATCATCCCACATTTGGATCGGGTGGTTGCATTGACGCCCCAAGTCATGGAGCAATTCTCACCAGCCCGATTAGGATCTGCAATCGAAAAAGTCCTTGCCAGTCCTCTACCTTCATCCTGTACGCCTGATGGAAGAGCACTTGATGTCTGGCTTCACCTGACCGATGACTGCAATTTGCGGTGCACGTACTGTTACGTGCCCAAGCGGCCCCAAGCCATGTCCCAGGAAGTAGCGCAACGTGCCGTAGAAGCGACCGTTCGCTCGGCATTGCAGCACGAATTTGATACTTTGCATTTGAAATATGCAGGCGGCGAGCCGCTGCTTAACATAGCCACTCTGCTTAGTGCCCACGACTATGCCGCAGGGCAGGCTAGCCAATATGGCCTGCGCCTCAAACCGGTTGTCCTTACCAATGGCACGTTGCTTTCCGATCAGTGTATTGCAGAACTCGAGCAACGTGACATATCCATTTCGATTTCCTTGGATGGCCTGGGTGCAGTTCAGGACGGTCAACGAAAATGTGTGGACGGTTCTGATTCTTTTGCTCTGGTTGAAAAATCTCTTGAACGCTTAGAGCACTTGGGGGTACAACCGCACATATCGATTACGGTGACAGCATATAGTGTCAAGTTCTTGCCCGCTCTGTTTGACTATCTATTGCGGCGTAATCTGTCATTCAGCCTGAATTTCTACCGCGAACATGGCCGTTCTGGTGAGCAAAGCCATCTGAGCATCACAGAACGAGCAATTCCTCATATTCTAGCCGCGCTAGAGGTTGTTGAGCAGCACCTTTCGCCGCAGAGTTTAATTGGCGTTCTGGCTGATCGGGCGGATTTCCGATTCACACATCTATTTGCGTGCAGTGCAGGACATAGCTATTTGGTCATAGATCCGAATGGGCAGGTCTTCAAGTGCCAGATGGATATGAGTCACAGTGTTTCTTCTATAGATGCGCATGATCCACTCAAAGCAGTAAGGAATTCATTGGATGGGATTCAGAACTTGCCAGCCGGCAAACGCACGGAATGTGCTGGATGTCGGTGGCGCTTCTGGTGTGGCGGGGGGTGCCCATATCTGACTAATCACATTAAAGGCCAATTCGGCACCTCATCACCTCATTGTGACATCTACCAGGCAGTGTTCCCTGCAGTGCTACGGTTGGAGGGGCTGCGTCTACTTAAGTATTGCGATCCTGTTGGACTTTCATAGTGGCAACACAATCTGGGTTCATTCTGATCTCAATTTTTGGAAGCGGTGGAGCATGTAACGCCGCTACCCACTGCGAATGGTGGGGCTGCGGATGCCCGTATCGCCAATTGCCAGGAAGCAGTGGAGCATATGACGCCATTGCTCACTGTGAAGACATTGACAAGGTGAAGGGCCCTTGGCCCAGGCATTCTTTTATGCTACAAGATGATGATTTTACCTGTTTCTTGCGGGAAGGCACTGAATTCCATCGTCGCCTTCCAACGGGACTCTTCACGGACAAGCTCGTACAGATCGGAGTACACGTACACGATACTGCGGCCAAGGGGCTTGCCACCACCAATTGGGAGCTCTTGAAATCCCCGACCTTTCCTGAGGGGAAACCTCTAGCGACACTGCGCAATGTCGCGCTTTATAGGTCGGTCTCGAAAAGCTCAGACGCAGAACCACCCCCAGAGGTCACTTGTCGGCTTCGTGTACTAATGGTGCTGACATTCCCGCAGGAGAAGCTGTGTAAGGAAGGGGTCAGATGGGTCCAGGAGCTACCAGACCTTAAGCTAGAGGATCTACGCGAGAGCCTAGAGAAAGAGTACAAGCGTCTCAGCATTAGCGCAGTTTCCCTCTTTGATACTCCTGATTCACCAGTCTATCTGCAGGGGCACAAGACATTCGGTATTAGGGAGCGGCTGGAGCAAGAGCGGTTCAGCGTTCTGCATATAATCACACACGGCAAGCTGATCAGGGGCACTCCTCATCTGAGCATGCTAAATGCCCCTACAGATTACCCTACAGAGGATGACCCGGGGCGACGGGCAGTAAGTAAACAGATACTAGAGGAGGTCTTCACAAGACTTGATGCCGAAAGCAAGCCCCGTTTGGTTGTGCTACAAAACTGTTTCAGCGGGGCCGGCGGCATGCATTCCTTAGCAGCGGCTCTCTCGTCAGCAGGTATTCCTGCCGTCATCGGGATGCAGCGCCGGCTTGGAGATGAGGAGGCACTCCGCTTCAATAGTGTTTTCTACGGTCATTTAAGGTCAAAGCCGGTTGAGGTCGCCCTGGCCCACACCCGCAGCGAACTATGTGCCCCCCCTATCTCTGAGTCTTACCCACAACTGTGGAATACTCCCGCTCTATTCAAGCACAGCAGAGAGCTGGTCCGCTTTGGGGTTGATTACCGGGACAAGCTCAGGGGTTATTTGGAGCAAGACTGGAGAGAGTTTGAGAGAGAGGTCAGGAACAACACTCCTCTTTCGAAATACCAGGTATCTCAGGAGTGGGAGGTGTCCAAACGACCTGGGCAAGAAAGGCCTGTGCTCGATACGGATTCGGATGCTGGGGCAAATCTAGAAAAGTGTCTGGACTTCTTTGACCAGCGGCAAGGAGGCGTTATAGCACTCTGTGGTGATCCAGGCTGTGGGCGAACACGTACCTTGCAGGAACTTATGGTTCGACAAATCGAGCGCGTTCGAGCTCAAAGTACCGAGTTTCACGGTCATGTGCAAGCCGCCTTGCCCCTGTGGATTGAAGTATCCAGGTTTTTGAACAACCTGCCCGGATCGCTAGGAGCGCTACTGAAGGTTGGATTTGAGCGGACCTCTACACGGACTGTGCAGACGCTAGGCGACAGCGGTCAGACAATTGACGACTGGTTGTATTCGGATCATTTCCTGATTCTGATCGATGATGCTGACCTTGTCCGTAAGGAGAACTGGCTATCTGAACTAATCGAACAGGTCAAACACGGTCGCCATAACCTCGCGTTTACGTGGACAGGTAGGCTGCCTAGGGCGTTATCGAACAGCGTTGATGTCGGGATAGAACTGAGAAGGTTTAGCTGGGAACGTGTTCCAGACGATTGGGGCATTTGCAAAATGCTGGACCGTGATGAGGCTCTGAGAGAACTCGCTAGATGGCCCGCGGTCGCTGCTTCGTTTGAGCGTGTCTCGGTAGGATCGAAAACAAACCTACTGGACGCCTGGGTAGAAGATGAGCTTAACCGCGCCCTTCAGAGATGTGGGATCACGGACGAGAAACAAAGGGAACAGATAAGAGGCATAGCCTATGAGCAGTTGGAGCACGTAGGGCACTATATCACAAGAGAACGCCGAGAAAGTACCCGTAAAGCAGTTCCTCAGGACCGCTTGTTCCGTGAAGAGGAGAGTCTGAAACCAGAGCATAGCGAAGTGAACCGGCAGGCATGGGAAGCTCTTCTGTCAAGAAAATTGATCCGCAGAGTGCGGGCTAATCAGATTGCGACGTGTAGTGATGTAGTGACTGAGTTTGCATCCGCTCGCTGGATAAGTCACCGGCTATCGAAACCGGCGGCGGCTTTCTCCCGGCTTGTTGAAGAGGACGACTACATAATGAATGATAATCAGGCTCGTATTCAGGATTTCTTGGCCTCGCTAATGGATGAGCCTGCGCATTGCTATCTCTTGATTCAGTCTGCACTGGGCTCTGGCAAACGCAAAGCTGCACTCAATTTCGCCATCAGCGGGGCGGAGTCCCTGAGTAAGATGGATCTATGTTTGCACAAGGACGATCCTTATGTAGATCGAATTCAGCGCATGGCTTTGATGTTGTTGGCGGAAGAACTGACGGAAGCTCCTATAGATGCAAATCTTCTACGTCAATTGAGTCGTCTTGGAAGCCTTGAAGAGATAAAGCGGCTAGGAGCACGACTACACCTTGTCGTGAAAGGCATCGAGAACATAAGAGATATTGCTCTAGAAGGGGATCCATCCGTTATGGGGGCTATCCCGCTTGTAATGCGTTGGGCTGAGAGTTGTCAGACCATTTCCTGGCTCTCGAAGGAGATAAATGACCGACGCCTGCCTCCAAGAATTCTAGACCCTGCTGCACGGCAAATTCTTGAGGTACCTGAACATTTCGAGGTATTGAAACTGCGACTCTTGACCACATTACTCTCTCCGGCAGATTCCAGGGGCGATAAAACCACATGTGAACTCGGCCTCTCGTCACCTAGTGTGCAGCAATCACCTAATGATCTTTTCGTTTGTGTTTATGATGTTCTAGAGTTTTTGAACCGTCCGGACTTGGTGGATTGGATATTGGAAAGATTGCCGTCCGAACGGAGGGACTCGATAATGTCCGACGTTAGTGAATACGGATATGAAAACTTGAAGAGAATGGTCAAAGAGTGAAAAGAGGGTCGGCCTTATAGAAAGAATGAATACCCTATCTGGAAGCGAGGTGCACGACAACATAAAGAGCTGGCTAAGTGCAGAGGGGCTGTCAGGACACCCTTTCACGCAACGGGAAGCCGACGCTGACACCAACTTGCCGAACTACTTCGTCGAGGTACGGTATTTTGATGAACTGATGGGAGACGTTGAAAATCCCAGGCCCGACTACATCACAGGATTTCGAGACTGATGATGTGGATGTGTTAGAGCACTTGGTAGCCAAAATCATACAGTGAATTGACACAAGACCTAAAGTGGTGTATATTTACTACTTGGGGAAGCTTTTTAGGAGATTTATCAGATTTGTTCAACACTATATGAACAGAAAAGTGCTATAGTGGTAGTATGCCTCGGCTGAGCAACGCCGCTCTGGTAATGCGTTCGAACAAGTGACAGGTTTGTGCCGAAATACCTTGGCGTAGAAGCAGCCTGAGTGCTCAAGGTCAGAGCGGAAGTCGCTTTACTGCTCAGTGTACGATGGCCGTCGCCGCTATGTGCAACGACAGCGCAGATACTTTAACTGAAGTATGTGACCCAGTTGTCCGGGTTACACCAACTTCATTCTTGTTCCCAGGTAATGCTGTGATCAGTGGGTAGGACCCCTGAAATGTCACTTTCTGAACGGCTGTTGTTTCGGAACGAGTGAAGGGAGGTACAAACATGCTGGATAACAAGCAACTCTATAACCGCGAAAGAGAGCAACAAATAGTGAAAGAGGTCGTCGAGCAGGCCAAGACAACAGGAGCATTCCAATGCTTCATTAACCTCTTTGGACTCCGCGGGATAGGGAAGTCGTTCACAATAAGGTGGTTACGAGACCGATATTGCCAAGATGAGAATATTCTTGTTGCCCAACTCGACACTGAATTGCCACAGGCAGGTATCAAGTCATTAAACAAGGATGTTTCCATAACCTCCATTCACCTTGCCGGACAATTCATCGAGCTAGCTGAGCTGTCAAGGGCCAAGTCGCACGCTGAAGCCACAGTCTTGTTTACAGACGACATGGACAAGTTGGGCCGTGAAACACTGTACAGCCTGGAGCAGGACGCTCTCAGAAAGGTCTTCGAACTGCCTGAGTTAAGCCATCTGGTCGTCATAGCCTCTAGCCAGAGTAGACTGGAGTGGATGGATTTCTCGGTAAGGAGGCGTCAGATATCAAGAAAACTCTCGCCGTTTGGTGAAGGTACGGTCAAAAAGGAGATTCAAAACAGTGTTCCAAACTACACATCATTTGCAGAAAGACTATGCAGAATCAGTGGTGGATTTCCGCTCAGTGTTGAACAGATCATAGAATACCTCAAGAATGAAAACCCCAACTTTGCAGATGTGATAGAGGAAAGGAAGTTGGTTAAAAGGAACTTTGATCGCTTTGTTGTCGGGTACATAATGAGAGATTATTCACCTATTAAGAGGCAGACTCTCGAAACACTGGCTGTGCTGCGCCGTTTTGACATAGCCATAATGCGTGCTTTTCTACCTGTATTTCTTGAGAAGCCTTACCGCGGATACTCGGTAGCCGACTATCTGGGACTGGTAGGTGAGCTTACGGAGGCGGCGCTGGTACAGTGGAGGTATGATCGCCGGGGATATTCCATTGATGAAGACCTGAGAAGTATTGTCATCGAGTACCTCCGGGCTTGCGATGAGAAATTTCGTGACAAACATGCCGAGGCAGCGAGAGTAAACAGAGATTTGATCGCAGGGCCTGAGTCTGCTGAGAGCAGAATTCGATATGCAATAGAATGGCTCTATCACAATACATACGGTCAAAACAAACCTCCCTTTTGTATCACGGCCGACGATCTCGAGGAAATGATAGGCTCATTGCACACCGTCACCCATAATCTGGACATTGACAGACGCGTCGAGATCAAGGAAATATTTAAGGAAGATCTTGAGTTGCAGAGCATGTTGGATGACTCTGCTCAACAGTATCTAGGAAATCTGACATAGTAGTTTGGGGGTTGGTACGAATGTCCGATCAGCTTGTTTCATTCAGTGGCATTACTCCCAGTGGCGGTTTTCTCATCGATCCAGTTGCCCTCGAAGAGGTCGCCGAAGTTGCTCTTAGTCGGGGTGAAAGTCAGCCTACTTGGTGGCGGAATCTGTTCAGGCAGGCAGCAGCATTGTTCAAGCAGACCTTCTTTGGATGGTCCGTTGACTTGAACTGCATAGACGAAGCTCACTGGGGGGTGGTATTTCCAGAGGACATCTCATCGGAAGTTCGAGATGCTGTTGAGCCACTTATTGAGATCCGTGCATCTCAGCAGGCAGGCAGACGCTTTATCCTTTTCTATCGCCCTGGAGAATCTGTGGAAAGATGGGCAAAGCGGTATGGTGTTGATAATCTACTGGATCCTGATCCTGAAAAGATTCCTTACTATCTCCTTGTGGCGGGTAGCCCCCAGCAGATACCTTTCAGATTTCAGCAAGACCTTGTTACATACGCGACTGGTCGATTGTGTTTTGAGAATGTGATTGAATATCAGAACTACATTCGGAATCTAGTGGTCTATATTCGAGAGCTTGAGATTCAACAAGCTATCCTTGAAACTGGGAGAACTGGCCTATTGTGTGTTGCTCCCTGCAGATTCAATCAAGAAAACGATTTTACTCATCTAGGCTTGGAAATGACTGGTCGGGTAAGAGAGAAATGGATCGGTGACAAGCAATTCCCTGAATTTGCACCTCCTCTGCTAGGTAATCATGCGACCCGGTCCGCATTGCTTCAAGTCTTGACTACTTTGTCTCCGGAGGTCATCCTCTTCGTTGGGCATGGTCTGCATGTTCCGCCAGGTAGCGAGATGTCACAGGCTGACTGGGAGGGTGCTCTTGTTTGTCAGGAAGAGGATGGACTGTCCTGGTTTTCTTCGGCTGATGTAACACCCAAGATGCAGATACACAACAGCATCTGGGTGGCTCTCGCTTGCCATGGGGCAGGAACACCAGCAAAGAGTGACTACAGCAGTTGGTTTTCCGAGAGAGAAATGGCACACCAAGACCAGGTTAGCAGTCTACCGCAAAGAATCTTGGGCGATAATAGACCAGGATTAGCATTCATTGGACATGTGGACTCCGTAACCGGGCTTACGGCAAGCTCGGACCTATTTAGCAAGCTTCTAGTAGAAATCTACACTGGACGCCGTCTAGGGCAAGCGATGAGGCATTTTCGTGAGCGCTCTGTAGTATCAGGTGATTTCATTCTGCGTTGGCAAGATGCTTTTGAGAATAGTGGGATGAGGCCTCCACAGCGCGAATCATTTGCAGCCCAATGGATTGCGTGGAGAGACGCTCGTAATTTCCTGTTGCTTGGAGACCCTGCTATCCAGATTTGTCAGAGCAGCTCAGCCCTCAGTAGTTGATCAGCGGTTGATTCGCCTCAATGTCTGGACTATTCGGCTTGTGCTTCCTAGCTTGCTATGGGAGACTGCGCAATTGACGTTTGTTGGCTGATCTCTGTCGGCGTTCCAAGTCCACAACCATCTCATATCGCTGATACCAGTACCCACCTGGCCTAGCAGACCGCCAAGCGCGGTGCTCACAACAGGCTGTGTTCACCACGCATTCTCCGCCTCCTCAATCCCCACCATCAACGACCGCAGCCGCTGCTCCGGTGGGATGTGCAGCATGGGCAGGGAGGGGTGGTAAAAGGCCGTCACCATTTCCAGGATCCCTTCGCCATCCAGGCACACGTAGCCGATGCCCAGCGTGGCCAGGCCGTGGACGACGGTCCGGCAGCGGCTGTCCAGTTCCGCCAGCGCCTTCTCGTAGGGTTGCCCCAGCAGGCGGGCGACGGGGTGAGGCAGGGCGACAAAGTAGGCCGGCACCTGCGGGTTGACCTGCACGGTCACCCGCTCGATCCAGCCGGCCAACTGGGCCAGATGGCCGGCCCACTGCTGGCGGGCTCCTGAGGCCCAGGCGGCTTGCTTCTCCCTGGCCTGCTGGAGGAAAAGGCATCGTTTGGCGTGGTTCGGCATTCCCCAATACTTGACAGGTTAGGTCATTGGTGGTATACTCTGTCTAGGTACATAGATATTCTATGTACATAGACTCCAGAAGGAGGGACTGCATGGGAGACAAAACGGATGAGCACATCGCGGATGGGTACATGCGGCTCGACATGCGCAAGGGGAGCACCACCATCTTGATCCTCAGCCTGCTGGCCGAGCGTCCGATGTATGGCTACCAGATTGCCAAGGACCTGGCCACCCGCAGTGGGGGGGTCTTTGAGTTCAAGGAGGGCACGCTCTACCCCGCCCTCCACCGCATGGAGAAGGACGGCCTGCTGACCGGCTACTGGGAGGTCGTGGAGGAGGGGCCG
>Ga0315291_10003042_pt1 | contig 21684 bp, 14 predicted proteins | sample YL17G12_20_MG_FD_203070 | JGI IMG/M metagenome (GOLD analysis project Ga0315291, IMG submission 203070) | Sediment microbial communities from Yellowstone Lake, YNP, Wyoming, USA - YL17G12_20 | ecosystem: Environmental > Aquatic > Freshwater > Lake > Sediment | place: USA: Wyoming | collected... | reverse complement strand
TCGCTGCGCGCTTCCGCCCGGAACTGCTCCCAGGCGTTGCGGATGAAGAGATTCCGGACGACGCGCTTCGCCTGAAGCCGACGGCGGAGGCTGCGGTACTGCTCGCCTCGTTCGCGGGATTCACTGAGGGCGCGCTGGAGATCGGCCTTGCCGACCCGTCTCCCTTCCTCCTCCGGCGCGGCGTAGTCTCGCAGCAGCAGCATCTGTTTCGTCTTCAGGTCATTCAGGCAGTGCTGCAGGTAGAACTGCACTTCCGCGTGGACGCGCTGTGGGCTGAGGTTTCGCTCCTCGACCCCGCGGGAAAGCAGGCGCTTGATAACATGGTCCATGACGCCGATCTCGTTCTTGAGCTGGGCGTCGGAGAAGTTCTCGATGGCGCGGACGATCTCGGGGAGCTTCGGCTCGTGGCCAAGCATCTCGGTCGCGTACTGCCAGACCGCCTGGAGTTTCGACAGGATCGTCGCGCGTTCGAGCTGCTTGGCCAGCTCGACCTCTTCCTCTGAGGTGAGCAGTTGGACGCGACCGATCTCCCTCAGGTACATCCTGACCGAGTCGTCGGGGGGGATGCCCTCGACGGTGGGAATCTCCTCCGGCACTGCGGCAACGGCCGTGCGGGAGCGGCGGTCTACAGCCGCGGGCTCCTCGTGCTCGTCAGACTTCTCGACCACCCTGATCCCCTCATCCCCCACCATCCGGAGGATGTCGTCGAGCTGGTCGGGATCTACCTGATCCTCGTTCAGGGTGTCGTTGATGTCCTCGTAGGTTAGGACATTGCCCTGCTTGCGCCCCTGCTCGAGGAGCTTCTGTATCTCCTCAGATTGTCTCAGATCACGACGCTGCAGCATGACTCTCCACCGATGGCCGGATGCCTGTGTTGGTCAGTGGCTTTGCCCGGCCAGCCCACCCGTAATGGCCTGGATGCGACCGTCTCCAGTGATCTGCGCTGGCGGCCAGACGGCGGTGACACCCACCATCATCTGGCTTCGACAGCGCCCCGTCCCGCGCCTGCAACTGTTTGCGCGGCCCCGCCAGAGCCGCCGCCAGGTTCCCAGGGCCTCGGCCCTAGCCTCTCATCTGCTCCACAAGCTCCCTACGCTGGGCAGAGACCTCGGCGAGCTCAGCGCGGATGGCGCTCTGCTCGTCCCCACTGTTCGCCTCTCTCAGACGCTGGGTGAGCAGCCGCTGGCGACGCTCAAGCCTCGCCTCCGCGATGCGGCGGACGCCACCGCGCAGGTGGAACTCGACCTGTTCCTGCGCCACATCGTCCAGCGAGAGCTGGGCCAGCAGCGCGGTGGCCTCTGCCTCCACCTCCGCGAGAACCGCCTCAACACTGACCCGCTCCGACCGCCCGACGAGTGCAGCGATTGCGTCGAAGACGGCCTGCTGCTCCGCCGTCGGGAAGTCGGTTCGCTCCAACATCGGCACAAACTGCCCGGCGAGTTCCCCATGGTGAAGCAAGGCCGCCAACACCGACGCGGTCAACCGGCTTCCGGGTGACTTCCCGGCGCCTGGCCCCGTGCGCGTATCCGGCGGCGGGGAAGCTCCTTCTGTTCGGCGTACCCGCTGGCCCCTTCTCGTAACATGCCGGGCGAGCTCGTCGCGAATAGCGGCCTCTGTTGTCCGCGATCGGGCCGGGCTGCCGGACGCTGTGGCGTTCGCCAGCCAGCCGATGTAGTATTCCCGCTCCACGCCCGGAGGAACACGTGCCAAAATCGCCACTGCGTCGCGGAGCGCGGTCATGCCTTCGCGCCCACCCTGGCCGTGTGCCAGGGCGCGGCTCAACTCCCACTCAAGCATAGGCACAGCCGCTTCGACAAGCTCGCCGAAGGCTTCAGCGCCCTTCGTCCTGATGACGTTGTCCGGGTCCATGCCCTCCGGCACGGTCGCCACCCGCACCTCTACCTCGACCTGTCGGAACAGCTCGCTGCTTCGCAGCGCGGCGGCCAGCCCGGCCGAGTCGGAGTCGAAGGCCAGCACGAGCCGGTCGGTCCTTCGCCTCAGCAGGTCCACGTGGCGAGGGGTCAGGGCGGTGCCCATGGTCGCCACAGTCTCGGCGAGCCCTGCGTCGTGACAGGCGATGGCATCCATGTATCCTTCGACCACGATGGCGCGGCCTTTGTCAGACATGGCCCGCCGGGCGAGGTCGAACGCCCAGAGCGTCTGCCCCTTCTGGAAAAGCGCTGTCTCAGGGGAGTTGAGGTACTTGGGCTGCTGGTCATCGGCGAGCGCGCGGCCGCCGAAAGCGATGACGCGGCCGGTCGCGTCGCGGATGGGGAAGATGAGCCGGTTCCGAAAGCGGTCGTAGAAGCCACCATCGTCCCTCTGGATCGCCAGCCCTGCGCGCCCTAGTTCCTTGCCAGAGAAGCCGTGCTTGTCCATCGCGTTCAGCAGCGCGTCCCACTGGTCCGGCGCGTAGCCGAGCAGAAACGTCTCGACCGATCCCTCAGACACGCCACGATCCTTCAGGTAGTCGCGGACGGCGGAGCCGGCGCGGCCCTTCAGGGTCGCGTTGAAGAAGCGCGCAGCCCGATCGTGGAGGGCAATCAACCGCTCTTTCGCGAGCGCCTGAGAGGCGGCGACCGGCGTTCTGGGCTGAATGCCGAGCCTGCGCGCGAGGAGCTCGACAGCATCCTGGAAGCTGAGCTTCTCGGTCATCTCGACGAAGCGGAAGACATCGCCGCCGGCCTTGCAGCCGAAGCAGTACCAGAGCCCGGTTTCGGGGTCAACGCTGAACGAGGGGGTCCGCTCCTGGTGGAACGGGCAGAGGCCGGTCAGACGCCGCCCGGCCTTGCGGAGGCGGACGTGAGGTGAGATGAGCTCGACGAGGTCGGCTCTCCGGCGGATTTCATCGAGGTCCCAACCACCCCCAGGCATGTTCTCCTCACCTCCGCTCTCTGCTTCTGTCGGGGAGGAGCTTGCTCCTGCCGCGTGCGCCGCCCGCACACAGGTGCGCGGGAAACGACCAAGGTTGCCCGCGGACTGGGTAGAATAGGAGTGTGGGGAGCGGGGGCAATGGGCCGGCGATAGCGGAGCGGATCCGGTTCAACTTCAGCGCCCTCGTCGCAGCGCCCCTGTTTCCCTCCTGTTGCGTCGTCGCGTGCTCCGCCAGTGACCTCTTCGCCTCATCCCGCGATCTCCAGTTCCAGCTTCTGCACGGTGAAGTTGTAGTCGTCTTCGCTCCCCGAGGAGACCATGTGCACCGTCCTGCCATCCTCGCTCATCCACTTGGTGGGGAAGCAGGGCTGATAGTCGCCATAGGTCCCCCAATCGTTGTCCACGTAGAAGAGCGACCACGGCCCCCACGGCTCCGGCGCCTCGAACAGGGTGAGCTGGCTGCGCATCGCCGATTCCGGCCAGGTCTGGTGGTAGGGCCTGGGGATGCCGTTCGCATCTATGAAGGAGTAGTTGCCGAGGAGGTAGCGGCCGAGCCCTTTGTTGTAGGAGACGTGGTCCTCTCCGCACATGAGCGGATAGCGGAAGATGGGAACGGCCTTACTGTCCCCTGCCCCCCACGTCGGTTCAGCGCCCTCGTTGAGTTTGACCACGAACTCCCATGCCTCGCGCTCCAAGATACTGGTCTTTGGCACGCGGCCCAGCAGCAGATAGTCGCCGTTCTCCCAGTAGCTGTTGCCATCATCGGCCCCAGGGAAGTAGGCGTAGACGTACTGGTTCCGCGCTCCCTCGTAATCCTTACCGAACTGAAGGAAGTGGCACGAGCTGAGCCGGCCGGTGAAGAAGTCGGTCGGGGTGGCCTCGCGGTTCCAATTCGCCCCGTAATCGTCGGTGGTGATGATCCAGCCGTGGAAGTTACGCTGGCGGTTGAACTTCGGGTCCTCGCCGTAGTTCATCGCCTCGACCGCGAAGTAGAGCCTGCCGTCTAGGCTGAGCAGGCCGGCCGGCTTGACACCGTTTTTCGCGTCGGCGGGAGGGATTTGGCAGTACCTGGCGACTTCGACCGGCATGTTGTCTATGAGCATGAGATGGAAATGCCAGCCGGTCTGCGGTTCGCCCGTGATCCGCCAGAAGTTCATGGGAGAGCCGGAGTTGTCACCCGCGCCGCCATAGAGGTTGCCGTCGGCGGCCCAGGTGATAGGCCACATATCGCCGTCCGCCTTGTGGTAGCGGTGCTTGCCTGGGGTGACCCTGGTGATCAACGCGCTCCACGGATAGTCCGGCATCGGTGCAGGCATCTCTCTCCTCCTCGCCAGATGAGCTCACGCGGCCCGAGTTCCCTCGCCGTCGGATGATACCTGCCACCGGTCCGAGCTAGGCTCTAGCGGTGGCCGCGCAACAGCTTGGCCCGCTTCAGATTTCTGCGGTCATCGCCCGGCCGGTCTATCGGCGTCTCGAGGATCGCGCACCGGTCGCGGATCTCTCTGCGGCGCAGGAAGGCGCGGAGGCCGGTATCGCCGATGGTGCCGCGGCCGATGTGCGCGTGATGATCTATGTGCGAGCCGGCCTCGCCGTGGCAGTCGTTGAGATGAATGAGGCGGAGGCGCGACAGACCCACCACGCGGCCGAACTCGCGTAGCGTTCGGCCCACCCATCGCGCGCGGTCGAGCCGGTGGCCGGCCGCGTGGGCGTGGCAGGTGTCGAAGCAGACTCCCACCCGTTCGTCGCCGTGGAACAGATCGAGCAGTCGCGCGAACTCGTGCCATGTGCTCCCCAGCTCACTGCCGCGCCCGGCGGTGTTCTCCAGCAGAAGCTGTACGCCGTCCGGCGCGCCGGCGAGGAGAGAGCGGATGCTTTGGGCGAGTGTCCGCAGGCCGGTGTCGGTTCCCGCGCCCAGATGGTGACCGAAGTGGGTGGCCACGGTCGTGCCGCCGAGCGCGACCGCGCGCACCATGTCGTCGGCGACGCTGCGGAGGGAGCGTTGGCGCAGGGCTCGGCCAGGTGAGGCGAGGTTCACCAGGTAGCAGGAGTGCACGACGACCGGCGAGATGTCAGCCTTGCCCAGGATGCGGCGGAACTCAGCGATCTCGTCCTGGCTGTGGGTCCGCCCCTGCCATCCTCTCGCGTTGCGGGCAAACACCTGGATGCACTCGCAGCCAAGCGAGCGCGCGCGGCGAGCCGCCTGCACCAGACCTCCTGCGACGGGAATGTGCACTCCGAGTCGCACGAAAACGCCCTCTCGCTAAGAACGGCTGAGCCACTCGGTGACCTCGTCAGCCGTCGGGCTGTGAACGCCGACGAACCGCGAGACCACACCGCCCGCGGCGTTGGCGAGTTCGGCCGTCTCCAGGTAGCTGGCGCCTGCTGCCAGGGCGAGCGCGGAGGCCGCGCTCACCGCATCCCCACAGCCGGTGGCATCGCCGACATCGCCTGGGCTGGCGATCGCCGGCACGGAAGCGACCCGGTCCTCCGCGAACACCGCAATGCCGTTGGCGCCGCGGGTGATGAACACCGCGTCAGCGTTCAGTCGCTCCCTCAACGCCCGACCTGCGGCCACAATGTGGGGAGGGAGGGTAGCCGAGGCTTCAGCCTGGTCTGGGGGCTGCGAATACAGGCTAGAGCCTGCGTTACCAGCGGCCTGGAGCGCCTCCGCCTCATTCGGGCTGACCAGGGAGGCGTTGCGGAAGATCTCGATGTTGGCGGGCTTGGGATCGGCGCAGAAGGGGACGCGCGCGGCGCGCGCCTCTCCGATCACATCACCGGGGAGCGATTCGCTCGAGACGACCCCCTTGGCGTAGTCGGACACGAGGACCACAGCCGCCTGGGGGAGCATGCGACGGGTGATGTCGAGCAAGCGGCTCGAGATGGCGCTGTCGAACGGCAGATCCGATTCAGTGTCAATGCGCAGGAGCTGCTGGCGGCCGGCGAGGATGCGGAGCTTGTGGGTGGTAGGGCGAGAAGAGTCCGGAACAACACCGGAGACATCTGCGCCGCGGGCCGCCAGGTCCGACCGGAGCCGCCGGCCGAAGTCGTCGTCTCCGATCACGCCGATGACGGCGACGCTGGCGCCGAGGGTCAACAGGATGGCGGCGGCGTTGCCGGCGCCGCCGGGCTTCTCGGCGCGCGCGTCGGGCGTCAGCGGCATGTTGACAACCGGGATCGGCGCCTCGGGCGAGATGCGCTTCACGCTCCCGAATACCCACTCGTCCATCATCAGGTCGCCGATGAGCAATACCCGGCGCCCGACCGATGCCCGCAGCAGTTCCCGCGCGCGCTCCGGCGTCATGCCGCTGCCCTCCTGGCCGGCCTCGCGCTCACGACCCCGATGCGCGGGCACAGATCGTGAAGCCGGCAGATTCCGCACCGCGGCCGCCGGGCGGCGCAGACGCGCCGGCCATGCTGTACTAGGCCGAGGTGCAAGGCGAGCATATCGCCCGCGCTCCAACCCTTGCCCGCGGGCCGCCTTCGGCCCTTACCTGAACCGCGCTTGGACAGCATCAGGTCGTATCGCTCGTGCGCGCGCTCCATCGTCGTGTTGGGCGCAAGCAAGCCCAACCGCTTTGACACCCGAAGGACATGTGTGTCCACAGGGAACGCGGGTCGCTTGAGCGAGAACAGCAGAACGCAGGCGGCGGTCTTCGGGCCGACCCCCGAGAGCGCGGTCAGGTAGCCAAGCGCCCGCGGCACCTTCGCCCGCTTGAGGAACGACAGGTCGAGCGCGCCGCGGTCTTCCTCGATGGTGCGCAGGATCTGCTTGATGCGGCGCGCCTTGATGTCCGCCAACCCGCCCAGCCGAATGGCGCTGGCGATCTGGCTCGGCCGCGCCCCCAGCGCCTCCTCCCATCTCGGGAACTTCGCCTTGAGCCGTGCGAAGGCGCGGTGAGAGTTGACGTCACTCGTGTTCTGGGACAGCACTGTGGCGATGAGGCTGTCGAGCGGATCGCTTTCCGAGGGATGGGCAGGCCGGCCGTAGGCGCGGTCGAGCTGTCGCAGGATCAGCGGCAGGCGAATCGACGGCGCGCTCGCCGCCAGGCTATCTGACGATGGATTGCTCACGCTCGCGGCCCACCAGGACGATGGTGACGGGCGCGCCGCTCAGCTCCTCGATGCGCGCCAGATAGCGCTGGGCACTGGCCGGCAGGTCGGAGTAGCGCGTGGCTCTCGATGTTTCGCTCTTCCATCCGGGCAGTGTCTCGTAGACGGGCTCGCACCTCGCGAGTTCCTGAATCTGGTTCGGCAGGTGCGGGACATCTTTGCCGTCAATGCGGTAGCCGACGCAAACCGGAATCTCGTCGAACTGGTCGAGCACATCGAGGTGCGTGATCGCCAGCGCCTCGATGCCGTTCAGGCGCACCGACTTGCGCACCACCATCGCGTCGAACCAGCCGATCCGTCTGGCGCGGCCGGTGGTGCTGCCGAACTCGCCGCCTGGTTCGCGCATGGTCCGGGCGATGCTCTCCTCCATCTCGGTCGGGAACGGCCCGGCGCCGACGCGCGTGGTATAGGCTTTCGCCACGCCGACAATGTGATCTATTACCTTGGGGCTGACGCCCGCGCCGGCCGCGACCTCGCCCGAGAGCGGGTTCGAGCTGGTGACATACGGGTAGCTGCCCCAGTCAATGTCGAGCAGCGTCCCGTGCGCGCCCTCGAAGAGCACGCGCTTGCCGGCGTCCAGCGCCTCCTGCACGACGACCGATGTGTCGCAGATCGCATCGGCGAAGTGGTCATAGAGTGTGACGAGGTCATGGAAAAGGCGATCGGGATCAACCGTGCGGGCCTTGTACACGTTCTTCAGAATGAGATTCTTGAGAGTGACTGCGTCGCCGAGCCGCTCGGCCAGCGCGTCCCGATCTCGCAGGTCGCCGACGCGGATACCGCGGCGGGCCGCCTTGTCCTCGTAGGCCGGGCCGATGCCGCGGCCGGTGGTGCCAATCGCCCGCTTGCCCCGCCGCTTCTCCTCCTCTTCCTCGATCAGCCTGTGGTAGGGAAGGATGAGGTGAGCGTTCTCGCTGATGTGGAAGTTGCCGCGCAGTGCGATGCCGCGGGAGGAAAGCTCGGACTCCTCTTGCAGGAGCACATCGAGGTCAATGACCATGCCCGCGCCCAGCAGCGAGAGCTTGCCGCGGAGGATCCCCGTTGGGATGAGGTGGACGGCGAACTTCTCATTGCCGATCCAGACGGTGTGGCCGGCGTTGTTGCCGCCCTGATAGCGCATCACCAGATCGGAGTCAGCCGCAAGCAGGTCAACGACCCGGCCCTTGCCTTCGTCTCCCCACTGGCTCCCCACGACAACGGTTGCTGGCACGTCCGCCCTCTCCTGTGGGCGCCGGAGGCGCCCGGCGCTCTTGTTGGCAATGGCGGGCGACCGCTCAGGGCCGCCCCTGCGACGCCCCGCCGCGAAACGCGGCTTTGCGTGGCCTGTTGGGGGAAACAAGAAAGCCCAAATGGGGTGCCATTCGGGCCTGAGGGATGCTGCTCTCCTCGTCCGCCGCTTCCTCACATAACTATAGCGAAGAGGGGAGGGGATGTCAACGGGAAAAGGGCGCTTCCGGTTCCGCGGCTGAGGGCGTGGAACGCGGGCGCGAGTTTGCGCTGGGCTCTGCTACCGCTTCGTCATCAGCAGCGTGCCGTTCTCGCCTCTCACCTTTCCACTCTCTCATCTCACTCCACTTCTCCTTGCCCCAGGGCAAGGAGAAGTGGAGGCTAGGGGATTCGAACCCCTGACCTCCTGCGTGCAAGGCAGGCGCTCTCCCAGCTGAGCTAAGCCCCCACGAAACCGAGGAGTCGAAAGCCGAAAGTCAAGAGTCGGAACGACAGAGGCATTGTACCCCAAAATGGACTCCGGTGTGAAGGGAGGGTTCACGGGGATCGGCCGCCTGATGTAGAGCCACCAAGCACTGAGCCGGGCGGTGAAGCGATGCCGAGAACCGCCTCTTCGACTCTCGACTTCTCGACTCTTCGCATCTGGTGGGCCCCGCTGGACTCGAACCAGCCACCTCTGCCTTATCAGGGCAGCGCTCTAGCCAACTGAGCTAGGAGCCCACGCCACAAATAGTTCGAGAGGGCGCCTAAGACGCCCTCTCGCGAATCCCCCACGGGGCCTCGTGCGGCCCTGAAAACTCAACAGTGTCCGGATGGTTATCGACCTAGAGTTCCGACAGCCCCGTCGGTCTATCCCGAAGGACGCCTTCGAAGCTGGTTGGGGGAACTCCTTAGAAAGGAGGTGATCCAGCCGCACCTTCCGGTACGGCTACCTTGTTACGACTTAGCGCCAATCGCCGACCGCACCTTCGGCACCTCCCTCCCTTGCGGGTCGGGCCAGTGACTTCGGGTGCAACCGACTTTCATCGCTTGACGGGCGGTGTGTACAAGGCCCGGGAACGTATTCACCGCAGTGCTGCTGACCTGCGGTTACTAGCGATTCCGACTTCACGGAGTCGGGTTGCAGACTCCGATCCGAACTGAGGACGGCTTTGTGGGATCGGCTCCACCTCGCGGTCTTGCTTCCCTTTGTGCCGCCCATTGTAGCATGTGTGCAGCCCACGGCATAAGGGGCATGCTGACTTGACGTCATCCCCACCTTCCTCCAGATTACTCTGGCAGTCCTCTATGAGTGCCCAGCCGAACTGATGGCAACATAGAGCGAGGGTTGCGCTCGTTGCGGAACTTAACCCAACATCTCACGACACGAGCTGACGACAGCCATGCACCACCTGTCTTGCGGCTCCCCGAAGGGCACTCCACCGTTTCCGGCGGATTCCGCAGATGTCAAGCCGTGGTAAGGTTTTTCGCGTAGCCTCGAATTGAGCCACATGCTCCACCGCTTGTGCGGGCCCCCGTCAATTCCAGTTTGAGTTTCAGCCTTGCGGCCGTACTCCCCAGGCGGGTCACTTAACGCGTTAGCTGCGGCACTGCAGGGGTCGATACCCGCAACACCTAGTGACCATCGTTTACGGCTAGGACTACCGGGGTATCTAATCCCGTTCGCTCCCCTAGCTTTCGCACCTCAGCGTCAGTACCGGTCCAGGAAGCCGCCTTCGCCACCGGTGTTCTAGCTGATATCTACGCATTCCACCGCTACACCAGCTATTCCGCTTCCCTCTCCCGGACTCGAGTCCACCAGTATCGACTGACATTGCTGGGTTGGGCCCAGCGCTTTCACAGCCGACTTAGCGGACCGCCTACGTGCTCTTTACGCCCAGTAAATCCGGACAACGCTTGCCCCCTCCGTATTACCGCGGCTGCTGGCACGGAGTTAGCCGGGGCTTCTTCTGCGGGTACCGTCATTGTGTTCTTCCCCGCCAAAAGAGGTTTACGACCCGAAGGCCTTCATCCCTCACGCGGCGTCGCTGTCTCAGGGTTTCCCCCATTGGACAATATTCCCGCTTGCTGCCTCCCGTAGGAGTCTGGGCCGTGTCTCAGTCCCAGTGTGGCCGGTCACCCTCTCAGGTCGGCTACCCGTCGTAGCCTTGGTAGGCCGTTACCCTACCAACAAGCTGATGGGCCGCGAGCCCCTCCCGCTGCGGGTTTCCCCTTTCCAAGCCCTATCATGTGACAGGGCTTCATATCCGGTATTAGCAGGCCTTTCGGCTTGTTATCCCAGACCGCGGGGCAGGTTGCTCACGTGTTACTCACCCGTTCGCCGCTAGGCTTCAGGGCTTCGTCCGAAGACTCAGCCCAAAAGCCCCGCTCGACTTGCATAGCTTAGGCACGCCGCTAGCGTTCGTCCTGAGCCAGGATCAAACTCTCCATTGGAAGCTTGATCCAGCGACCGCATGCGCTGAGCCAACTCCCCGACGGGGGTCGGGATGCTCTGCGCCAACTACGGTCGCAATCTCTCAAAACACGCAACCATCCGAACACTGTTCAGTTCTCAAGGTCCGAGCGAGAACCCCCCGCAGACAAGAATCCGAGAGGCCTCCATCTGCCTCTCGAAACCCGCCCGCCTGTGAAGGTTCCCTACTAGCCACTAGTATTCTGCCACAATCTGGGCCGGCCTGTCAAGGGCCCCACCAAGACTTCTTGTGCAGTCCGGCCCAACAGCGCCACCGGCGAGACCACTCGTGGGGCAGGCTCCCAGCCTGCCCAGATTGCCCCCACACTCACACCAACCGCACCACCCTCCGCTTCCCCACCCGCAGCAGCATCCCCGGCGTCAGCGCGACCTCCTCCTGCGGATCGGCAATGCGGCGCTCGTCGAGGTAGACGCCTCCGCCTCTGATGAGGCGCGTCGCCTCGCCTCTGGACTTGGCCAGCCCGAGCTGGGCAACGGCAGTGGAGATCCACACGGGCTTACCCCGCAGGTCGGCCGGGATTGTGAGCTCCTCCGCCACGGCCTCGTAGTCCTCACGTGTCTGCTGGCGCTGCGTGGAGAACACTCGCAGAAAGGTCTCGTCGGCCGCCTGCGCTGTCTCGGCGCTGTGGTAAAGGGTGACGATCTCGCGGCCGAGGCGGCGCTTGGCGTCGCGAGGGTTCAACGCGCCGGACCTCATGCCCGACACCATCTGCGCGATCTCATCGGGCGGCACGTCGGTGCACAGCTCGAAGTACTGCTGAATGCAATCATCGGGGATGGACATAACCTTGCCGAACATGTCGTCCGGCGGATCGTTCACACCGATGTAGTTCCCCAGCGACTTCCCCATCCGCCGCACGCCATCCGTGCCGACGAGGATCGGGAAGGTGATGATGCACTGCGGCTCATGCGCCTTGCCGAGCACGCCCGCGCGCTGGAGCTCCCGCCCAACGAGCAGGTTGAACTTCTGCTCGGTGCCGCCAAGCTCCACATCGGCGCGGATGGCGACGGAGTCATAGCCCTGGAAGAGCGGATAGAGAAACTCGTGAAGGCTGATCGGCTGGTTGTCAGTATAGCGCGCCCGGAAGTCCTCCCGCGCGAGAAGCTGGTTCACCGTATGCGTCGCCGCCAGCCGGATGATCTCCTCCGCCGTGAGCTTCGAGAGCCACTCGCTGTTGTAGTGGAACTCGGTCTTCCCGGGGTCGAGTATCTTGAAGACCTGCTCGCGGTAGGTGGAGACGTTTCCCTCTACCTGCTCGCGGGTGAGCTGAGGGCGCCCTTCGTTCCTCCCCGATGGGTCCCCGATCAACCCGGTGAAGTCGCCGATGATGAGAACCGCAGTGTGGCCGAGGTCCTGGAAGAAGCGGAGCTTACGCAGCACCACCGCGTGGCCGAGGTGGATGTCGGGCCCGGTGGGGTCCACGCCGAGCTTCACGCGCAGCGGCCGGCCGGAGCGGAGCTTCTCGAGAAGCTCTTCCTCGGGGATCAGGTCAACCGTATTGGCGCGGATGAGTTCGAGTTGCTGTTCGGGGGAGAGGGTCATGTCGTGGCCAATACGCCGGGCAGGAGGCAAGCTCCTGCCCTGCTGGCACAGAGGCGTGTTCCTCCCCAAGACGAGCGGCGGGCATAGGCATGCCCGCCCTACACCGAAGCCAGCTTCCCGATGATCGCGCGGCAGAAGGCGGGAAGGTCGTTGGGGTTGCGGGAGGAGATCAGGTTGCCGTCCACCACGACCTCGGCATCCTCCCACTTCGCGCCGGCGTTCACCATGTCGTCGCGGATGGCGTAGAAAGAGGTCGCTCGCCTGCCCTTGAGGATGCCGGCCGAGATCGGCACCCAGCCCGCGTGACAGATGAAGGCCACGAGCTTCCCCTTCTCGTGCATCTCGCGGACAAAGGCGATCATCGCTGGCTGCCTTCGCATATAGTCCGGCGCGAATCCGCCGGGGATGACCACCGCGTCGAAGTCGGCCGGCTTCACCTGATCGGCCGCCAGTTCGGCCGTCACCGGCTGGCCGTGCTTGCTCTTCTAGGTCTCGCCGGACTTGGCGCCCACGACCTTCACCTCCGCGCCTGCCTCCGTCAGCCGGATCCTCGGATACCACAGCTCATTATCCTCGTACAAGTCAGCCGCCAGGACTGCAATGCGCTTGCCGGTCAGTTCCATCGTTTGGGGTGTCCTGAAGCTATTGCGCGGGCCATTTTAGCGGAACGGGCAAGAGCATTTGGCGGAAGGGCCTGCTGCGTGTGCAATCAGCAGCACAACCGTGGATGCTTCGTCGGCCATGCTACAAGGAGAGAGAGCGGAATGTGAGAAAACCGCATCGAGTGCAGGAGGCAAGCTCCTGCACAACACTAAGAAAGGAATCGGGCCATGAAGCTTGATCGCCGGGAGTTCCTCCGGTTGGCAGGATTGGGCGCGCTTGCCGGCTCCGTGGCGCATATCGGCTTCGCCAACCCTGGCCCGGAAGGAGGCGCACAACCGATGGCTATGAAGTTCGAGCTTCCCCCACTGCCGTACGCTTACGACGCGCTGGAGCCGTACTATGACAAGGAGACTCTCACACTCCACCACGACAAGCATCATGCCGGATATGTGGCAGGCCTGAACGCGGCGATGGACCAGGTGGACGGGATGGTGAAGGCCGGGGACTTCGCGGGAGCCAAGGCGGCGGCCAAGGCGCTGGCATTCCACGGGTCGGGACATCTGCTGCACAGCATCTTCTGGACCAACATGAAGCCGGGCGGCGGCGGCGAGCCGTCGGGCAAGCTCGCCGACGCCATCAAGGGCCAGTTCGGAAGCTTCGACACGTTCAAGAAGCTCTTCCTCGCCACCACCAACGCGGTGGAGGGCTCCGGCTGGGGCATCCTCGTGCGCTGCCCGCAGACGGGCATGCTGGCGGTGCTCCAGGCGGAGAAGCACGAGAACCTGACGGTCTGGGGACTTGTTCCGATCCTCGTGCTCGACGTGTGGGAGCATGCCTACTACCTGAAGTACCAGAACAAGCGGCCGGACTGGACGGCGGCGTTCATGGAGCACCTGGTGAGCTGGGAGGATGTGGCGGCGAGGTACGCCGCGGTGACGTAGGGAGAGATCGAGGGGCAGGAGCTGGTCTCCTGCCCCAGCATCGTCAACGAAGCGCGGCCTGGTAGACGCGCTCGATCAGGCTGGCCAATTGCTCCCGCGCGGTGAAGAGCGCGCCGGGGTCGTGGGTCCAGTCGGTGAAAGACCTGACTACCTGCTGGTCGGCGAGCCAGCCGCGGCCCTCGGCGACAAGCTCGGGGGCGAGCTTCGCTTTCTCAAGCATGTCGAGGCCCTTCTCGAGCAGGCTCAGGTATTCGTAGTCCTCCATGCCGTCCCGCAGCGCCTCCAGCCGAACCGACGAAAGGGCCGTCCCATTCGGGCCGGGGTAGATAAACTGGCCGTCGCCGTTGAAGATATGGCGCTTGCCCTCCCATTCCGTGCTGTAGGTGGCAGCGACCCAGGGGCGGTGTGGCCACTTCGCCTTCGGGTCGTCGCCCTTCAGGTTCTCATCGCCGAACCAGACCGCGCTCCAGTAAAGGAAACCGCCGATGTCGTAGCGCCAGTTCATCCACGGGAGCACGCGGCAGTCTATCAGGGGATAGTCAACGAACAGATTCGGGTACGGGTGGTGGACATCGCAGGCGACATACATCCAGAGTGTCCTTCCCTCTCGCCGCCAGCGCACGAGGTTCGCCTCGGCCTGCACCCCGCCGCGGGCGACGTTGAGCATGTGCAGCCCCCAGATGTCCACCTCCTTATCGCAGAGCTCGACGAGCGGACCTGTCGCCGGCCCGTCGAGGCGCGCCCGCAGGCGCGGGTTCGCGCGGTGGATGACCTGGAGTTCTTTGAGCACCTGCTCCGCCCGGCGGTCGCGCGGCTCATCCCAGACCATGACGAAGGCGCGGTCGAGCCACCCGCGGGAATCGAGGTGGCTCGCCAGGTCACGAAGGTATGAGATGACCCGCTCTTGCTGGTCGAGCTGAAGATCCGGCCCCTTGTCTTGGAAGCCGGGCAGCCGCGCCGCCTGAAAGGCGGTTAGCCCGCGCGAGAAGCAGTATTCCAGCCGCTTGTCGAAGGCGGCGAAGTCCACCGGCCCTGAGAAGCGACCCTCTATCACTGCTTGCATGCCCTCGGGCAGCGGATCGCCCACATCGTCGCTGCTCAACCGATGGGTGAAGAGCATGTTCCAGTAGTTGCGGAGGGTTGTATCGGCGATGGGGTACTGGTGGTAGAAGCGTGAGAGGATCTCGGGTTGGATTGCGATGGCGGAGGGCAGGGACGAAGTCTGGGCAAGGGTGAAGTCCCAGACCTTGAGCTCGAGCGGAATCTCGCGGTCGGCCAGACCATCGGCGTGAACAGTGACGGCGCCGCGGTAGAGGCCGGCGGCAGCGGTGTCGGGCACGTGAACGGTGACCCAGAATGGCTGACGCTGACCCGGCTTGATACTGACCGGGCCTGGCGGCATGAGCGGGTCGGGCCACCATCCCACTCGCTCGACCTGATAGGCGGATTCGCGGGTTTCGACATAGCCGACCGGGTTGACCATGATCCGGCTGGCCGGTATCGTCCCGCGGCCGCCCTCTTGCTTGAGCGCCGAGACGGTGACGGCGACGTTCCTGCGCGGCCGGACCCCCGCAATCACCACGATCTGAAGCGATTCTCGTTCATTGCGGCCGGCGCTGATCCGGGCCCCGCCCTCTTCGAGCGGGCGCTCGCCTTGCTCCGGCTCTCGCATGACCTTGGTGAGGCTGTCGGCGACAAAGACCTGCATAGCTCTGACCTCGTCTTCGGCTGGTCGCGGGGCGGAGGCGGCGCCGCGCGCGCTGCCCAGCAAGGGCATGATGATTGCTGCCAAGCAGATGGGGATAGCTGATCGCGCTGGTGTCATCGGCGCCTCACACGCCTGACCGGACAAGAGCCGGAAGGAGCGGGAGCTCGCGGAGCCGGTTGCCGGTGGCATCGAACACGGCGTTCGCGATGGCCGGCGCGACCGCGCAGAACGCGGCAGACCCTTCGCTCTGGGGGGGCATGTCGGGGTTGGACAGTAGCACCACCTCGACCTCCGGCGCGTCGCGGAATGTGGGGATGGGATAGCTGGAGAAGTCCCGCGACAGGATGCGGCCGAGCTCATACCTGACGATCTCCTTCAGGGCAAGCCCCAGCCCCATCACGACTGCTCCCTCGATCTGGTTCTTGGCGTTGTCCGGGTTGATGATGAGCCCGGAGTCCTGACCGACCCACACCCGCCTTACCCGCACCTTGCCCGACTGCCGATCCACTTCGACCTCCGCGATCACTGCTGCGCGCGCCCCCGCGTCCATGGCACAGGCGAAGCCGACACCCCTTCCGGTGGGCATGACTCGCTCATCCCAGCCAGAGCGTTCTGCAATGGTGTGGATCACGCCCGCAAGCCGCGCATCGTGTTCGAGATGGCTCAGCCGCAGCCCGAGCGGGTCAATCCGAAGTTCCGCTGCGATGTGGTCCACATGGACTTCCCGGGCGAAGGTGTTGGCCGGGCCGCCCAGCGCTCGCGATGGCCCCTGGGGCAGACGCGGTTCGCATTGATAGCAGCGAATCCGCTGGCTCGAGAACTGGTAGGGCGGCTCCGCGTCCCTCGAGCCGCAGTTCAGCACATCGCAGTCCCAGGCGATGATCTGCCCTTCGATGCTCGCTGCCGCCCTGATCTCGATCAGCGCGGCCGGCCTAAAGTCATTCCGTGACATCTCCTCCTCGCGGCTCTGGGAGACCATCACGGGCCGTCCCACGGCCCGAGCGAGACGAGCCGCCTGGACAGAGACGTCCGGCGCATCCTTGCCCCCGAACGCGCCACCGATCGCGCTGGCAATTACCCTGACCTTCGCCGGCGACATGCCAACCGCCGAAGCGACGGCATCGCGATGCAGGAAGGGACGCTGGGTGGACGCATACACGACCATGCGGTCTTCCTTCGGCTCGGCTACCGCGCAGTGAGGTTCGAGCGGCGCATGGGCGCCAAACGGGAGCCGATAGCTCGCGCTGAAACCGCGCCGCGCCCTGGCCAAGGCCGTTTCGACATCGCCCTTGACGCCGAGCTTCCCCTCCAATTTCGCAGAGGCGCGCAGGTCCTGGTAGAGCGATGCCTGTGATGCCTGCCCGGGCTCGGTCCAGGTCGCCTGGACGCTGAGGAGCGCTCGATCGGCTACATCCGGACGAGTGGCGACCACCGCGACGAAGTCGCCGTCCTGCACGACCGCGATCACTCCTGGCTGCGCGGCAGCGGCGCGGGTCTCCGCCTTCACGAGGTCCGCGCCGATGCATGGCGGCCGCAGCACCCGCGCGTAGGCCATATCCGGCAGCCGGACATCGGCGGCGTACTTCGCCCGACCTCTCACGTAGCCGGGGCCATCGAGGCGGCGAATCGGCTGGCCGATGACAGTGCACTCAGCCGCGGGCTTCACCGGGACGGCGGGAGTGAGCTTCGCCGAGAGGTTCCGACCGCGAACGAGATCGCCGATGGGCAGGCTGGTAGCTGGGTCGAAGGCGAGCACGGCGCGACCATCGCGCAAGACGACCTGACCGGGAGCGACCCCCCACCTGTCGCCGGCGATGGCCTTCAGCATCTCGCGCGCTTGGGCGGCGGCCTGTCGCACATACGGACCGATCGTCGTGATCGCCTCACACCCGCAGGCGCCTGGGTCTGGCGGCACCCGATCCGTATCGCCCAGCACCATCTCGATAGAGCCAACGGGGAAAGCAAGCTCCTCGGCGGCTAGCTGAGCGAGGGAGGTCCGCACTCCCTGACCGACCTCCGGCGTAGGGGCGAACACGGTGACCCGCCCCTCCGGGGTGATCCGCAGCCATGCGCCCACCTCATCCGGGAGCAACTGGCCCGCCTCAGCCGACCGCTCCGCAGGCCAGGCCGATTTGCTCACCGCGACTGAGACGAGCAGCCCGCCGGCGAGTGAGAGGAACTCCCGACGGGTAATCCCCGCGCCGTCACCGCTGCCGCCCGGGCGGCCGGTCGCTCTAGCGATCACCGTGTGCCTCCGCGCAATCGCGCTGCGGCAAGCTGGATCGCCCTGATGATGCGTTCATAGGCCCCGCAACGGCAGAGGTGCCCGGCCATCGCCTCGCGTATCTCCAGTTCGGATGGCGCCGGGTTGGCGCGAAGCAGCGCCACTGCCCCCATGATCATGCCCGGGGTGCAGTACCCGCAGAGGAAGGCCTGCGCCTCGAGGAAGGCATCCTGGACCGGATGAAGCGCACCATCCTTCTCCAGCCCCTCGATCGTAATCACCGACCGCCCAATGGCATGGGCCACCGGTGTGGTGCAGGAGCGAACCGCCCGGCCGTCCAGCAGCACCGTACAGGCGCCGCACTCTCCCGCGCCGCATCCATACTTGGTGCCCGTAAGCCCCAGCTCGGTCCTGAGCACGCTCAGCAGACTGCGCGACCGATCAACGTCGAGCCGCCTCTCGACGCCGTTGACACGGACGATGATCGCGCTTGAGGTGTCGGCCATCGGGCCCTCGCTCCGCTTCGACCTGGGCGTCAGCTTCGTGGGGCAGGAGGCAAGCTCCTGCCCTGCGAACTCTGGCAACACCCTTCAGCCGCGAGACATGCCTTGAACGAGGAAGAGCGCGCCGATCTTATCACGCATCTGACCGAGCTGCGGGCGCGGCTGCTGCGCAGCATCGCCTACGCGCTTCTCGGCGCGCTTGCGGTCTGGGTGTTCTTCGACCCCGTCTACCGATTACTGACCCACCCTATCGTGAAGGCCTTGAAGAAGGGGCATGGCGAGCTGATCGTCACGCAGCTCATGGAGGGATTCCTGGTCAAGATCGAGATCACGCTCATCGGGGGAATCATCCTGGCCGCCCCGCTCATCTACTACGAGATCTGGGCGTTCGTCGCACCCGGCCTGACGAGAAAAGAGCGCCGCGCCGCCCGGCCGCTGGTGCCGGTCTCCGGGCTGCTGTTCCTGGTCGGGGTGGCTTTCGGTTATCTGCTCACAGAACCATCGGTGGAATGGCTGCTAAAGCTCAATCCGCCCGAGACCGTCGCTCGCTATCGCCTGAACGAGAACCTGCTTCTCTTGATGAAGTTCTATCTCGCGCTGGGGATCTCTTTCCAGCTCCCCATCGTGATCGTGCTGCTGGCAAAGATCGGGATCGTGGACTCGCGCCTGCTCGCGCGGCGATGGCGTGAAGCGGTGGTTGTTATCTTCGTCATTGCCGCCGTCATCACACCGACCTGGGACCCGATCACCATGACCATCGCGGCAATGCCGATGGTGCTGCTCTACCTCGGCACCATCGGGGTAGTAAAGGTTATCGAGAGGAACGCGAGGAAGGCTCAAGAGCAGGAGCTGGCAGGCTGACTCTGCCTCTTACTTGACCGCTACATCGCCTTGCGTCGCAGCCTCCACGTGGTTCTCGATCCGGCAGCGCGTGGCTCTGAGTCGTTCCGCGTTCGGCCCGGCCCATATGCCGACGCGCTGGGTGCGGGCGGCCCCGGAGCGGGTGTCCCCGATGGTGCAATCCTCGAAAAGCAGATCGGTGGTGTGCCCGTCAACGTAGACGCCGCAGCCCTTGTTGTCTTCGATGACCGTCTGCCGAAAGGTATTCCGGCCCCCGGCATTGGTCGCTTTCTCATCGCGGAAGTAGATGCCGTGCTCTCGATTGCCCCGGACCACGTTGCCGATGAAGACGTTGTCGGTGTCCTTGTGGCCGATCGAGATGCCATGCCGGCCATTGTTCAGCGACTCGTTGTTCTCGAAGCGGCCGTCCTGCACCCGCCAGCAGAGGAAGATGCCGTCCTGGTCATTGTCCACCGACCGGCAGTTCCGGATGATAGGCCGCGCCGAGCCGGTGCCGGGATGCAGCCCCAGCCCGGTGGCATGGATGACCTGGCATCGCTCGACCTCGATGTCCTGGGTGGTCTGGAAGCTGATCCCATCGCCGGCGAAGTCCTTCACGGTGCAGTCGGCGATGCGGCAGCGCCGCGACCGATGCAGGTAGATGCCGCCGCCGACACAGCCGTTGATGGGGAGATTGGCGTCTCTATTGCCGTCGAGCTGGATGCCCTCGATCACGACAGAATCAACGTCAATGCCGGAGATGAGCGGGAAGGAGTTGCAGATCAGCCCTCCTTCATCGCCGTTGTAGTCCATGACGAAGGGCCTGTCCACGTAGATGACATTGCCCTGGACGAGCGTGACGGTCGCGACGGTATCCACCCATCCGCCCGAGCGATCATCCTTGATCACGACACCCATCCCCGCGCGGAAGCCGGAGGCGTCCTTCGCGGTCACTTTCTTCTGGCCGTAGTCTGCGTCTACCGCGAACTCGCTGCTGACGCCGTCGCACTTGCGCAGGATCGTGTCCGGACCCGACCCCACGAGGCGAACGTTGCGCCACAGGCGGACGCTGTCGTAGAGAATGTAGACGCCGGGGCCGACCTCGATCGCGCCTCCGCCATAGGCGCCGGCGGCGTCAACGGCCTGCTGGATGGCAGCGTTCGTGTCGCCTCGGAAGTCGCCCTCGCCAAGGCCCACTCGTACGTGCATGGTTGATCTCCTTCGCAGGCAGTCGCGATAGGAATGCCGCTCCTACGAGTCCTGTCTGCCCAAGGGTGCGCCGGGCAGGAAGCGGCGTCGCCCATGAGGAAGTGCTTCCTGCCGGGTGGGGCAGGAGCACCTTCACTCACCTATGGCGGGTGCTCCTGCCCTACGAGTGGATTCGGTCCACATGCTAACCAACCTGCCGGCGATAGCGTCCGGCAGGCTACGAGGAATGGGATGGCGAGCGACAAGACGGCGCCCCAGCGGGCCGCAGGTACTGACGGGAGAAGTAACTGGGGAGTGGTTATCTTCTCGCTGTTCTTCCTGTCGGGGTTCACGAGCCTGATCTACGAGGTGATCTGGATCCGCAAGTTCGGGCTCGTGTTCGGGGTGACCACGTACGCGGTGAGCACGGTGTTGGCGGCCTTCTTCGCCGGACTCGCCATTGGGAGCTATGCCGCGGGGAGGTTGATAGACCGGACCCGCCTCCATCCGCTGCGCCTTTATGGTGTCATAGAGGGCTTGATCGGTGTATACGCGCTGCTGCTTCCGGTCCTGCTGGCACTGGTCGAGAGGACCTACCCGGCCGTCTATGGGCGTGTCGGGGAGAGCTTCACGCTGTTCACCCTCTACCGGTTTCTCATCTCCTTCGCACTGCTGGTGCTGCCGACTATCCTCATGGGCGCGACCCTGCCCGTTCTCAGCAAGCTGATGGTTGACAGAGAGGATGTGCTCGGGCTGAATGTGGGTCGCCTGTATGCGGTCAACACCTTCGGCGCGGTTGCCGGGACCTTCTGCGCCGGCTTCCTGCTCATCCCCGCGCTGGGCGTCCCGAATACGACATTGGCCGCGGCGAACGGCAACTTCCTGCTGGTCGTGATCGCGCTGCTCATCAGCCTCTCGCCCGAGCTTGCCCCACTGCAGCAGGGGAGAGAGCGCGAGGCCTCGCCGCCCGCGCGGCCGCTGGCAGCAACCGACAAGGCCATCCTGGGCCTGGCGTTCACATCGGGGGTTGCCATCCTGGCGCTGGAGGTGGTCTGGACGCGCAGCCTCGTGCTCATCCTCGGGTCCACCACCTATGCGTTCTCCACCATGCTCATCGCGGTGCTGGTCGGCATCGCTGCGGGGAGCGTGGTGTTTGCCCCGCTCGCCGACCGGACGAACAACCGAGGCGCCCTTGTCGCCTTCCTCATGTTCTTCGGCGGCCTCTTCGCCGTGCTCGGGCCGGCGATCATCAACCAGTTGCCCTTCGTTTTCCTGAAGCTCTCCGACTGGGCCTACGGCGACTTCAAGCTCGTCCTCGTTGCCCAGTTCGTGGTGTGCTTCATGCTTGTATTCGTCCCGACGTTCCTGTCGGGCGCAAGCTTCCCGATCCTGGTGAAGATGTACTCGCGCGGCCAAGAGAATGTCGGCCGAACGGTGGCCGACATCT
>Ga0315291_10003040_pt1 | contig 21686 bp, 18 predicted proteins | sample YL17G12_20_MG_FD_203070 | JGI IMG/M metagenome (GOLD analysis project Ga0315291, IMG submission 203070) | Sediment microbial communities from Yellowstone Lake, YNP, Wyoming, USA - YL17G12_20 | ecosystem: Environmental > Aquatic > Freshwater > Lake > Sediment | place: USA: Wyoming | collected... | reverse complement strand
ATCACGACTTGACCTCCTTGTTATGAGTATCCCTGCGGAATCCCATTCCGCTTTGCTATAAACTATATCGCCAAAAAGGTACTTTTTCAACACCCCCACAGCCACCGTTTTTTATTCTCCAGTTTAACATTTGATTTTCTTCTTTCGCGGCCGCATCTTTCAACCTTAACGTGCCACTATATCGCCAAACTGGAAACAAAAGCAAGAGTTTTCCACCGCGAAGTTTTTAGTACTGTTTTAAAGAAACAGTGTAAATTAGGGTTAATCTGTGTCTAATTTTTTTCCTCTTCTTAATTCAGTACTTTCAGTAGTAATCTGTGTTATTTTGCTCGTCTTCAAAATGAAGGCCTAAGGCCTTCGCGGACAAGGCAATGGCCTTTTGAAGAAGTGTACTTCGTGAAAAAGGCCTTGCCGCAGAACGCAAGCCGAGCAAAAACAGCGTTAATCAGCGTAAATCAGTGTCAGAAATTCTTCGTATTTCTTCGTGAACTTCGTGGTGAAAAAAACAGCGTAAATCAGCGTTAATCCGCGTCAAAAAAATCCGTGAAAATCTGCCTGCCCCGGCGTAGTCGCAGACGAAGCCGGGTGGTTAGAAGATTTCACTTGACACAAAACATTTAATATAGTATAATACCCACCAAACAATGAGAAAGTGAATATGGTAGCAGGCATTCGGAGGATTCGAGACCGCAGTCATGCGTATATTTAACCATAACTCACGCATTGGAAGGAAGTTATATCATGTTTCGGATTTCGGTCATTCGTGCTTTGAGCTTGTTTTGGATCTTGAGTTTTGGTGATTTGGATTTGTTTGGGATTTCGGATTTCGTGCTTGGGATTTGGTCTGTGGCCAAGGGCCTCACCATTCTATACTTGTCGAGAATCCTCTACAAATCGACCTCTTTTTTGCAAAACAAACCCAATTTTCCAAAAACCAAAATGAACCTAAATATCTGTTCTGAAAGGAATTATGAAGATAAATCACCCATCCCGTCTCTGCGAAAACAAACCCAATCAAACCCAATTTTCAAGCTCTGCCCCCAGCAAATCGCAAACCCCGGGTCACGAGTCACGGTCTTGCCCTCCGAAGCCCGCAGGGCGAAGGAGGGTCACAGGTCACGAGCATCGATTATGCAAAACAAACCCAATTTGCAAAAATGCGAAACAAACCGAAACATATATCCAACAAGGACTTATGAAACAGCTACCGCGCGCAACAGCCGAAAAAACAAAGCCAATTTGCAAAAATGCAAAAACGAACCTAACCACCTGTTCGCAAAGGACTTACGAAAAATCACCCCCTTCAATTCAATCAATTTGGCGTACAATTCAGCGCCAATTCGATAGTGTAAACGCTGATTTCAAGCTATTTCGAGTGTAATTCAAGACAATTGGCGCCATTTCGTGACAAAACCTGAAAATGCGAAACAGGGGTCGGGTGTTCAGAGAGGTGCGATTTAAGAATTATTATTTCCGGCGTATTCAGGAATAAGTTCTTTGATTTTAGCGGCAATGGCGGCGTGGTTCTGCGAGCCGGCGATTTCAACAAGTCCCTCGATGGCCTTACGCAGGCGGTCGCGGTCTCGCCATTTTTTATACCACCTAAAGGTGAGATAAAAAATGGCGGAGAGGGCGGGATTGGAACCAAAATTCGCAATGCGAATTTCCATAGGGGCTCTGCCCCTCTGGCGTCGCTACGCTCCTGTCACCCCGACGACGTGGGGAAATCTTTTCCCCACACCCTTTTGGGGTTCGAATCCCGCTGCCTCAAGGAAGCAGCACAACGGAGAGGCCGGGATTCGAACCCGGGGTACAGGTTGTAACCCGTACGACGGTTTAGCAAACCGTTACCTTCAGCCACTCGGTCACCTCTCCGGAGCGTCGGAGTTAATGTACGTTTTTTGTGGCGTTGTTGCAAGAAATAAAAAAAAGCGGCCGGGATTCTTACTCCAGCCGCTTCATAATTCGTTGATACCGCAGCGGAAATCACGGCGTTTTGGCAAATGAGGCCGCCACCTGCGCCATTCTGTTGACGTTGGTATTGCTCCACTGCATTGTTACCGGCCCGGCCGCAGTGGCTTCCTTGGTGCTTCCCGCTCCGGTGCTGCTGCTGGCGGTAAGGTCGTACCGTTCGACCATACCGCTCGTTTGCGCGGTGAAGGTCGTTGCATTATTGCCGCAGCCGACGGCGTCAATCACCCAGGCGTCCTTGCTGGCCGTAACAGTCATTGCAATGGGGCTGGATGTTGTGGCTGCGGTGTTCACGTCCTCCGGCGACGCCTGTGCAGCCCCGGCAATCGAAATTGCCCCTGCGATGCGGTCGCTGACTGACCCGGTGTAGGTGACGACCACGTTATACGTTCCGCCGGCCGGCAGATTTGCCTCCAGAAGATACCACAATTCAACATTCAGGCGGTTACCACTGGTTCCAGGTGTGATTTTGCTGCCGGCCCTTGTCATCCCCATCCCGTTGTAGGTTACACTCTGGACAACCATATTCCCTGCAACCGTATCTTCGCATTGTGTTCCCACAGTAAGAATCCGGTTGCTCCTTGAGCCGATTGTGTGAGACCAGGTCAGGGTTTGTCCGCCTGCTGTGCTTGCTGCCGAGCTGACCGCGTCAAAGACGATTCCGGTAGGAGGTGGTGGCGTTGGTGGTGGAGTTGTCCCCGACAGCAAAATCGACGCGAACATATACGGCCACTGCCAGGAGTTGTCATTCGTGGCCCACCAGGCCTTTTTTGCCTCGCGGGTGCCGCCGTTGTCGTCATCGCACAGGTGCACATCCAGGCCGAACTGACTGCCTGTTCCAGGCGCAACGCCCATCGACGACCACGGCAGTTTGGCCTCGAATATGTGCCCGCCCGTCCTGTTGACTATGGCAAAGGTCATTCCGGTAATATTTGTTGCAGAATAGACACCGAGGTGAATGTTCGGGTCGTTCCATCTGAAGACCAGCTCGTAATCGTGGACGCCGTCATAAGACGAACCCATACTGTTGTCGGCGTCGATATAAAGCTCAACTGCGTCATCCTCCCACGGCGTCGAATACGCCGAGTCGTTGTAATGCACGTCATCATTGACATCAACGAGTATATAAAGATTGTTGCTGTCCCACATTGCACGCCACTGTGCAGACAAATCGGCGTCGTTGGAGACGCTGCCGAGAATGACGTTTGGCGTGGGTCTTGTCGCCGCGGTTGACCAGATGCTGTCAATGGCGCCATCGATTGTCGGCACGGTCGCCGTCTCGGGTATCTGCGTGAACAGCTCTCCGCCGTGCCCGCCGCCGCGGACCTGCATCGCCAGTGAATAAACCTTGGTATCGCCGGTTATGTAAAGCGTCTTGTTTTCCGGGCCGCCGAAACAGACATTCGTAATGAATTCCGGCACGGGTATCATATCAAGCTCCGTACCATCCGGCGAAACAATCCACACGCCGCCCATCCCGCAGAAATACAAGTTGCCGTACTCATCAATCGTCATACCATCGGGGTCGTTATAATTAGGCGGGCTGCCTGGCTGGAAGAACACCGAGCCGGCGCCTAATGAACCATCCGCATTGATTGGGAACACCCACCAGCGCTTCAAACTGTTGCCGCCGCCGGGGCCGCTGGCGCTTTCTGCCACGTAAAGCTTGGTCCCGTCATTCGACGCCTCCAAGCCATTCGGCTGATAGAGAGCATTGTTGACACGCGTGACCGCGCCATTCGGGTCAAGCCGATAGACGCCCTGGTTGTCCGGTGTTGTGCTCCAGTCGGGACAACTGAAATAAATCCTGCCGTTTGCCAACTGGGTCAAATCGTTCGGCGGCTTGGTGGGAATCGCCCGGACATTGCAGTCCTGTGGTCCGTTGGGACCAATTCGATAACTGCAAATCTTGGGCGGGTCTTCTTCCGCAACCAACAGGCGACCTTCCAGCGAAAGAATTGTTCCGTTGCCGTTATTGCTGTCGCTGTTCCATACCGTTGCACTGCCCGGCGAATTCAGTCGCAGCGTCTGCATAGGTGCAGTTCTCTTGGAAAAATAGAGTTTGCCGCCCGCTTTATCGTAAGTCGGCCCTTCAAAACCAATACCGCCGGCATAATAAACCTGCTGTATTGTCGCGCCCGGCACTACCGGCTCAAGAACGATTTCGTCAAGCCAGTTGTCTGCCATTACAGACATATCCATTATGTTTATCACGCCGTCGGGAGGGGCGGAAATATCGCAGCGGGGATTCCAGTTTGCCTGCCCCGGCGTTGACTTCCAGGCCGCGGCAAGAATCGCAAAATCATTAAAATCAACGTCTTCATCCAAATCCAAATCCGCGATTCCGGGTGCCCCGCTTGTAAGCTCAATGCCGTCTCCCGTGCCGAGGTTGCGTGTATATTTTTTCGCCGTGGAATTATTCCAGTGCTCGTGTGCGCCCAAACTCTCCGTTAAACCGCCGTTATTGTTGGGGTCGTATGTAGCGCCTGAAGGTGGACCTGTTACCATTGCCGCCTCGTGCAGATAATCGTCCGTGCCGGACATATGCGGATAATCGTTCCACTCCGCGTAGAGAAAATCGTTGCCGACTGAATCAGCGGCGATCTGGTCCATTGACAGGAAGATACTTGAAGGCCAGTCATTGTTGAAAGGCGTCAACGCCCATTTCAGGGGTTCGCTGCTCCAGTCCTTGCCCGCAAACAGGCCGTCAATCAAAGAAAGAAGCGTCTTGCCGCCTAACTCCGGGTGTCCCATCATATCAACTATGCAGCGATAGTATCCCATTCCCGGCTCTTCCAGAGGGCGTGTCAGGTGAAGGTCGTAGTAGCCCGCGTCCTGAGGGCTTCGCAGCGAGCCGTAGTGGTTCTTGCCGCCCAACGTGATGCCGCCCTGGCTGTGACTCTTGAGAATCGAGAAGTTTATGAAATACGGGGCGTTGGCAAAACACGTGGGTACATAATCGAGATTGGTAACGCCGGATAAGTGTGCCGCACAGGGGTCGCTCCAGTACACTCTCTTGGTCGAGGGCTGGACGATTGTTCGTCCCGAGCCGCCTGTCTTATCCACGTAAACGACATTGGGAAATGCCGCGTGAACAAGGTCGTACCAGTAGTTGGGCATCACTCTTGACGGGTCGCCGATGGAAATGTCACTCTCACTGACGCCGACAACGTTCACTAACTGATTAAAAAGTGCAATCGCCAGTTGCGGAGAGTTGTCTATCAAATCAATGAACGCAGGGCCTGTCCACCAGCCGGGCGTGGGCTTATCGCGGTTACCCTCAAATGTAAGGGTGAAATTGACCTTTATGCCGATTTTTTCACCAGATGAGTAACCAATGTCGCCCCGGCTGTTGTCCTGATTGAATTTTCTGAATATTGCGTCCCACGCGGCATAGTCGGTGCTTTTTCCGGTAAGTGCCTTAACCGCATCGGACATCATTTCATTAACGACGTTCTGGTCGGTGCAGTTATTTGAAAACCAGTTCTGGCCGCTGCCGGGGCCGTTCCAGTTCGTAGCGTTGGGATTATAAATCCAGGCGACTCGGCCGGGATGAACGCCTATGGCGCTGCCCATCGGAGAATTCCAAACCCGCGGCTCGTGCGAATATGCGACTTCCTGCTCGGTGTGGCTCATTGCGGTCCAAATGAATCCGACGCTGATAATGACACATATTGCCGCCGCGACATACCGTGCGCGGGCTAAAGCAACTTTGGCCTTGCGAAATGCCACGATAGAGCCAATCGCCCCGGCCAGCCAAATGATAAAGCCCGATGCAAGGGGAAACGCCACTCGCTGGCAGGGATATGTCGCCCTCGACGGCTTTGGTATGACTCTAATCAGAAACCAGACAAGCGATACAAGACCGGTTAGGGGAAAAATCCATCGAATCCACCTGTGTTTTTTGACCGGCTCAATGATTTTACCTGTCTTGGGACAAACCTTCGGCGATTGCCTGTTGAATAGAAATGCCATTATCACGTCTCCACCAATTTTGCCGTCTGCATCGGCTGTTACGCCCCTCCTCCACGATGCAGCAGAATCACCGCGGAACAAAGAACAAAATCCGGTTAAAAACTTCAGGTGCGGGATTCTTCTATAATATCAGTTTAGCCGAATCCCCACGCCAAGTCAACGGTTTTTTTGATGTTATTTGGGATGAAAGGGTACATCCTGCTTTCTTGGATGGTTAATTTATTATTTGGTTATGTAGTGATACCCCAGGAATATGCCCTCTAATTAAGGCGTATCGCTCCTCTAAGCCGGTATCTGCCAAAAAGAGAAAAATCGGCAAAATCCACACATAAGCTGTTGATCAGACAGGCGGCGGTGGGAGTCGAACCCACGAATAACGGTTTTGCAAACCGTCCCGCAAAAGAAGATATAGATTTACAGAATAAACACTTACAGACAAGCGGCCAAACGAGTTTGGCGCGTATTTTGCCTAAACTCGACCCCGATTTGGTGGTTGTTATTGAACGCTGGCCGGTCCTGCCAGAGCATATCAGACGAGCCATAAAAGAACTGATAACGAGTGAATAATCTCTATCGCCTTTTGGCCGCTATCGCCGCACCAAGGCCGAGCAGTAATTAACTGAGCTCTCCGCAGGTAAAAGCATCGCAGATTCGAGTTAAATATCCTGGACGAGTATTTTATGTTTAACTTTTAATCTTTATGTTCAATTAGGTCGCTTGTACAGCCTTCAAAAGAACACAATATCCATCTGCCTGCCTTCGCATCAATCATCTTATCAACTGACTTACTTTTATAGGAACCATATACTAAATTGCCTATACTATCTACAGGCTTCACATCATAAGCTGTTGTATATTGAAATCTATGCTTCCCAGGAACAAGATATACAACATCATATGCATCATTTGACAAACCAACGCTAAACGACACATTGTCAATAGTCAGGATATTCCCATTTTTGCCAAATGTTCCTTGGAAAGGAATTAGTGTAATCTCTGCCAATTGTTCTTTAGGCATTTTATTTGTAGCCGGCGGAATATACAAACTATAGATATCACATCCTCCAATTATGAAAAGAAGAGCAGAAATACTCATTACAAATAGTCGTAATTGCATTGTTTTCTCCTTTTATCGAATGTTTATTATTTTTTATATGCTTCATTGAATAACCAAGATGTTAGTACCTGCCCATGCAAAGGCGATTATTATTATACCCCTTACAACCGGACAAGCAAGGGCAAAAACAGGCTAATTATTGCTTTGCTTGACTTTGCTTTCCCTGTCTGTAGAATGACCGTGCATTCATTACATAAGGTGGCGCCTTCTCTCCCTCCTTTTTTCCTCCTCATGCGCCGCCTTTTTGTTGCGCCGCTTGATTTTGACTTGTCCGGCCGTAAACTGTAAAATGATTCAGGATTCTTAAAAGTGTGACGGCTGACGGTGGCGGCTTCTCGCCTTGGTGTAACTCTAGGTCCTGAAGCGGTACCCGATAGAATTCAACGTGATGCCCAAGAGCTTTCACGGAAGTATGGCAAGAAAGTACATGAGGCCTGCTTATTTGTCTTACCCCCAATCGATATAACACTGGGCCGGGTTGGAGTCGAACCAACGTAGGCTTACGCCAATGGGTTTACAGCCCATCCCCTTTGGCCACTCGGGCACCGACCCTTTATTCGTCGCTTTGTATTTCGTGCGAAATCCAGGGTGCAACACTCATCAGAGACAATTATCAAGTTTAATCGCCGATGCCTTTCCTTTCAAGTAAAATTCTCTGTTTAGAGATAGTTTGCCGACAAACTGCGGTCTTTACACTGCCGGTAGTAATTCGTATCATACCGTTCAATTGCCGATGTAGCTCAATGGTAGAGCACGGCTTTCGTAAAGCCGGGGTTATGGGTTCAAGTCCCGTCATCGGCTGTCGCTTTCAGGGTCGTAGCAAAGACCCCTAAAGGAGAGACGGATATGGTTCGGTATATCTGCGTGATTTTGCTGTTTGCGGGAGTTTTTGCCTGTGCGGGGTGTGAGGAATACGAGTACGACATCGAGATGACGCCTGATGGCGGCGAGATAGAACGAACGATTAGCTTTTCGAGCAATCTGCCTGAGGAACAAAAGCAGGCCGTTGCAAAGACCTACCCCGAGCAAATCGATGTCAACACCTTTTCCGGCACTTTCAAAGTCGAGCTGCCGAACGACGTGGGCGGCGTCGGGTATTACACTGCTTTTGTTACCACTATGGGCAGCACCGCGACGTACGCAGAGCGATTCCGCGGCGACGACGATATAAGTCAGCACATCGGTAATTTTGAGGCCATTGTTGACCGATACGCTGATTTCGCGGTGAAGTGGCTGGAGTTCGAGCTGGGCACAGAGCCGAATTTCTGCCGGCTTAGGGAGTTTATCGATAAAAAAATGCGGGCCGATGCCAAGAATATAGGGCTGTATTTCTGGCTCGGCGGCATTGTCGGAGGGTACGACCCCAATGCCGATGATGAAATGACCGCAAGGGCGACTCATTATCTCGAGGAAAGGGGATATGTCGCGCCGGGCCAGGCGGGCGTGCTGATGCAGCGGGCGAACCGCAACGGCGAAGAGGATATATGGCTGGTTTTACGCGATTGTGTCGCGAGAGAAATGGGATACAGCGCGAACGGCCCAAGCGCGGACAAGATGGTTTTTCTGACCAACGGCGATAGTGTGAAGAACTCGGTTATCAGGTACATACAAAGCACGGAACGTTACAGGCAAATGTGGGAGGATGACAAGACGAGCTATGTCGACCCGAATCTTTCGCCGCCGGAAGTTGACATCCAGAAGTTTATCGGCGAAGGTACACCGTTTGATTTTGAGCTTGGCTCGACTGCGTACAAAGTGAAAGTGAGATTGAGGTGTTCGCAAAGGCCATACGAGACGAACGGCCAGTGGCAAGATGCCGACAACCAGGTCTGCTGGTCTGCCAATCTCAGCGGCAAAGATGTGTTGCCGACGTTCTTCTATGCATCCTGGAGCACGCCCGACAGGGATTTTCAGGCGAGGCATTTTGGCCGGGTAATATTGGATGGCAAGGAACTGGCCGAATACTGCTACTGGGAAAAGTCAATCGAGGCAGACAAGGCGATGGGATGGGATGATTTTATCTCAACGCTTGACCCAAATACGGAAATCATCCCGGCAATTAAGGCGTTCAGATTATCGGGTGAATCGGCCGAACCAAACGCACCCGATTTAGCAGATGTTCCGCGCACACTTATATTGAAGGCCCTGTCGCCGCCTGCAGAGAACTAACTGGGCACAACACCACTTAGATGAAGAATTATACAAAAAGATATATAGCAGAAAAAAATGAGCAATCAATTTCGGAATCTGAAACGTAGTAGAATAATGTATGTGAGGTGATATGAGTAATGCTGAAAAGGCGGCAGCGGTATTTAAGGAAGGTTTTTCGTGTTCGCAGGCGGTTTTGGCGGCATATTGCGAACGGTTCGGGCTTGACCGTGACACCGCGATGAAAATCTCGACCGGATTCGGCGGCGGAATGCACCTGCGGCAGACCTGCGGGGTGGTTACAGGGGCAATTATGGCCATCGGCCTGAAATACGGCAGGACAAAAGCCGATGACCAGGCGTCAAAGGCAAAGACCTACGAGATTGTTGCGGAGTTTGCGAATGAATTCAAACGTCGTCACGGCTCGATTACCTGCCTGGAGCTTATCGGCTGTGATATAACGACGCCGGAAGGTATGCAGCAGGCAAGGGACAAGAAATTATTTGCCTCGGTCTGCACAAAACTGATTACCACCGCTACCGAGATTCTTGACCGGATACTTTGATATGACTGTAAATTTAGACGAAAAATACCTGGCGCTCCAGGAAATCCTCAAAGAGCTTGGCAGCGTCGTCGTGGCATATTCAGGCGGAGTTGACAGCACATTCCTGCTGAAGGTCGCCGTCGATACGCTCGGCGCCGACAGCGTCCTTGCGTGTATCAGTGCGGGGGTATCTGAGCCGAGGCAGCAGCTTCAGCGTGCGGCTGATGTCGCAAAGCGCATCGGTGTTCGGCTGCAAACTATCGAGGCCGGCGAAATGAACGACCCGAACTTTGTTGCCAACAAGGCCGACCGGTGCTTCCACTGCAAATCACATATTTGCAGGGTGCTTTTGGATGTCGCCAAACAGGAGGGCTTCAAACATGTCATCTTCGGGACAAACCTCGACGACCTCGACGACTATCGCCCCGGCAATCGGGCAATTAAGGTATTCGGAATCCGCTGTCCGCTTGCAGAGGCGAAACTTACAAAAAATGACATCCGCCAGATGAGCAGACGCCTCAGGCTGCCAACGGCTGATATACCATCCTCGCCCTGCCTTGCCTCGCGGATAAGTTACGGTCTGGAGCTGACCGAGGAGCGGCTGAACCAGGTCGCACAGGCGGAGGATTTTCTAAGGGCGCTGCGGCTCGTCGAGTTTCGCGTCCGTCATCACGACACTATTGCCCGAATCGAGGTTCATCCGGGCGATTTTGAAAAGGTTATGGGCGAGCCGAATCGCTCAAAAATCATCGAAAAACTCAAATCCCTCGGCTTCAAATACGTCACCGTTGATTTACAGGGTTTCCGCTCCGGGGCGATGAATGAGGCGCTGACGGAAAATGAAAAATCCCCTAAAATCAGTGGTTAAGAGTGATTAGCATTTTCTTCTCTTCAGGTATGCAAAGCAAACTATGTTTGTAGATACTTTGATGATGAAAAATCCCTTTGAGACGGGTTCTATTGCTCTCGTCCTTTTGTTTATTTGTTCATTTCTTCCCGGATGGTTTTCGGCAGGGGCGTTTCGAGGTTGGAGAATTTTTCAACGATGCGAAAAATATCGGCCAAATCTGTTGGCTATCCGTTTTGCGAATTCTTTGCCCGTCATAGTATTTTTTGCCTACATACTATATGGGTCCCAGAGGCGACGGCTTTTTCCGCTGCGCAGTTCCGCGAGTTGGCCGTTAACTCCGTCGAGGTCAAATCGTTCGGGGTCGAAGTTTTTGCCCATCCATTCGAGAGTATCTTTGTAATCCTCGTGCTTGGGGTTTTTGAGGACTTCGAGTTTGTCGTAGTAGCCCCAGATACCGCCACAGTCATCAGGCGGACAGGCAAGCTTGCCGTCTATGCACACCGGATAATTTATACCTTCAGCTGGTTGACCGACTTTGACTACTTCGATGTTGTGGTCCCAGCCGTCGCCAAAGTCATACTCATAAATAAACTTGCTTTTGACCGACGGAGCCAATTCACATAGCTTCGCTTTCTTTTCGTTCTCTGCGCCATCTACCTCCATTCTCGGGTCGCTCCAGCAACGGTCGCAGCACATACACTGTTCAAGTTTGTCCCATTGCTCGTTTTGGAAAAGCTTTCTGATTTCGTCGGATGCTGGTTTGGATTTAGCATTTCGGACTGTAAACTGGTGCAAGTGTGAGTTGGTCCAACCCATAACGGTCTGGATGACGATGTGCAGGTCGCTGAGGCGCATATCACTGGGCACGGCGACACGCCGCCAGATAGGGGGTTTGCTTCCGCGTAGCGTAATCTTCAGTTCGTGAACCTGCTGCGGTTGGGTCGTCGTTGCTCTCTGCCGGATTTGCTTTCCCGTGTGGATGTCCGGTTTTTTCGCCATATCGTTCTCCTCGTCTAATTTGTCAATCCCGATATTGCTGCCCGATGAGCATTGCGTTATCGACGCTAATTATATCGCAGTATATCCCGCGTTTATTCTCCCGCAAACACATTTCCGGCCTCCCGGGCTTCCGCTCCGGCTCACGAAACGACCTGCTCACCGAAGGATTCATCAGCCGGGGAAGACGTTGCCGACCTTGCGAGCCCGTTCGGTTTTGTCTAAATTTATGCCGAGAGCAATGCCGGCCTCAACAAGGATATTCCAGCCGGCCGCGAGATAAACAAAGTTTGAAAGATTGTCAATGCCGTTTACCCGAATTGTCTGGAAAATTGTGTCTTTGTCCGAAACAGCAAAAACTTTAAGGCCGACTTCATCGACCAGGATGGACCTTGTCTTGTCCAGTTCCGAAGTATATGGGTCTATCAGGAACACAATGTCGGTGGGACTCATTACCTCCTGTATGCCGTGCATATAAGATGTGCCTTCGAGGAAGTCGCTTTTCTTGCGGACAATCTCGTTGGTTTTTACGGCGAGTTCCTCGGCCACGCCGTCGTTTCGGCCCGCAAAATAAATGGTCTCCGCCTTAATCACCGCATCCGTCACCGCGGAATCCACCGGCGCAGTTAGAGCCGCTTCGAAGGCATTTGCCAGACAATCCAGTTTGCCGCTGATGGATTTGCCTTGAACCTCGGCCAACAGGACCTGATAGAAAAGGGCCTGCTCAACGGAGCTTTTGGTTGCGGCTACGGCCTCTTCGCTGCCGCAGCTTAGAATGAAGGTCTGCTCGGCCAATGTTTCGAGTTTTGTGTTTTTATTGGCAGTTAAGCCGAACAGATTCTTATGCCCTGCCTTTTTAAGCTTGTCGAAGAGATATATTATTTCCTTCGTCCGGCCGCTGTTCGATGCGGCGAAGACCACGAACCTGCTTAATTCGTATTCGTCGGCCTGAAGTGAACCTTCCGTGGCGAGAGTAATGTCAAGCCCTGACTTCAGCGATTGTGCTATGGCGTTCTTGGCCGAGAAAATTCGGCTCGAACCTTCCCCGGTCAGGAAAAGCCCGCGTGTTTGCTTAATCTTTTTTATTATGTTCTCACTATTCTTGAGCTTGAAGTTCCTGATAATCCCCGGCGTCTCCATCATTTCTCGAACCAGGGCGAATTTTGTATATCGGGCGTCACTGTTCATTCCAATTGTCTCCTAAAAACCAAACTTGTTACAGGCAAGTTTCGCATAAATGGGCAGCCGCCCGACTAACGGGCGCACATAATCCAGAAATGCGTCCGTTATGAAATTCCCCTCTTCATTGATATACTCATCGGGCATAGGTTTTGCTTTCCCGGCTGCATCCATCAATGGGATTGTCCCCGTTTCGCATTTGTATTTTTTATCGGCCTGTCTTTCCAGCGTCACCATCATTCCCGTTATGCCTTTCTTTGCAAGACCAACTGCGGCCTGGCCGCACACATACGCCTCGTCAATATCCAACTGCACGGTCCTATCCGCTGCACTCATCGGCAGGGATTCGGTAATCTGAAACTCACCTCGGAATCCGAATTCATCCGAAATCATTCTGTGCAGTGCCATTGCTGCGCTGGTGCCGCCCATCGCCCCGAACTCGACGTTATTGAACTTGTCGGTTATCCGCGAAGCCGAAACGGGGGAGCCATCCGCAAACGTTATTCCTTCCCCGCAGACAATCGAAACCCAGCCGAACTCGTCATAGCATTGCTTTACCTTACCAAGAAACTTGTCCCTGTCGAAGTGCCTTTCAGGAAGACACAAAATGTGTGGGGCATCGGCATCTGTTTTTTTGCCCGCCGCCCCCGCCGCAGTAAGCCACCCGGCGTTTCGTCCGATTGCCTGGAAAATGACAAACTGGTCAACCTTTTGCATATCCCTGGCAAGGATACCCGCCTGCATCACGCTAAGAGCAATATATCGAGCCGCGCTCGGGAAACCCGGCGTATGGTCCGTCCCGAACAGGTCGTTATCGACCGTCTTCGGAACGCCCACCCCGATTAGCTCATAATTCTCTTTCTTTGCATACGACTCCACGCGGTGAATCGTATCCATCGTATCGTTTCCGCCTATCAGGAAAAAGTAACGGATGTTTGCCCTTTTGAGGATATCCAGAACCTTCGGCAGGTCCGCGTCTTTCAGCTTGTATCGACAGCTTCCCAAGGCGCTTGACGGGGTGCGCCTTAGCCCCTTGATTGTCTTTGGGGATTGCTGTCCAAGGTCAACCATATTTCCTGCCATAAATCCTTCGATGCCGAACCGCATACCCAGAACCTTGTCGATGCTTTCAAAGTCCTTTGCCGCATCAATTATTCCCGCCAGCGACGCATTGATTACCGATGTTGGCCCGCCTGACTGCCCGATGATTGCATTACCTTTAAGCATTTTCTAATGACCCTCACTAATCTGTTTGTTTCATCTGACATACAAAAGAAACTGGAATCCGAGTACGGCAATCATTATAGTTTCTCTTATGAAGGAATCCATACTGTATCTGGGTGATACGATGCTAACCGGCGCCGCATCCTATCTGGCAGGCGTAATGCACGCTTGCGGTATTGCTTTCGATTATCTGCCTTCCGGCGAAAAGTTCTCGTCATCTCTTCTTACTCCCGCTGCAAAGGCCGTAATAATAAGCGATTATCCGGCCAAAAATTTCTCTTGCGACCAGCTTGATTTTCTCGCCCAAAAAGTCACCGAGGGAATGGGCCTGCTGATGATTGGCGGTTGGGAATCATTCACAGGCGTCGGCGGCGGGTACAATAAAACCGTTATCAGCAAGGTCTTGCCCGTCGTTATGCAGGACAGTGACGACCGCGTCAATTGCTCCCAACCCTGCCTTATTGAAAAGGCAAAAGACCACAAAATAATCGACTCTTTACCCTTTGAAAGAAGCCCTCCCTGCATAGGCGGTTTCAACACACTCACCGCAAAATCCGGCGCCGAAATTATACTCCTTGCTCGAAGATTCAACGTCTCTTTTCGAAGCGGAAGTTTCAGATTCAGGCGATTAAAAGAGGCACACCCGCTGTTGGTTATCGGCACTTATGGCAAAGGAAAAGTTTGTGCCTTTGCAACGGACGTCGCCCCTCACTGGGTCGGAGGTCTTGTCGATTGGGGCGACCGCAGAATTGAAACACGCGCCCCCGGAGCAAATCCAGTGGAAGTCGGCAACTGGTACGCAGAACTGCTGGCAAATATGGTCAACTGGACCGCCGGCAAACTCTAAAGCGAGTTTGGCCGAGAGGTACATTCAATTGATTTGGAGTCCAGAATATGAAGCTTGCAAAGAACTTTCTTACAGTGACTGTTGTGCTTACCTTTCTTGTTGCTTTGGCTCATTGCGATGCGGCGGACCCCGTCTTACCCGGCATCGAGCTTGTTCGACCTCCGCTGCGCATTCGGGTCATAGACAACTCGGCACGATACTTCCACCTGAACGATACTGTTGTTACCGGTATGAACGGTTTGGCGTCGCTTATCCACGACGACCAGAACAAAAACATCCTCGGCTATTGCGGAATGAATCTCGAAGAGACGAAGACGAACCCGCAGGCGGGCGTCCTGCGAGAACTCTGGAATGCGCCGCGTGTTGCGCCGATGAAGATTGAAAGGGTTGACCCCTGTTCGGTCAAGCTCACACAGACAGCCGCAGAGGCCGCGGGTTTGAACCACGAGATAATCTTTACCCTGGGCGATTCGTATATTGACCAGACCATCACGACCTGGCCTGACCAAAATATCGAGTCGTCGCATACCTTTTACGCGACATATATGAATCAGCCGCAGAACACTTCGCTTTTCCTGCACGGAACTTTGCAGGGAAGCGCTGCTGCAGAGTGGCTGGAGCTTACAAGCCCCGGTCACGGCGGGGACGGGGTGGTTTTCTTCAGGCCGTTCGAGCCAAAGGGCAAGGCGTGGCACGAGTTTCTCACCGATAATCCGGTCGTACGCCAGGGTCGTTTTCGGTCGCCGCAGACAATTGCCGCCGCGGAAAAGGCCAGCTTCAAGGCGGGCGAGCTGAAAAGCTTTGACAGCTTTATGTTCGGTTTCTTCGACGAGTACGTCCTCTTGTTCATTTTCCGGCCTCAGTCCGACACGAGGTTCGGGATGTGGATTTCCTCCAGCGGCGCGCTTGCTGTCCGATGTCCCGCCTGGGACTATTCCATCGACTCCGGCCCGCAGAAGGGGGGTGAACGCCGGACGTTCCACGTGCGTCTGGTGTACAAACCTTTCAAGGGGATAGATGATATCCTCGCCGAGGTCAAGCGGTTCAGCGCAGAGACCGCCGGCGAATCGCAGTAACCGGAGCAACACGCGGTCGCGCTACGCCCAGAGTTGTTTGTCTCGAAGGCAGTCGATGTGTGTAACAAGCTTATAGCCGAGCTTTCGGGCGGCGTCGGCGAACTTACTGACGTGGGTCAGCTCCTGGTCCGGAGCATGCATCCACGCGACCCAGTCGTGCATCATCAGCGGCATGTGCTCGTTTTTCTCGGCGCGTTTGCGCAGCTCGCCGAGCACGTACTCAACCGGGTCGCCGAACTGATGCTGCCACATCCATGCCGTGTCGCTGTAGCCGCTGGGGAAGCCCATAATATCGGCATGTCCCAGCGAGCCGTAATTGACGAAGCGTCTGGAGCCATCGATGCCCGTCAGAAAACTGTCAATCATGCGAACGCCCAGTGACGCAACCATATCAAGCTCGGCCCGTGATTTTTCCGTTGCGTCGAATCCCGACAGGTGCGGCCCGTCGGCGCCGCTGGTGCCGCATATACTGATTCCCACGGGGCGGACGCCGAAAAGCCGCTCGTGGACTGCGAACGACCTTTCATAGTCGGCCTTGAGCACCTCGACGGGTTTGCCGCGCTCATACCCCAGGCCGATATGCGAATAGCTGTGGTTTTGAATGTCGAAGAGACGGTCGCCCTTCACCTGCTTGTAGAAATCGCCGAATTCGTTCTTCATCAGCTCCAGTGTAGCGCCCTTGCAGAAGAAGGTGGCGGGTATTTCGTTGCGGCGATGCACCTCAACGGCCTTCTTAAGAAAACCCTTCATCTTGTCAGGACTTGCGCCTTCCGTGTCGTAGCGAAAGAGGAACAGTTTGCTGGTCGTTTTGTCGGGATTTTCTTCGGCAAGTGCGATTGACGAAGCTGCGAACGAAGCCAGGCCGCCCAAAGCGGCCGCGATCACTTCCCGTCGATTCAATTTTTGAGTCATTTTTGTCTTCCTAACCGCTAATTTGTCAAGCCGGCTATTGCTGCGCCGATAAGGGTGGCATTATCTACGCTGACAATATCCGTATAAATCCCGTTTTTGTCTTCGAGGCAGCCCTTTAGGTAATACTCCACCCCCGACTTGAGGGTCTTGAGCTGATGGAAGGTTGTGCCTTCCGCCACTATGCAGATTGGACGACAGGGGTCTGTGCCTGTGTCCGACTTTATCGCCATTGCGGATAGATTTATTGCCGTCAGCTTCGCGGCCCTGCGGACTATCCTGTCGATGAGAAAGTACGTTGCGACCGCGTCTGCACTATCCCCTCTGCGGAAGGCGGATGACAAGGGGTTATTCCCTTTTGCCGGGTAGTACAGGAAGTCGTTGATGTCCTTCGTGTCTAAACGCTCGATATTCCTCAGTCCTTCTTTTGTCGCAGAGGCGAACAGGCCGTCATCCACACCTTGTTTTATAACAGCCAGGCACAACGGCCCCAGATATGCCCCTGATATCATTTTCTCAAATGTGTGAATGCCTGGGTCAAGAGTTGTTTTATCAAGAAGCACGTCAATCTTGCCTCTCTGGCACCTTCCAAAACCGCCGGATTCGGTGTTGATAATCTGCCCTTTAGACAAATCGAGGTCTTTTTTCTTCTTGATATTACTGTTCTTTTCGACATAGCAGCAGTTTGTGCCCGTCCCTAAAATAAATCCGATGTACCCGCCAAATTCTCTGTCGAACGAACCCTTCCCTGCAAGCAGCGTTGCAACCGTGTCGTTAAGTATGACAATATGTTTATTGCCTTTGATGCCCATAGCTGAGAGCGCACGAATCAGGTTTTCCCCGACCATTTGTCCCTCGACCTGCTTGGCTTTGATTTCCTTGCACAGCAGTATTGCGCGCCCATCCTTATTCGGGTAGATTTCGGTCGGGTACGAAAAGCAGAACCCGATTCTCTCATCGATTCCCACGAGGTCTTTTATGTACCCCGCAATTGCTTCAAAGAATTGTTCCTTGCTGACCTCCTCCTTAATCCCAGGCATCGGATGCACCCTGATGTCCTCGATGACCGGCCTTTTCTTCTCGTCAAAGTGTACCCTCCCGACGCGGAAGTTCGTCCCGCCCGCGTCAATTGCGACAACTGTTTTGTTCACCGGGATTTCTTTGTCGGTCTCAATATATGTCGGTATCATTTCGAGCGTGCTCTTGCGCCCCGCAAGCCCTCGCTGCATATCGCCCAGAAAGGCCTTAACGTTCGTTTCAATGTCGATATCCCGGTGGTCCATCTGATACTTTCCAAGAAAACGGATTACCCTTTGACTTATTTTCTTCACCTTCATATCCCCTTGTTTGCTTTTAGATGAATAAAATGAACTGTTATATGGCACCTATTTCTACATTCACCGTAATTCCCTTTTTTTCAAGCTCTTTGATGAAACGCCAACCACTTGATTTTGAGAAAGGTTTAGTGTCGATATGATATTTTATATTACTTTTATCTATGATTTCAAAAACAATAGGACGCGTAAAGCCAGTTTTATTCAAAGATACTTTCTTTATATCGCCTAATGCCATATTTGTTTTTATAAATTTAGGCCAGATAGATGCCTTTGACCTATCCCAAATCCCAGACCTATCCAAAACACTGGCAATTAACTTATCGTTTCCTATTTCAATAAAATTAAATTTCCAGTATATAAATGTATATACCGAGAGAAAAGAACATAGAGTCAAACCTACAATCAAGTCTTTTATAAACGAAGAATAAGTTATATGTAATCCTAATACTTGTATCTTGTCTTTCATAACCCATAAAAAACTCAGCCAGAAAAACACCGTAATTGACAAAAATAATGCCATACCAGTACCCCCAGCGTGAATTTTTAGAGTGACTTCATTTTTTTGAGCGTTCATTTTTTTCTTCTGCCTTCTTCTCGACTGATTTAAGCCCCAGATACCTCCAAAAAGGTCTGACGTTTTGTGCTGCAACTGAATCTTCTGGTGGGCCTTACTCTTCGTAGCCATTCGGATACTTATTGTGCCATTGCCAGGCCGATTCAATTATTTTTTCAAGCCCTCGCCAAGCCGGTTCCCACCTCAGTTCCCGCTTTGCTTTTGCCGCATCGCTCGTCAGCAGGGGCGAATCGCCAGGCCTGCGCTCGGTCTCAACAACCTCGAAGCTCCTGCCCGAAACCTTCTTGACCGTGTCGATAACCTCGCGGACGGAATATCCTTTGCCGTTGCCGAGGTTGTAAATCAGCTCATTTTCTTTTTCCAGTTTGTCCATCGCTAATAGATGCGCCCTGCATAAATCTTCAATATGTATGTAATCGCGGATGCACGTGCCGTCAGGCGTTGGGTAGTCCGTGCCGAAGATTTTCACGCTGCTGCGTTTGCCCATCGCGGCAGCAATTGCCAGCGGTATGAGGTGCGACTCAGGCCGATGGTCTTCTCCTAATGTGCAATTGTGCCCTGCGCCGCAGGCGTTGAAGTACCTTAAAGCCACATACCGCAATTTGCCGGTTGCGCTTTGATGGTGACACATCTGTTCGACCACAAGTTTGGTTTCACCGTAGGGATTAATCGGCTCATTCGGCAAATTCTCCGTTATCGGCACCATTTTCGGAATACCGTACACCGCTGCGGTGCTGCTGAATACAAATTTCTCGACGCCCGCCGACTCCATCGCGCTGAGCAGCACCTGCGTATTGCAGACATTGTTCTGATAGTATTTAAGCGGAAACTGGACTGATTCGCCCGCCTCGATAAATGCGGCAAAGTGCATAACCGCCTCGACCTTGCGGCCCTTGAGAATCCTGACAAGAAGCTCGTAATCAGCCAGGTCCCCTTTGACAAATTCTGCATTCCCTATCGCTGTCTTGTGTCCCTTGCTGAGGTTGTCATAGACAATCGGCTCGTGCCCCTCGGCTGCGAGTATTGCCGTCATATTGCTGCCTATATACCCTGCTCCACCGCAAACCAATACTTTCATTGTGTGCTTTCCTTTTTCGATGTGGTTATATTTTTCTCAATACGTTTGAGGATTTCCGTCTCAAGCTGGCTGTCCCTGCCCAAATCAATCCACGTCATATCTTTTTTCTGCTCGTTGCTGACCTTGATTCTTTGCAGCGAGCGTTCGCTTTCGGAGTGCATCGCGTATGTCTGTCCGATGCTTACCTGCCTTTCAGGCAAGCTCAACCTTTCGACCTTTACTGCGCAATCAACGCACAGCCGGCCTGATTGTTCCGTTACATTCAACTGTGCCGACCTTCTTATACTGTGCAGATTTGCCTCAGTGCTGTTGAATGACCCCACGTTGTCGCTTCGCCAAAACTCAAACGCCTGGGCGCCTGAAAGCGCATACGTTCTTATGTATCCGCTTTCGATGTCGAACTTCTCGATGCCAAAATGCATCTGTGAGAGTGTTTTTTCTGCTGCTGTCATAACAACCGATCTATCGGCATCCGTCAGGCAAATCCGCTCAATCGTCTCGGTGTGCGCCGGCTGCGTGCAACCGGTCAAAAACCACGCAACTACGCAGGCGATGGTCAATGTCGGTTTTACTGCATTTCTTGTTATTATGCTCATTTTGCACTCTTTCAGAAAATCGGCTGAATTATATTTGCCCGCAGCGGCTAACTCAAGCGCCAATTGGTTTTGCATCGGCTGGTGTTTCTTAAAGATTGCTTTGTTTCAAGGCCGATGATACTGATGGTTTGTCAGCAATCGCCAGGGAACTCTAATGCAATCGGTGCAGGCACAAACGATATCAGAAAAATTATTGGCGGCGCCTATGGGTCGGCACGCCAAATGTTTCCTTGATTACTTATCCGTCGAGGCGGGCCTGGCCAATAACACAATGCTCGGATATGGGCGAGACCTGACGGCGTTTCTGGAATACTGCCGCAGCCGCGATGTTAAGACCTTGCAGCAATTAAAACCGGGGATTGTTCAAAATTACATAGTTGCCGTTTCCCGCACCAATAGGGCTGAGGCATCGGTAAAGCGTGCGCTTGTTGCCATCAGGATGTTCCTGCGATATGCCAAATTGACCGGCCTTGTCACTGATGACTTCACCACAATCCTCGAAGGGCCGAAACTCTGGCAGCGGCTTCCTATCATTTGCAGCATAAAACAGGTGACGGATTTGCTAAATTCCCCTTCACCCAAAGAGCCGTATTATTTGCGCGATAGAGCAATGCTGGAGTTGCTGTATGCGACGGGGGTCCGCGCCAGCGAAGTGGCGGGACTAAAAATCTCAGACCTCAATCTCGACATCGGCTATTTACGGTGCTTGGGCAAGGGAAGCAGAGAGCGGGTCATACCGGTCGGCAAGCCCGCTATCGCAGCGGTCGCGCAATATCTGCGAGAGCTTCGACCCAAACTCGCCAAACCATTCAGCGGAGATTTTCTTTTGCTTAGCCGAACCGGCAGGGGGCTTGGCCGGATTGAGGTCTGGCGGCTGATAAAAAAGTACGCGGCCCGCGCAGGTATGCCGCGAAACCTGACGGTGCATACGTTGCGACACTGCTTTGCGACGCATCTGTTGGCCGGCGGCGCAGATTTGCGCAGCGTCCAGGAGATGCTTGGCCACGTTGACATCGCCACGACTCAGATTTACACCCACGTTGATAATGAACGGCTTAGGGCAATACACAGAAAATACCACCCCCGGCCATAGGCAGGGCAGGCAATTAAGGATAAACCGCCGAAGTATTAACGAAAAACACGCGATTACCCGTTTCTAAATGGTTGGAGAGAAGTTTGAGTTAGGCGTAGCTGTTTTAATCGAGCGAACTGCTGTAATCCCTCGAGGAGACGATAATAGACAAATTGGGCGTTTTTGCGGAATC
>Ga0315291_10003039_pt1 | contig 21690 bp, 21 predicted proteins | sample YL17G12_20_MG_FD_203070 | JGI IMG/M metagenome (GOLD analysis project Ga0315291, IMG submission 203070) | Sediment microbial communities from Yellowstone Lake, YNP, Wyoming, USA - YL17G12_20 | ecosystem: Environmental > Aquatic > Freshwater > Lake > Sediment | place: USA: Wyoming | collected... | reverse complement strand
GGGCGCTTGCGGAACCACCAGTTGTACTCGGAGTTGTGCCCGCTCGACTCGGTGACGTAGTAGCCGAGCGCCTTGAACATCTCGTTGCGGACGATGTCCTTCTCCCAGATCTCAGGCTTCTCCACCGCCTTGCGCAGCAGTGGGTACAGGTCCTTCCCCTTGTGCTCGAACCGCAGCAGCCATGCCTGGTGGTTGATCCCCCCTGCATCCCAGATCACCTCATCGCCCGGCACGCCGATCCATCCCGCCAGCCGCGCGGCCAGGCCCTGCACGCTGTGGCAGAGGCCGACCATGCGCACCGATGTCTCCTTGAACAAGGCGCGGCAGAGCATCTGCATCGGGTTGGTGTAGTTCAGGATGAACGAGCTCGGCGCGTACTTCTCGACATCGCGGGCGATGTCCAGCATCTGCGGGATAGTGCGCAGCGCCCGGAACACCGCCGCTGTCCCGTAGCTGTCGCCGACGTTGAAGTCAACGCCGTACTTCATCGGAATCTCGATCTCGGGCCGAAATCCCTCGACGCCGTGCGACAGAATCGTGATGATCACGATGTCGGCGTCCTTGAGGCCCACCGCGCGGTCGGTGGATGCCTCGACCTTGGCCGGGTAGTTCCCGGCCTGCATGATCCGCTCCACCGCGCGCTTGGCGTAGCCGAGCCGCTCCGCGTCAATGTCAATCAGCGAGATGGTCGAACCCGCCAGGTCCTCGTGTGACATCATGTCAATCACCAGTGTGCGGGTGAAGCCGAGGCTCCCGGCGCCGACAAACGCGATCTTGGGCATGTTGTCTCCTCCTTGATAGCACCGTAGGGCAGGAGCCCAAGCTCCTGCCCAAGACGGTCGGGCATCCAGCCGACCTCGAGCCTTACTTCGGCAGGCGCCAGCGCCTACCTCTGTATGGCAGTGGGTAAACCTCACCCCCTCCCCCCTCTCCGCGCGCGGACTTGTCCGCCTCTGGCGGAGAGGGGGCGACAGGCCAACACGCAGCGATGGCAGACAAGCGCGGGGTGAGGTTTGGCCGCCCGCTTGCGCGCCCCCAGCCGCGAATGGTACATTCAGCCCATGAAGGCGAATACTGTGGCAAGCTGCCTGGAGCAAGTGCGACGCGTCAAGCCTCTCGTCCACCACATCACCAACGTCGTCACGACCAGCGACTGCGCCAACGCCACTCTCCTCGCTGGCGGGCTGCCGGTGATGGCCAACAGCCCGGAAGAAGCCGAGGATATGGTCGGCCTGGCGCAAGCGCTGGTCATCAACATCGGCACGCTCCATGCGGAGCAGATCGAGGCGATGGTCCGCGCTGGCCGGCGCGCCAACGAGCGCGGCATACCCGTCGTGCTCGATCCGGTCGGCGCCGGCGCGACCCAGTACCGAACGGACACAGCCCTGCGCCTGCTGCGGGAGCTGAGGATCGAAGTCGTGAAAGGCAATGCGGGCGAAGTGGCCACTCTCGCCGGGGTCAAAGCGGAAGTGCGAGGGGTCGAGAGCGGCGAGGTCAAGGACGCAGCCGGCGTCGCGCGGGCGCTCGCCGAGACCTTTCACCTCGTGGTTGCGGTCACAGGCGAGACCGACCTGGTGATCGGCGATGGAGCGGAGGCTGTAGTGGGCGGCGGCTCGCCACGAATGAAGACCTTCGTGGGCAGCGGTTGCGTGGCGGCATCGCTCATCGGTCTCTTCGTCGGCGCCTGTCCAGACCGCCCGTTCGAAGCGACGGTCGCGGCCCTCACCTTCTACCGCAAGGCGGCGGAGAGGGCCGCGGCGCGCGACCCGGAAGGTCCGCTCTCATATCGGGATCACGTCTACGAGCAGCTGTCTCTCATTCGCCCGGAGGACCTGTAGGGGGGACAGCCGTCAGCCCCTACGCGCGGCCCAGGAACGCAGTCGCCACCAGGACCAGATCCAGCACGACCAACAGGCCGCAGAGCGCCCAGCAGAAGACCGTGTAGCCGCGGGACATGGTGAGATCACCCATCAGCGACCGGCGCGAGGCGAGCAGCAGCATCATCACCAGGATTACCGGCAGCAGCAGCCCGTTCATCACCTGCGACATCAACATGATCTTGAGCAGCGGCGCCCGGGGGAGCAGCACGATCCCCGCGCCGAGCACGATCATCGCGGTGTACAGCAGATAGAACTGCGGCGCGCTGCGGAAGCTGCGATCGAGGCCGCGCTCCCAGCCGATCCCCTCACAGATGCTGTAGGTCGTGCTCAGAGGCAAGATGCAGGCGGCGAAGAGGGCGGCGTTCAGCAGACCGATGGCGAAGAGGGTCGAGGCGTAGCCGCGGGCAAGCGGCGCAAGGGCAGCGGCGGCCTGCGCCGCGTCGGTGATATGGGCATCGGGGTGAAGCGTCGCGGCGCAGGCGACCACGATGAAGAAGACAACGACGATCGCGAAGACGCCGCCGAGAATGACATCCCACCTTGCCAGCGCGTACTGAGCCGGCCGGGTGCCCTTCTCCACCACCGTCGCCTGAAGGTAGAACTGCATCCACGGGGCGATCGTCGTGCCGACAATCCCCACCGCCATGGTGAGCGCGGCGACATTCAGCGGAAGGGTCGGTGTGAACGACTGATGCAACACCTCGCGCCACGGCGGGTCAGCCATGAAACCCGAGATCGGATAGGCCAGGTACACCAGGCAGGCCACCAGGAAGACGCGCTGGACGCTCCGGTAGTTCCCCCTCACCACCAACAGGAAGACCAGTGCCGCTCCCGCGGGGACGGCGAACTGCCGGGGGATATGCAGAATGCCGGCGGCTCCGGCCAGTCCCGCGAACTCGCCGGCGGTGTTGGCGAGATTCGTGACGAGAAGCGCGACCATCAGGCCCAGCGTCACCTTCACGCCAAAGTGCTCGCGGATGAGATCGGCCAGGCCCTGCGATGTGGCGACGCCCATGCGCGCGCAGATCTCCTGCACCACGATGAGCACCACCATGGTCGGGCCGAGCAGCCAGAGCATCTGATAGCCGTAATGGGCTCCGGCCACCGAGTAGGTGGCGATCCCGGGCGCGTCGTTATCCACATTGGCGGTGATGATCGCCGGGCCCAGCACCGCAACAAACGCGAACAGCGGGGCCACGAGCCGGCGGCGCAGAAGTCTGAACACGGGAAGCTCCTGGTCCGCTACCGCGAGAAGACGCGAGGTAGATGTTTCTTCAGGCGGGTCGGCAGCACGGCATCAATGGCGTCGTCAACGGTCACAATGCCAAGCAACCGCTTCTCCTGGTCCACCACGGGCAGGGCAAGAAGGTTGTACCTGGCCATCAGGGCGGCCGTCTCCTCGTGCGAGGTGTCCGGCGAGACCGCTATCACCTCTTTGGCCATGATCTCGTCAATCGCTCTGGTTGGGGGAGCAACGATCAGGTCGCGCAGCTCGAAGACCCCGACGAGTCGCGCGCTGCTATCAACCACATAGCAGTAGTAGATGGTCTCCGCCTCCTCACCCGCCTTTCGCAGGTAGCCGATCGCCTCCTGGGCGGTCATGCCGGAGGGAACCGCCACAAACTCCGGGGTCATCAGCCCGCCGGCGGTATTGTCCGGGTACTTCATCAGCTCCTTGACGTCAGACGCCTCCTCCGGCTCCATCAGCTCGAGCAGTTGGTCGGCGCGCTCTCGCGGCAGATCCCCCACCAGATCGGCTGCGTCATCGGGGTTCACCTCGTCGAGGATGTCGGCCGCCTTCTCGTCCTCCAGGGAGTCCAGGACGGCCTGCTGAAGCTCGAAGTCCATCTCCTCCAGCGCGGCGGCCGCGGTCTCCTCATCCAGGGAGGACACCACCTTCGCGCGGTCGAGGGCGTTCATCTCCCCGAGTATGTCGGCCAGGTCGGCCGGGTTCAGGCGCTTTAGCTTCCCCCGCTCCAGGTCGAGCTGAAGCTGCTGCGAGGTCGGGTCAAGGGAATGCACGTGCTCCCAACTGATCAGCCGCTCGTGCGGCCGGCGCCCGAACAGGCTCCACAGGCGGATCGCCAACCCCTCCAGTGTGAGCCGGCGAAGCAAGCTGCGCGTGCCGACCCCGGCGGCGACGAGTCGCACCTCTCCCTGAATGGACCCAAGCTTCAGGTCGTTCACCCGGACAACGCGATGGCCCTCGATGTCAACGATCTGCTTGTCCAGCACCGACTCTTCGAGCAGCACCTCCCCCTCCTCCAACTGCGTCGGCTGTAGCTCCGCCATCGGTTGGTTGAGCGTGATCGCTTCTGTTGACACGCTGCGGACGACGCCCCAGGGCAAGACGAGCGGCTCCCCCTTTCCACGAGCGCTGACAACGATCTTCGTCACCGGAGGGAATGTCTGGCCCAGCTTCACCGCGATGTCTTTCAAGCGCCCGACGAGCGCGCCGTCGCGGTCAGCCACGTTCATGCGCACCAGGTCGCTCAGATAGGCCTCGGCAAAGAAGATCATAGTGCCACCTTCCTACGGGTCCGGCTCGGCCAAACAAAAAGCCTTCCCAGACAGGGAAGGCTGTCAGACCGCTCCAGGGCTGCTAGCCTGGCGCGCGCTCCACGCGGCGCGCGCTCACACCCGGGCCGCGCGGCCGTCTGGCTCCGAGCAGGCTGTAGCTGCGTATCGCCGGCTCGGAAACCGTCCCTGCCTGATTACGTGACGATGCGTCCATGCGTACTGGCCTGTTATTCCTTGAGAGGATAGCCACGTACCATGGCCGTGTCAAGCTTCCGCACGACCGACGGCGCAGATCGGCCGGCGCGCCGGGCGCTGGCATCAGGCTCGGGCGAGGGAGCCAGCCAGGCGCCAGGGAATAGAGACGCGACAAGCGTCGCGAGTCGCCCGGCGCGCTTGTCGGCAGAACGCAGACTCAAGCGGGAGGCGCACGGTGGCTGTCACCACCCGGCCGGTCGTCATGGGAACCCACGGAGCAGTCGCGGCGGGGCACTACCTCGCCGCGCAGGCGGGTCTGCGCATCCTTCAGATGGGCGGAAACGCGGTTGACGCGGGCGTCGCCATGGGTTTTGCCCTCGCCGTGCTCCAGCCCGACCAGAACGGCATCGCCGGGGAGGCGCCGATCCTCATCTATTCCGCCGACCGCGGGAGGCCGTTCGCCGTCAACGGGCATGGCGTCGCTCCGAGAGCAGCGACCATCGAGCGCTTCAAGCAGATGGGTGTCGAGCTTATCCCGGGCGACGGGTTCCTTCCCGCAGTTGTGCCCGCCGCGCTCGACAGCTATGTCACTGCGCTCGCCGTCTTCGGCACACTGCCCCTGTCCGAGGTGATCGCGCCCGCCCTCGAGCTGGCCTCAGAGGGCATCCCCGTGCAGGAAGGCCTGCGCGGGTCAATCGTCTCCTCGCTGCCGCTGTGGAAGGAGCGCTATCCCAGCACGGCCAAGGTCTTCGCTCCTGCCGCCCGCGCGCCCGAGGTCGGCGAGTTGGTCGTGCAGCCCGACTGGGCCGCGACCATGCGCCTGTTGGTGGAGGCGGAGCGGAAAGCCGCGCGCGGTGACCGTATCGCCAGACTGAGGGCCGCGCGGGATGTCTTCTACCGGGGCGAGATTGCCAGGGCGATCTGCGAGTTCGCCGGCAAGACCGAGGTGCTCGATGCCAGCGGCAGCGCCCATTCTTGCCTGCTGACCGAGGAGGACTTCGCCTCCTACCGCGCCCGTGTCGAGCCGGCCGTATCAACCGACTACCGCGGCATCACCGTGCACAAGTGCAACACCTGGTGCCAGGGCCCGGTCTTCCTACAGCAGCTCAACCTGCTGGAGGGGTTCGACCTCGCCGCCATGGGCCACAACACCGCCGATTACGTTCACACCCTCATCGAGTGCGCCAAGCTTGCCTTTGCCGACCGGAACGCCCACTATGGTGACCCGCAGTTCGTGGACGTTCCGCTTGGCCGGTTGCTCTCGAAAGCCTATGCCGATGAGCGTAGGCGGCTCGTCGATCCGCAGCGGGCGTCGCTGGAAGACCGGCCAGGAGATCTGCCGCCCGGCCGGAGGCTCCCGCCTGTCGCCCCCGATGGTGCATGGCCGGAGACCTTCACCGGCGATACAACGAAGTGCGAGGCGGTGGACCGCTTCGGCAACATGATTTCTATCACGCCGAGCGGCGGCTGGTTCAGCTCATCACCGGTAATCCCGGGGCTCGGCTTCCCGCTCGGCACGCGCGGGCAGATGTTCGAGCTCGATCTCGCAGGCGAAGCTCGCCCCGCGCACCCGAACTCCCTCCAGCCAGGCAAACGCCCGCGCAGCACGCTCACGCCGACCCTTGCCACCAGGGACGGCCGCCCCTGGATGGCCTTCGGCAGTCCGGGGGGCGACTGCCAGGACCAGTGGGCGCTGCTCTTCTTCCTCAACCATGTGGACTTCGATATGAACCTACAAGAAGCCATTGACGCCCCGACATTCCACACTGTCCACTTCCGGAACTCGTTCTATCCGAGAGCCGCCTTCCCCGGCCGGATGGTGGTCGAGGGCCGCATCGGTGAAGAGGTGCGAAGGGCGCTGGCAGCACGAGGGCACACGGTCGAGGTCGCGGGCGACTGGTCGAACAGCAACACCATCGTCGTGCAGTTCGATCCCGACACCGGGTTGATCTCAGCTGCCGCCACGCCGAGGAACGTCAGCTATGCGATAGCGTGGTAGCCGCATCGTTGAGGCGCAGAGCAGACGCAGCAGGCATCAGGGGGGGGGCTACCTCCCCTTCGGGAACAACTCGACCTTCACTTGGCCCCGAAGGAGGCTGTCCATGCGGGCCTTCTTGCCGTTCAGCAGCACGTCTTTCACTTCTTCCTCGAAAATGTTCATGCTCTCCAGGATGTCCCGCACGCGCAGGCCCCCCGCGTCAGGCAGCATGAAGCTCAGCTCGTCTTGGCCCACGCCCGAGGTCTGGCGAAGATGCCCGTGGACGGCGATCGTGATCCTCATCCCCCCCTACTCCTCCGACTCCACGACCGCTATCCCCGCCTCTTCCAGTCTGCTGGCAAGGCGCGCCCTCGCCGCATCCACTACCGCGTGATACTCGCCTCGGTAGGTGCGCAGTTGGCGAGCAAGTGCTAGCTGGGCACCGCGCAGATCGGCGGCATGAACTGCTGCCGCCGGCAGGTCGGGCGACCTCGTGCTGGCGATGTACGGCATGACCTGCTCGACGTACTGGGCGCGGCTGCCGCGACCGTATCTCGCCTCGGCCACGATACGCCCGCGGAATGACATCTGTTCGCCGCCAGGGCTGGTTGTTGTCCCCACCCGCGCCGACAGGCTAACCTCGGCGATCTTCCTGGCGCGGAGGAATGCGATCAGATCGTCAACCCTGTCGAACTGCCGATGCAATGCTTGTGCGCCTCCGGCGCAGCGGACTCCTCGAGTCCAGTATCTGCCTGCTCTGCGTCACTTGCCCGCGGGCAGTACCTCGACCATGAAATCGCGCGAAATGCGGATCGCCTCTGTCTCGTAACCCAGCGTGCTGAAGACGTGATCGGCGCCCTGGACCAGGTGTGACCTACACCTCCCTCCCAAGGCGACGCGGTAGTCCAACGCGTCAGACGGCGGCACTGTCTCGTCATTGCTCCCATGAACTACCAGGCTGGGACCGGCGTAAGACGCCAGCTCCTTTAGCGGCTGAATGCTCGCGATATCCTCGATGAAACCGCGGCCGAGGCCCCATCCCGCCATGTCAAGCACAGCGCTGTCGCCGAACTCGGGCAGCAACCTGTCGGCTATTCGGCTTGGGTGCGCGACCGCGGCCCACAGCACTAGCGCCTTCACCCTGGCATCCCGCCCCGCCAAGCATGCGGCGACACACCCACCGAGGCTGAGCCCGAGCACGCCGACGCGATCCGCCTTCACCTCCGTGCGGCTCACCAGGTAGTCGAGCGCGGCCCCGGCGTCTTCGATCTCCCGCGATACCGTCATCTCGCGGAAGTCGCCGCCGCTATCGCCCGATCCCCGGAAGTCGAATCGAAGCGCCGCCAGGCCGTGGCTGGCGAGGTCTCGGGCCGCTTTCACGAACAGCCGGTGCGTCTCCGCCTTGTGCCCCGTGAAGCCGTGGCACATGATGATGCCTGGGGCAGGGGTACGCGCCGGCAGGTGCAGCATCCCGCACAACTGCCCCCCGCCCGATATGAACGCAACCTGGGTTTCCATGCAGATACCTCTCGCAAGCTCCTACCCATGTCTTCTGCCGTTTGGCAGGTGGCTCCTCTGCCAGTGTAGGAGGCCACAGTCATAGCTGGCGCCCCGACGGAGGCGGTCGCCGGGGCGCCTATGGGTGGTGGGGGTTGCGGTCCCCTTTGGCGGCCACACCTGCGGCCGCCGCCCATAAGTTACCCCATCTCCAGCGGCCATTCCCAAGACCCCCTGGCGCGGCCTCTGAGCGCCCTTCAAGGGCACCATGAGGCGGAGTTGCCGCTCCGCCGAAGCTGAGCCGCGGGGCAGCGCTTACCCCTGTCAGCTTCGGGCTGCGGGGGTGGTACGCGGCTGAGGGAGGTAGTAGGCTAGCGCGGCTCCGGCGACGAGGAAGACCCAGCCTGTCGCCCCAAGGCTGCTCAGGTAGCCTGGGAAGGCGTACAGCGCTCCCAGCGCCTCTCCGCTGGCGGCGCTGAGCGTAGCGTAGCTGGCTTGCTGGGTGCGCAGCAAGATGAGGAAGTGGCCAAGCAGGATGCCTGCCAGCGTCAGCAGCGAAGCCATCTGCTGGAGGTTGTGGCCGCGCTTGTTGCCCGCGCCCCTCATCACCGCGAAGGCGACCAGAGCCCCCAGTGCTACCGCGCCGACATCCAGAGGACGGCCGGTCATGAGCACGAGCTGGGACCAGGCAAAGGCGATTGCCCCGGCCGCCACCAGCCCCATCACGCACGCGCAGGGGCACTTCAGGTCCTGCGTCTCGGCCGCGATCTCCGCCGCCTTGCGCTCCTCGATCCGGGCGATGCAGATGGGGCAGACCGAGCGCCCCCGCAGGCGACGCTCGCCCCGCAGCTCCATCGCGCAGTTCACGCAAATGGGATTCCTGCAGAGGTAGCAGTTGAAGAGCGCGTCCTCATCTCGGTGGATGACGCATTTCATCGCCAATCCCGCGATCCATCGGGCAAGCTGGACGCGACGGGCCGGAACGCGAGGCTCAACGGGAACCGCCCGAGGATCAGCACGCATTGTATGCGCCTGCTGCCAGCCGGTCAAGCTGGGCCAGACGCGGCCGTTGCGGCGCAAGCAGGAAGCGCGGCCATCCGCCCCAAACTTAGCCGCGGAGGTAGAGACAGTGAGAGCGCGTCAGACCACGAAGGCATTGCCCGTGCAATGGGAGGAGCTGACAGCCGGCGACTTCCCAGCCGCGGTGAAGAAGGCGAAGGGGGTCTGCCTTCTGCCTATCGGCGTGGTGGAGAAGCACGGGCCCCATCTGCCCCTTGGCACCGATGTGATGGCCGTCCGCGCCGTGGCGACTGCGACGGCGCAGCAGGAGTACGCGGTCGTGTTCCCCTGGTATTACTTCGGGCAGATAAACGAGGCCAGACACGAGCCAGGGTGTGTCTCCATCCATCCCGACCTGCTCAACCCGCTCCTCCGCGAGATGTGCGATGAGATCGCCCGAAACGGCTTCGACAAGATCCTCATCGTCAACGGCCATGGCGGCAACACCAACTGGCTCAACTTCTTCCTCGAAGCCCTGCTTGCCGAGCCGAGAGACTACGTTGTCTACCTCGCGCGCCGCGACCTGGACCCGGAAGTGGCCAAGCAGATCGGCGCGAAAAGAGAGACGGACTGGGGCGGCCACGCCGATGAGATCGAGACAAGCTGGATGATGGCCATCAGGCCCGACTTGGTCCAGCTCGAACGCGCCTCCCAGAACGACGGGCGGCCGCGCAAGAACCTCAAACACCTCCCCGGCGTTGGCACCAGCATCTGGTGGTACGCCGACTTCCCGCAGCACTACGCGGGCGACGCTCGCCCCGCCAATGCTGCGCTCGGGCGCCTTGCCCTCAAGGGCAAAGTTGGGCCGCTGGTGGAGATCGTGCGGGCGGTGAAGCGCGACACCGTCACCCGCCGGCTCCAGGACGAGTTCCACGCGCAGACCCGGAGGCCGCTGGAGAGGCGCCCCCAGCGCCGGCGCCGGTAGCGGGGAGCGCGTGACACAGCCGCGCGACGGCGCAAGTCCAGCATCGTACCTCGTCGCCGCACTCGGTCTGGCCGCCTGCGCCGCGCTCTGGGCTACCGGGCCGGCGAAGCCGCACGGCGCCTGGGCTCCCGCCTTCTTGCGCGGGTACGCCATCGCCTGGGCCTGCTACGTGCTCGCGGCGGTCATCGTCAGCCGCTCCCGCAGCTTCCCGCGGTGGGCCCTGCTGTCGGTGGTGGTGCTTGCGATGGCGATGCGCCTGGTTGCGCTCGAGCGGACGCATCCTCTCTCCACTGACGCCTATCGCTATCTCTGGGACGGCCGGGTGGCGAACGCGGGGATCAACCCGTTCAGCCACGCGCCCGATTCGCGAGAGCTCCAACCGCTGAGAGACGAGAACTGGCGCAAAATCAGCTTCAAGGGAATCCCGACGATCTACCCTCCCCTTGCGCAGCTCCTGTTCGCGGGATTGGCGCGAGTGAAAACCTCAGAGATTGATGCCTTCCGATGGACGTTCGCGCTGTTCGATATCGGCACGGTGTTCGTCTTGATGGCGCTGCTCAGGCGTACCGGCAGGCCGCCCGAACAGGCCATCTGGTACGCCTGGTGTCCGCTGGCTGTGACCGAGGTGACGGCCGGCGCGCACGTGGACGCGCTCGGGCTGTTCCTGCTGATGCTCGCGCTCCTGCTCATCTCCCGCGAGACGCGCGCGGGGGCGGTCGGCAGCGGCGTTGCGCTGGCCGGGGCGGTGATGACTAAGGGATATGCAGTGCTGGCCCTGCCCTTCTTCATCCGGCGTGGCGGCTGGCGGCTCGCGCTCGCCTTCGTACTGGCCTGCTTGGCGCTTGCCGCGCCGTTTGCCCACGCCGGGGCCGACCTCGTCGCGGGACTGCGTGCCTACGTCGGCTCCTGGAAGGCAAATGCTGGCGTCTTCTTGCTCCTGGATCACGTCCTGGCCCGCGTCACCAACCACCATTTCGGTGTCGCCCGAGCGGTTACGAGCGGGGCTGTCGTCCTTCTAGTCGCGGTCTTGGCAGGGCGCCTACGTCCCAGCGTGGAGTCGTTGCTTCGAGCGACCCTTCTCGCCTTCGGCGCGCAACTGCTTCTCGGCGCGCCAACTTTGCCGTGGTATGCGATTTGGATCGTGCCGGCGCTGTGCTGGTGGGGTGTGCCCGGCCTGGCGCTGTTCACGCTGACGGTCTCGGCGCAGTACTACGCGCGGTGGCTCCATCCCGGCGACACGGCGGCCCACCACGCGCTGCTCTGGGCGGGCTATCTGCCGGTGTACGCGCTGCTTATCGGGCAGCTCATCTGGTGGCGTATGGTTGCGCGGAGCCGCAAGGCCGCCAGCGCAGCAGCCTGAACGCGGTCCACAGGATTACCACGGCCGCCTTCACCGAGGCCTTGAGCGAGCCGGTGATCTTCGAGCGCCCGATTCGCTTCCGGTACGGTACCGGGATCTCCATCGTCCGCAGTCGCAGCCGCGCCGCCTTCCCCTGCATCTCCATCGTCCATCCGAAGCCGCGATCCCGCATCTGAAGCCGCTCCAGCGCGGTGCGCCGGATGGCGCGGAACGGACCGAGGTCAGTTGTGCGTTGGCTGTAGAGATGAGTCAGGATAGCCCCCGCAAGCCAGTTCCCAAAGAGAGAGTGCGCGGGAAGCGCTCCTCGGTCTCGTTTGCCGAGCATCCGGGAGCCGATGACGAGGTCGGCCCGCTCGGCCAGGATTGGCTCAACCAGCTCGGAGAGCTTCGCCGGGTCGTCGCTGAAGTCCGCATCCAGAAATGCAATCACCTCTGGCTCGCCGGCCGCCGCAATCCCCGCGAGACAGGCCGCCCCGTAGCCGCGCCGCGGCTCATGAACGACCTTTGCTCCGCGCGCGCGAGCGATCTCCGCAGTGTGATCGGTGGAGCCGTTGTCCACCACCACGATCTCTGCCGCGAGCCCCTCGGGAATCGCCTCTATCACCCGGCCGATGGATTCCTCCTCATTCAGCGCCGGGATCACCACAGCAACGCGGGGCGAGCAGCGGGTCACGCGCTTTCGTCCTCCGACAGGTCGCAGAGATAGTCCCACGTTCTGCGACAGGGAATGGAGCCGCCGGCGGTGACCTGCCGAGTGAGCCGCGCCCGCAAGCTCCGCAGATCATCGGGGGTGTCCACATCATCCCACGGCTCGAGCAGCGCCACGCCCAGACCTAACGCCTCGGCTCGCTTCACCGTCTCCGACAGCACGCTGTCAGAACTCCACCGCATGCCCCTGAAGAGACTGGGCATCGCGGCGCGCAGTCCGATCAGGTAGTAGCCGCCGTCGGAGCACGGCCCAAGCACCAGATCATGTGAGCCGAGGAGATCCAATGCCTTCGCTATCACGTCCGCGGGCAGGTCGGGCGCGTCCGTGCCTATCACCACTGCCGCGGGGCGCCCATGAGATAGAGTGTGCCGCACCGCGTTCAGTATCCGCTCGCCAAGATCCGATCCGAACTGCACCATGAGCTGAGCGACGGAGCGGTCCGCCCCTCCGAGAGCAGCGAACAGCGGCGCCGCGTCCTCCTGTTCCGCGGCTGCGACGATGACGTCGGCGGGCACATGGCGAAGGCCGTCCACGATGTCCAGCAGGAAGCACCGATAGAGCTCCGCCGCCCGTTCCGGCCCCAGCGCCGGGATGAGCCGGGTCTTCGTTCTCCCCGCAACCGGAGCGCGCGCGAACACAACCACCGCCGGCCTCTGCTCCATGCACTACTGATTGCCGCCGGCGGCGCCGCGTTCCTGCCGTTCGGCTGGCCAAACAAGGACCCCGACCAGGCGGGATCGGGGTCCAACGGCGGTACGAACTGGGAAGGAGGAGATGCGACCTACTGCTTCCAGAATCGCAGGAAACCGAACCCAGTGCGCGGGCGATGCCCGGAGCGCTTCAGCTCGGCGAGTTCCTTGTCCGCTCCATCGTGGCCGAGTTCCTTGGCGCGGAGGAATGCCTCCGCCGCCTCTTCCTTTTGCCCCAGGGCTAGCATGGTCTTCCCAAGCAGGAAGCGGAAGTCGGCGTTGCTCGCGTCCATGTCAACAAGCTCTTGATAGCAGATCAGAGCCTTGGCGTGCTCGCCGCTGCGACGATAGCCATTCGCCCGCAGCAGAAGGTCTGTGATGCGCGCGGGGTCGGCGAGCACGACGTTTCGCCTCTTCTTCTCTTCGCGGATGCCAAGCCCCAGATTCCCGACGAACAACCCGCTGAAATCGAGCGCCTCCACTTCCGGCAGGAACTGCGCTCGCAGCCAGTCGGACTTCCGCACATATTCCTTACGCGCTCGCGGTTGCTCCTGGGGCTCTTCCGCCGGCGCCTCCGCGACGATGGTCAGAATCGCCTTGGCGGAAGCCTGCGGCGCCTGCGCAACCGGTGCGCTGTCGGCACCTACCGCCGCCTCCGCGCGGTCGCTAGCGGCTGTGGGCTCGCCTGCTGTCTCTGCCGCGGCCGGTGCAACGGGTTCGGGGGCGCCGGGCCCTGGCTCGCTCGCGCGCAACGGAGCCGATGGCGCCTCCGGCCGAGCAGCGACGAGCTTCTGACTCGGTTCCGCCTCTTGCCGGATCGGCGCCGGCTGCCACTCGGGCTTCTGGGCGACCGGCGGGTGCAGCACGGGGCGAGCGATGCTCGCGCTCGGCGTCTCTACCTCCACCGCTGGCGGAGCGGGCACTTGCCGGCGGTCCTGCCCGGTAGGCGCGACCGTGTCGGGGGCCGACCGAACTTCGAGGTTGATGTTGAGGAAGCGGTTCCCTTGTGTGCCGACGTGCTCGAGCGCAATGGCACGGGCGAGCTGGTCCAGCGAAACCGACTGATCCGCCGCGTCACCCTTGCCCGGCAGCACCACGTCACAGCAGTTCGCGCCGAGCAGCTCGCCGATCGCCAGCGCGGCCGAGCTCTCTGCCTGAAGCTGGCTCATCGGCACTCCGACCGAGAAGAGCGAGTTCGGGTTGATCACCCGCTGAATCAGCTCGCGCACCGTCAGCCCGCGAACGACCTCCTCGGAGTTGCCGAGTCGGCAGATCGCCGTCTCGATGCCGGGAGTGCTGACCGTGATCAGGACGGAAGCCTTGGTTTCCGGGGGATTCAGAGTGCTGGTTGCACTGGATTCGCTTATCATCTCCCACGCTCTCCCTGACGGCCCTAGTTGGCCTGTGCCGCCATCGCGGCCATCGGCGCCACCAGTCCGACGTCATGGCCCAGCCGGCCGACCACTTCATCGGCAAGCCGGCGATAGGCCTCCGCTGCCGGCGATTCCGGTTCCCGCAGCGTCACCGGCAGGCCGCCGGCCTCCGCCTCGCTCACCACCACGCTCTTCGTGATGATGGTCGAGAAGATGTAATCGCCGTAGTCGCGCTCGATCCGCTCCTTCAGCAGGCGGTACATGGTCACATCCAGCGCGGTCTTCTTGTCGAACATCGTCACCAGAATGCCGAGCAGCCGGACGGTCGCACCGATCTGCTCGTGCAGCGTCGCCACCATGTCGCCCAGCAGGGCCATTCCCTTGAGGGCGTAGAACTTGGTGGTGACCGGCACGATCATATGTGTCGCCGCCGTCAGCGCGTTGATGCTCAACAGGTCCAGCGATGGCGGGCAGTCCAGCAGCACGATGTCGTACTTGTCGGTGAGCACGCTGTGGTAGAACTCGCGCAGCTTGTTCTTCAGCCGGCCCTCTCGCCCGACCTCCATCACCAGCGCCTTGTTGCAGTCTGACAGGCGGGCGCTCGCCGGCACCAGATCAACATTCTCAACCTGGGTGGGGACGACCGCTCGCTCCAGGGGAAAGCGGGCCATCGTCAGCAGGCAATGCGCTTCCCGCTCGATGGCGTGCTCGGCCGATACGCCGAAGGCGGTTGTCGCATTCGCCTGCGGGTCCAGGTCCATGCACAGCACCCGCTTCTTCGCCTGGCCCAGCGCGGCCGCCAGGTTCACGCACGAGGTGGTCTTCGCCACCCCGCCTTTCTCGTTTACGAACGCTATCACCGGCGTCTGCCCGTATGGCGCGTAGTCATCGAAGACGCCGTTAGGCCGAACCTGTTCCATTGCTTACGTGCCTCCGCAAACGCATCTCGCCGTAGGACGCACCGGCTCGATGCCCACAATCGCAACGAATCCGGCGCCGGGGCCGCAGGCCAGCGCGTCACTGCGCGCAACTCGCCTCTGGGATCCGGCAGGCAGCAGACGCGTCCGAAGCTCCTCCGCCGCTTCAGGAATCCCCACGGGTCTAACGCCTTGGCCCGGTTACCCGCTTTGTTCCACAAATCGGGCCTGTTTGAGAGCGTCTGCTTGCCTTTCTGGCGAGCCGCCAGGCCTCGCCAGCGGCGACGTCAAGCGTCGAGCATGGAAGGCTGCCCGTCAGGGGGCGTAGAACCCTAGGGTTCTGCGCACCAGATCGCAGGCAGGCTACAGGAGGCGCACAGATGAACCGACCGAGGGTCGGCGTTCAGCTCATTGTCTTCGGCGATCGCGCTGGCAGCGATCTCCGGGGGGTTCTGGCGGATGTACAGGCGGCAGGCTACGACGGCTTCGAGGGCGGCGTCCCCGCATCGAAGGACCAGGAAGCGAAGGTCGCAGCCGCCGTGGACGGGCTCTCGCTGGCGTTCCTCGGCGGGCACTCCGGGATTGACCAGATGGAGAACCCCGATCAGGTTGAGCGCTGCGCCGCTCACGTTGCCGCGCTCGGCGGTCGCTACCTGATGGTTTCGGGCGGGGGCGACACTCTCGACGGCTACCGCGGCGCAGCGGAGGTGCTCAACCGCGCAGGCGAACGCTGCCGCAAGGCCGGAGTCGGGCTGTGCTATCACAACCACAACTGGGAGTTCAAGCAGATCGAGGGGCAGGTTCCCATTCACCTGCTGGCGGAGCTGACGGACCCGGAACTGGTGAAGCTTTGCCCCGACGTCTATTGGGTTCACGTCGGCGGCGAGTCGCCCGCCGAGTTCCTGCGCCGCTACGGCGCGCGCTGCCCATGCATCCACTTCAAGGACGGCCTCGCCGGAGACCAATACCGGGAGTTTCGCGAGCTGGGGCGTGGCAAGGTGGACGTGCCGGCCGCTCTCGAGGCGGCGCTGAAGTTCTGCGAGCCCGACTGGATCATCGTCGAGCAGGATCACACCGACGGCGACCCCGCCGAGTCGTGCCGCATCAGCCGCGAGTACCTGAAGAGCTTAAGCCTCTAGCGACCGCCGGCCCCTCTCGGTACGGAGAGCCTGTTTGCGCATCACACGCGAGGCGTTCGAGAAGCTAGTCACCGAGGCGCTGGACGAACTACCGCCGGACTTCGCCGAGAAGCTCGAGAACGTCGAGGTCGCGGTCGCCGACGCGCCCGCCCCAGCCGACCTCGGCGAGCGCCAGCTCCCGGAGGGCGACCTGCTGCTCGGCCTCTACCACGGCGTACCGCTCACCCGCCGGTCGGTCTGGGGCGGCTCGCTCTTCCCGGACCGCATCACCATCTACCAGCGCGCAGTCGAGCTTGTCTCTCGCACACCGCAGGAGATGATCGAGAACGTCCGCCGTACCGTGCTCCACGAGATCGCTCACCACTTCGGCATCTCCGACGCGCGCCTGCGGGAACTGGGCTGCTGACGGCGTTGCGAGAGGCGAAGAGGCGGAACAGCAGTCACGACTCCTCGCCTCTTCGACTCCTCGACTCTCGGCGTCTAGCGCGAGTACAGCCCCACCAACTCCGCCTCACCGAGCACGTGGCCCTCCATCGCCTTTCGCAGGTCTTTCGCTGTTAGGCCCGGCTTCAGGTCGAGCTTGGCGTCGAGCGCGTACAGCATGAACTGGTAGTGGTGCGCCGGCCCAGACGGCGGACACGGACCCATGTACCCGATCCGGCCGGCGCTATTCTTGCCCTGCTTCGCGCCGCCTACCTTGGGCAGCGTCTCGGTCTTCGCCACGTTCTCCTGAAGCGACGCCGTGCTCGCCGGCAAGCCGTACAGCACCCAGTGGGTGAACGTCCCCCGCGGCGCGTCCGGGTCATCGCAGATCAACGCAAGCTCGGCCGTCTTCGCCGGCGGCGCGGTCCACGACAACGGCGGGGAGACGTCCTCCCCGTCACAGGTGTACTTCCGCGGGATACGCGCGCCGTCCTTGAACGCGCTGCTGCTTAGAGCCCACCCCACCTTCTTCTCCTCCCTCCCCTGGCCCGATGGCGCAGGCTGCACAGGCTCGGCCTGGCCCTGGCGACCACACCCGCCTACCAGCAGAAACAGTCCTAGCGCCGCAGCCGCGGCAAGACACAATCGGCCTGTCATCTCCCCTCTCCTCTCGCATTGCTGGAAGAAGGGTAGCGCGGAGATGCCGCCTTGGGAAGGGCGGGATTGGCACAGACTCGTAGGGCGGGAGCTTGCCTCCTGCCCTGACTGCTCGATTGCTCTGTCCGCCTTCGGCGGACCTGGCGCGCCTGGAGGGATTCGAACCCCCGACACCCAGATCCGAAGTCTGGTGCTCTAATCCACTGAGCTACAGGCGCGCACGGGTAGTTTACCACACGGCGAAGAGCGCGAGCAATCGTGGGCTGCCTCGTACGCCCGTCGGAGCGACACTTGTGTGCCTCAGGACGTTCCTGTCGCGACCCGTTCTCCAGAACGGCCGGCGGGCATCCGCTCTAGCGGATACCCGCCCTACACCTTCAGCGACCTCACGTACTGCACGATGCTCTTTGCCTCGTGGACGGCCCATTCGCGCGGCACCAGGCCGAGCAGCTCCCGCCGGTCGTTGTCGGTGATGTTCTCCTTGACGACCTTCGCGGGGATGCCCTCGGCGATGCAGTTCTCCGGGATGATCGTGCCAACGTAGCACGAGCTGCCATTGGTCACGATCGCGCCATCGCCGAGAGTGCAGTGATAGTCGAGCGCGGCGTTGATGCACACCGCCGCATGCACGCCGACCCGGCAGCCGTGCATGGTCGCGCCGTGGTTGATCCACGCGTAGTCGCCGATGATGGAGCGGTCGCCGGTTTCGTCGAACGGCCGGCCACCCTCGATGTTCACGAGGTCGTAGATGTTGACATAGCTGCCGATGCGATGCCAGCCGCGGATCACTGTGCCGATCTGCACGAGCGTGTGGTCGCCCACCTCGATGTCGCCGGTGAGCACGCACCGCTCACCGAGATAGCAGCCGCTGCCGACGACGACCCTCCCCTTCAGCAGCGCCCCCTCGCCCACGAAGCACTCCTCCCCAATGGTGATGTCGCCGTCCAGAACGGCCGAAGGATGAATGTACGACGACTCGCTCGTCTTCATCGGCATCTCCTCCCCTATTCTCTGTGGTTCTGCTGCTCTGTTGCTCTCAGAAACGACTACGCAGGGCTCTCGCCCTGCGCAGCCATTCGCCCCGGCTATCCTAATGAGGACAGGCCTACGCCCCTCGAACCACCTGGATCCCGTTGAACTTGCAGAAGGTATCAAGCGCGTCCGCCACCGCCGGGTCGTGGATGAGCACCCCGTGGTGGATGACCCCGTGCTCGACCATCTTCTGCTCCCAATCCATGGCGTCCGCTACTTTCACCCAACCGTACGAGCCCCGGGTGTGGGGCGGCGTATCAATGATCTCGCCATTCCCTATGAACATCGTGAACCAGCCGTCATACTCGACCAGCCGGCAGCAGGTCACTGGTCCAGTCTTCAGCTTGAACTCCCGCGTGCCCCAGGATGGCCGCATGGGCAGAATCATGTGCTGGTTGATGCACATCTCACAGCCCTGCTGGCACAGGCTGGGCGGCGCGTTGCCACAGTGCCACGCGAGCCAGACATTCTCCTTCTCCGGATGCAGTTCGGTCCAATCAATGAAGTGCGGCGGCGTCTCTCCCAGCCCCGCCGCCCATGCCGCCAACATGCTGCACGCCCCGTAAACATCCACCTCGCACGCGCACAGGTAACCGGCATCGGTCAACCGCCCGAGCACCGAGCAGGCGCAAATGCCATACCGCAACTGCACCTGGCTCCAGCAGTTCACCGCCATGGCATTGAGCTCTTTCTCTTCTGCCAGGCGCTTGATCGCGACTTCGAGACGGGCGAGGGTGGAGACGTACTCCTTGGCCTCATCGGGAACCTGCGCGGCGGCGATGATCTCCTTCACCGCCTTCTTCACATCGCCATCATCGGCCGGGGTGTTGTCCAGCCGCATGAAGATGTCGGCGAGGTCTATCGGCACGACGGTCTGGTTGAAGTCGCGCTGGAGCGAGGCCTCATCCCACCAGACCGACTCGAACTCCTCCGGCCGCGCGCCGAGCTGCCCGATGCGCGCGCCTCGGAACGCCTGCGTCGCCGCGCAGGCGCGAGCGAAGCGAGACACCCACTGGTGGAAGATCGGCTCCTCGGGGAAGCAGGTCGGGATATGCTCGAAGGCGATCTCGCGGCGCTTCAGCGCCGAGGTGATCATGAACTGCCCGCACCATGAATCCGACGGGCGCGTCCCGTCCTTCGCGATCATTCCCTTGGTGGCGAAGTGCAGCACCGGCGTCCCCCTGGGCATGCCCGCGATGGTCACGCCGACCGCGGAGGTCTCGTGCCCGAAGGTCATGCCACCCACGATGACGCCGGCGACGTCGTTCTTCTTGAAGAGGTCGAGGGTCTTCTTTGCGTCGGACAGGTTCCGCACCAGGCCGTTCTGCGTCATTTTCTCGTCCGGCACGACGACCTCGAGCCCCGGCACCTTCGCCATTGCCGCCAGGCAGCGCGAGCGCATCTCCTTCCCCCACTCCTCGCCGAACGGCTCGCGGTGAGATGGGATGAATCCGACCTTGACCTTCTTCACTCTTCGTGTCCTTTGTGCCTTAGTGGTTCGGCATCTAGGGCAGCACAGCCACCCTGATCGCGCCGTCTCCCCTTCGCTCCGCCAGCTCGAACGCCTCCTTCGCCCTGTCCAGAGGGAACCGGTGTGTCAGCATCGGCTCCAGCCTGACTCGGCCATCCGCGACCAGCCGGATCGCCTCCGGGAAGTTCTCGTTCTGCCGCCGGACGAACCTCAAGGTCATCTCACGCCGCCGCAGATGCGCCGAGCTCAGGTGATACGCATCCTCCGACGGAATGCCCACCACTACCACCTCGCCGGCCGACCGTGTCGCAGCCAGACACATATCCAGCGCCGCTTGCGGCCCGGCCGCCTCGAAGGCGACGTCCACCCCGTGGCCGCCGCTCGCCGCAAGCGCCTCAGCAGCGGCCGATGGGCGATTGGCGTCTATGGTCACGTCCGCGCCCAGCTTCCTCGCCACTGCCAGCCGTTCCGGCACGAGGTCCACCGCGATCACCTGCCGCGCCCCGCGTGCTCTCGCCACTTGCACCACGCACAAGCCGATCCCGCCGCAACCAACCACCAGGACTCTCGCGCTTTCCACCCTCGCCGCCAGTTCCACCGTATGCACGCCCACAGCCAGCGGCTCGATCAGCGGCGCGATGGTGAGGTCCATCTGCGGCGGCACCGCGAACATGCGGTTGGCAGGCCAGGCCAGCAGCTCCCGCATCGCACCGTGAGCGGGGGGCATGTCGAGGAACCGCTGGTTGCGGCACAGGTGGTAAAGCCCCGAATCGCAGTAGTAGCAGTGGAAGCACGAGGCGGCCGGGTCGAGCACAACGGGAGTGCCCTTCGCCAGGGCGGTACCGTTCGAGTCAACGACCTCCCCCGCGACCTCGTGACCAGGCACGAAGGGCTCGTCCCAGCTAACCCCGGAGATGCTCCCCTCCGCGTAGGCGTGCAGGTCCGAGCCGCAGATAGTGACCGAGCGGACGCGGATGAGCGCCTCCCCCGGCACGGGGACGGGCGGGGCCATCTCCCCCAGGCGGATATCGTGAACACCATACTGAAGCACCGCGCGCATGCAGGTTTACGGTTTACAGTTTACAGTTCACAGCTTACACGTGCCGGCTTCGGAGTGGGTCGCTGTTTGCGCATCAAACGCGGCGTTCCCCCTTCCGTAAACTGTGAACTGTCAACTGTGAACTCACTCGACTTCCTCGAACATATCCTTCGACACACCGCACACCGGGCAGACCCAGTCATCGGGGAGGCTCTCGAAGGGCGTCCCTGGCGGGACACCGTTGTCGGGGTCACCCACCTCCGGGTCGTACACATATGTGCAGGCCAAGCATCGCCATTTCGACATGGCGGACACCTCTCGTAGGAGCGAGATTCTTGTCGCGACCAGGCCCGCAGCGCAGGAGTTTGCCTCCTGCCCACGACGGCCCGGTCAAAGTACCAGAGCGCCGTTCGGCCTGTCAACCGCGCGCGTTAGCGGCGCAAGCTTGCAGCTTGCTGAGGGCCGCCAAAAGGCGGCCCTCTCCTCCTCCGCGCAATCCGCGCAACCTGCGGATGAACCGGCTGTTGGGCCCTTCCTGCCGATGGCAAAGGTGAGGCGGCAGACCGGGGGAGTCTGCCGCCTCGTGGTGGGGTGGGGTTTGGGGTGGGGTTAGCTTGACCAATATGTGGACTCGCTCACGCGAGTCATTCTCAAATAACGGGCGCCAGTATAGCGCCCTCCCCATGCCATGTCAAGTGGGAGGCGGGGCCATTCAGGGTCATTGCATTATCTTGATATCAAGTGGGGAGGAGGTATAGAGGGAGCAGACTAGGCGGGGAAGGGGTGACAGCTGCCATGACAGCCGCGAGGCGGAAAGAGAGTTTGCT
>Ga0315291_10003038_pt1 | contig 21696 bp, 16 predicted proteins | sample YL17G12_20_MG_FD_203070 | JGI IMG/M metagenome (GOLD analysis project Ga0315291, IMG submission 203070) | Sediment microbial communities from Yellowstone Lake, YNP, Wyoming, USA - YL17G12_20 | ecosystem: Environmental > Aquatic > Freshwater > Lake > Sediment | place: USA: Wyoming | collected... | reverse complement strand
CCGTCCGCGGTCTTGTGGATCAGTGCGGCGCGGCGGAAGCCCCTCCTTCCCAGCTCCTGGAGGGCTCCGCGAGCTTCATCACGTCGTACGAAGTAAGCTGTGAGAATACCTGCCTTCATTGCATGCAGTATAGCCTACTTTTCCGTCAGTGGCCCCCCAGCGGGATGAACGACGCGCTTCGCCAGCCGCTCGTTGATCGAGGGCGCTCGATTTCGGGGGGTACCTGGAGAACCGCCCCAGCTCTGAAAACGCATCCACGGCCTTCCACATGATAGGCGATCGAGGCGCCCTCGGTGCGTATGCACTGTGATAGTATGGGGGTTGCATGAGCAGAACACCGCGAGAGAAAATCCTCAGAATACTCGAAATGCGCAACGACGACGGGGCCGCCTTCTGGACAGGCAACCCCCATGCAGACACCTATGCGGCGTACCTCGACAGGATCGGAGGATCGGAAAAGGAGGACCTCTTCCGCCATCTCGGGGATGAATGCCGCTGGATCCCCGCGGATGAGGGCTACCGACATCCGGAGGGCAAGCCGTTGTTCGACCCCTACCGGGGAGCGCGCAGGGAAAGCCTCAATCAGCCCGGCTGTTTCGCCGAATGCGAGTCCGTGGCGGAAATCGAGCGCTACCCATGGCCCGACCCTGCATACCTGGATTTTGCCGATGTTATAGCCGAGATAGAAGCTCACTCCTCGCATGGGGTATTCACGGGAATGTGGAGTCCGTTCTTCCACCATGTGGCCGACTTCTTCGGAATGGACACATACTTCGTGAAGATGTACACAAACCCCGCCGTTGTGGAGGCTGTCACCGAGAAGGTCGTGAATTTCTTCGTGGAGGCCAACACACGGTTTTTCACAGCACTCGGGGACCGGGCCGATACCTTCTTCTTCGGCAACGATTTCGGCACGCAGCGCGACCTCATCCTTTCGCCGGAAGCCTTCGGCCGTTTTGTGCTGCCTTCTCTGCGGAGGCTGATCGACATGGCCAAGCGTTTCGGAAAAAAGGTCATCATTCACTCCTGCGGCTCCATCTACCGCGTCATCCCCCTGCTCCTCGACGCTGGGATCGACGGCCTCCATCCACTTCAGGCCAGGGCGCGTTTCATGGATGCCGAATACCTTGCGAAGAACTATCGGGATCATCTTGCCTTCATCGGGGGGGTGGATACGCAGGAGCTTCTCATCCGCATGACTCCCGCGCAGATCAAGGAGGAGGTGCGCAGGCTCCGAGGCTTGTTCGGGAGGAACTACATCGTCAGCCCGAGCCACGAGGCTATCCTTCCCAACGTTCCGTTCGAGAATGTGGTCGCGATGTCAGAGGCTGCCCATGAACCGAATTGACGTTTTCGTGTTTGCATTTTCTTGAAGAATGTGCTTATATGAACGGTCTATGGTTGTCAAACAGAATGCTACACGATTGCACTAAGAAATCATGAAGAAGCGAATCGAAGTCTATTTCGTTTCACATACTCACTGGGATAGGGAGTGGTATCTCTCGAGGGAAAAAAGCAGGTTTCTGCTCGTCCAGCTCATGGACAGGCTTTTCTCGATCCTCGATCAGGAGAAGGATTTCACCTTCATGCTCGATGGGCAGACTCTGGTCCTCGAGGACTACCTTGAAATCAAGCCGTCGAAGCGCCAGGAGCTCGCCAATCATGTCCAGGCGGGACGTGTCTCCATCGGTCCCTGGTATATTCTCCCCGACGAGTTTCTAGCCTCAGGAGAATCCCATATCAGAAACTACCTCCTGGGGCGCCGCATCTGCCGCGAGTTCGGCGGCAACATGAACCTCGGCTACCTCCCGGACTCCTTCGGCCATCCCTCACAGATGCCGCAGATCCTCAAAGGCCTCGGGATGGACGAGATAATCTTCTGGCGCGGGCTTGGACCCGAGATCACCAGGACGGAGATGGTGTGGGAGGGAAAAGACGGCACCGAGATCCTCGGTGTCAATACCCCCTACTCCTACGGGATCGCCGCTTGCATGCCCGAGGATCCCGGCGCCTTCGTGGAAAGGTTGAAGCTCAAGATCGGGATGCTCGCGCCTCTCACCGACGGCAAAGTTCTGCTGCTGATGAATGGCGTCGACCACGTGGCTCCGCAGCGCGGCGTCCTCGCCAACCTCCGCGCCGCGAGCTCGAAGGTACCGGACTGTGATTTGAGGCACGGCAGCCTGCGGCACTATCTCTCCGCTCTGAGACGGCAAAACCTGTCCCTCCAGAGGGCGAAGGGCGAGTTGCGCTCCGGCTTCCGCGCGTACCTCCTGGGAGGCACCCTGTCGACGCGGATGTACCTGAAGCAGGCGCAACACCGGGCGGAGGTCCTTTTGGAGAAATATGCTGAGCCCCTTGCGACCGTGGCATGGGTCTCCAGTGGGAGGGAATACCCCGGCGCAGAGCTTTTGCACGCGTGGAGACTGTGTCTCTCGAATCTGCCCCACGATTCCATTTGCGGCTGCGGCATTGACGAGATCCACGAGGAGATGATGCAACGGTACGGCTGGCTGGAGGATCTGGGCGGGAGCATCGTGGAGCGCTCGTTCGGCGCGATTTGCGACAACGCCGCTTCCGCGGATCGACCGTGCGACGGAAGCTTCGTCGTCTTCAATCCCCTTCTCCACCAGCGGGACGACGCCGTTCGCGTCAGCCTGGTGACGAACGAGCGGCTGCTGCGCAGGGTGAATTACCAGACCGGGAATCTCGATGAGTACCACCCCGCGATCGAGGAGCGGATTCCCACCGGAATCGTGGTTCGCGACCTCGGGGGGGGCAACAACGAAACCGGGGCGACGCTGCATTCAGTAGGGAAAGAGGACACGATGCATCTCAGCCTGGACACCCAGCCGGAGATGTTCAGAGGCAGGCGCGTCGATTTCTCCTTCGTCGCCAGGGGCCTGCCCCCGGTCGGCTACGCAGCGTACGGCTTCTGGTTCACCTACGACGATTCTCCAGCCCAGCTGTCGGCCGGCGCGATCGCCAACGAATACTTCGAGGTCTCATTTCAGGCGAAGGACGGGTCTTTAACCATATTCGACAAGCGTACCGCTCAGTGCTATGGGGGGCTCCACGTCTTCGAGGACACGGGCGACGCGGGCGACGAGTACACGTATTCCTGGCCGAAAGTCGATTCCCGTTTCTCTCTCGCACCCGAGAGCGTCCATGTACGGACGGAAAGCGAGGGCGCGTACCGTACCCTCGTGATCACCGGCGTTCTGAGGGCGCCGGCCCGGCTCGCGGAGGACCGTCAAAGCCGCTCGCCGGAGATGACGGATATCGCGGTCGAGTCGAGGGTCTCCCTCTTCGATGCTGTTGCCCGCATCGACATCAGAACGCAGGTCGACAACATCGCAGAGGACCATCGCCTGAGGGTCCTGTTCCCCCTGGGAGCTGCTGCGGCAATTGCGAGCGCAGAGGGGGTCTTCTCCGTGGATGACCGTCCCGTCACCCGTCGGGACGCTTCCCTGTACGCCGATTGGATAGAGCCGCCATCGACAAATCCCCAAAAGACCTTCGTCAGCGTCCATGAAGGGGAGCGCGGTCTCGCAATTGCAAACAGGGGACTGCCCGATTACGAGGTCCTCCTCGACGAAAAAGGGCACGCCGTCATCGCGATCACTCTGCTTCGCTGCGTCGGATGGCTCTCGCGACCCGACCTGCTCTCGCGAAAGGGAAACGGCGGCTGGACCCTCCCGACCCCCGCAGCTCAGTGCAAGGGCATTGCCGTCTTTGAATACTCCGTCATTCCCCACCGCGGCTCATGGAAGGAGGGGGGGGTCATGGCCCTTGCCCACGATTTCGCCGTTCCGCCGTTCCCCTTCGCGATTGGCAGGGCGGGGACGGGAGCGAAGACGGGAAGGTACTCCCTCGTATCCGTGGACAACCCCTCGATCGTGCTGAGCGCGCTGAAAAAGGCGGAAGACCGTGAAAGCATCATCCTGCGTTGCTGGAACGCCTCGGAGGAGACCGTCACAGCGGGATTCCGGTTCGCGCGCGCAGCGCGATCGATCCACAGGACCGACCTCGCGGAAACGAGGGAGCTCCTCCTGCGTGAGGGGGCGGACACCTGCTCCGTGGAGTTTCCGCCATGGAGGGTCGTGTCCCTGGAACTGGTGTTTGACGGGGACCGTCATAAGGAACGCGTCGCGTCGCCGGACGGCCTCGAGCAAGAAACGGTTCGTGGAAAGGAGTAGGGGTATGAAGAGACTCATGATCCTGGGGATCCTGCTGCTCTCGGCATCGCTTTCGGTTTTCGCGGGAGGACAGAAGGAAAAAAAGCCGGTCACGATCGAGTTCTGGACCGTGTATGAAGCCGACAGCGCGCTGCTGAAGATCATGGCGAAGGCAGCGGACAATCTGAAGGCCCAGAACATCAACGTGACCATCGTGTCCAAGGGTGACAGCGGTTTTCGCGAGCTGCTCACCGCCTCCGCCCTGTCCCAGTCCGGGCCCGATCTGGTCTTCAACTGGACAGGGTTGAGCGATATCATCACAGGCGGCCGGCAGGGCCTGCATCTGCCGCTCAACAAGAACAACCTCTTCACGAAGGAGGAACTGTCAAACCTCTTCCTGCTGGACAGCTGCACGGACCCCGACACGGGCGACGTCTACGGAACCGCCTTCGGGAACAACTATATCGCGATCGCGTACAACAAGAAGATGATGACAGAGGCAGGGATCGACTGGACCAAGTTCCCCGCGAAGTGGAGCTATCAGGAGTTCCTCGACGTCTGCAAGAAGCTCAGGGCGGCGGACATCGCGCCGTTCGGCTACGCCAACAAGGAAGGGGTTTTCGCCCACTGGTGGCACAGCTTCTCCTTCCCCTCGTACATGGACAAGATCACGGATGTCATTCCCTACCTCAACAAGAAACCGATCTACAACGACACCTTCGAGGCGTTCGCCTCCAAGTGGAAGGCTTTCTACGACGCCGGCTACTACCTGGAAGGCGGAAACACGATCTCCATCAACGATCTCTGGGGCCAGTTCACTGCCGAGAAGTGCGCGATCATTCCGCTCTTCCCCGCACTGTACTCCATCTACGTGAAGGCCCTCGGCGAGGAGAACGTCGGGATCATGGAATGGCCGAGCATGGGCGGGAACGGGAAGCTCGCGATGGCCAACCCCATATTCGGCGACGCCATCGGCATCACGAAGTGGACCAAGCACCCCAAGGAGTCGGCGCTGTTCATCAAGCAGCTGATCTTCAACAAGGACATCGTGCGGGACTTCGTCGCCCAGGGGCTCTTCCCCGTCAACAAGCAGTTCAAGCTCACGGATTTCGACATTCCCGGAGCGGAGCTGAAGAAGTTCGCGGCCAACCACGACAAGATGCCAAACTATCCCGAGGGCCATGCCTTCTGGACCAGGGAATACAGCTCGGCAATCGAGAAGTTCTGCAACCCCATGGTCCTGGGGGAGATTACACCGAAGCAGTACGCAGCGGAGATCGAGGCGGTGCTGAAATAGCCCGCCCGGATTCGGCGGGGGCCTTCGGGCCTCCGCCGGTCCGCGGTGGCCAGCCCCGAAGGGAACGCATGAGACACGCAAGACTCGGATACACCCCCAAGGGCTATCTGTTCATCCTCCCCGCCCTTGCGCTCATCGGATTCATCTACGTGAACCCGATGATCAGAATGTTTCTCTTCAGCCTCGAGGGGTGGAGATACCTCAGGCCACAAGGATTCAATGACTTCAAGAATTATGTCGACCTGCTGAGCACACGCCATTTCTACACGACGCTGCTCAACAACGCCATCATCATTCTGGGGGTCGTGCCGGCGGTCACCGTGATCGCACTCGGTTTCGCTCAGGCCATCTTCTCCAAGATCCCGGGGTACATTTTCTACACGTTTCTTTTTTTCATCCCCGTGGTGTTGCCGGATGTCGTGGTCGCCCAAATACTGACCGCGGTCCTCAACAAGGCCGGGCCGCTCAACCAATTCTTCAAGACCGTCGGACTGGGATTCCTCGCCCAGGACTGGCTGGGCGCTTCCGGTTACTCGCTCTTTTCGATCATTCTTTCATTGATCTGGAAAAACATTGGCTTCGCGCTGATTCTCTTCCTGGCGAGGCTCACCACCATCGATATCTGCATCTACGAGGCCGCCGAGATCGACGGCGCGAAGGCCTCTCACAAGTACTTCCTCATCACCCTCCCTCTGCTTGCCTCCACGATCACGGTCTACATCGTCTTACAGGTGATCGGCCTCATGGCCTTCCTGTTCAGCTACATCCACGTCATGACTGCGGGCGGCCCGGGGTACTCTTCCACGGTGCTCGAGTACTTCATCTACCTCAACATCTTCAAGTTGCAGGAGATCGGAAAGGGAAGCGCCGCCGGAGTGATTCTCATCATCGTGACCACCGTTTTCATCTACTACTACCTGTTCACCGCTTCCCGAGCCGCGCGAAGAGCCAGGAGGGAAACCAATGGCTAGGTCCAGAAGAGGATCGGTGCCGGGCGTCCTGATGCAGGTACCGTTCGTTGTCTACAGCCTGACGATCGTCCTCATGTGTTTCATTCTCGTTGTCACCCCCTTTCGTTCGGGAAACGACCTGGCGCGCGGCATCCTGGCAAGACCCCAGAGTTTCACCTTTGAGAACTTCCATGATGTATGGGCGAGCGGTCTGGGAACTGGCGTTAGGAACAGCTTTACCCTTGGCGCTTTGACCTGCTTTCTGACGATCCTTTTTGGGGGGATCGCCGGCTACGCAATCTCCTTCCTGAAGTTCCGCTTCAAGGGCGCCCTGTATATCTTCATGTACTCCTGCATCTACATCGCGACAATGCTCATCGCCCTCCCCCTGTTCCTCCAGTACAGGGACCTCCATATGGTCAACAACCTCATGGGAACGCTCCTGATTTTCCTCGGTCTCCGCATGCCGTTCTCCGTGTACCTTTTCAAGAACTTTTTCGACGAGTTCTCTTCCGAGCTCATCGAGGCGGCGAGGATGGACGGACTGAGCGACCTGCGGATATTCGCACGGATCGTCTTTCCCCTGTCAAAGGGGGTCGTGATCACGGTCCTGCTCTTCAACTTCACCGCCGTGTGGACGGACTATCTGATTGGCCTGTTGTTCTTACAGCAGGACAGACTGATGACCATCATGCCGAAGATCATGTACATATTCGGCTCGGGTCCGATGGTGACTCGCGCGACGCCCCTGGGGCAGGGCTTTGCCGGGCTGTTCATCGCCACGCTCCCCATAGTGGTCATCTATTTCTTCACGAAGAAGTACTACGTCAAGGGCCTTACCCTGGGAAGCATCAAATAGAAGAACCGAGATGGAAACGATCGCGATCCGCTGCGACTCTCAGAAGAGGAGCACGAGCATCGAGCGCCTGCGTGTGTTCCGAAGGAAGGAGTACCTTGATCGGGTGCCGGTGCTCTTCGGGGTTGAAGCGCGGTACCTGCTCGCGGCTCGCGGAGTGGGGTTCCTGGAATACTTCCAGTCCCCCGAGAGCAACCTCCGCCATCAGCTCATGAACTTCAAGTGGCGCATGGAGCACCTGGAGGACGACGGGCTCGGAAGCGAGAGTGTGACCGTGTTTCCCGATTTTCAGAACACCACAACGGCAGGGCTTTTCAACTTCAGCGCGATTACCTTCCGCGATACCGACCCCCCGCGGGTTGCACCTTTCATCCATAGCATCGGAGAGCTGCGGAGGCTTGAACCTCCTGATCTCGGGAAGGAAATGGGCGGCAAGAAGGAATTTTTTCTTCTCCGCATGAGGGAACTCGCGAAAGACTTCACCGTGGAGGTCAACGGGGAGCCGATCCCCATCATCGTCAGCCATGGATGGCACGAGACGATGGGCACCGGCGCCCTCGATATGCTGGGCGAGAGCTTCTTCGTGTGGCTCCTGGAGTATCCGCAGGAGATGCAGGATTTCCTCCAGATGCTGACGAAAGCCTCCATCGACTATGAAAGAACGATGCGCGGCATCAGCGGTGTCTCCGCGGACGGCGGCGAGGCGATCGCCGATGGCATGGAAATGCTCTCCAAGGAGATGTTTGACCAGTTCATCATTCCACCGTATCTCCGTTACTATGAGGAGTTCCCGGGAAGTATGAGGGGGCTTCATATGTGCGGGAAGATCGATCACCTGCTCGTGTCCATCAGGTTCGCTCTGCGGGTGACGATGCTCAACGGCTTCGGTTTCTGCGTGGACAGGACTCGACTTGCACGCCTCATCGGGACCCAGATGAGCTGCTCGGGGGGCCTCAATCCAATGACCCTGTGGAGAGGGACGGATGAGGAGGTATGGGCGGACGTCCGTTCATGCACTGCGGAGCTGGGACCCTCGCGCGCATTCATGCTTGGCGACGGCTACAATGTGATTCCTGCAACGCCCACTGAACGCATGAACAGCGTTGTTCGTCAGGCTGACGAAATCGGCCTGGCCTTCTTGTCAAGGGCATAGGGCTTGAAGAAATCGGTCACCCTTGAGGATATCGGCCGGGTGCTCGATCTCTCGCGGAGCACCGTGAGCAGGGCGATGAACATGAGTTCCGTCGTCAAGGAAGAGACGCGCAGAAGGGTGTTCGAAAAGGCAAAGGCTCTCGGATTTCGTCCCAACAGGGCCGCCCGCAGCCTGGTGATGAAAAAAGAGCGCCATGTCGCCGTGGTGGTATTCTCCGAACCCGCATATTTCTGGAGAGATCTCCGGGCCGGCGTGCAGAGGGCGGCAAACGAGCTGCGCGACTACCGTGTCCACGTCAATTACATCTCCACGGACATCGCAGACCCCGAGGCGCAGAACCGAGTGCTCCGCGATCTTGCCGGGCATGGCATCGATGGCGTGGCGATCTCGCCAAACGACCCGCAGGTCGCCGCCCGCGCTATCGACGAGCTCATCGACCGGGGCATCCCCGTCTTGACGGTCAGCTCGGACGTCCCCGAGAGCAGGCGGCTGTGCTACGTCGGGTGCGACTACTACCGCGCGGGAAGGATCGCGGGATACCTGTTGGGCCGACTCCTGGGAGGCAGGGGGAAGATCGCCGTCATCACCTTTTCGGGCGCGGTCCTTTCCATCAACCAGCGCATCGAGGGGTTCACGGACGCGATAGGCGCCTTTGCGGATATCAGCGTCGCCGGGCATTACACGCTCTCAAGAACGGGTGAGGAAACCTACGATTTCGTTCGGCGTCTTCTGCTGACCGATCCCGGGATCAACGGTCTCTTCGTGAGTTATGGCGTGCTGGAGCAGGCGGGTCGCGCACTGCGAGATGCGGGAATGGCGCGCAGGGTAGCCCTCATCGGCTACGACCTTTCGGCGCAGATCGCCTCCCTGATCCGAGAGGGGGTTGTGGATGCGACGATCTGCCAGGAGCCGTTCAACCAGGGGTACTATCCCGTGAAGATCCTCTCTGACTACCTCATCGAAAAACGGGTTCCGCCCACCAAGACGATCAGCACCAAGCTCGAGATCGTCATGGAGGAGAACCTCGTCTACTTCGAAAACGAGACGAGCACCTACTCGATGCTCTTCGACATCTGAGACGCGCTCAGTAGACACACTCCCTGCAGGCGTCGGCGAAGGCCTGAAGGTTCTGTGGATCTCCAAAAAAGAAGTGATCTGAGGGCGCAATGATGTATCCCGCGTGGTCCTTGGTGGCCTCGAAACACTCGTGTACCATCTCGCGGACCTTCCGCGGCGTCCCCCTCTCGAAGCCAGCGTTCTGGTCGAACCCGCCGATAAGGAAAAGCCTGTCGCCCACCCGGCGCGACGCCTCGGCGAGCACGCAATCCCCGCCCATCGACGCGGGAGTCATTGTCTCGAGACCGTCCGCGCCGTTTTTCGTGACCAGATCGAGCATCTTCATCACCCCACCGCACAGGTGGTAAACGATCTTCACGCCCGCCGCGTGCAGCGCCTCGTGCTCCCTGCGATCATAGGGCAGGCAAAACTCCTCGAACATCGCAGGGCTGATCACTGTGTTGGAGCCCGCCCCCCCGCCGGTCTCCACCATGTCCGACGGTATCCCCTTCCACGTCTCGGTGACCGCGAGGGTTTGCTGCAGGATCGCCTCCAGGGCATGGTGCACGAAATCGGGAGTGTCGATGGCCATCATGATGGCGGGCTCTGTCCCGACGAGGTAGCAGAAGCTCTGCCAGGGGCTGCCCTGTCCGGGGCTGAAGGGGTGGCTGCGAATGATCCCCTTGTCTCCGAGACGGTCCTTCGTCCGACGAATCGCGGTGAAATCGATCCCGCTTGGCAAGGGAGAGAACTCCCGCCAGAGAGCGAAATCATCCTCGTTCTTGATGAGAAGCTCCGTATCCCAGCTCGTGAACTGGTTGGCTGCTCCCAGACGGTGAAGGTCGCCTTTGGGCGTCGTGATGGTCTCCTCCCAGAGGAGACTCCCGTCTTCTGCGGTGCCCAGGTCGCGGCGGCTGACCTGCCAGCGCGCGAGGCTTGCATCGCTGTAGATGTAGTCAGGCTCCACATACATGGCATAATCCATGCCGAACCGCGCGTGCGCCTGCCACCAATCCATGCCGCCGAGAATCGCCTTGAGATAGTAGTCCATCCAGCCGTGAACCTGGCACGGAAGCCTGTCGGGTCTTCCGTTTTCCAGGGCGATGATCATCCTCTCTCTGCTCGTCACGCTGCGCTCTCCTTTGCGGATTTCGACCATATCCGCTGCTTCCGCCATGCCTACCTTGAGTTCGGGCCCGCCGTCAACGTCATGGTGACTACTCTATCCCCGCTCCACGCCGTCGCCAAGTGCGATTCAGTGTTCCGCATACTCGATTTTGAGTGCTGCAGAGCGCGGACCCCTGCCTGGCGAGGGTGCTCTTCGGGGAAGAATGAGCCCCGCCCCTATTCATGTGCGCTCGGCCTGGGAGGATTGGCGCGAGGCATTGACGCCTTCCCTTCGGCGTGAGACACTTGGCACAACGGAGCAGAGTCATGAAACCGCAAACAATAAAGTCAGGCGCCTTCATGCGGACAAGACTGTCGGCGCTCCTTTTCCTTGCGCTTCTTTTATCATCGTGCGTTTTCAATCAGGACAAACAGAACAGACCCATCCGGTGGGTCAACTATGGCTTCGCGTAGGGCCTCGGGAAACCTTCGGACCGCAGCGCGCGCGGCTTCCAGTCCTTGCCAATAGAGGGTGCGACGTCCAGCGTGGATCTGCGCGTCCAGAGGAATGCCGGCTCTTCCACCATCTGGGCGTCTACGGGCGGGCCGGTCGTCTATTCCCGTGATGATGGTTCCACCTGGAGCGTGCTCGACATCGAATCCGCGCCCGTCAACTTCAGCAAGTTCCTAGATTTCTCCAACATCAAGCAGATACGCATCGATCCGGAAGGGAACATCTGGATGGCTCATCCACACTGGATCGCCCGATCCGCTGACGGAGCCCTCACGTGGGAGTACGTGTATCCTTTCCCCGGCGGCCAGATGCTAGGGATCGACACCATGGAAATCCTCGACGGATACCTTTGGGTCGGCTGTGCGACTGGTCTGGTGGTGCGGATAGACTTGTCCACAAGGACTGCCGAAGAAGTTTGCCGGACCGGAGAAAACATTGCATCGATCCTGCCGCTGCCGAACAATATCGTGATGATTGGGACAATGAGCGGGGTGCACCGATCGGCGGACTCCGGCCGGTCGTTCGTCCGATTTGGAAGCCTCCCGCAGGCTTCCGACCTCTGCGCAATCGACGGCAGCGTTTGGTGCAACAGCGGAGGCATCGTGTGCAAGATGGACTCGAACGGGACGGTTCTCTGGCAGTCGACCGCGGCGACAGCGTCGCGGATAATCGACCTCTTCCGGGTTGGCGGGACGATCTGGTGTCTTGCGGAGGGGGCCGGGGGGGCGGAGCTCGTCAGGATCGACGCGACCACCTCTCCTAACGCAACCACGTCGCTCCTCGGGGGCACCGCGGCCGAGGGAAGAATATTCGCGGAAGAGGGGGGACGGCTTTACGTCGCGCTGCCGGGCAAGATCGCGATATCGACGGATAGCGGCAATTCGTGGGCCGAGCACCCTTTCGGGATCAGCACGGTGAAGGAGATCAGGTCGGTCGACGGGGTGGCTTGGGCGGGCCTCCAAGGGGGTGGCGTGGCGCAATTCGACCCCTCATCTCAGAGTTGGAGATCCACCTTCGATTTCGGCAACAGCATGGAAGCCCTGTGGATGGAGTCATCCCGGAGGATTTTTTTCGCAACTGGCTGTTCCTTCCATTCAACAGACGATGGGGGTGTTGTTTTCAACTCATACACCTATGATCCTTCCCCGGAAGCCGGCTACCAGGCGTGCCTGGTGCAGATCGCAAAGACGTCAGCCGGAAGACTGTACCTTCTCGTGAAGTTCGAACACTCCTCCCGCTGGAAGGTGCACCTTTACTGGTCTGACAGCGACGGAAGGAATTGGTCGCCGCCGGACGTGGTGTACGCAGGCGGTCAGTTTCCTCGCTGGCCTCGTTTTTGCGTGGAGGAGAAGAGGGGGGTCGTGGTGATCACCACCAATTTCGGGGTGTACCAGAAGCTGCTACCGGATGGAGCATGGACTGCGGTGGAGGAGCTGGGGCAAAGCTACGACTGCACCGTTCACGGGGCTGGTGATATTACAGTCCTCGGCCAGGGAGTGAACGGGGCCGGGCTGTATACGCTTCGAGCAGGATTCTCCTCCTGGGACTACTCCGAGGTGCCGAGCTACTACGAGGACAGCAGGATCGTGCTCGATCCAGATGGCACCTGGTGGCTCTCGAGCCACGAGGGGCTCTCCTACCGCGAAGAGGGCTCTTCCGGATGGTCCACTTCAACGAAATCCGACGGTCTGTCCTCCAATCATCTCTACTCCGTGTATATAGAAGGGAGCGGTTCGGAGAAGGCGATCTGGGTGGGTTCGTCCGTGGGGGCGTCGCACGGCAGCTACTAGAGAAATGATAGACAAGATCATGATGGGGGGTGTGAGAGGAAAAGCTGAAGCTCACGCGTTCAGCGCGAGGAGCTTCTCCTTGGCCATTGCGTAGAGCTCTCGGCAGTCGTCGGGCGTCGTGTGGTAGCCGCCGCGCTCGGTGCGCTGGCGCACCACCACATAGCCGTACTCCTTGTCCCCGCCCGGTTCCCTGACGTAGTCGCCGAAGCGCGCGGCGGCGATTGCCTGATAGGTCTCGCCTTTGCCCCTGCAGAGGAAGACGGCGTACATGTACGGGACCGGGCCGTGCTCACCGTTGTTGATCGCCACCTGCAGCTGCACGCCGAGGAAGTCCGCCGGTTTCCTGCGCGGCTCCACCATGAGCCGGATGTCCTCGGGGATTTGGCGGCCCTCCTTGTCTTTGTCCAGGCGAAGGTAGGGGGTGATGATGATGGGGCCGCCCTCCGTCGGCTCCGAAGTGACGATTGCCTCGAAGGCGCTCATCTTGCGGGCCAGCTCTTTCGGGGTCCACAGCGAGACGTTGCCCGTGAACAGCAGCGGGATGAGGAGCACGAGGGCATCGATGCAAAGGGTGGCGGCGAAGCTCCGTCCGCTCCCGAACAGGAAGAATGAGACCACGCCGAGGACGATGATTGCGGCGACGCCGAGCCCTCCTTTGTAGAATATGGAGAACCTGCTCTGCCGTGTGAGCGACAGGTTGGCCCGAACCCTGTTGAACTCCGCCGCCGATGCCGGCTGCCAGTCCTCCAGGCCGATGTCCATCGGCTTGTTGCGGTAGTTCTTTGCCGAGATCAGAACGAGCCCCGGGACCATGAGCAGCAGCCCCAGGATGAACCCGCCCCCGCCGGGCAGCAGGATCTGCGCCGCGAAGCCGAGGGCTGCGAAGCCCCCGAAGGCGGCCAGGCGCGCCGGAAAGGCGATCTTGGGAACGACGTAGGTCATCTGCATGCGCGTATCTCCTCGGTGCCGGCGTACTCCCAGTACAGGGGGCAGGCGGCCTGGCACGCGGTGAATCCTCCGCAGCCCGCGCATTCGGCGGGAGCGTACAGCTTGTTCTTGAAATGCAGGGCCTGCTCCGAGAACCAGACCTCGCGGAACGGCTGCCGGAGCAGGTTTCCCATGGGCAGCGCGTACGACGAGCAGGGCAGCACGTCACCCGAGGGGGAAACGGAGAGAAGCCCATCCATGGCGGCGCACGATTTATTGCCCAACCCCCGGGCGATGGGATTGTAGCGGCAGTGGGGGATGGGGGAGTACCAGTAGAAGGTCATGTTCTGTGCACGCGCGGCCTTTCGCACCGCCTCGATGACCTCGCCCGCCTTCGAGTAGGGGAAGAACAGCTCGGCCGCCCGTGCGCCGGCGGCGCGCGAGGGAATGTAGAGGTTCATCGCGAACCTGCTCACGCCAAGCCCCTTGAGGAACGCGGGCATGCGCGGCGCATCGGCCGCGTTGAGGGCGGTGAGGGTGGTGTTGGTCTGCACGGAGATGCCGGCAGCCTGCAGGTTCGTGATGCCCGGGAGGGTGCGGCGGAAGGAGCCGGGACTCGCCGTAAGCAGATCGTGCGAGGCCTCGTCGGGGCTTTCGAGGCTCACCTGCGCCGTTCGCAACCCCGCCCTGAAGAGGCTTCGCGCACGCGCGCGGTCGGCGAGGGTGGCGTTCGTGATCAGGTTCACCTGCAGCCCGATGCGCCGGGCGAACCTGATCATCTTCTCGAGGTCGCCGCGCAGCAGCGGCTCCCCGCCCGTGAACGAGAAGAACGGGATCTGCGCGTCGTCCTTGAAGACCTGGATGATGCGCTCGATCTCGCCAAGTGACATTTCCTCGGAGCCAGGGGCGGAGGAAGCGCCGCCTCTGCATCCACCCGTGCCGCAGCCCGCGTAGCAGAAGAGGCAGGAGTTGTTGCACCTGTAGGTGACCGCGATCTCACCGAGGATGGGAAGCGTCGTGTAAGCGAAGGAGTAGGGCACCTGCTCGAGGGTGCGGCAGGCCTGCCCCGTGTACAGGTCCCGCACGTCGGCGAGGAAGTCGCCGACCTCGCGCGCGCGGTCCCCCTCCCCGAGACCCGGGAGCTCTCCGATCCTGCCGCCGCGCAGGAGGTGGCGGATGATCGCGATGCCCGTCTCGTTCGCCTTGTAGACCTGGTTGGGCGGCAGGATCACCACCCCATCCTCCTCCCGGGCGAAGATGTGCTCGCGCGCGCGGCTGAAGAACTCGTCGACCCACGACAGCGTGCTCGCGCCCTCGCGGACGGGCGGGTCGAGGGACGGGCGGCCGCAGGACGGGTTGCCGCGGGCCTCGGCGGTTTTCAATGCGCGCCTCCCGACACGCAGGCGGAGTGGCATGCCGAATGGCACGCGGAGTGGCACGCGGAGTGACAGGCCGAGTGGCAGGCGGAATGGCAGGCATTGTGACAGGCGGAGTAGCAGGCGCCCACGCCGCCGGTCTTCGCCTGCGGGGGGGCGAAACAGCCCTTGAAGCAGGAAGCGGAGGACATGAAGTTCTGGTAGCCGGCCGAGAACTCGGGCGGAAGGTGGACGTGGGAGTAGACCGCGGCGTTCCAGTACACCCACCTGTACGACGACCAGTACCAGTAGTGCGGCTCGCGCTTGTCCTCCTCGGTCTCCTCCTTCTGCTCGAGTTTCTTTCTATAGTACTCCTTCGTGGCCTCCACGTCGCAGTCCCAGACCTTCTCCTGCAGCTTCGCGAGCACTTTCTCGAAGAAGTCGGAGAGCAGGCCCGAGAGCACCAGTCCTTTCGTGTCGAAGGCCTCGAGAAACATCTCCTCGAACTCGCTTTCCGCCTTTCGGGCCGTGATGATTTTGATCTGCAAGGGGTCTTCCTTCACGACCTCGATGATGCCCTGGCGCTTCAGCCCCTCCAGCATGATCACCACCACCCTCTGCAGGGGCATTTCGAGCAGCAGGGCGACCTCGATGGGGTGAAGGTCCTTCACGATCTTGCCCTTCACCTGGTAGGTGCCCGCGAAGAGCTTCGGCGGGATCCAGTTGTCTCCCGCCCAGCGGATGCCCTCGACCTTCTCGATTGTCTTGCCGAAGCCCCGGGCTTTCAGCGCGTACAGCAGGACGATGAGGGTGAGCAGAACGGCCGCGGAGATGCCCATGGCGAGGGGGCTCGCGCGCACGCGGACGACCGGGCCATACGGTTCCTCGAAGGGCGCCGTCTCTCCGCCGGTGCCGCCCGTGCCCTCCGTCCCGTCAGCGAGCGGCTGCTCCCCCGTCGGGGCCGCGCTCTCGGTCAGCAGCCCCTCCTGCATGGGGATGGCCGATTTCGTGATATAGAACTGGAGCCTATGCGTCTGCCGAGTGCGAACGTTGTCCTGATGGAAACGAACGGTGAGGTAGAACTTGCCATCCGAGCCCTTGGTGCCGTACGAGTCGATCTTGTTCTCGCTGTTCACGTACTTCTCGGTGCGCCATCCGATCCCGGCAAGTTCGTCGCTGCCTGCCGTCTCGCCTGCCACGACGATGGGCAGGACGATGCGGACGGTCCTGTGCTCGAGGGGCTCGTCCCACAGCTCGGGGGCCCAGTCGAAGTAGAAAAGATCGCCGAACTCGCTCGATTTCGTGAGGCCGATAAGGCCGCGCCCCGCGAGGTCACCGCCGTAGTTCAGGAAGTACATGGCTGAGCCCGAGAAGCCCCTGCCGCCCGCGAGCACGACGTCGTACTTCCCCCCGCCGAGGTCTTTGATGTCCAGGCCGACCCTCTGCCCACCGGCGAGGTCGGCGAAGCACTGCTCCCTGTTGAACACGGGGGCGACCGCTGCCCCCTCGAAATAGAAGCCGTGCATCTGGCCGCCGGAGGCCTGCCAGTCCAGGCTTTCGTAGACGTCCGCCTTGCCGTCGGTGCGCACGACGAGGTCGATCTCCGCCGACTTGAGGTCGGCCTGAAGAGCGAAGGCGCCCACCTCGCAGAGGCTGAGGAGCAGGATGCAGGCCAGAGATGTTCGTTTCATTTTCCGTCTTCCAATTCCTTCATGATCGCCAGGCGCTCCGCGCCGCTCAGTCCTTCGAAATCCCGCACGGATCTGTCCTTGATGACCGCCGCGCACTCCCCCATCGCCTCGATGGACCTTGCGGCGAAATCCTCCGGGGTCTCATCAGCGCCGCGCGCTGCCGTGCCGTATCTCCGTTCGGTTGAGCTCTCGTCCATCTCCCCCAGAAAAACCTGGCAGACCTCGAGCGCCCGCTCGATCCTCTCGTTGGCCTCGGGCGAGTAGCTGGAAAGCTCCCGGCACTTCTGGATGTAGTCCCCCGAGACGAGGAGGAAGTGCTCGATGGCTTTCCGCATGCCCTCGTCGCCGATTCGCAGCACTGCGATTTTGTCGCGGATCCGCGAGTACCCGTCGATCTTCGCGCGGACGGCCTTCAGCCGGTCCTCCTCGCTCTCGGCCACCACCTCGGAGGCTCCCTTGCGCGAGAAGAACAGGAGCGCCGTGGCGATGAGGTAGACCGCGAAGACGGCGAGCGCGGCGATCTTCCCCCAGGGACCGAAGAAGAGCAGGAAGAGGAGGAAGGCGGCTGCGGCGACGATCGACACGGTGATGTTCAGCCGGGACCGCAGGTACAGCAGGAAGGGTTTTTTCACTGGCATCTGTTCACTTTTTCCCGTCGGTGGGCTTTTGTCAATCGGCGCCCGGCTCGTCTTCGTGGGTTTGCCGCGGATTCCCCGCAGTGATAGACTCTGCGGGTGCCTCTGGGCATCCTTCTGTTGAACGTCGTGTCCGTGTCCTCGAGCATCGGCGCTCTGACCGCCCTCGCGGTGCTGTACGTGCACCTCCGCTCCCGGGGCGTGCTCCTCCTGGCCGCGGCGGTGCTCTGCCTCACCGTGGACTACACGCTGGGCCTCCTCCTGTTCTCATCGCCCGACAGTCCCCTGTGGCGCGGATTCCAGGGAATCCCCGTGGCAGGCAGAAGCGCAGCCGTCCTGCTGGGCCTCAAGGGCATCTGTCAGGCAGGGGTGCTCATGACCGCACCGCTCGCCGTCCTGTCACTTTTCGGGTGCGCGCCCGCGCCCACGGCTGTGTGGGCAGGCTCGGCAGTGGCGCTCGCCGGCCTCGGGGCCTCGGTCTGCCTGCTGGCCGGGCTCTTCCCTCACGTGTGGGACGTGCTCGCCGCACTTCTCGGCGTGCCCGGATACGCGGCGTACGTCGCGTGCTTCGTGATCCTCCTGCGCAACAGGGCTGCCGCACGCCCGGGGCTCTCCCGCGGCATCGTGCGGGCAGCCCTGTGCGCCTTCATCTTCTGCGTGCCGCTTCTGCTTGCCAACGACGTTCTGGCGTACGCGGGCATCGGCCTTCTCTTCATGCCCACCGACGCGCTTGGCTTCTTCGTCCTCTCGGTTGATGCGCTGGTCTGCTCGCTCCTGGTCCTCCTGGGCGGCCGGCGCAGGCCCACCCCTGTCGACATCGACGCGTTTTGCGCGGAGCACGAGCTCTCCGTGCGCGAACGGGAGGTGCTGCTCATGCTCACGGATGGGCTGCGGTACAAGCAGATCGCGGAAAAGCTCTGCATCTCGCTGAACACGGTGAAGAGCCACGTGTCCCGAATCTACCGCAAGACCGCGGTCGCGGGTCGGACCGATCTCCTGTACCGGGTCCGGCTCGGCCGGCTCTGAGAAGCCCCTTTCACCCGGAAATCACCCTCGCTCCTGACACCGGCTGCTCTCCGCACGACGTATTGACAACCCGCGCAACGGTGATACGCTAGTCGCATATTCGGTTGGATGGCTCGGCAGGCAAGCCAGAGAACGTGACGCGCGAGGAGCTTTTCTCATCCCTCTGACGAGTTGCTGCAACCCCTGAACCATTGGCACGGGATGGCATGGATGCTGTGCCGAGCGAAAGTGTGGTCACGGCAGGAAGCAGGTTCCCCGGTGAACGGGCAGCAGACCTTGCGGCGCCAGCCGCGGCTGCCGAGTTGCGGACGAAAGCCCGACAGGCGCCTTCGCTGATATCGAAATCCGTCACCAGCAGCCGCACGATTCCGCGTATCAAGGCAGCGGCACCCTCGCACGTGGCAAAAGCCGGATGGGGGAAAGGAGGTGGTGACATGGGTGCAATGACGAAATCGTGGAGGATCAGGGCTGGAATCGCGGCGCTCTGTCTTGCCTTCACCGGCTGCCCCGCATCGGATCTCCGGAACTATATCTCGAGCATCGTGGGCAATGCGCGGATGGCTCTTCCAATCACGCTCATCGATATCGACTCTACCGGCGATTCCTTCACCATGGGCGAGCTTTTCAACGGGCCGAACGTCATGCAGACCATCTCGTACAGCTACAGGATATCGACGTACGAGATCACGAAAGCCCAGTTCGGACAGTTCATCGCGACCGGAGGGTATAGGACGGAGGGCTGCTGGACAACAAACGGGTGGTCCCGCAGGACATCGAGGGCGTGGACGTGCCCATTTGACTGGACCGACGAGGATTTCGGCAGCAGCGAGCCGATCGTCGGCGTGAGCTGGTACGAGGCGGCCGCGTTCTGCAACTGGCGGTCCCTGAAGGACGGTCTCACTCCCGCCTATGACAGCGCAGGGCTCGCCGCGTTGGGCGCCTCGGGATACAGGCTCCCGACGGAGGTCGAGTGGGAGTACGCGGCAGCCAAGGGCGCGCGCGGTCTGGCAGAACGGGAATATGCATTCGGGGATGCATGGGATTCGAGCAAGGTGGTCTGCAGTGTAGCGCCATCGAGCGCCACCGGACCCGCCGATGTGGGCAGCAGGAGCCCCGGGGGAGACACTCCTCAGGGGGCGGCTGACATGAACGGAAACGTGGAAGAGTGGTGCAGCGACAACTGGCAGGCTGATGCTGAAGTCGTGAGCGCCACAGACCGGTATTACTTTGCCAACGATCTGGATCGTTCCTTTGTCCGTCGAGGGGGCGGCTGGCGCGGAACGAACGAGAATCAATACCGGTGCGCAGACCGCATGGGAGACAGCGCGATCATGCAGTATGCCTATCGCGGGTTCCGAGTCGTGCGGCGCTGATCCCCGGGGCGGTAGAGCAGGCACATGCTGATGGAGATGAGGGAGGGGGCTGTGGCTATCTGAGGAGAAAGATGGAGGATCATATGGAGAAAGCGGTCAGGTCTACAGGTCTGGTTCTTGCATGTTTCCTTTTTCTTGCCGGATGCGGCTTGATGGAGCAGAAGGCTCCGCTGATCTGGCTGGATCCGACAGTGACGATGTCCTACGCGGGCGGCAGGGCAGGGGACGCTATGATCCGGTTCTATGCCCAGATCGACTGCCACCCATATTCGTCAACCGAGGAGCTTGTCGCGCTGCCGGACGGGTTGTTTTTCTCGTACAAGGTGCACGATCTATCGGCCTTCAACCTCACTCAGGTGAAAGCCCTGCAAGCGACAACAGGCGGTGCAAACGAATGGTCTTCAGAGGAGTCTTGCGCGGAGGTTTCTGTGCCGGTCATGATCGAGGTCGACGCTTCAAGGGATGTGGCTGCCGTGGATGCCATCAAGCTTGAACTCACTGTCGAGGTAGGCATGCATTGTGGGATCCTCCAGAATGAGTATGTCATAAGAAAGGTCTACGATTTCACTGCGCGTTGAGCCAGTGCACAGACCGACTGAGGACTGCGATCGACTTCCGCATCGTGCAGGCTCATGCTGTATTGACAACCCGCGCAATGGTGATACCTATTTTCCGCAGGTCAGCACCCGGATATCTCCCCCCACCCGGAGCCAGAGCAGGGGAACACTACTTCTTCATTTTCCTCACTTTCAATCTGATGACAGCCTTCAGGGCTCTCTGAGACAACGTCTTCATTTCCTGTAAGATTCTGTCCACCTCCTGACGATTCTTCACCCATTCCCCGAGTATCTCCGCCTCCGGTGAATGCAGCAGCCGTGTTACAGTCCGTCCCTCCTTCTTCGTCGTCCAATAGACATATGGTCCGTGACGGTATTCTGGGTTCTGTGCACATGCACACCCGGGCTTCCCACAGCGTATCCATTGCGTTTGGATACTCCCGCCCCAGATGAATCCGACCTTCTTTAGACGGGCGGTCAGCCCCCGGTACTGCAAAGCATAGCGTTGAAGGGTTTGTGCGTCTTTCGTGTCTCGATCCACCTGCATTTCCTCTTGACAATCCAATTGTCTTAAAGTATTATACTTAAAGACAAAGGAGGTGTCAACCCCATGCCACAGGCCCCTTCCTTCCACTTGGATTCCAAATCGATCGCCGCTCTCCCCCTGGTCAACCACTTCCTCTCCCGCCTGCGCTTCTCCTCCTTCCTCGCAGGGTGCCTTCCCCCGCCGGACCCACGCGCCCGCCTTGATCCCGTGCACGCCCTCTGCGCTTTGCTGCGCTGTCTCATCATCGCCCCTACCCCCTTGTACTCCGTCAGCGAATGGGCTACCCCCTTCCTCCCTTCCCTCCTTGGCGCTTGCCCCGCTCAGCTCACCGACGACTGCCTCGGACGTTCCCTGGACCGCCTTTTCGATGCAGACCGCTGTAGTTTGCTCACCACCTTCGTTCTGCACATGATCAAGGAGTTCGATGTCCCCCTGGAGGAGCTGCACAACGACTCCACCTCTCTCACCGTCACCGGTCGGTATGTCGAAGCCGACGGACGGCGGATGCGCGGAAAGCCGACCCTGATAGTCACTTTTGGACACAATAAGGATCATAGGCTCGATCTGAAGCAACTTTTGTGGATCCTCACCGTCACCGATGAGGGGGTCCCCATCCATTTCAAGGTCAGCGATGGCAACACCGAGGACTCCCGCACTCACTGGCAGACATGGCAGGAGCTCTGCCGC
>Ga0315291_10003036_pt1 | contig 21702 bp, 19 predicted proteins | sample YL17G12_20_MG_FD_203070 | JGI IMG/M metagenome (GOLD analysis project Ga0315291, IMG submission 203070) | Sediment microbial communities from Yellowstone Lake, YNP, Wyoming, USA - YL17G12_20 | ecosystem: Environmental > Aquatic > Freshwater > Lake > Sediment | place: USA: Wyoming | collected... | reverse complement strand
TCGCCGACGATGACCCTTTCCTCGCGGCATTCGAGGCCCTCGGCCTCGCGCTCGATGGTGAGGACATCCGGGCGCCAAATCCGCCGCCGGGTGGTGAACGGTACCGGCCGGCGGCGCGCGTCTTCGGGCGCGCGGTCTGGGCGCGCGGTCCCCTGACCGCGCGGATCGGTGTCCTCGCCTCCTCGGCCGGAGCCACAGCCGAGGCTTGCCCGCCGGCCGTTAGGCGGGGCGGCTCCTTCGACAGGCTCAGGACAAGTTGTGCCACATTCTGGGAAGTCGCGCCCGGCAAGGATCAGCACCGTGAACAGGCGCTCCAGCGGCAGGTCGACGACATAGCACTCATCCCAGAAGCCGGGGACCTCGACGAAGCGCGGAAAGGCCGGCGCGTACATCGCCCCGCGCCCGTTGGCGAGGTACCACTTGTCATCGCGCGCGAGGAGGTTGAGAGGATCGATAGCCATAGGGATCAAAGCGACCGTCGTCCTCGCGGTCATAACGTTATCGAGAGATATGTGGCGGTCACCGCATTACCTCACGGCCGCGCCCGTTGCGGACCATATTATGCCCGTTTGCGGCCTAGCTGCGCAAGCGGCGGGGCACCAGACGGCGGGGCGCTACCGCTATGGACTACGCGTTGCTCTTCTGCTAGACTAGCAGCGCAGCGCGTTGCCTGACTACGACGAGCCGCGGCATAGCTCCATGCTTGTCGCCTACCCCTTGACGCGACCCCTGCGCGCACCGATGCAGGCATCGGGGACCGGCTTGAGCAGGCAATGACCTCTGCGCGGAGGTGGATAATGGCCCAGATCATACGGGAAATCGGCGCCTGGGCGACTGGACTGCCATACTGGGAACAAGCCGCGCTTGCGATGATCCTTGAGGGCAAGCCTTTGGACGACGAGGCGTACGAGCGGCTTGCCCATTATCTGCTGCAGGATGCTAACCTCGAAGAGACAGATGCCAGCCGTCCGGCGCTCCGTTTTGACCTGGCCGAGGCCCCCGGCGATGAGCTACGTCCGTCCGAAAGACACCTCAAGAAACTCTGCAATCTCAAGAACATCAATGCGCTGGTTCCCGGACAGACGCTAACCTTTGGCCCGCAGTTGACGCTCGTCTACGGCGAGAACGGCTCAGGGAAGTCTGGCTATGCCCGAGTGTTGGCGTGCGCTGGCTTCTGTCGCGGCAACCGCGAGGTCTTGCCTGATGTCACGCAACCCGTAGCGGGGAATGCAGTGCGCTCGGCGACACTCCATGTGTCGGACCGGGGCGATCCGATTGAGTACGTGATTGATGGCCCGTGTACTCCGCTTTCTACCTTCTACGTCTTCGACAGCGCCAGTGTGCTGCAACACCTCGCCAAACAGCATGCTCTTAGCTTCTCACCAGCAGGCTTATCGTATCTGACTGAGCTAGCCGACGTGACCGACGACGTGCGGCGGCGGCTGCGCATGCAGATCGCCGACCGATCGAAACCTCACGATTTCGGTGCCCTTTTCCAAGGCGTGTCCGAGATGAGCAAGTCCATCGCCAGTCTCGGCACAAATGCCGACCTGCAAGCGCTGCGGTGCCAGGCCGTGGTGGACCCTGCCGACCAGGAACGCCTTGCGGCTCTCGACAGGGATATCGCAAAACTGAAGAGCCAGGACGTAGCCCAGCAGGTCGCCGGATTGCGGCAGGCGGCAGCCGACCTAGGCGGCCTCGCGGAACGGCTACGCGGTATCGAGCGCGCACTGAGCGAGTACGTACTCGATGCGATCAAAGCTGCGATCAAAGACTACCAGGCGCTGCGCATTCAGGCGGCAGCTACTGGCGTCGAGCAGTTCAAGTCACAGCGGTTCACACAGGTCGGCAGCCGCATCTGGCACGAGTTCCTTCAGGCGGCCAAGGCGCTTGCCGATGCGGAGCAGACTCCCGATCACCCGTACCCCGACGCACACGACCCGTGCCTGCTTTGTCGGCAGCCCCTGTCTCCTGAGGCGCGCGACCTCTTGGTGCGATTGTGGTCGTTCCTCGAGAGTGAGGCGCAGGTCCGCCTCGACAGTGCCGCTGCGGCGCTTAATCGGACTCGCGACGACCTGATCTCAATGGCGTTCGAGTTTGTCGCACCGGAGTCCCCGGCACACAGAGAACTGAAGGGACGCGACGAGGGCCTTCTGGAACTGGTAACTGACTTTGTCGCGGCTTGCCGACTTCTTCGCGATGCGGCGCGTGGCATGGTCGAGGCGCGGGAAATCGGAGCGTTGCCTCCTTTGCCGTCAAGCCCGGTGTCTGCGATTGAGGCTCTGGTTGAAAGGCTGAATCAGGGCCGGCTGGAGATTGAGCGCGCGAATCCAAGTCTCGAGATCGCCAAGCTGGCCGAAGAGCGTTTGGCCCTGCAACACCGCATGACACTTCAAAGACACCTCCCAGAGATCGAGACGTACGTGCGTGGGCTCATCTGGTGCGGGAAAGCGGAGAAGGCCCTCGGCGACACCAAGCACATTACGCGCAAGCACAACGAGTTATTCCAGAGGCTGATCGCGGACGACTACGTCGAAAGGTTCCAGACCGTCCTAGCTGACTTCGGACGACCCTTGCGGGTGACGGTGCAGACGATCCCTAGAAAGGGCGAAACACTGAAGCAGATTGTCCTGCAAACATCACCTAGCGCCGATGCGCGCAAGGTAACTCCTGACAGAGTCCTGAGTGACGGCGAGAAGCAAGCGGTCGCGCTGGCCGATTTCCTCACGGAGGCTAGCTTGGACGAGGAATGCATTGGCATCCTGATGGACGACCCCAGCGGGTTCCTTGACCTTCGCTGGCAGGATTGCATTGCCGCCCGGTTGGCGGCGGAAGCGCAGAGGCGCCAGGTTGTGGTGCTGACCAACGATCTCGTTTTCCTCCACAAACTCAGCAAAGCGGGCGAGAAACAGCAAGTGGACGCGGTCACACACTGGATCAAACGCGGAGACGTTGATGACAGGCCGGGCTACGTATATCTGGACAACAGTCCGGCGTGCGAGCATGACTACAAGACCTCAAAGCTGCCAAGGCAATGGCGTGAGAAGGCGATGAACTGCCAGCCAGCGGAGCAACAGTACTTTCTTGAGCAGGGCTTCGCAGCTCTGCGCACCTGCTACGAAGCGTTCATCATTTTCGGTCTGTTTAACGGCGCGGTCCGACGGTTTGAGGAGCCCATTGGCATTAGCAATCTCAAAGGGTTGGTGTGGGACACCTCAATTGCGGACACGGTGGTGGAGAAGCACCGTTCCCTCTCTCGGTTCATCGAAAGCCACCTGCATAGTGACGTAGGTTATGAGATGCCCACACCGAAGACGCTGATGCTGGAGATCGAGGCATTTGACGAACTCAGCAAGAAACACAAGGCGTTGCAGCCCGCCCACTGATTGGAGCCAATGAGCGACGCGATGCGGACTGGCTGCAAGCGCCTAATCGTATCCTGTCAGCACTCTCCGAGCTTGTCGCGCAGGAACTCCACGAGTTTGTCGGCCGACACCCGGATCTGCTCCATGGTGTCGCGGTCGCGCACGGTGACGGTGCCGTCCTCGGCGGTCTGGGAATCAATCGTCATGCAGAACGGCGTGCCGATCTCGTCCTGGCGGCGATAGCGCCGGCCGATGCTGCCGCCCTCATCATACTCGACGAACCAGTGGCGGCGCAGGTCGTCGTAGATGGCCCGGGCGCGGTCGGGCATGCCGTCGCGCCGCACCAGCGGCAGCACCGCCGCCTTGATCGGCGCCAGGCGCGGGTGCAGCCGCAGCACCGACTCGACCTCCGCCCCCGCGGAGCCGCGTCCGCCGGGAATCTCCTCGTAGGCATCCACCAGGAACGCCAGCATGCTGCGGTCCACGCCCCCCGAGGGCTCGATGACGTGGGGCAGGTAGCGGCGCTTCTCCGCCTCATCGAAGTACGTGAGGTCGCGCCCGGAGTATTCCTGGTGCTGGCGCAGGTCGAAGTCCTGGCGATTGGCGATGCCCTCGAGCTCGGACCAGCCGAAGGGAAAGCCGTACTCGATGTCGGTGCAGCGGGAGGCGTAGTGGGCGAGCTCGTCCTCGCGGTGCGGGCGCAGGCGCAGGCGGTCCGCGGCGATGCCGAAGTCGGTGTACCACTTCAGGCGCTCTGCGACCCAGTATTCGAACCACTGGTCGGCCTGCTCGGGCGGGACGAAGTACTCGATCTCGTACTGCTCGAACTCGCGGCTGCGGAAGGTGAAGTTGCCGGTGGTGATCTCGTTGCGGAAGGACTTGCCGATCTGGGCGATGCCGAAGGGAGGCTGCTTGCGGCTGGACACCAGCACGTTCTTGAAGTTGACGAAAATCCCCTGGCAGGTCTCGGGGCGCAGGTAGGTCACCGTCGCCTCGTTCTCCACGGGGCCCATGAAGGTCTTGAACATGAGGTTGAAGGGGCGCGCCTCGGTCAGCTCGCCGCCGCAGGCGGGGCAGCGGTCGCCCGCCAGGTCGTCGGCGCGGAAGCGCTGCTTGCACTGCAGGCAATCCACCAGGGGATCGCTGAAGCCGCTGACGTGGCCGGAGGCCTCCCACACGCGCGGGTGCATGAGGATGGCCGCGTCGAGCCCGACCATGTCGTCGCGCTGCTGCACCACCGCCCTCCACCACGCCCCCTTGACGTTGTTCTTGAGCAGCACGCCGACCGGCCCGTAGTCCCACACCGAGCCGGCGCCGCCGTAGATCTCCGACGACGGATAGATGAACCCCCGCCGCTTGCACAGGGAGACGATGCGCTCCATTTTCTGCTGGTCTCGCGACTCAGGTTTACTCACGTCGTTGGAACCTCACGATGTAATCCGGGCCACGGCCGAGGCTGGCCCGCCGGCCGTTGGGCGGGGCGGCTGCGCTCCATGTGCTACGCCCGCGGGTGGGTTGATTGGTAAACCTCCCGCAGGTGGTCGGTCGAAACGTGCGTGTAGATCTCAGTGGTGGAGATGTCGACGTGGCCGAGCATCTCTTGGATCGACCGCAGGTCCGCGCCGCGCTCGAGCAGATGGGTGGCGAACGAATGGCGCAGCGTGTGCGGCGACACGTGGGTCTTGACGCCGGCCAGGGCCGCGTAGCGCTTGATGATCTGCCAGCACGCCACCCGCGTCAGCTTGCCCCTGCTGCGGCCGGGGAAAAGCGCCGTGGCGCCGCGCTTGCGCGTTTCCAGGTAGCGCTCCAGGGCCTCGATGGCCTTGCGCCCCAGCGGCACGATGCGCTCTTTCGACCCCTTGCCGATGCAGCGCACGAACCCGAGCTTGAGATTGAGGTCACCGACCTCCAGCTCGACCAGCTCCGACACGCGCAGCCCCGACGCATAGAGCAGCTCCAGCAGGGCGCGGTCGCGCAGCCCGCGGGCGGTCGAGGTGTCGGGCTGGGCCAGGATGGCCTCGACCTCGTCGAGCGACAGCACGCCGGGCAGCCGGGCCTCGAGCCGGCGGGACTCGATGTTGGCGGTGGGATCGGCCTCGATCATCCCCTCGCGCACCAGGTAGCGGCAGAACGACCTGACGGCCGACAACTTGCGCAGCACCGTCGCCGGCGCGGCGCCGGCCTTGCGCAGCCGGGCGAGGTAGCGCAGGAGGTGGGATTCGCCGGCGTCGCGGGGGCGCTCTGCGCCTATCTCCCGCAGGAAGGCCAGGTGCGCCTCCAGGTCTCTGCGGTAGGCGACGATGGTGTTATGCGCCAGGCCGCGCTCGAGGGCGAGGTGATCGAGGAATTCGTCCAGCGCGCGCCGGGCCTCGGGATGCAAGTCGGTCATAGGCCGAACAGCCGCCGCGCGTTGCGCTGCAGTATGGCGTCCTTCTGCGATGGCTCGAGCGCGGCGTCGCGCACCGCGCCGACCGCGAAAGCCGGATGCACCAGGGGCTGGTCGGTGCCAAACAGGACGCGGTGGGGGCCGGCTTCGGCAAACGCGTAAGCGATCTTGTCGCGGTCCGCGATGGGGCCGCCGCACTCCAGCACGATGTTGGTGCGCACGCTTGCCAGCCGCGCGGCGACCTGCCAATGCGCGCCCGCCATGTTGCCGATGATGATGTGGGCGCTCGGAAACTGCTGGGCGAGCGCGTCCAGGCGCGCGAGGTCGGTCTCGCTGCGCACCTGCACCATCAGCGGCTTGTCGTAGCGCAGCATGGCCTTCACCAACTGCGCCGTCGGCGGCGAATCCAGCGGCTGCATGTGGTAGGCGGCGTGCATTTTCGCCCCCACGAAATCGCGCCGCCGCAGGTACTTCTGCAGCTCGTCCAGCGACAGCTCCACGAAGTTGGGGTTAATCACGCACCAGCCCAGCAGATCGTCGCACCCCTCGATCGCCTCCGCCACCGCCGCGTTGCCTTCAACCATCTCGCCCACGATCGCCACCGAGCTCGCCAGGAACGTCTTCTCGATAGCGAACTTCCTCATGTGCGCGCGCAGGTCGTCCAGCGTCGGCGCGCGCACCGGCCAGAACCAGCTTCCGTAGTGTGCGTGGATATCGATTATCGCCACGTGCGTTCCTCGTGCGCAGGCACAAGCGGCGTCGCCGCACCCGGCGGCCGCCCACCGCCCGCGCGAGGTTCAGCCTTGCTCCAGCAATCGCTCGAAGTTGCCGGCCAGCACCGCCGCCCGCTCTCCCGCGGGCAGGTCCGCGAAGCGCAGGCGCAGGTACGCGCTGGAGAAGTACTTGAGGGGCGCCCCCGACCCGAACAGCAGGCGCTCGCTGCCGACCTCGTCCACCATCCGCTCGATGCCGTCGACCGATGTCAGCATGTGCGTTTCCAGCAGCACATTCGGGTTGTTTTTCATGACCATGAGGGCCTCGCCGAGGTTGCGATAGCCGATGTGCGATAGGATCACGCGCGCCCCGGACTGCTCGGCGAGCCGCGCGATGATGGTGGGAGCGCCCGACTGCGCCGCCTCGATCATAACCGGAAAACCCGCCTCGCCGGCCGCTCGCAGCGCCTCTGCGCAACAGGCGTGCTCGAGCGACCATTCCTGGGTCTCCGGGAACAGCGCAAACAGGCGGAAGCCCTGCTCGGCGCGTTCCGCCAACTCCTCCATGCAGCGCAGGCCGCCGCGCGGATCGATCGTGCCCGTCGGGAGGAGGCGCGGGTCATCCTGCGCCGCCTGCCAGGTGAGGTCGTTTCCCCGGCGACAATCCATGAAGATGCCCACAGTGGATAACGTCGCGGCGCGAGCGACCTTGTGCTTGTCCAAAATCCCGGACAAGGTTGCGAGCGAGATGTCAATCGGCCGGCTCGCCCAGAAGCCGAAAAAGGTATTTACATCGCGAATCGTCAACTCAGACACTACCGGCCTCCGGCCGAAGCGGGCGCCGCGTGTTGCGTCTCACGCGGCAGCGTTCGCTGATGCTACAGGCTGAGCGCGTCAGGCGCCAAGCGCAGGCGGCATTTGTTGGTTCTCCACACCTGTGCATAAACCTGTGAGTAATATCTCGCCACGGATAGCCCCGGATGCACGCGGATTCGCCAAAGGAGGACGAGCACAGGGCGCCGTTTCCTGATTCTCGGCGGTCACACCCCTCTCACCCGGCCGTAAAGTCCCGGACGGGGCCGAAGGATCGTCTGTGCACGGGGCACGGCCCCAGCCGAGCGAGGGCCTCGCGGTGCTCGCGGGTGCCATAGCCCTTGTGGCGCGCGAAAGCGTAGCCGGCATAGAGGCGGTCGAGGCGCTCCATGATGCGATCGCGCGTGACTTTCGCCACGACGGAGGCCGCGGCGATGGACATGCTGCAGGCGTCGCCGCCAACGATGGGGCGCTGGAACACGTCGAGGCCGGGGATGACGAAGCCATCCACCAGGGCGCAGTCGGGCGCCGCGTCAAGCCGGGCCAGGGCAACGCGCATGGCCTTGAGGGCGGCCTGGTGGATATTGATGCGATCGAGCTCGTCCACGTCCACGACGCCGACACCGACGGCGAGGGCGGCGTGCATGATTATGGAGTGAAACTCGGGGCGCTTATCGGCGGTGAGCCGCTTGCATTCCCACAGGCCCGGCGCCTTGAAATCCGGGGGCAGGATGACCGCGGCCGCCACCACCGGCCCCGCCAGCGGTCCTACGCCCGATTCGTCCACACCGGCGATGAGGCGATAGCCGGCGCGCCACAGCTCGCGCTCGTGCTTCCACAGCGCGGCCAGGCGCGCATTCTCGGCGCGGGTGCGCGCCGCCCTGCGCGCGGCCCGCGAGCGCTGGCGCGCGGCGGCCTTGACGCCCGTGGTCGCGCTCTCGCCGGCGTCAGCGCACAAGCTCGAGCCTCCCTAGCGGCCAGAATATGATCATCGCCTTGCCCAGGACGTTGCGCTGGTCGAGGAACCCCCAGCGATGGCTGTCATTGCTGTCGCGCCGGTTGTCGCCCATAACGAAGTAGTGCCCCTGGGGCACGCGCTCCGGTCCGTAGTTGTAGTCCGCCATCTCCAGCGGGCCGATGTAGGGCTCGTTGAGCTTGACGCCGTTGATATACACGCCGTCGTAGCTGCGCACCTGGATCGCGTCGCCCGGCAGGCCGATCAAGCGCTTGATGAAGTCCTGGTGTTTGGAGGTGGCCTCGGGCGGCGCCGCGAAGACGATGATGTCCTGGCGGCGGGGCGCGGTGAACTTGTAGATGAACTTGTTGACCAGCACCCGGTCGTGCTCGACCAGGGTGGGCCGCATGGAGCCGGAGGGGATGAAGAACGCCGCCACCACGAAGGGCTTGATAAGGAAGAAGACGAGCGCGAAGGCGATCAGGAGCGAGTCGGACAACTCCAACATGAGCCCGCGATAAGGCGACTCCCGCCAGACGGTGTAGATGACCCGCAGAAGCCCCACCGCGGCAACGACGGCTATGATCTCCCACGGCGAATTAAGCAACATCCCGTGTTATCGGGCCTCCTTGATGCGACCGGCGCGGCCGATCTTCTTGCGCAGATAGTAGAGCCTGGCGCGGCGCACCTTGCCGCGGCGCAGGACCTCGATGCGCTCCACGCGGGGTGAATGCACGGGAAAGGTGCGTTCCACGCCGACGCCGTGAGTCACCCGGCGCACCGTGAAGCGCTCGCTGATGCCGGCTCCGCCGCGACGGATGACCGTGCCCTCGAACGCCTGCGTGCGCTCCCGGCCGCCTTCGGTTATGCGCAGGTGCACCCGCACCGTGTCGCCGGGGCCGAACCCGGGAACATCGGCCTTGAGCTGTTCCTTCTCCAGCTCCGCTATTACGGACTTACCCATTAGTATGTCTCCTCGGGCGGCCGTCACGCGTCGGGCTCGCCCTCGATTTTCTCCAGCAGTTCGCGGTCTTCCTCGCTCAGCTCGACCCGCGGCAACAGGTCCGGCCGTCGCTCGCGCGTCCGGCGCAGGGCGTGCTCGCGGCGCCAGCGCCTGATCGCCTCGTGGTTACCCGACAGCAGGACCTCGGGCGCCTTCCAGCCGCGGAACTCCGCCGGCCGCGTGTAGTGCGGATGCTCCAGCAGCCCTGCGGCGAACGAATCGCTCGCCGCGCCGTGCTCCGCCCCCAAGGCTTCGGGCAGCAGCCGGGTCACGGCGTCGATAACCACCATCGCCGGCAGCTCCCCGCCGGTCAGGACGTAGTCGCCGATGGACACCTCCTCGTCCACCAGGTGTTCGCGCACCCGCTCGTCCACGCCCTCGTAGTGGCCGCAGATGATCACCAGGTGCTCGTAGGCGGCAAGTTCGGCCACCCCCGCCTGCTCCAGCCGCCGCCCCTGCGGCGACATGAGCACCACGCGCTCCCGGCATTCGCCCCGGCAGCGCATCGCCTCCACCGCGGCGAAGACCGGCTCCGGCTTCATCACCATGCCGCCCCCGCCGCCGTAGGGATAATCGTCAACTATGCGCTGGCGCTCCGTGCTGTGGTCGCGGATGTTGACCAGGCGGATCTCGACCAGCCCGCGCTCCCGCGCGCGCCCCACGATGCTGGCGTCCAGGGGGCCCGCGAACATCTCCGGAAACAGCGTCAGGGCGTCAATGCGCATGGCCATCCCCAGCACCACGGCGGCCCGCCGTCAGATCGCCTCCGGCAGGTCCACCACCATCACCCCGGCTTCGACGTCGATCTCGCGCACCACCTCGCGCGTCGCCGGGATCATAGCCTGCTCCGTAACGTAAACATCGTTGGCGCCGGTGCGCAGCACCTCCCGCACCGCTCCCAGGCTGGCGCCGCTCACCGTCACCACTGCCAGGCCTAGGATATCGTCCACGAAATAGCGCCCCGGCGGCAGCTCGATCGCCTGCCCGCGCGGGATCAGGATGTACGCCCCGCGCAGCGCCGCTGCAGCGTCGCGGTCGTCACATCCCTTCAGCTTGAGCAGCACGCGCCCCCCCGGCCCCGCCGCCGCCTGTTCGACCGCCGACCCGCGCCGCTGCCCGTCGGGCAGCTCGAGGCATACCTCGTCAAGCTGCGAGAACCGCTGCGGGTCGTCGCTGAGGGACTCAACCTTCACCTGCCCGCGCACCCCGTGCGGCGCCGTGATGCGCCCGACCGCGATCTCGCGCGCATGGCGCCCGGCGCCGCGCGGCGCGCTATCCTCCGGACTCGCGGATCTCGACGACAATGCCGTCCTTGATTACGATCTCGGTCTTGGCGAGCTTATCGTAGAGGTTCTCGCCCTCCTTGATCTCCACCGTCCCCTCGAGCGTGCCGCGGGGAAACTCGGAGCCAAGCTCGAGTTCGCGCACCTGCTTGGCGCGCTCGAGCAGTTCCTTCTTGGCCGATTCGTGGCGGTCCTTCTCGGCCTCGATCTGCTGGCGCACCTGCATCGCCTGGTTGAGGTCGGTGCGCTGCAGGTCGGCCAGAATGCGACGCGCCTGGAAGTCAATCTGGTCTATGCGGCGCTGGGTGGTGTCGGCCGCCTCCTGCAACTCGGCCTCCATTTCCTGCTTGAATTCCTCGGTCACTATCACGCGCAGCGTTATCGGGCGCGTGATCGTCAGGCTTGCCATCAGTTACCTCCCCGCGCAGCGGGTATTATCGCCAAGTGCGCGCCGGGTCATTGCTCGGAGTGCTTGTTGATGTCCACCCAGATGTTCCTGTTGAGCCTGGCGCCCGCGGCCTTGACCAGCGTGCGCAGGGAATTCGCAATGCGCCCGCCCTTGCCGATGACCCGGCCCATGTCCTCGTCGGCGACGCGCACCTCGAAGATGATGCTGCGCTCGCCTTCGACCTGAGTGACCTCCACCTTGTCCGGCTCCTCGACGAGCCCCTTTACGATCATCTCGATCAGCTCTTTCACAGTCGGCACCTCCCCCTGCTGGCCCTGGTTGTGCCGGGATGAAAGCTGGCGACGGCGCGGCGCACGCGGCACTCATGCCTCCCGCGCCCGGGGTGCGGTCGATCGCGCTGATCAGGCTTGCTGCCGGTCGGCATCCTCGGCGGGCTCCTTGGCAGGCTCCTCGACCTCGGCAGGCTGCTCGGCCTCGGGCGCGACGGGCTCCTCGGCAGGCTCTTCCGCCGGCTGCGCGGTCGGCGCTTGCGCGGCCTCGGGCTGAACTGCGGCCTCCAGTTGCGCCGCGGGGGCCTTGGCCGCCTCTGGAGCAGCCTCGGCCGGCCTGGGCACGGCCTCGGCGGGCACCGGCTTGCCCTGCCGTTCGTAGAACTTAATCATGATTCCCTGCTGCACGAGCAGGTCGCCCACGGTCTCCGTCGGTTGAGCGCCATTGCGCAGCCACTTGAGCGCAAGCTCCTCGTCGATCCTGAACTCGGCGGGCTGACGCGTCGGGTTGTAGTATCCTAGGACCTCGATGAAGCGCCCGTCGCGCGGGAATCTCGCGTCCGCCGCGACGATACGGTAGTTGGGCTGATTCTTGGCCCCGGTCCTGCGCAGGCGAAGCTTAACGGCCATGAATTGCTCCTATCTCGTCGTTCGTGTCATCGCGCGCCGCGGCGCGCGTGTACGGTGGATCACATTCCCGGGAAACCGATCTTGGGCATCTTGCCGCGCTTCTCCATCTCCGCCAGCCGGTGAAAGGTTTCCTTGAGCTGGCGGAACTGGTTCAAGAGCTGATTGACGGCTTGCTGGGACGTGCCGCTGCCCTGGGCGATGCGCCGGCGGCGGCCGCCCTTGACGATCTCGGGATGCGCGCGCTCGTGGGGGGTCATGGACTGTATGATCGCCTTGAGCTGGCCGATGCGCGACGGGTCGAGCTCGACGTTGGCCGGCAGCCGCATCTGGCGAAAGCCCGGTATCATGTCCAAGAGTTGGTCGAGCGGCCCCATCTTCGACATCTGGTTGAGCTGCTCCATGAAATCGTTGAGGTCGAAGCTGCGTGTGCGCAGCTTGTGCTCCAGCGCCGCCGCCTGCTCCTGGTCGAAGGCCGCCTCCGCGCGCTCGATCAGCGTCAGCACATCGCCCATGCCCAGGATGCGCGAGACCATGCGCTCGGGATGGAACGGCTCCAAGGCATCGAGCTTCTCCCCCACCCCGACCAGCTTGACCGGCTTGCCGGTGACCGCGCGGATGGAGACGGCGGCGCCGCCGCGCGCATCGCCGTCCAGCTTGGTGAGGATGAAGCCGCTGACGTCGAGCGCGGCGTCGAACTCCTGGGCCACGCGCACGGCGTCTTGTCCGGTCATCGCGTCAACCACGAGCAAGGTTTCCTGCGGCGCGACCGCTTGCTTCATGGTGCGCAGCTCGGCCATGAGCTCCTGGTCCACGTGCAGGCGTCCCTGCGTGTCGAGGATCACCGGGTCGAGCCCCGCGCGCTTCGCCTGCGCCAGCGCTGCGCAGGCGATGTTGACCGGATCCTCGCGGACGCCGAGATCGAACACCGGCACCCCAACCTGCTCGCCGACGATGCGCAACTGATCGATGGCTGCGGGCCGGCGCACGTCGGTGGCGACCAGCAGCGGCTTCTGGCCGGACTTCCGCTGCGCGCGTGCCAGCTTGCCCGCGGTCGTCGTCTTGCCGCCGCCCTGCAGGCCGACCAGCATGTACACCGTCGGCGGCTGCGCACTGCGACCGAGCTCCGACTCCCCGCCGCCCAGCAGGTCGGTGAGCTCTTCCTTGAGGATCTTGATGACCTGCTGGCCCGGCGTCAGGCTCTGCAGCACCTCCTGACCGACCGCCCGCTGGCGCACGCGCTCGACGAAGTCCTTGGCCACCTTGAAGTTGACGTCGGCCTCCAGCAGCGCGAGGCGAATCTCGCGGCAGGCCTCGGTGACGTCTTGCTCCGACAGGCGGCCCTTGCGAGTGAGCCGGCTGAATACGTTTTGCAGCTTGTCGGTAAGGCTATCGAACACGGAGTCGCCTCAGGCCTACCTGGCAGGCGGGACGTGGCTAGCCCCCGCGGAGCGGGAACCGCCACAGCGGCCCGACGGTCGGGCTTAGCTGCCTGCCCCACCATGGGACGGCGGGAACGCCGCCCGGACACAAAAAATCCGCGCCAAGTACCGGGTGCCTGCGCTCGCCTCGTGCTTCGTCCCGATTTACCGGGACTTTGCAGAGTAGCATCGGTGCGGTATGCCTTGGCCTGGACACCCGCCCGCGAAAGGGGCGACCGCCGCCTCCAGCTTGGCGCTGGTGGCAGTATAGCAAAGCGAGCGTGAGCTTGTCAAACAAAACGGGGGCTTCGCATGGGGCTTCGCACCCTGCGCGGCGCCACAAGAGTGCACCGGCTAGGACGCATGACAGACGGCGCATCTGTCGCGCGTGGGGTGCCCGGCGCCGCCCGGTGCTTCACCCCCGCGCGGCGGCGATGAAAGCGCTGAAAACACGCGCTTGCTCCGCGCGGCCCAGCATGTCCTCCGGATGCCACTGCACCCCGAGGACGAAACGTGCGCCCGGCAGCTCCACCGCCTCCGCGATGCCGTCCGGCGCCCATCCCGATATGACGAGACCGCCCCCGATCATCTGGGCCGCCTGGTGGTGGCTGCTGTTGACCTCGAACTCCATGACCCCACAGGCATTCGCGGCGAGCGTCCCGGGGGACAGGGTGACCGAATGAGACGCCCGCTTGGACGTGCCGGCGCTGCGCCCCGCTCCGCGGCCGTGGCCGACGCTGTGGGGCAATTCCGACGGCAGATCCTGCCATAAACTGCCCCCGCAGGCCACCACCATCACTTGCATGCCGCGGCAGATGGCCAGAATCGGCAGATCCCGCTCCATCGCCTCCGCCACCAGCGCCAATTCGAGTTCATCCCGCTCCTCATCCACGGGCCCCAGGGCCGGATGGACCGGACGCCCGTAACGACGCGGCGCGACGTCTCCCCCGCCGGTGAGCAGCAGGCCCGCTGCGCCGTCCAGGCCGTCCAGCTCCTGCGGAGCCTGAATGGCGAAGGGGCTTCCCCCGGCGTCCTCGACCGCCTTCAGGTAAGCTTCCCTGGGCTGCCACAGGCCGGTGCGGCGGTCGCACTCGCCGGTGACGGCGATTAGTGCAGAGGAACCCGGCATCAAGCGATCTCCGGCGGCAGTTTATCATCGCCGGCGCAGACCGGTCAAGCAGACACATTCTCCGCCGTTAAGGACTCCTTGTCCTCCTCTACCCCAAGCGACAACGCCCCGCGGCTCTAAGAACCGCTACCACCACGAGCACGCCGGCGAAGGTGCAGACCATGGTAGCGCCGGTGGGCAAGTCGAGCAGTACGGACAGATAGACCCCGAGGAAGGTGGCGAGCGCTCCCAGGCCCCACGCCAGCGCAATCCTGGCGCCCATGTTTCGCCTGAGCAACATCGCGCACACCGCCGGGATGATGAGGTAGGAGAAGACGAGCAGGATGCCCGCCACCCCAACCGCGCTCACGACCACCAGGCCGAGGGAGGCGTAGAACAGGAAGTCCCAGAGGGCGAGGGAGATGCCGCGCTGCGCAGCCTGGTCGGGGTCCTGCGAAATGAGCAGGAAGTTCCTGCGGAAGACCAGGTGGAACGCGCCGACGGCGACCGAGACGGCGAGCACCACCCCTACGTCGCGAGCCGAAGCGAACAGGATGTTCCCCAGCAGCATGTTCTGGATCTTCTCGGCGGCCCCGGGCGCGTAGCTGAAGGCGAGAACGGAGGCCGCGGCGGCCACTACGTACGCAATCCCGATCACCGCTTCTCGCGGTACGTCCTGTTCTCTCATCTTGGTGAAGGCGAAGATAACAGCGGCCAGCAGCACGAACACCAAGGAAGCGCCGTACGCCTGAATCCCATGAGGCTCCAGGCCGACCAGAACGCCAACGGCCGCCCCCAGGGCTGCAATCTGCGCCAGTGCCAGGTCCACGAAGATGACCTCGCGCTTCACAATATGGATGCCCAGGTAGGCCAAGATGCCCGTGAGGATCACGCCCAGCATCAGGGGCAGAATCATCAGTTGTGTCATCGGCGCACTCCTAACGATTAGAAAAGCCTCTGACGAGGCCGTCAACGATGTGGTCGAACAGCGAGAAGAAGTTGTCCGCCCCTTTTGCCCCGCCCACCGAAGAGGGGATGACCACGAACTCGGCCCCTGTTCTGGCCGCGATGGTCTTGGCCGCTTTGTCCGGGTAGAACGCGGCATCGGCGATGACGACCGGCTGCTTTTCCGCTTTGATCCGCTCGATAAGGGAGGCGACGTGAGAGGCCGTGGGTGGGATGCCGGGCTTTGGCTCGATGCATCCCAGCACCTTCAGGTTGAAGCGGCGGACAAAATACGGCCAGGCGTCGTGGTAAATCACGATCTTGCGGCCTTGATAGGGGCTCAGCTTCTCCTGCCAGCGGCGCATCGCAGAACGAAGACCGGCGAGGAACGCGTTGCGATTCCTCTCGAAGTAGTTCGCATCGGCTGGCGAAACTCGCCTGAGCCCCTCCATGATATTCGCGCTGATAATCTCCCCATTGAGCGGGTCCAACCAGTAGTGAGGGTTGCCGTAGACGTGAATGTCCCCGGAGGCGCCGGTAACCTGTTCCCGCGGCACCTCCAGTCTCTGAATCCCGACCGAAGCGTCCACGTAACCTGGGGCCCCGCGGTTGACCCGGCTGTTGGCGGCCGCGTTCAGCAGCGCATCCATCCATAGATCGAGGTCGAGACCAACGCGCACGACGAGATCGGCGCGCGCGATCCGCAAGACATCGCTAGGCCGCGGCTCGATCATGTGCAAATCCTGATTGGGTTTGGCGATGCTGTAGACCGAGACCTTCTCGCCCCCGACTTGCTTGGCAATATCGGCCAGATCGGGCGTGGCCGCGACGACGCTGATCGCGGCCGACCCCGGCGAGGCGAAAACGCAACTGCCCAGCGCGAGAGCTACCAGGCTCAGTATCACATGCAAAGACCACGTCTTCATTGTATGCACCTTTCTCTGCGTCATTCGAATGAGAGCGCTCATTCTAGGTTGTGCGTATGCGGCCCCACGCCCCACACCCACTGCAGCCACAGCTCGTTGTAGGAGTCGTCGCCGGGGCGCGACCCGTGGGTGCCCTGGAGCCGCAGGTAATACTGCTCGGAGAACTGCTTGGTCCAGATCACCGAGACCGCCGATTCGTGCAGGTCCGGCGCTTGCGGGAACTCCGACCAGTCGTAGAGCACGCCCAGGCTGGCATACTTGGTGTTGCGCCAATTGCCGAAGAGGTAGTAGCCCTTGGCGGTGCTGGCGGTCGCATCGGCGGACTCGCGCCGCCAGACGCCTTCGCCCCGCAGCAGCAGCCGGCTGGTGCCCTCGCCGAAGCGGCGATAAGTGAGGTCGAGGCCGCTGATGGTCGCGTGCCCGCTGCCCGGAACGGCCAATCCTTCCGCCGCGCCGCGCGCGTAGGAGCCGCCCAGCTCGAGCTCGCTGTTCTCGGCAACTGGATAGCTCGTCCACAGCCGGGCGGTGCTGAAGCGGTCGGCGAAGCTCGCGCCAGGGCCGGCGACGATGTCGGGAAGGTCGGAGGTCTCGCCCGGCCCTTCGCCGGTCCACGTTCCCAGGTCCAGCTGGGCGAAGAGATTGCCCTTCGTCGGCAGCAGGTAGCTCGCCGCGATGCCTTCGCCGGCCAGGCCCTCCTCGCCCACCAGGTTGCGCAGCACCAGCGGCCGCCGCGCGTAGAGCAAGGAATGGCAGTGAGTCTGGTTGGTGCGGCCGAACGCGACGAGGCGCTTGCCGACACCGAGGTTGAGGCCCGGGCTCAGCCCCAGGTAGGTGAGATAGGCCTCTTCGGCCTGGGCCGCCGCCCCCTCCGCGGGGCTCATGGCGATGAAGGCATCCGCCTTCACATTGGGATAGACATAGCCTTGAATCGCCAGTTCGGCCTCGCAGAGCCGGACGCGATTGCGGGCGTCGTCGCGGCGATCGGAGCTGAGCTTGCCCTTCGCCTGGACGATGAGGCTGATGTCCGGCAGTGCGAGAGCTCGGCCGCCTCCTTGCGCCACAAGCTCTGGCACCGGTGTCGGCTGAGCGCCTTCTTCGGCCGGCGTCCCGGCTGGCTGCGGGCCCACGGCCTTCTTCAGTTCCTCCATCTCCCGCTGGAGATCTTCCAGCTTGGCCTTCATCGCCTCGAATTCGGCCAGAGGAACAGTTATCGTCGCGTCATCTGATGGGTTGCCCTTTCCCTCCGCACAGAGCCCCTGCCGGCCGATACACACAATCAGGCAGAGTGCAATTAGCAAGATAAGTCTCATCCAGGTTTCCTCCGTGGTTTGCGTTTCCCCGTGCTGCCCAGACAATCCGTGCACTGCGCACATGCGCGTCAGCCGTCACGGCTTCCAGATCAGCAAGGTGGGAGTGTGGGCGACGCTTCGACCCGCGGGCTGCTCTGTCACGAAGACGAGCAAGCCCGGCAGCGATGAAGCCGCGCGTCGAAGCGGAGTACTACGCGAAGGGGGGAGCCCGGATGTGTCCTCCGAGCGTGATGACGGTGGGAGGCTGTGTGACCGGGCTGGGCTGAGCTTCGAGGGACGGGGCAACTGCGGGGACCGCCGGCGCGGGTGCGGCATAACCGTTGGAATGCGTCAGCCACTGGCAGGCTGCGCACCCGGATTCTGATTGCGGCCTCGCCGCCGAAGCAGCTTGGTATGCGGCTGTGCCCTTGCTCTGGTCATCGACGGCGAAGCCTGTCAAGCTCTGGGCAAGGGGGTGATTGTGGCGCCCGCCGCTGATGAGGCTGAGGAAAAGGTAAGGCAGAACCCACATGAGTAGCCACGGGTTCCGCATTCTGCCCCTTGGTATCGCACGTCGCCTTCGCATGTCACGCTATCCGCTCGGTGTAAGTTACAGCCATTATAGCCCCAGGAGTGCAGCCTGTCAACTAACGGGTTTCGTCGGGTGTAACCTCGCAGCGTTTGGTATGCGGGGCTAGGTGGCTTCGCCACCGCTGGCTAGCCGCACCAACCCGCCCATGTGGTACCACACCGACGCAAAGCGGCGGCCCCCGCTTCGTCGGTTCGGCGCGTCACCGGGCTGGCCCGGCGCCACTCGCGCGACAAGTGCTCGCGCCCGCCACACAGGGCCGCAACTTCCTGACGAGACGCGTGTCTAAGCCAAGTGACGTAAGGAAACCCAGAAGGAGGGGCAAGCGATGAACTGTGCACGGTCTAGCGAAGAGCTGCACAGCCTCGTGGACGCAGAGCTGGCCCCCGAGCGTGTCGCCGAGGTCGAGCGGCACGCGGCGGGGTGCCCAGCTTGCCGCCGGCGGCTGAGCCAGCTCAAGCAGACGGCGGGCCTGGTAGGGTCGCTGGCGGCGGTGGAGCCGCCCGCGGACCTGCGGGCCCGCGTCGCACGCAAGGCTGCGCAGCCGGCCGCGCCGGCCCTGACCTGCGCCACCGCCCGGGAGATGCTGGATGACCACGCTCACGGGCAGTTGTCGCGGGAGCGGGCGGAGGCGGTCGATGCGCACCTGATCGCGTGCAAGGAGTGTGGTCGCGAGATGGCGCGGCTGGAGCAGCACGCGGGCCTGCTGGGCACGCTCGGCGCGGTTGAGCCGCCGGCGCGGATCCGCGAGAAGGTGCGCCGCGAGGTGGCCCGACGCTCGCTTCCGGTGTACTCCAGGCCGACGTTCCGCGGCATGATCGCGACGGCAGGTGTGGCGGTGGCGGCTGCCGCGGTGGTGCTGGCTCTGCGCGTCCCGGCCGCCGTCCAGGGGCCGGCGGCGGTCGCGGAGCGCGCGGCAGCGGCGACTGCAGCCGCGGCGGAGACCCCCGCCCCGACGACAGAGGCCGGCACGACCGGTGAGACGCGAATCGCAACCGCGCTGGAGCCGGCGTCCGCCGAGCGCCCCGAAGCCCTGGCGCCGCGCAAGCCGGCGCGCGCCCTGATGACCGCGCTGGCGCGCGACATTGGCAGGGCCGCCGTCACGGCCGCCGCTGAGCCGGCATCGGTCGCATCAAGCCGCACGATGACTTCGGCAACCACCGTTGCCGCTCGCCCGGCTGGCGAACCGGTGACCGCCGGCGACAAGGCTTTGCCCGGGGCGCCGATCGCGACTCCCGCGCCTTATCCCGCGGTGGCCTATGCGGCACCGGCGGTGGAGCCGGAGGCGATGGACGACAGGACCGCGCAGCCGCGTGCTGCGCGCGAGACGGTGCGTGCCGAAGCGATTCCGGTGGCGGAGGCGCCCCTGTCGGAGGTGCGCCGCGCGCTGCGCGAACAGCGCGAAGCCGAATCGCCCACTTTGCGACCCCGCCACGAGCGCGACATGTTCTCGTCTGCGGGGCCGATACCGGCATGGGGATTCTGAGGCGGCCGCGTGACATCAGCAGGCAACACTGAGCGGACTGTCGGCAACGGAGAAGACTGACTGAAGGCTTGGGCGGTGGAGTGAGTCTACAGGTGGGAAGACGATGACCACGAGCACCCATAGCCGGGTCGCACGAGCTGCGGGGCGAAGCCTCGCTTTAGCGCTTTTGCTGGTGCTGCTGTGGAGCGGTGGTGACAGCGCGCTGGCGCTGACTCTCGAAGGCCAAGCGGGCGCAGAGATGGCCGCTATCGAGCCCTCGGCCCAGATGCTCAACCCGCAGCTCGGTCAGCCATCGCCCCTGACCTGGGTGGAGCAGCGACCGGATCCGCGGGCGGCGACCGCGCCCGGCGTGTCGCAGGTGTTTGGCAGCCAACTCAACCTGACGCTCAACGCGCAGTCGAGCCTCGCCAGCAGCGTCTATTTCAGCAAGAGCTTGCCCCTCTTCGAGGCGCTGCGGGCGGGCACGCTGTTCGGGCCTGCCGAGGTTGAGCCGGGAGTGACGGCCCTGCGCGGAGCAGGCGCGGAGCACGTGCTGGACCGCGGGCGGGCGCTGCAGCAGAAGCTTGCCTACTCCACCGGCGCACTGCAGCTTCAGGGGTCGTACCTGGATGTGGACAAGGACTTCCGCGTGCCCGGCGGGAGCGGCGTGAGCGTGGTCGGCGACCGCTCGCCTGCCGACGCCCTGGCGGCGATGCGGGGTATGAGCGAGCTGCAGTTCGAAGCCAAGTACAGTCCCACCAGCGCGTTTGCGCTTACCACCAGCCGGCACAAGCTCCTGAACGAGCAGCCGGGGAACAAGGAAATCGGCAAGAGCGTGACTGAGGCGGCCCACGGGCTGGTGTTCGCCCTCGGCGAGGGGCGCCAGTTGAAGGCGGATTACCAGAGCCGCGACGACGCCTGGCGCGATCACGGCGACATTAATCTCCAGAAAATCGCCGCCCACCTCGACGCGACCAGCCGCCTGGCGCTCGACTACAGCTATGACCAGAGCAGCAACGACCGCAACGGCGACAAGGAGAAGGGTCGCGACGTCACCGAGATCAAGCAGAGCCTGGCTTACAATCTGACCGGCGACAACAAGCTGGCGCTCAACTATCGCAAGTTCGACGAGCAGTGGGCGGGCAAGGGGCCGATGCAGATCGAGACGCTGGCGGCGAGCCTCAATCCGACGGGCCGGCTGCAGCTCACCTACAGCCGCGATCATACAGCCAACGACCGCGAGGGGCACCAGGAGAAGGGCCTGACGCGCGACACCACCAAGCGCGGCGCGGTCTATCAGCTCAGCGGCGACACGCGGCTCGACGTGAACTACGACGAGGTGCGTGAGGCGTGGGACCGCGACGGCAAGCTCGACGTGACCGACAAGCAGAGCCGCGACTACGCGCTGCATCATATCTTCAGCGGCGGCACCAAGGCGGACCTGGTGCGCAATCTCACCTCCGTGACCGCGGGCGATAAGACGACGGATATCGCCACGACGCAGCTTCACCTGGAGCACAAGCCGAGCGGGCGGCTCAACCTGGCGGCCGACTGGATGGACCGCAACCGCAGCGACGGCGGCACCGAGGCCCTCACCCAGCTCGCGCTCGACTCGACCATGGGCGCGGGCAAGGGCAAGACCTCGCTCACGGGGCTGTTCAAGCAGCACTCTCGGGGCGCGGACGAGCAGCAGGTGGACACGCTGTACCGCCTGGGCCTGTCGGCGGCGCCGAGCCCGTTCGCGCAACTGAATGCCAGCTATGAGTCATTCAACCAGCAGGGTCCCAAGGCCGATCACGATTTCGTGCGCACGCAGTTGGCTCTGGCCAGCCAGCTCGGCCGCCACGCCAAGCTCACCGCCGACTATGCGCGCGAAACCGACAAGCAGGTGCAGACCAAGTCCGACCGCGGCGTCAAGCTCGAGTTCAACCCCGGCCGGCTGTCGCTCACCGGCGGCATGAGCCTGCGGGAGCGCCAGAGCGAGCCCGACCTCACCACTACCTTTGCCAACCTGCAGCTCAAGTTCGGGCGCCCGCTCAGCGAGTGGGCGAAGGCCGTGAGCGGCGCCGACCCGCTCCCCGGCGCGGGCGCCTATGGCTTCCGCGGGACGCCCGGCTGGGCGGGGCTGGGCGATGG
>Ga0315291_10003035_pt1 | contig 21714 bp, 11 predicted proteins | sample YL17G12_20_MG_FD_203070 | JGI IMG/M metagenome (GOLD analysis project Ga0315291, IMG submission 203070) | Sediment microbial communities from Yellowstone Lake, YNP, Wyoming, USA - YL17G12_20 | ecosystem: Environmental > Aquatic > Freshwater > Lake > Sediment | place: USA: Wyoming | collected... | reverse complement strand
TCCAGCGCCACAGGGCGTATGCGGAGGAGCAGAGCAAGCGGTCGCAGAGCGACCCCGCCAGATGGCCGAGGTACGAAGTGCAATTCGTTCTGTACCGCGATGGCTTCTCGGGCGTCCTGAAAGGCCGAACCGCCGACCTGAACGAAACCGATGTCAGGCATCAGTCGAACGACGCGGGCTCCATGATCAGCACTTCGCGAAGCGATGATCTGCTGGATCTGGGCGACCCCATTAAACGCGAGGCGATCCTGTATGAGCTTGTGACCAAACTGGATGCCAGCCAGATAGACATCCTCTACGTTATCGGCGGCGAAGGAAGCATGAGGGCCGCTCATGCCCTTTACACCAGGGCTCGCGAACGGTGGCGATCCGAAGATCGGGAGAGGCATATCAACCGAAGGATCTCCGTGGTGGCCATCCCCAAGACCATGGACAATGATATTCTGTGGGTGTGGCAGTCGTTCGGATTCCTGTCGGCCGTTGAGAAGGCCAGGGAATTCATCGTCCAGCTTCACACCGAGGCCAAGTCGAACCCGCGCCTGTGCGTCGCCCAACTGTTCGGTTCGGACTCCGGATTTGTCGTCAGCCACGCTGTCCTGGCCAGCGGCGTCTGCAAGGCGGCACTGATCCCCGAAGTGGCCTTCACGATGCGAGGGTTGTCGGATTACATCAGGGGCGTCCTCGTAAACATGAACACGGAGCGCGCCAAGAGGGAGAGCAAGGGCCAGAGCCCCTATGCCATCATTGCGCTGGCCGAGACGGCCATCCCCCGGGACGTGGAGGACTATATCGACAACCCGAAGTATCCGGACCTCCAGTTGGAGGAGGGGGAGAGGGACGCAATCCGCAAGTTCGTGGGCTCTTCTTTGCTGACGAGCGACAATGTCCTGGATTGGCGGGGGCTTTGCGTCTCTCTGCAGCCGGCGGATAATGAGCGGCGAACTCCGCAGCACAGAATCTGGGAACTGCTGCCGCAGGTTGTCCAGGCGATCGTCAAGAGCATCTCCCAGTCGGCGGAAACCGAGGCGGCCGTCACGTCCCTGATCCTCAAGGCCCTGAACAACGCGCTGAAACGCGAGGACTTCTACAGCAAGAGTGATTTCCAGAGATTGGTGCTTTCGCCGCAGGTTACGGACCTGTTGGACCTGCTGGAAGCCCTCAAGTCGCTGAGGGCCTCGCGAAGCGCCATGAAGTTCGAGGAACTCAAGAGTACGGTGGAACGGCTCTGCACGGTCCCGTTGCCTTGCGAGGCGATTGAGAACCTGAGGGCCCTGAAGAGGCATTGCGAAGCGGTCGAGGACCTGAGCAAGCCCGAAGAACGGTCCGGAGATGAACTGAACAGGCTTAGGAAACTCGCCGACATGTCGGACGACGTGTTTCGCCGGCGCATTCGCAGGGTTGTGCCCAGAGTCGTGGAGAAGTTCAACCGGCTAGTTCTTGAGGCCTGTTGCTCCGATATGCTGGCAAAGGATTCCACGGTTCCCGGCGACCGCAGGGTCCATGGCCAGACGCCCGATGCCTTGCGCACGGGCGGCCTGAAGGTTGTGAATCATGTCCTTCAGACCGATATCCGCGGGAAGATGGATGATCTGGGAGCGAATGACCCCGACGGCTACTGGGACAGGTACAGGGTCTTCAAGAACGAACCTCGGCACCTGATTCGCGCCATTCCGCCCAGCGTCTCGGACGTCATCTTCGGTCAGAGGCTCGGCATGCTGGCGGTGGACAATGCCATGGCCGGCTATACCGATTTCATGGTCAGCCAGTGGTTGACGGAATACGTGTTGGTGCCCCTGAAGCTGGTGGTCCTCGGCCGTAAGCGCGTCCCGCAAGACGGCATCTTCTGGAAGTCCGTCCTTGCCAACACCGGCCAGCCCGCGGACCTGGAATGAGCGGCCTGTGACCGACGCTGGCATAGGCCGGCCGCACGCGAGCACGGAGAGCGTGTGCCTGAACAGACTCGCCGCCAGCGCGTCAAACGGATTCTCGTGCGCCTCTGGGAATACGCCCTCGTATCATTCCTCATGGGCGTGGTGCTTTGGCTGCCGGATTGGAATCTGTTTGCGCGAGGGGCCTGCGCGTCGATATTCCTTAGCGTTCGTGTCCTACTCCACAAAGGACAGGGCGAAGGTGATCCCTCGTGTTCAGATGTTGCAGGCAGTGGGCAACCTCAAGCCTTGGGGCAGACTCAGCGATGGTTTCAAGAAAGCCAATTACGAACAGGCCGCTCATTCCGTCCAGATACTTCAAGCGGCAGGATTCGGCGTTCGACCGAAGAAGAAGCCTGTTGTTTTCGATCCGGATGATTCCAGTGATGTGGAAGTCGAGTTCATGGCCCGAATGGAACACGGTCGCTGGAACGTGGAGCGTCTGCAAAAGGGCTGGCGTTACGGTCCCCGTGACGGTGCGAAGAAACTCCACGATTGCCTTGCCCCTTGGAGCCGTCTGTCGGACGGCTCGGACGGCGTCCGCAAGTATGACCGAGGCGCGGTTCGCGCCTTCCCAGAGATACTGGCCAAGGCGGGGCTGGAGGTTTATCGCCTTTCGCCGTCGGGTCGCAAGTTGTCTCGACGGCCTCGCCGCAAGGCCAAGTGAAGGAGAAACCTTGACCTACATGCCTGGGCCAATTGATACGTCGCGGGTGAGGCTCTCCCCCGACCTTCTCGAATTGACTGAGCGCCTGGCCGAGAACGCCCACGATATCTGGGCCGCGCGGCGCCTGGCCGAGGGCTGGACCTGTGGACCGAGGCGCGACGACCAGACAAAGCAACACCCCGATCTGGTGCCGTACGCCGATCTTCCGGAGTCGGAGAGAGAATACGACCGCGGCACGGCCATGGAGACGCTCAAGGCCATTGTGGCGCTGGGCTATCACATTACCAGGCCGTAGTGCGAGGACCATTCAGGCCCATCCGGTTCTGCTCAGGGCGCGATTCATAGTACCTAGGTCCAAGAAGCATTGCCCTCGGGGAGGAGGCGACCAGTGAAGAAAGTGGTTGTGGCGGGGGACTTGATCTGGGACTTCAACCTGGCCCAGCATCCGATCAAGCCTGCTTTCCATCAGGAAATCTTGCCCTCTACGGTCCTCAACTTACGAGCCGGCGGGGCGTGGTATCTGAAGGACCTAGTGGACTTGGCTTGCGCTGATCTGGGAGACACGCAGATCGTCGGGCCGAAGCGTGAAGGGCTTGACTGTATGAGACCAAGTGCCCGCGTGGGCCACGCCTACCAGATCTGGTCGCTCTACGATCAGGCAAGGGACAGAGAAGGCGACGGACAGGCATGGCGCATCAGCCGGTTCCTTGGCTGTCAGCGTGCCGAAGTGGGGACGAAGGTTGTGCTGCTCGAGGAGGACATCCGGGATCCGACGCTCTTGGTGCTCGATGACCTGGGGCTTGGTTTCGCGAGGCAACCAGATGCGTGGCCGGCCGCGCTCCGGAAGGGAGGTTCACGGGGATCGATCCTTGTGAAGACTTCTGGTGGGCCGGTCAGCAGTCCTCTCTGGGATCAACTGTTGGAGGAGCCATTCGCGAGCCGCCTGACCGTCGTGTTGTCTGCCAAGACGCTGCGGGATCGCGGAGTGTCGATTTCGCAGGCGCTCTCATGGGATCGGACCATCGAGGAAGTTGTCAGTGAAGTCGAGCAGGGCATCTCCTCTCAGGACTTGGCACTATGCCGGCGTGTGATCATCTTCTTTGGGTGCGCCGGGGCGGCAAGTTTCCGGCGTTTTCCAGTCGGGGGGGATGTCGCAGCCCAAGGGGGCCGTCCGCCTGCCTTGGAAAAGCGAGCACGCTTTGAACGATTCGTGTATGACCCTGAAGACCTGGAGGGAGCCTGGCAGGCTAGTCGCCTTGGCCAGACCTTCGGAGCAGCCTCAATCCTTGCTGCCGCGATGGTGCGGCACGAGCTCGATCCGCAAACATACCCGTTATTCATCGCGCTTGGGCGAGGCCTGGTGGCCCAGAAGGTCAACCACGAGATGGCAACCGGCTCGGCCGGCCATTTCGACCCCGATGCGGCCCACGAGAAAGTAAGGGACATCCTTAACGGAACAGGCAAGGAAGAGCCTGCGGGGGTTTTCTGCTCCGCTTTCCGGCATGAGGTGTTGTTTGATGTGAGACTCAAGGGGCAACCAGCGAGTCATTCAGACCTGCTTCAAGACCTTACCGGCGTGGGATTAGAGTATGTTGCGGCCAAGGCGATGGAGGTTGTCCTACGGGGTCCTGACAGGGCCCTCTGGGCTTCGCCCAAAGCCTGCTATGGCAAGTACTTCACCGTGGACCGCGAGGAAATCGAGCGGATCAACGCCATTAGAAACTTGATCCTTTCGTACCAGGAGAACCGTGATGACCGCCGGCCATTGTCGTTGGCCGTCTTCGGGCCGGCTGGCTCGGGGAAATCGTTCGCCATCAAGCAACTGGCGGTGGAGTTGTTTGGCGAGGGGAAAGCCGTCGTGCTGGAGTTCAACCTATCGCAGTTCCACGGGGAAGAGGATCTGCATACGGCCTTCCACCAGGTCCGCGATGCCTCTGTCCAGGGCAGAATCCCTCTTGTGTTCTGGGATGAGTTCGACACAGGGGGATTGCGATGGCTTCAGTACTTCCTCGCCCCAATGCAGGACGCGAGATTCCGGGCAGGGGCAATCGAGCATCCTTTCGGCAAGGCCATCTTTGTTTTCGCCGGGGGGACATGCGATGACTTTGAGAGTTTTGACCGGAACCCGGACGATGAGGTCTCGCCCAGCACCACATTTCGGCAGATGAAGGGCCCGGATTTCGTGAGTCGGCTGCGCGGGTTCGTGAACATCAAGGGTCCTAACTCCCTGCCGAGCCGGCCCTCTGAGGACGGCGGATCCCGCGTATCGTCTGCTGCAAGAGAGATACCACTTGAGCAGGAAACGGCCTGCCTGATCCGCCGTGCCATTGTGCTGAGGGTCTCGCTTGAAAAGTACTACCCCCAGCTAGTCGATCCGAAGACGGCGAGGGCGTCGGTGAGTGCGAGCGTGATCGGGGCATTCCTTCGCGTGCGAGAGTTCCTTCATGGGGCGCGGTCGATGGATGCCGTAGTCAGCATGAGTTCCGTGGGCCAAGGCCGGCGCTATGGTGCGGCGGAACTGCCAACCCGGGAGTTGCTGAGCTTGCACGTCACCGCGGATTTCCTCGACCATGTGAGAGCTGGCGAGTTGGAGGTCCCCCTGATCGAAGCCTTGGCCGAAGCGTGTCACATGGCGTGGCGCGAACAGAAAGAGGCGAACGGATGGAAGTATGCCGAGAAGCGATGCGATGAGAGAAAGGAGCACTCGTTGCTGCTGCCCTATCGGGATCTTAAGGAAGAGGATAAGGAAAGGAACCGCAGTTCAGCCCGCGTGGTACGAGCCAAGCTGCTGGAGGTCGGCTATCGGATTGAGCGGTGGGATGCGGACCATCCTCAAGCCATCGACGAAGAAGAGTTCAAGGTGAGGCGCGGCAAACTCATTGAGATTGAGCATGACATCTGGCTTCGGGAGCACTTGCTTCAGGGGTATGAAAGGGCCTCCACGACCAACGACAGACTCCGATTGCATTGTGACATTGCGCCCCTGGCCGCCCTGTCGTCAAAGGAACAGCAACTCGATGAGGCCATCATCAACAGCATCCCTAAGACACTCGCAGCAAAGGGATATACATGTGTGGAGATCAGGAAATAGAACACCCAAGATGGACAGCCCCGGTCGCCACAATAAGGTCGGGATATGAACCCCCAAACGCCGCCGCGTGCCGGCCCATCTTGGGCGTGGCCGCAGGCTTGAAGGGTTCATAGAAGGGGGGATTTGCCGTGCCGGACCAGTCGCCCGTGCTGCTCACACCGCGCGTCATCCGCGTCTTTGTTTCCTCCACCTTCCGCGACATGAAGGAGGAGCGCGACCACTTGGTGAAGTTCGTCTTTCCGCAGTTGCGGAACCTGTGCCAGCATCGCGGCGTGGTCGGGGGCGAGGTGGAGCACGGCGTCATCACCTACCAGGCGCGCCTCCGCGTGCTCCCCACGGGCGGCACCCGGGTCCGCGATGGCGACCGGATTCGCGTCCAGGGCGCGGATTCCGCCCTGCTACTGCTGGCCGCCGCGACCAACTTCCGCAATTTCCGGGACGTTTCCGGCGATCCCGAGGCGATCGCTGTCGAACAATTGTCCAAGGCTGCCAGGAAAGACTACGTCGGCCTGCGCAACGCTCACGTTCAGGAACATCAGCGTTTGTTCAACCGTGTGTCCTTGACCTTGCCGAAGCCGGAGTCGATCGATTTGCCGACGGAACAACGGCTGACCAACATGGGCAAGGGCCGGGACGATCCGGCCCTGGCCGCGCTGCTCTTCCAGTTTGGCCGTTACCTGCTCATCAGCAGTTCGCGTCCCGGAACCCAGCCGCCGAACCTCCAGGGCATCTGGTGCGGCGACGCTAACCCCGCCTGGGATTCGAAGTACACGACCAACATCAACCTCCAGATGAACTATTACCCGGTGGATGTCGCCAACCTCGGGGAATGTATCGAGCCGCTCGGCCGCTTCTGCGAAGATCTGAGCGTCACCGGCGGCTGGGCGGCCCGGCACTGTTTCGGCGCCCGGGGTTGGACCTTGAATTTCAACACCGACCAGTGGTGTGCCATTTGGCCCCTGGGCGGAGAGATCGCCTTCTGGAGCACATGGCCGACCGGCGGCGCGTGGTTGTGCAATATGTTGTGGAACCATTATCAGTTCACGGGTGACCGCGACTTTCTCAATCGCATCTATCCGCTGATGAAAAGCTCCGCCGAGTTCTTCCTCGACACGCTGCAGGAACATCCGAAGTACAAGTATCTCGTCACCTGTCCTTCGAGTTCGCCGGAAAACCGGCATCATAAGATCGAGGGCAAGGAAGGGGCGCTCCAGCCGAGCATCGGCGCGGGGCCGACGATGGACAACCAGATCCTGCGCGAACACTTTGACGCCTGCGCCGCGGCCGCGAAGGAGTTGGGCGTCGACGCGGCGTTCGCCCAGCAGGTGGCGGCCGCCCGGGCGCGCTTGGCACCGGCGCCGGTCGGTCGATACGGCCAGATCCAGGAATGGCTGGAGGACTGGGATGATCCCAAGGACAAGCATCGTCACGTATCGCAACTCTACGGTTTGTATCCGGGTTGTGAAATCACGCCCGACACGACGCCCGACCTGGTCAAGGCCGCCCGCGTCACGCTGGAACATCGCGGCCTGGCCAGCACCGGCTGGTCCACGGCATGGAAGATCGCGTTTCTGGCGCGGATGCGAGACGGCGAGACGGCGAACCGCATCGTGCAGTACTTCCTGAATTACCGTCCGATTCACCCGGAGGACCGCGGCGAGGGCGCGGGGAAGGGAGGCGTCTATCCCGATCTCTTCAGCAGTTGCCCCCCGATGCAGATTGATGCCAATTTCGGCGCCTGCGCCGGCATTGCCGAGATGCTCCTCCAGTCCTACGCCGGCGAAATCCACCTGCTGCCCGCCATCCCCGCGTCCTGGCCGTGGGGCGAGGTGAAGGGCCTCTGCGCCCGTGGCGGATTTGAGGTCGATATCGTTTGGCGCGATGGCCGGCTCGCGAACGCGGTCATCCGCTCGAAACTGGGTCGGCCCTGCGTCGTGCGCTGCGGCGACGAGCGCCTCCGGCTCGAGACGCAGGCCGGGCACGCCTACGCGATCGGTTATTCCGGGAATCTCTTCCGCAGGGACGACAGGCCGCAGTGAGAAAGAGGCGCAACGGGACCATGATGCGCAGCGCCGCGGCGAAATCGGTGGAACAGCGCACCCTGTCCGGAAGAGCGGAGAATAGAAACAGATGATAAGCCGAGTCGCTGTGTTGTGCTGGATGACCGCAATGTTGTTGACGCCGATGGCGCCGATGCAAGCCAGGGCAGACGTCAGAAGTGATTTTGCCAACCCGCCTCTGAAGTTCAGAGCCCGGCCGCTCTGGTTCTGGAACAACACTAACGTGACCGCCGCCGAAGTCGAGGCGCAATTGCAGGGCAATCGCGACAAGAGCGGGTATGGCGGCTTGGCCCCGCTGCCGTTTGGGGCAAAGTTTACGCCCAAATACCTCAGTGATCTCCCTGCAAGCGGGATACCATTTTGACGGCCCGCTAAGCCCCTATTCCGGCGGCGTGAATGTCCCGGAGGCGGATTACGTTTACCTGGGCGAACTCCTGGCCACCAAGGTGTGCCGCGATTTGACCTTTCTCCACCCCGAAGTTCTGGACGAGCGGTGCTCGGTCGAAGGCAATCGCCTGACGCTGAACAATAAGATCAACCACGAAGAGTACAAAGTGCTGATCCTGCCGGGGCATCGCACCATCCGCTGGAGCAACCTGAAGAAGATCAAACAGTTTTACGACAACGGCGGCCAGGTGATCGCCACCGGACAATTGCCGTCGAAATCGGCGGAGTTTGGCCACGATGCCGATGTGGTAAGGACTATTGAGGAGGTGTTCCCGAACGTTCAGCAGCAGATCATTGCCACCGCGTCCAGCGAGTGGCGCGAGTCCGGCGCCTACGAGGCGGCCAAAGCGACCGACGGCTCACCCGACACCCGCTGGGCGCCTGCGGATGAACGAACGAAGGACTGGTGGCTCGAAGTGGATTTTGGAGCCAATCAAACATTCAATTCGACCCTGATCAAAGAGGCCTTCAACCGGGTGACTTCCTAACAACATCCAGTACTGGAACGGCAACGCCTGGATCACCTGCGCCACCGGCAGCACGATCGGCGGCAACAAGGTGGACAAGTTCAGCACCGTGACCGCCTCGCGGGTTCGGCTTGCCATTGGGAGCGTCTCTTCAGGCAAGCCGTCAATCGCCGAGTTTGAAATCCGTTTGGATGACGGTCCCAATCTGGCCCACAGCGATTCACTGATCGTGCAGCACGGCAAGAACGGCTCGTCCGCAATCTACCTGAATTCCCCCAACGAAACCAACCTGTGCCAGGCGCTGGACAAAGCCATCAAGTTGTATGACGTGGAAATCGCCGGCAACCAGAAACTGCGATATATCCACCGGGTGAAAGGCGAAACCCACGTCTACTTTTTCGCCAATATCGGCGATGCGGCCGCAGATGCCGTAGTCCGGTTGCGAGGGAAGATCAGACCTGAAGCGTGGGATCCGCATACCGGCCGGATTTCCGTTCCTGAACATTCGCAAACGGTCGAAGACGATCAGCCTGCCACCAAAGTCAGGCTGACACTGAGTCCCGTTCATTCAGTATTCATCATAGGGGAATAACCGTTTTAAGCGCTATGTGCTGTGCCACAGTCCCACGGCCATGACGGTGAGCTTCGGCATGAACGACGCCGCCAGTGATCTCAGCCGCTTCTTGACTGGCCTGCAGGGCATCGCGGACCAGGCGCGGACGAATGTGCAAGTACAAAATCCGCTCATGCAATCGCGGCGTGCGACCTTCAGGGCGTCAGCCCGACGACAGATTCTCGGGTAGGGTTCAGCGTGGCGACCGGCGGACCCAAGATCCTTCAGGGCCACACCGAGCGTGGGGCCTTCATGCCGTCATTGCGGTTGGAGGCACCTGAGGGTAGTCTACACGCGCCGGGCGACGGACGGCCACATCGTTCGGCGCCGGGAGTGCCGGAACTTCGGCAGACGGTTCACGACACGGGAACGGCTGATCGGTGGTTGAGGCGTAGTCATGGCCAACAGAACGGCACTACGGTGGGAACTGGCCGGCGTTGCCGTCATCTTCCTGATGGGTTCCTGTGCCGTTGCCGGAGAGGCCGGGAAAGTGGCGGGGCGCCTCAATGGCTCTCGCGACGTCTACCTGTCGCTTGGCGACGCGGCCCGCTCGACCGCGGGCTGGGGCACGCCGCACGACGGCGCCAGCATCACGGGCGCCCCGCTGCGGACTGAGTCAGTGACCTTCGAGCACGGCATCGGCACCCATGCTGTCAGGCAGGAGGAAGTCGGCTGCTACAACTGGGGCCTGGTCAACGGCCGCACCCAGTGCCAGTATCCGTGGGGATCGCCGAAGGATGCGCCCGAGCCGAAAGTGTGGTTCCACGATCTGCTGCGGCGGGACGGCTCGCCGAAGAATCCTGACGAGATCGCGTTCATCCGCCGTTTCACAGAGACCCCCGGCACCAACCGCCTCAAGCCGCTCTTCGACTTTCCGGTTCGTGACACCAGCGTCTGCGTCGGCCCGGACCGGACCTACTATCTCACGGGCACCACCGGCGCTCCCGCCTGGTGGAAAACCAACGAGGGTATCCGGATGTGGAAATCCAGGGATCTGAAGACCTGGGAACCGTTGGGTCTCGTCTGGTCGTTCGAGAAGGACATGACATTGCGGAAGAAGCGGGGAGAGAACCAGGCTATCTGGGCGCCGGAAATTCACTGCTTCAACAAGGCGTTCTGGGTCGCCTACTGCGTGAACTACCAGGGCAGAGGCATCCTCAAGAGCTCCACCGGCAAACCCGAGGTGCCCTATGTGGATATCAAACCCGGCGGCCCGCTACCCGGCGAGATAGGCGATTCCCTCTTCCGCGACGATGACGGCAAGGTCCTCAAGAAGGGCATCGACCTGTACGACCCGAAGGTGATAACCTGCTTCGGCAATCTCAGTGTGAGCGCCCTGCTCGGCCAGCGTCAGGCGCTCGAAGAGGAACTCCAACGCAAGATCCCGTACGCCGCCGGTGGCGGTTTCATCATGCACTCGGACCACTCGATCCTTTTTGGAGTGCGGTATGGGCAATACTGTTGGGCCCTGCAGCGGGCCCAGGAAATCTTCGCCGCTGCGAGCCTACGCATCCCCTTGATTCCGCAAGATCCGCGAACAACACTGAGAGAAAGATGAATCACAGGAGAAAGGTCATGAAGCAATGCCAAGGTGCAATGGTGCTGGTTCTCTGGCTCCAAATGGTCGGCGCAGTGCCTGCCCAGGCGGAAGACGGTGTCCGCAACCTGGCGCTGAACCGTGCGGCCTACGCGTCGAGCGCGGCGGACTACATCAATACCGGCCACATGGCCACCGACGGGCATCTCGACACGCGATGGCGGAGCCTGGGCGGACATCGCAGGGGGGACGAGCAGCCGTGGATCTATGTGGACCTGGGCGCCGAATGCACGATCAGCAAGGTCGTGCTGAAATGGGAACAGTTGTATCCCGTCAAATACCATATCAGTGTTTCGACCAATGCCGGCCCGTCGCCGGAGACGGGTTTCGTCGAGGAATGGAAGGGCGTTTTCGGCAAGGAGAACTGCAAGGGCGGCATCGAGGAGATTCCGCTGAACCCGGTCAAGGCACGGTATGTCCGGCTGTACTGCCCTGAGCAGGATCAGGGCCTGCCGGAAGGCATCGCCCTGGCGGAATTCGAGGTCCACGGGACCGGCGGGCCGGTGATCAAACCGGCGTCCCTTCCCCCGCCGGCGAAGGACGGAACGTGGAACCTGTGCGGCGGCTGGCGCCTAGCCAGCCAGAAATACGTCCCCGAGGACCCCGCCAAGGTTTCGACCAGCGGCTACGACGACAGCCAGTGGCTGGCGGCCACCGTTCCCGGGACGATTCTCACATCCTACATGAACGTCGGCGCGATCCCCGACCCGTGGTACGCCGACCAGCTTTCACAGATCTCCGACTGGTTCTGCCGTGCGAACTGGTGGTACCGGACCGAAGTGGAATTGCCCGAAAGCTACCGCGGCAAACGGATTTGGCTGAACCTGGATGGCATCAACTACCGGGCCGAGGTCTTTGTCAACGGCACCGAGGTGGGGAAGATGGCGGGCGCCTTCATCCGCGGCCGCTATGACATTACCGACAGGGTAATCGGCGGAAAGAATGCCATCGCCGTACTCATTCGTCCGATGACAAACGTGCGGGAGCCTTTCGACAAGCGGCTGGACAAGGTATGGACTGCCGAGTCCTTCGCGTGCAACGCGCCGACTTTCATCGTCGCCGCCGGCTGGGACTGGGCGCCCTGCATGCGCGACCGCAACATGGGGATCTGGCAGCGGGTGTTCCTCAGCACCACCGGCGACGTCTCCATCCTTGATCCGTACGTTGTGACGGAGATGCCCTTGCTGCCCGACACATCCCAGGCGGATCTTACGGTCAAGGCCGAATTGCGCAACCAGTCGGACCAGCCGCAGAGCGGTACCCTGCGCGGGAAGATCGGCGCAGTTGCGTTCGAGAAGCCCGTGACGATCGGCCCGAAGCAGACGGTGTCCGTCGCGATCGACAAGTCCACCCAGCCGGCGTTTTCGATCCGCAACCCGAAGCTCTGGTGGCCCAACGGGTACGGCGAGCAGAATCTCCACGACTTCGCGGTGCGCTTCGAGAGCGCCGACGGCAAGGTGTCGGACCAGAAGACCGCAAGGGTCGGAATTCGCAAGTTCACCTACGACACCAGGCGTCCGCTCACCTTTCTCTGCAACGGCCAGAAGATCATGGTCAAGGGAGCCAACTGGTGCATGGATGAAGGGATGTTGCGCCTTGATCGCGAGGGGCTCCGCGCGCGGCTGCTATTGGAGAAGAACGCGAACTTCACCCTGATTCGCAGCACCCTGGGTGCCATTACCAAGGAAGACTTCTTCGATCTTTGCGACGAATACGGCATCTTGGTATGGGACGAGTTCGGGGCCAACCACGAACACGCGGTGATCCATCCCGAGATCGTGGTGGAGAACACGCGGGACCGGGTCCGGAGGTTCCGCAACCACGCCTCCGTGGTCCTCTGGTGCGGGGCCAACGAGCATGGTCCCCATGGCGCCATGGAACCTGGCATGAAGGAGGCGGTCGAGAAAGAAGACGGGACGCGGTATTTCCTTCCCAACTCGATCCTGCAGCCGCCCATGGAGGGAGACGGTCCCTACACGTACTGCGGACCGCAGTTCTACTTCGGCCTGGCCAAGGGCATGCGCGCCGAGATCGGCTTGAAGGCCGTGCCGGTGGTCGAGAGCGTGCGGCGGATGATGCCGCGCCGGCATCTCTGGCCGATCACCCAGCCCGGGTGGGGGGCGCACGAATGGGTGAACGCCGGAAACAACGCGGGATGGTGCGGTGACACCGAGAAGGCCATCGCCCGCTACGGCACGCCCAACGGGGTCGAGGACTTCTGCCGCAAGGCCCAGATGGTCAGCATGGAGTCCGCCAAGGCGATGTTCGAAGCCTGGAACGACAAAATGTGGAACGACTGCACCGGTCTGCTGATCTGGATGAGCAACCCCGTCTGGCCGTGCCTCACCTTCAACATCTACGATTACTACCTCGAGCCGACGGCCGGCTACTACGGCTGCCAGAAGGCCTGTGAACCGGTCCACATCCAGTGGAACATCCGTTCCGGCGAGGTAAAGGCGATCAACAACACCTTGCGGAACCTGGACGGCCTGACCGCCGAGGCCCGCATCTACCACATGGACGGCAGAGAGCACGCACAAACGTCCGTTTCCGTTGATTGCCCGGCCAACTGCGCCACCAAGTGCTTCGACCTCGTCGAGGCGGATTCCGAGAAGACCCGGTCGAAGGACGACCTGTCGAAGGTCTATTTCATCAAGCTCGAACTCAAGGACCGCGACGGCCGGCTGCTGTCCGACAACTTCTACTGGCACAGCCGAGCGTCGGCGGAGTATGAGAACCTGTCGCACATGCCCAGGGTCGAGCCGGCCGGGAAGGTGACCCAGACCCGGGACGGGGACGTTCGCCGCCTCACGATCCAGGTGCAGAACGGGGACAAGGGCGTAGCGCTTATGACCCGGATCAAGCTTGTGGATCCTTCCTCGGGCCTCCTGGTAGCGCCCGTCCTGTTCTCGGATAATTACTTCTCCTTGCTTCGGGGCGAATCCAGGCGCATGACCGCTGAGTTCAGGCCCGCGAGCGTTGCCGGCGACCATGTGCTGGTGCTGATTGAAGGATGGAACGTGAATCAGGCGGAACTTGCGCGTGTCGGCATCAAGACGGCGGACGCTCCTGCACCGGCCGCAGTCCCGCCGCTTCCTCCGCCCCCGCCGGTTGCGGCGCCCTCCGATCCACAGACTGCCAGAGCCGCAGCCGCCGCCAGGGCCAAGGCCGCCCTAGCGGCACCCGAAGGCTGGGAAATCGGACCCTTCGTCAAGCACCCGGAGCCGGTCCTGCGGCCGACACCCGACTCCCGGTTCCGCTGCCCGATCCTGGACAAGGAAGTCCGCTGGGAGGTCAAAGGCATGACCGGCTACACGACGGTTTCCAACGCACTGGTGCCCTTCAAGGGCAAGTGGATGCTGTATTACGGCGGCGCCGATACGGTGATCGGCCTGGCCACCTGCCCGATGGCGAAATAAGCGGAAGAGGTACAACCGATGAAGCGACTCCAACGGGGCGTTCTTGCGGTCTTGGCCGTAACGACCTTTTTTGTACCGCAACTCCGGGGCGACGTGCGCCTTTCGAAAATATTCGGTGATCATACCGGTCCTCCCGGCGGAGGATGGGGACCGGTGCGCGAGGGACAGCGGCGGGCGATGCGGCTGCCGCAGACCGGCATGGCCGTCACCATCGACATCGGGGACGCCAACGACATCCACCCGCGTAACAAGCAGGACGTCGGCATACGGCTCTCGCGATGGGCCCTGGCCAGGGACTACGGCAAGAACGTCGTTGTTTCCGGCCCGCTGTACCGGAACATGCGGAAGGAAGGGAACAAGATCCGGATCGCATTCGACCACGTCGGCACCGGGCTGACGATCGGTAAGAAAGAAGGACTGGCCCCGGCCGTCGAGACGCCCAGGGCAGAACTCCGGCGGTTCTCGATTCAAGACGGCGCCGGCCAGTGGCGCTGGGCGAAGGCCAGGATCGACGGCGACACGATCCTCGTCTGGCATGGCGAGGTGGCGGATCCGAAGCACGTGCGGCTCGGGTATGAAACCAACCCGGCCGGCATTAACCTCTACAACAAGGAAGGTCTTCCGGCTTCTCCGTTCACCACCGAGGAGTAGGACGGCTGGCGAACTCACCGCAAGCCGGCTAACCCCGAATGCTCAGCCCGGCGATCAGGAAAGGAATGAACAACGATGGACGATCCAAGATTCGCGAAGTGGCTGTTCCTGTTGGCAGCAGCGGTGGTAACCGCCGGTGCCAGCCAGGCCGCGGCCGACGAGACGGTGGAACCGCCGCCGAACCTCCCGGCCGCAGTCGAATGGGACGCTGGACAGGGGCGGCTAGTCCTTCGCTACCGGGGGGAAGTAATCCTTGACGCCACTGTTGGCGTCGAGGATGCGGATGGCCGCAAGGCTCAAGGCGTCTTGGTCAAGCTGGAACCGGTAGAAAGCCGCAGAGAGAAGGAGAAAGACAAGGACAAGGTCGAGCAGCGCCTCAAGTTCGTCCTGGCCGAACCGAAGGACGGCGCCGTACTGGTCCTGCGCGGCAAGGTCAGCGGCAGCGATGAGGCTTTTCCCGCCGAGACCGCTTGCCCATCGCAGAATCGCTTCCCGTTGGTCCGCACCAGCGTAGGACTGAGCCGCAGCCTGTACAACAACGCCGTCTACGACCGCCGATGGGACTGGGTGCTGGTCGGGCCAGCCGCAGGAACGCTCATCCAACCGCCACCCGCCCTCGCCCCGAACCCCTCGCCCAAAGGGAGAAGGGAAGCCAAGTTCGCCTGGGAGAGCCGCGGGGACACGATCGAACTGGTGTTCCGGCCCCGGTTCTATCAGAAGCACAAGGGACTGACGTTCTTCGAGCCGTGGACCTATTGGGTTTGGAGGGACTCGGTCACCGGCTACTGCTCGTGGTGGCCTTACCGGGAACGCATCAATCAGGCAGTCGTGGACGCTCTGGCGGACGTGTTCGCCGAAAAGAAACTGCCCGACTTCGGCTACAAGTACATCCAGCTCGACGCCGGCTACACGGCGGCCAACGGCGGGCAACCGGGCGGCGGCCCGAAGTCATTCCTGCAGTGGGACATGAAGAAGTTCCCCGACGGCGCGGAAGGTGCGATCAGGAAGATCAAGTCTGCGGGCATGAAGCCCGGCATCTGGGTCCACCGCGTGTATCGGTCCTACGTGGATCGTTACTTGCCCCAGATCGGCAAGCAGCACCCGGATTGGTTCGTCACCAAAGAGGACGGTTCGATCTACCAGGGCGGTTACGGAGTCTGGACTCTGAACACCGCCAACGAGCAGGCGCTGGACGCCTTGGTGCGCCCGCTGTTCCGTGAACTCAAGCGGCAGGGGTGGGACTACGTCAAGATCGATGGTGCGGGCGATATGCTTCACTCCGACATGGCAAAACCGGCCGCCGAGCACTTCAAGCGGATCGGCTCAACGCCCGAACAGTCGCTCCGCAACTGGGACCGCGTGGCCCGCGAGGAACTCGGCAGGGATACTTTTGTCCTCACCTGCTGGGGCGTGGGTCCGGGCCGCGCCTCGATCGGCCTGGTCGACGGCTGCCGGCTGGGCAGCGACGGGTTCCAATGGAACACCCTGTTGGGCAACAGCTCGACCAATGGGGTGGTGTGGCGAGGCGACCCCGACCATTGCGACATCCTGCCCGAGCGCAAGGCAGAGAGGACGACGATGAAGGCTTTCGGCGCGGAAGCGGCGATCACCGACACGATTACCCGACCGTGCGTGGTGGCCATGGCCGGGAGCATGCTGCTGGTCAGCGACAAGGCCGAGGTCTACAGGGACGACGCCAACCTCGAGGGCATGAAGCGCAGTGCGCCGGTGCTATTCACGGTTCCGGGACAGCTCTACGACGGCGGCGGGAACGGCACCTGGTGGCTGCAGGAGATCGACCTGCCCTTCGAACATTGGTCGGTGCTGGCGCGATTCAACTGGAGCGGGAAGGGCGCGCCGGAAACGGAAGTGAGGTTCGCGGACCTGGGCCTGGCGGACAACCGCGAGTACCTGGTATTCGAGTTCTGGACGCAGACCTTCCTGGGCAAATCGAAAGGCTCCTTCAAGGCACCGGCGCAGGATGCCGGCAATGGGCTTCACGTCTTCGCCGTCCGCGAATCGCGCAAGCATCCGTGGGTGCTTTCCACCACACGGCATATCTCCCAAGGCGGCGTCGATCTGCTGGATGAGCGGTGGGACGACGGCAGCAAGACCCTTTCCGGCCGAAGCGCGGTGGTCGCGAGCGATCCGTACGTGCTGACCGTGCATCTGCCGGAAGGATTCCGGCTCAAAGGCGCCGAGGTCGGCGGCGAGAAGGTGGAAATCGCCCATCACAAAGAAACGGCGACGGTGCGAATCGTCCCCTCGGCGACCAAGACCGTGGAGTGGAAAATGACGTTCGCAAGATGAGAAACCGAAAAGAGAGACCGACCATGAGACATTTGGCTTGCCAAACACTCATCACCGTCATTGTCCTATCCGCCCTCGCTCTGACGGCGAGTGCCGCGGATTGGCTACCTGTCCCGGGGCACCTGATGACCCGTTGGGCCAAGCAGGTGGACCCCGCCAAGCCGCACCCCGAACACCCCCGCCCGCAAATGGTTCGCCAGGCATGGCAAAACCTCAACGGCCTGTGGCAACTGGAGATCACCGGCAAGGAGTCGCCGCAACCCGCGCAATTCTCGCAGAGAATCCTGGTGCCGTTTCCGGTCGAGTCCGCGTTGTCCGGGGTCAAGAAGCGCGTCGAACCGAAAGACCGCCTGTGGTACCGGCGCAGCTTCAGCGTGCCGGACGCTTGGCGCGGCGGCCGCGTACTGCTGCATTTCACGGCGGCCGACTGGAGAGCTGAGGTGCTCGTCAACGGCAAATCGATCGGCCGGCACGAGGGCGGCTATGACCCATTCGAGTTCGACATCACCGATGCCCTGACGCCCGGCGGCGAACAAACGCTCGTGGTTTCGGTCTGGGACCCCACCAACGAAGGCGGCCAGCCTCACGGCAAACAGACGCTGTACAAGCACAATATCTTTTACACCTGCACCAGCGGCATCTGGGGGACGGTGTGGATCGAGTCCGTGCCCAAGACCTATGTGAAAAGCATCCGGATGGTGCCCGACATCGACGCCGGCGTGCTTAGGCTCACGGTACAGGCCGACGGCGGCACGGTGCGCGCCGTTGCCCGGGACGGCCAGACGAAGGTGGGCGAAGCGAGCGGCAAGGCCAGCGAGGAAATCACGCTCCGCGTGCCGAATGTCAAGCTTTGGACGCCCGACAAGCCGTTCCTGTACGATCTTGAGATCACGCTGACGAATGGAGCGGCCAAGGACGTGGTCCAAAGCTACTTCGGCATGCGCAAGATCTCGATCGGCCCGGACGAAAAAGGCGTTACCCGCATCCTGCTCAATAACAAGTTCGTGTTCCATGCCGGTCCGCTGGACCAGGGATTCTGGCCCGACGGGCTTTACACCGCGCCCACCGACGACGCGCTGAAATGCGACGTCGAAATGATCAAGGCCTACGGCTTCAACATGGCCCGCAAGCACGTCAAGGTCGAGCCGGACCGGTGGTACTACTGGTGTGATAAGCTGGGTGTGATGGTCTGGCAGGACATGCCCAACGGCGGCAACATGCCGAGTGGCGCCAACCCCTCGCCCGAACAGAGAAAGCAGTTCGAACTCGAATTGCAGCGGATGATCGAGACGCACTACAACCATCCGAGCATCGTCTTGTGGGTGGTGTTCAATGAAGGCTGGGGTCAGTTCGACACCGAACGGCTGGTTGAGCGGGTCCGGCAATGGGATCCTCACCGGCTGATCACCGACGCCAGCGGCGGCATGCACAAGAACGTCGGCGACGTGCTCGACGAGCATCTGTATCCGTTCCCGCCGGCTCCCAGACCGTCGGCGACGCGGGCGTCGGTGGCCGGTGAGTGCGGTGGCCTCGGCTACAACGTCAAGGGCCACACGTGGAACGATGCGGGCTGGGGCTATGCCGCCTCCGCGACCGAGGAGGAACTCAACACTCTCTACGAGAAAATCCTCGGCACCTGGCTGCGGCTCGCCAAGGAACCCGGCATCAGCGGCGGCGTGTACACGCAACTTTCCGACATCGAGACGGAGAACAACGGTCTGATGACCTACGACCGCGCGGTCTGCAAGATCAAGCCGGATGTCTCGGCAGGCCGACTGAAAGGCTGGCTGCCGCCTCGCAAGATCAACCCGGCGGACCAATTCGTCGGCACCGGCACCGTCGAACTAGAGGCCATCGCCGACCAGGTCAGGATCGTCTATACGCTTGATGGCTCCGATCCAACTGCGGAGTCCACGGTCTATCAGAAGCCGATTGTCGTCGCGTGCGACACCGTGGTGAAGGTCCGTGCCATCTGGCCAGGTGGCGGGATGAGCCGCCTGGTCTCGTTCCCGATGAAGAAGGCGAAACCCACGGGCGCAGTGGCGCCGGGCAACGTCCAGCCGGGCCTGAAGGTGGCCGTCTATGAACTGAAGGAAGGGACGACGGCGCTGCCGGATTTCACCAAACTGCAGCCTGCAAAGACTGCGGTGGCGGAGCAGGTGAACCTCAAGCCGAAGACCCGTGAAAACCACTTTGGCCTGGTGTTCAATGGCTTCCTCAACGCGCCGGTCACGGGAGCCTATGTGATCCGGGTGACCTCCGACGACGGTGCTGAAGTCCTGCTGGACGGCCGACCCGTATGCGGCAAGGACGGCGTCCACGGCGACGTAGAATCGGCCGGCACGGTGGCTCTCGAAGCGGGTGCCCACCCCTTGCGGATCCGCTACTTCCAGGGCGTCGGCGGCCAAGCATTGCGGCTCGACTGGGCCGTGCCTGGCGCGCGTTTCGAGGAAGTCCCCGCACGCGCCTTCTCCCATGCGGAAAAGTAACCCTAAACGCAAGGGAGATGAAACCATGAGACCGTTGTTTCTCGCCAAATCCAAGGCGAAATGCATCCGCAATCCGGCCCTGCTTTCCACAGAGGGTCATCTTTCCGTGCCGACCTGCGGTCTCGCCTTCAGCTTGGCCGCGCTCGGCCTTCTTGTCACCCTCGGCGCCGGAAATCGTGCCTCGGCGGCAACGCAGATGATCGAGAACGAGATGCTGAGCGTGACGTATGACGACGCTGCCGGGTCGTTCACTGTTGCCGAGAAACCGGGTGGCAAGGTGTTTCTAACGGACGGTCGTTTGGAGGGCAAGGCAACCAAGGCGGCGGTCGCGGCAGCCAACGACGCGGTGTTCGGCGTCGGAAAGAAGGTCGTCGTGACGCAGGCCGACGGCGTCGCCGCGCTGGAACTGTACGCCAAACTCCCGTTTGTCCTGGTCCGCACGGAACGTCACAACGGCGGCAAGGAGATGCTGGACGTGCGCAAGGCGGTTCCGGCCGTATTCACGCTCGACCTCGGCAAAACCGCCGCCGAGCTTCGCACGCTGGGCACCGGCGGCCTGTTGGCGCCGGATGCCAACCCGGGCAGCTACCTGTTTCTAACATGTGCGGACCCGGCCACGCGCCGCGGCGTGGTGGCCGGCTGGCTCACCCAGGAGCGCGGCAGCGGCGTGGTGTTTTCCAGCGTCCAGGACGGGAAGGTTGGATTCAAGGCGCAGCTCGATCACGGCCACCTGCTCATCCCCGCCGGCGCGACGGCCAAACTGGAAACGCTCGCCGTCGGCGTCTTCGACGACGCGCGGCTCGGCGAAGAACAATACGCCGACGCGCTGGCCCGCCAGCACCGGATCAAGCTCCGCCCGCAGGTCGCCGGACATTGCACTTGGTACTGCGGTGGGGCGAGCAACGAGAAGGACATCATCAAGCTGGCGGAAGTCGCGGCGCGCGAACTGAAGCCCTTCGGGTTTTCCTTCGTGCAGATTGACGACGGCTGGCAGGACGGCCGCTCCTTCGAGGGCCCGGCCCGCGGCTTCGATCGCGTGAAGCCCGACGGCCCCTACCCGCACGGCATGCAGCCGGTGGCCGAGAAGATCAAACAACTCGGCCTCACGCCCGGCATCTGGTTCCTGCCCTTCGCCCGCAACTTTCAGGATCCCGAATACAAGGACCGCCGGCATTGGTTCGTGAAACGCACCGATGGCACACCATACAACAACTACTGGGGCGGCACCTCGCTGGACCTCACGCACCCCGAGGTCCGCGCGCACCTGGTCGGGCTGGTCAAGACCATCCACTCCTGGGGCTACGACTACTTCAAGATGGACGGCCTCTGGACCGGCTCTGCCACCGGGCTGATGTATGTCAACGACGGCTACGGCGACGACGGCATCGGCAACAACGCCCCCTTCCACGATCCGTCGAAGACCAACATCGAGGTCTACCGCGACGGGCTGAAGCTGCTGCGCGAGGCGGCCGGGCCGGACGTCTTCTTCTCCGGCTGCAACGTGGCCCAGAGCATGCGGACCCTGGGCGGGTCGATCGGTCTGGTGGATTCGATGCGCATCGGCCCCGACAACGAAGCGGGCTGGAACGGAATCAGCACCGGTCCGCTCCGCGGCTCGCGGCTCTATTTCCTCAACGGCCGCGTGTGGTGGAACGACCCCGATCCCTGCTACGTCCGCATGTCGCTGGAGCAGGCGCGATTTTCGGCTTCCTGGCCGGCCCTCAGCGGGCAATTCTATCTGAACAGCGATGGGATTCCCGGGCTGCCCGCCGACCGGCTGGAGATCATGAAACGCACCATGTCCGCGCACGGCGCCACCGCCCGGCCGGTGGATTGCTTCGACGTCCAACTGCCCTTCGTGTGGCTGGTCACCGACACACGGCAGCCGGTGCGCCGCGACGTGCTCGGCCTGTTCAATTGGGAGAACGCCGAGAAGACCGTTAGAGACACCGCCCCGTGGACCGGCCTGCCCCCG
>Ga0315291_10003033_pt1 | contig 21721 bp, 22 predicted proteins | sample YL17G12_20_MG_FD_203070 | JGI IMG/M metagenome (GOLD analysis project Ga0315291, IMG submission 203070) | Sediment microbial communities from Yellowstone Lake, YNP, Wyoming, USA - YL17G12_20 | ecosystem: Environmental > Aquatic > Freshwater > Lake > Sediment | place: USA: Wyoming | collected... | reverse complement strand
ATACACGAATACTAGCCTGATAATCGTCGGTAAACCGCTCTCCTCTCCAACAAAAACTCACTTGACAGCAGCCAGATCCATACTACCAAAGTATCGCCAGCGCAAGCGAAAACGCCTGTCACACTACTACCACCTGACAATCGGCGAGTACCTATAGGCCCTCACTGTTGGACCGCTCGTCGCTCCCTCAACCATTGTCTGGAGCCCATCACATAACAAGAGGGGCCAGCGCGTGGTCAGCCCGTCAAATTTAGAAATCTCCTCAAGAGCTTTCGCTCCACGAAGCAGCTCAAACAACCTTAGTTCCTAGCTTCCTTCTCATGAGAACGAGTGCAGCTGCTCCGACTGTGAGAACTAAGGACAGAACGCCAAAGGGCGAGAGCGCTGGAACACCTGGCGGCACGTAGCAGAACTTCTGGATGCGATGGTTGTAGGTGTCCGCGACGTAGACCTTGCCACTGGCGTCAACCGCGACACCGTAGGGCCGGTAGAACTGCCCCTGACCCGAGCCAGAGCCGCCCCACTGGGTGATGTAGTCACCACTGCTTGTGAACTCCTGGATGCGGTGGTTGTCGGTGTCCGCGACGTAGACCTTGCCACTGGTATCAACCGCGACACCGTGGGCTTGGTTAAACTTCCCCGGCGAGCCTCCCTCGCTGCCCCACTGGATGATGTACCCGCCGCTGTTTGTGAACTTCTGGATACGACTGTTGTTGACGTCCGCGACGTAGACCTTGCCACTGGCATCAACCGCGACACCGCAGGGGTAGTAGAACTGCCCGGGCTCGCTGCCCTCGCTGCCCCACTGCGTGATGTACTCGCCGCTGCTTGTGAACTTCTGGATGCGGTGGTTTTCTTCGTCCACGACGTAGACGCTGTCACTGGCATCAACCGCGGCACCGATGGGGTAGTCGAACTGCCCTGGCCCCGTGCCATAGCTGCCCCACTGGGTGATGTAGTCACCACTGCTTGTGAACTTCTGGATGCGGTCGTTGCCGTAGTCCGCGACGTAGACGTTGCCACTGGCATCAACCGCTACACCGATGGGGAAGTCGAATTGCCCCGGCCCCGTGCCATAGCTGCCCCACTGGGTGATGTACCCGCCGCTGCTTGTGAACTTCTGGATGCGATTGTTGTAGCTGTCCGAGACGTAGACGTTGCCACTGGCATCAACCGCTACACCGTAGGGGCAGTTGAACTGCCCTGACCCCGCGCCATAGCTGCCCCACTGGGCGCAGTACGCAGGCGGCAACTGGCTCCGTGCTGCGGCAGGGAGCAGAGCGCAGATGACGACCAGTGAAATCATGACGCAATTTCTCATGGCGACCTCCTCGAACCGTTGAAGGAAACGTATCCTATAAAGTACAAAAAAGCCCCATCCAGAATCGATGAGGCTCACATTCCTCTATGAGACACACAAAACGTCCAGCGCCTACGTTGCATTCGTGCCTCCGCTGCTGTTGCATCGAGAGAACCATTATCTTCAGCTGCTTTCGCCTGATGCAAGCGGGTATTATATCACCAAAGTATCGCCAACGCAAGCGAAAACGCCGTCACAAACCTAGTACCTCTGAAACGGCGAGTACCTGTAGGCCCTCACTGTTGGACCGCTCGTAGCTCCCTCAACCATTGTCTGCAGGCCATCACATAGCAAGAGGGGCCAGCGCGTGGCCAGCCCCCTCGCTCGTGGCTTCAAACTAGTGTTGGCAATTACCTGAACATACTCTTGATCCTGCCCCAGGTGGTGTTGTGCACAGCCGTGGGGCCACAGCCGACACCAAAAGCTCCGATCTGTCCACAGCCAGAGCGGTTTGCACAGGGAGAAGTGCAATTCAATCTAAAGTCACCACTTTCGGGGGCGCAAAAGAGTGGGTCCGAGGAGAAATTGCCGTTGGTCCCGGCTTGCCCAGCAATACACCCAACCCAGTCGCCACCTGCGTTGCCGTAGACGTCACAGCAGCTGAGAGCAGGGACGGATCCTGCATCGTCGCAGTAGATCGCTCGACCCGAGGTGCTGAAGGCAATAATGGTATTCTGGACCGAGGAGGAACCAAGGCTGTAGGATAAACTGGCTCCATTTACGCTGGCCGAGTTCTCGGAGAATGTGCAGTTGGCGATTGGGGGGAAAGAGACGTCGCAGGATATGCCACCACCGTTGCCAGCCGAGTTTCCGGAAAAGATGCAGCCGGTGACGGTGGGGGAAGAGTAGTAGCAGGATATGCCACCGCCGCGGCTGGCCGAGTTTCCGGAAAAGATACAGTCGGTGACGGCCGGGGAACAGGAGCAGCAGGATATGCCACCGCCGCCCACGAACCCGTTCGCCGAGTTTCCGGAGAAGGTACAGCCGGTGACGGTGGGGGAAGAGGAGAAGCACAATATGCCACCGCCGCCGTAGAACCCGTTCGTCGAGTTTCCGGAGAAAGTACAATTGCTGAGAGTGGGTGAGGGCAAGTCGAAGCTGGATATCCCACCACCGCCCTCGCCGGCTGAGTTGCCATAGAACGTGCAGTCGGTGAGACTCGGGGAGGAGCAATGGCAGTATACCCCCCCGCCCCAGTGCACGTCCACCGAGTTTCCTAAAAAGATGCAGTCAGCAAGCGTGGGGGACGAATAGTTACAGTACATCCCCCCGCCGTAATTGGTCGCTGAGTTCCCCGAGAACGTACAGTTGGTGAGTGTGGGGAAGGAGGAGTTACAGGACATCCCACCCCCCACGTTGGGAGGCCACGAATCTCCCGTCGCAAGCCCCCCCGTGATAGTGAATCCCTCGATCCTCGCTGAGTTGTCCACGCCATCGCAGTACAGGACCCTCCCCAACCCTTGCGCGTGTATGGTGACACAGTCCGCCTTGCCCGTCTCGCTCCGCAGACAAATACCAGACTTCATGCTGATGTCGTGCTCGTAATAAGTTCCGCAGGCCACTAGCACTGTATCACCGCTTCCGGCAGCGTTCAGCCCTCCCTGAATTGTGGGTTGATCCGCGGGCACATGGATCGTGGTTGCATACACTGCGGTGGGCAATGTTGCAGCGACAGACAGCAGTGCCGCGACTAGCACAAGCAGCGGCAATCTACACAAGCACATCGTGTACCTCCTTTGGTTTCGTAAGGGATCAATTGGCACAGGACTACTACAGTAGACAAAAAAGCCTCTTCTCAACCCGATGAAGCTCAACCTCTTCTACAAAGTCACACGAACCTTCCAGGGCCACTCAGCATTCGTGCCTCCGCCGTTGTCTAGCTTAGAGAACTACTACCTTCGGCTGCTTACCCCTGATGCACCGCGCATTATATCACCAAAGTATCGCCAGCGCAAGCGAAAACGCCTGTCACACTACTACCACCTGACAATCGGCGAGTACCTGTAGGCCCTCACTGTTGGACCGCTCGTCGCTCCCTCAACCATCGTCTGAAGACCATCAAAGAGGTCATCATGCTCCCCTTGCGGGAACAGCACCAGCTCATCCATCAAGGCTTGCCAGAGCGTGTAGTCACACACGACATGCTTCGCTGGCATGAGTATCTGCGCGTTCTCAAAGAATGGTTGTAACCAGTATGCCCTCGCAACCTTGTCAGTGGTTCTCTTTAGCCTCGTGACCGGCATCCATCTCTCTGCATCCTGCGCCAGGTACTCCTGAGCCGCCACTGTCTCAATCACAACCCTCAAGGGTTTGTATCGCTCATTGAACCCTTTGAGCGCGTCCAGATACTCCTGCTTCGTGCAACGTGCTCGCCATAGCTCCTTAAGGTAGATCTCGCCTGCCGGGTCTCCATACGATGATTGCTCCCGCGCACCAACTACTATCGTCCACCAGTCAGTCTCTACCTTCTTGCTTTGAAGGAGCGCTTCTCTGCTCGTAGCGGCAGGATCGCAGCCAATGAAGAAGGTCATGCGACTCCAGTCAGGTTCAATTTCGTAGAACCTGAACCACTTTTCCTTGAAAATGTGTCCCTTCATTAGCTCTGTATCGTTCTGATACTGGGCGTTGAAAATCACAGAGCCTGCCTGCTTCCTTCGCTCCTCCAACCACTCGAGCGAGAACTTCTCAGGCCAGGGCGTTGTACCATCAGACTCGATGGCTCGGATGACCTGGTGCCTGTCCCTAAACTCGTTCTTGATGAGATGCCCATAGAGATCAAGGTAGTGATACCGTGTTCCCACGATGAATAGCTTTCCGTCTGGCTCAAGGCAGGGCTGCAAGGTCTTGTAGAACCAGACACGAGTCTTTTCCCTCTGCACTTCTGTTCTTGAGTTCTCTTCATCCACAAGGTCATCTGCAATGATGATGTCATAGTGCCTGCTCGCAACGGGGCCTCCCACGCCAACGCAGGTCACCGTGCTCTCCTTAGCTGAAGATGTCCTCGGGGCAACTACAATCTCCCTCACATCCCATTTCTCGGGACTGAAGAAGCGCCCAAAGTAGTATGTGAGGAGCGGATTGTGCTCGAGGTGGAACTTGATCTCACGAAGGAAGACCTCTGACTGGAGCTGTGTGTTTGATGCAATGAGGATTCTGACGTTTGGGTTCTTGATAATCTCCTGCACAGCTTTTGTGATTGTGAGGATCGTGGTCTTGCCATAGCCTCTTGGTGCTAGCTGAAGGCAGGTGTCTTCCCACGCAGACTGGAAGCGGATCATTGCCAGGTGAAAGGGTCTTACCTCGTAGCCCAGAACATGGGAAGCGAGCAGTTCCATCCGGCCGTTCTCCAGAACCTCTCGCCGCACGGTTTCACGTCTCAACGTCCTCAGCTTTGCGAGGGCTTCTCCCATTTCAAGCGGGTTAGGCGGTGCTTCCCAGAGACTAGGCATCTATGCCCACCTCCAGGGAGATAAGGCTACACAGCGCCTGTGTCGAGGCCAAGTGGGCAGATACAGGGGGCAAACGCCCGGAAAGCTGCCCGAACAAGCAGGTCGTTCGCATAATTGAGTTGACTGTCTCTGAGCACAGAGCGTTCATGGATGTGGCTTGAGAATCAAACTGAAGGGAGGTGAAACCATGAAGCTCTCGACAGCTATCAAGCGCTTCGACACGCAGCTCAGGGCAGATGGCAAGAGCGAGCGCACGCGGCAAGCTTACCTGCGGGATCTGGGGAGACTCGAAGCTTGGCTCAAGCGCGATGTCCAGGTCAGCATCATCGCTCCCAACACGCTCGCGCGCTTCCTTGCCAATGGTAACGCTGCGACGGTGTCTGCACTCACTATCAACAGAACCAAGACTGCACTCAGGGTCTTCTTCAGATTTCTCACCGACGCAGGGCACTTGAGCGACAACCCCGCAAGGCTGATCCGTTCGACACCAACGGATCGGAGAGTGCCGAGCTATCTGTCGTCCGACGAGGCGAAAAGATTGCTCAGCACGATCGCAAACGCCAACACCGCCGTTTCCAAAAGAGACCACACGATGTTCTCTCTCCTGCTCGGCACCGGCATGAGACTCGGCTCCCTGGTTGCTTTGACCGCTCGGGACGTGAACCTCGGCGAGGGAATCGTCGCTATCAGAGCCAAAGGTGGACGTGAACAGACGGTCTTCCTGAACGCATCGCTTTGCCGACTCCTCCGTCTGTACATCGATGCTTCGGATGGAGGCGATGGACGTCCGCTCTTCTGCTCCCGCAGCGGCAATAGGCTTGGCCCGCGCCAGATCCAGCTGAGACTTCGGCACTGGCTTGAAGCAGCTGGCATCACCAGGCACTTTTCCGTCCACTCGCTGCGCCATGCCTTTGCCATGAGGCTCTTCAGCAAGACTGGCAACCTCCGTTTGGTGCAGCGAGCGCTCGGTCACAGACACATTGCGACAACCGAGATCTATGCTCAAGTCGAGGACAAGGCGCTCAGGAAGGCCATCACGAGCCTGTGAATGAGAGACTAGCGGAAGTCTAGTTTCGGGCTGCCTAAGTGCAGAGAAACGGTAGGCAACTGCACTTTTCACTAGCCCGAGGGACAGCGCCTCTCCTTGCCGCTCTGCTCGCTTGTAACCGCGCATCACTTCAAGAGGTTCCAAACTCATCACGCTCCTTTGCTGAATCTATGGGGGCCGATTGAGCCCCATTCTCGGGCCTTAGCCGGTAATCCGGCTAAAACAGGCCAGAATGGGCTAGTTTTAGCTTCGCATAAGAGCAATTATACGAATAAGTTACAGCATTTCATTAAAGTACTTTCTAGGGTCGTCTATGGATTCAGAGAAAAGTCTACTCAAGGACTAGTTTCACCCTCGTCTGAGTTCTGTGATGCGCTCCCATCGCCAAGTGCGGGCACCTTCCCTTCTCTCTCCCACACTTCAATCTCTCGCTCGCGCTCATCCAGCTGCTTCAACATCTCAAGCTCCTTCCGCATCATCTCACGCAATTCCTCACGCGATTTACCACGAAGTTCGCCCACAAGAATCTCCTGCCTTGAGTCCGGTTCGTCTGCAAGGAATGCTTCTAACCTCACGAGCTTGTCGAGGTCAGAGAGCGTCATCTTGACTTTCCCGCCTGCTATCGCCTTTGCCAATTGCACAAGAGAAAGTTGAACAAGCTGGCGGTTACGCGTGCGATGCGAAACCTCATCTTTCAACGATCGCTGCGCCATTGTCCGTGCAACTTCGAGATCTCTTTCTCTCACTCGTCTCTTCCATCCAAACGAACGTCCCCAGAGCTTGACCGAACTCACGGACACACCGAACTTCTCTGCAACCGCCTCGTAGTTCCGCTTCTCGCCAATAGCAAAGTAATACTCAAAAGCTTTTTGGTGATGTTCCTGTTCTCTCTGAAGCTCATTCTGACTCATCGCGCTTCACCACGCTCAAGGTATGCTCGTGCTATCTCAACGAGCGCTCTCCCTCTTGTGAGTCCAGCCGTGTGTTTGCTCGACGCTTCTTCCAATGCCCTCTCAACCGGCTCAGCGTCGTCAACGACGAAGCTCAGGATGACCGGACGTTCCCTTTCTTGTCTTTGAGCCTCTTCCTCAAGCCATGCATCCAATCCATCTGGAAGCTTCAATATCTCCAGCGAGTCTTTTAGTTCTGCGAGGCTATACGGAAGCTGCGTCTCCAGGTCTTCGAGCGTGATTTCCTTCGATAAGTCATGAACGAGCTCTGCCAGTAGTTGTGGAAGGCTCTGGCCTTTTAGCTCGTTTAGATTGATGCTTAATATCCTCGCCCTTCTGTCATCAAGCTCCACCACAACGCACGGCACTGTGGGATGGCCAAGCTCCTTGCATATGAGCCAGCGATGATAGCCGCCAAGAATCTCAAAGCCATCACCTGATGGCCTCACAACAATCGGCTCAACCATTCCCTCGCGTTTGATGTATTCCCTGAGCTTGTGGAACATCTCATCGCTCATCCGATTCGGGTTCCACGGATTGGGTTTTAGTCTCTGAACATCTATGTGTGTCACTTCCAGCTTCTCTCTCATCTCTATCGCTTCCCCTTTGCAACTATCAGGAACTCCCGGTTTCGTTCTCTGTGCTCCTGGCTACTAAGCCCAGTGAGATGTGTGTAACGAAACTCCTCTGCCTTGACGTCAGTCTTGAACTTGCTCGCGAGCGCCGTCAACGTGTCCAATCCGATCTCTGCGTTGCCATACGAGATGACCCACAGCGGGAAGCGCACAGAGGCTTGGAAAAGCTTCTCCAGCGATTCCATTGCCCCACGCTTGCTGAACACGCTTGCCTCTGCATCAATGAGCTTCCCTTCAAGCATCGAATCCAGGGCACGGAGGGAAGTCTCATACGAACTCGTCCCCGCGTACGGAGGGTCAAGGTAAAGAATGTCGCCGTCGATCTCGCTTAAGAACTCAAACACATCTTCCTGGTGTGCCTCGTTCTCCTGCCCGTTTGAGAACACGCCCTGGTTGATGCGTTTCCTCAAAGCTTCTGCAACTCGCCTGGGATGTCCGCAGATGTTTCTGGCGAGTACGTCGCGCAGATAGTTCTGGTTCATTTCCTCCCACTTACCCTGTTCCATCTGATGCACGATCGTCTTGGCTCCAAAATTGCCCATAGGCCTCATGCGAAGGACGTAGCGGACCAGGAGAAGCAGAAGTAGCCAGTGCTTCATGCCATCAGTCTCCCTCGCCACAGCAAACGCTCCATCCAGGAACCGTGCGTGCTTCGTGGTCACCACATCAGACGCAAAGTTCCGCTCGACGAAGCCGGGGCCATTCGGCTCCACAGCAAAGAGCCTCGTCACATCTTCCTCGGCCAACTTCACACGATCGTTCTCGATAAGAGCTTGGCCCACGATGAAGCTTCTGAGCGCGATGTCGTTACATAGCACCCTGTAGCCTCTTGCCTTAGCGAAGAGCGATACCGAGCCTCCACCAAGGAACGCATCAACAAACACAGGTGCTTCAGTTGCCGGCGGCAGGTGCTTGAAGATGTGTCCCAGGAGTTTTCGTTTACCACCAAAGTAAGGGGGCAAGGCTTTCAGTCTTTGCCACATCTGTCCATCACCTCGCCTTCACGCCCCTGCCTGGAGTGCCTGGGCACCTGTGCTTTCACTGCTGTGCGAACTAAAAGCTCGTCTATCAATCTCACGTCCTTCCGCGTATTCGCCCTCCGTCTTGTTCTCCTGTTCCCGCAGTCTCCACTCCAGAAGGGTCAACTCTGCCTGCGTCGCCTTAGAATCAGCCTCGGGCTGCGCATCGTAGAACGGGATGCGTGCCGGAAGAGAGCGACCAACCGCGCACGAACATCTAAATGGCCTCGTTGTCAGGCGACCCTTTATTCTCAATGGAGCTACCAGCCAACCGCCCGAGTAATCCGGAACCTGCGATAGGTTGAAAGCCGCCTCCTCTTCGCGTGTCGTCCTCCGGTACCCCAACAGATACGCGTTGCACCGCGGGCACACGAAGTTCATCTCCATACCGTTCTTGCCCATCAGCGTTTCCACGGCCGGCAGAAGCCCGATTATCTTCCACTGGCCCGTTCGATTGTTCTCCCGAATCTTCCCGCCCTGGAGCACTATGTCCCATTCCTGCTTCAGTCTCTCGACTTCTTTCCAATTCAAGTCTTCGTTCAAGTCTTTCGACCTCCCTTTTAGCTGCCAGGTCCGTGGCCGATGAGTCTATGGCAACCCTGACTGCCCGGATGTTCTGTCCAAACTTCCGGCTTGTCTGAAACCAGTTAGTCAGTCTGAGTCGGGGTCGGCTTTTCTTCCCTAGTGGCTTGTCGATGCAGTAAGCATGGAAGGCTCGCACCGCTGGAATCAGGTCGATCTCGGGATAATCGACCACAAGGGTCTTTAGGAGCCCATCGTCGATTTTCTCATCCCGGGGCCATCCACGAATTGACCAGACGATGCTTAGAGCAGTTGTGATCTCTTCCGTGATTTGCGTTTCTTGTGAATCAGAGGTAGGCAAGCAAGAAGGTTTATGCCCACTGACACCACCAACGCTACTTACTTGCTTACTTGTATTGGGGGTATGCCTGCTTTCTTTCTTACTTTCTTCTTCTATATCTACTTCTATTTCTTCCTTCTTACTTCTAAGGTGTAACTTTGGCTGTAACTCTCCTTGTAACTCCGGTTGTAACTTTGGGCGATAACCCTTTTGCCTGCAATAATCTGACTGAAAGCGTCTCCAGTTACGAATCTTGATACGATTTCGCTTCAAAACAGTGATCATTTTCAGTCTATTTCCTGATAGCTTTTCGATTGTTTCTGTTACAAAAGCTGGTGAGAAATTGAGGATCGCTGCCAGCCGAGGCACAGAGTAACCGTTCCTCTTTGACTCGCAGACAACCCCGTCTTCCGGAGAGAGCGCAGCCATCGCCAGCAAGTCTGTCCACAGCGCTCGCTCCTCGGTCGTGAGTTCGCTTCTCAAGTCTCCGTAAATCCACTCGTGGCTCCAAAGCTTGAACCACTGTCTTGGCATTCCGCTTGCCTTCCTTTCGTTCCGATGCTCAAAGTTCCCTGCGTGAACTGAACACCTCCTGGGATCTCTTCACAGGAGGGTACTTCCCAAATGCTCGTAAGATTTGTTTTCTCTGAATTTGTAGGAAGAGTGGAAGAGGCTAATCGGCTATGGAGAAAGGGATTGCCCTAGCTCAGGAAGGATTGTAATGCGTGTGTGGCCCTTCGCAACGCGTTTCACGCGCAGACGGACCGTATCCCACAAAACCGCGCTCTGGGATACCAGCCCGCGGAGCCACTTTCCAGTCCGGGTCCTGTGAAAATGTGAACATGCCGCGGTGAAGCTCGGCGCCACGTGAAGTCAGACCGAGCTTCGATAGAGGAAAAATCTGCTGAAACAAACGAAAGACCCGAGGCGCGAAATTCGGTCTTCTGCAAGACACGATTCCCCTGAGAAAAACGCCGTGCGATTGTCTAGAAATCGAGACTCGCCGGTTCGTAGTACTCCTTGGGATACTTGCAGGAGGGGCACTTGGCTGGTGGCTCTGCTCCCACATGAGTATAGCCGCAGACACTGCACTTCCATCTGATCGGAGATTCCCTCTTGAAGACGGTCCCGGCCTCGACCATCTCGAGGAGTTTCTTGTATCGGTCCCTGTGATGCTGCTCGATCTTGGCAACCTGCCTAAAAAGGTTCGCGGCTTCTCTGTTCCCTTCCTTCTCGGCCTCCTCCGCAAACTTGGGATACATCTCAACAGTCTCGTAGTGTTCACCGCTTATCGCCTGGTTCAGATTGACCGCAGTGGTAGCGATGCCATCGAGCAGCTTGAAATGGTCCTTGGCGTGCTGCTTTTCGTTGTCGGCGGCCTCCTCGAATATCTTGGCGATGTAGTGGTAACCCTCCTGTCTCGCCGCTTCGGCGAAGAAGGTGTACTTGTTTCTGGCTTGTGATTCACCCGCAAATGCAGCCTTGAGATTCTCTGTGGTCTTGCTCATCGTGTCTCCCCTTGCCAATGTTAGTAGCCTGTCACGAGCTAGGGACAAGCCTCTGGTCTGACTCTCAATCGTGTCTGATCGTCTTATCCAAGTGACGTCGACCTGGATGCCCACAAACGTCCCGGTCATCCACTGATGCAAGCGCGATGTATATCACCAGGGTACCCCCAGCGCAAGCGAAAACGCCGTCACGTGCTACCGTTTCGATGCCCTGTCTCACATTAAGGGGACCAAGCCCCTCGCCGGAGGAACTCCCCCGGACGAAACAAAGAAGGAAGGTCAATCGCACAGCTTCCCGTGCTCATTAGCGAATAACATCAAGGCAGGACGTGAATTATGGGCGGGTTCGTATTGGAGTAGCCCCTAGGCTGGTCCCACGCAGGCAGTTCGAACGTCGTCCAGCCAGGGGAGCCAAGTTCTTTGTTTTGGAACGGGGCGCCGGCAGTTAACATGTCTCCCCCTGAGCTGCTCGACAAAACCAAAATGGAGTGAGAATCGTGCGAATCGATGAGAAAATCAGGACGGCGAATGCGGGGCAAGTCGGATGTTGCAAAAGCCTTTTCCGCTGGTAACATACAAGCGGAATTAGTATAAATAGCATTGTCCAAACAAGGAGGTAATTATGAGACGGGTCGTCGTGTGCTCTTTATTGGTGTCACTATTGTCACTATTGTTGTGCTCCCTTTCCTTCGGACAGACAAGCAAGGAGGATCTCGCTCGAAACATTCAACAAGAATTCCAAAAGATAGGGGAACTCTGGGAGCAGAAGAAGATCGACCAAGCCGTTGCCATTCTCGAGGAGCTTCGTGAGATCCAGGGCATCCAGGATTTCAAGGACGCCTGGATCGGTGTCTTGTATAACCTCGCGTGCGGCTATTCGCTGCTCGGGCAAAAAGACAAAGCGCTCTCGTACCTGAATGAGGCCGTTGATTCCGGCTTCGACGATCTCGAGCATGTCATGCAGGATACCGATCTTGCAACCATCAGGAATGACGAGCACTTTGCAGCGATACTGACAAAGCTGAGGATGAATAGGTCTGTTTGGGAAAGCCCCGCGTTTGTGACGCCTTACCGTGAGAACTTGAGCGACGACGAAAAGCTGGCGGGGCTTTCAAGAGTATGGGCCGAAGTGAAATACGGATTTGTGTATTTCGATCATGTTCCGATGCTGGATTGGGACAGTCTTTATGTCGCGTTCATACCGAAGGCCAGGGAGGCGAAAAGCACGCTGGAGTATTACAGGGTTCTTCTCAGTATGTGCTCACAATTGCGTGATTCTCACACGGGGGTCAATGTCCCCAATGTGCTTTTCACAGAAATGTATTCCCGCCCCCCGGTGGAGACACGTTTTGTCGAGGGCAAGGTACTGATCACTGAAGTGCTCGATCAAAGCTTAGAAAAAGAAGGTATTCGACGAGGGTTGGAGATCGTGAGTGTCGAGGGCATCCCCGTCGAGCAGTATGCCGAAGAGCTAGTTGCACCGTATCACAGCTGCTCCACTCGTCAAGGCTGCCTCGTCGGGACGTACGAGTTCTACCTGCTCTGCGGTTCGGCGCACACTCCGGTCGAGATAGAGCTTCGAGACGAACGGGGACGTACGTTCAAAAAAGTGGTTACACGTTCGTACCATATGATTCAGAGTTTTACGAAGCCGCTCGAATTCAAGATGCTAAAGGGCAACATCGCCTATGTCGCACTGAACTCCTTCGGGGATCGGCGCATCGTTGCCGCATTTGATTCTCTCTTCTCGCAAATCGAGAAAGCGAACGGTCTCATCCTCGATTTGCGTCGGAACACCGGAGGCAACAGCGACGTCGGGTACGACATTCTTGGATATCTCACGGATAAACCGTTTCCTACACTTGCAGGAAAAGTTCGTGAGTACAACTCGTTCGACAGGGCAAAGGGCGAGAAACAAAAATGGGTAGAAATACCACCGACGGAATGGGGGGTGAATGGAGGTAACTGCTATTCCAAGCCCGTTGCGGTGCTGGTCGGTCACCAAACAGGCTCCGCCGCGGAAGATTTCTGCGTCACCTTCAGTGTTCTCGGCCGCGGGAAAATGATTGGTACAGTGACTGCTGGGGCGACCGGCCAACCTCTCTTTTACAGCCTACCGGGTGGCGGCAGCGGATTTGTATGTACGACGCGCGCTTCATATCCAGACGGCAGGGAATTCGTCGGTCGAGGTATCGAACCCGACGTTCTCGTTACTCCAACAGTGAAAGATATCCGAGCAGGGCGGGACGCGGCGCTTGAATCGGCAATCGCTGCTTTGAAGAAAATGCCCGAGAAATGATCACGTCTCTAGATCCTGCGGGCACACCCACCACTGGACCCGCAAGCAAGAGGCCGACACAGCATAACCGAAGGAGTGTCAAGCCTAGCCGCACGAAGCGGAATGACTCCAGCATTGTTGGCGCTACCGCTTCGAAGAAAAAAGCCTAGGCGATGCTTATAGTGAGGCTAGCCCTGAGCTAACCGCCTGAGTTTCCTTTTCGCTTGGCCCTGCCCGCAGTGTATTTCTGGAATTCGCCGCCCTGCGGGGCAATGGAGAACTCGATGGTCAGTAAACTGTCAGAACCCATTTCGTATGTGAGCCGAAAGCACGGTGCGTTATCAGGACCCTCGCTCTCGAAAACAACGGAGGGCTGTTTCGCGGGGAATGACACTGTGTAGTCTATCACGTGTGCTTCGTGGATAACATTGTGACGCACCTCGATCCTCCTCGTCTTGTGGAACGCAACACGAAGCATGAGACAGTAGAGAATGTATTATAACGAGCAAAAAGCTCAAACACCGACCAATCGTCCGGAACTCGCCCCACAAAAAGGCGACGCTGAAACGAATGCTCACTCTGACCTAATTAGCAGAAGCGGGATACGGATCTTGTGCTTGAGGCTATCCGAAACGCTTCCGAAGAGCATATCGCCGATCAAGGTATGACCGTGGGTGGCCATTGCTACCAGGTCGTAGTCCTTCTTTCCAATCTCGTCCAATATTTCAGTAACGGGTTCGCCGCTTCTAATCACCGTGTATGCCTCGATGCCAAGGCTTTCGAACGTCCTGCGGTAGGATTCCAAACATCCTTCTATTTTCTCCCGAAGCACACGATTCTGATCGAGGGTATGAGCGTGGACGACATGAAGGAGACAAACCGTGGCACTATTCTGCTGCGCGAGAACCAACACATGCTTGATGATCGCATCATCCACGGCCGAGCAGTCAACGGTGACCAGGATCTTCTTGTATACCTGCATTTCAAGCTCCTTACGTGATGGCTGAATAGAGCAAGTAGATATTAAGACCGATGACAATTGCGGAGATGGTTATCGCTGCAATGAACTCCCGCATGTTGCTGCGGAAACCGCCCATGACTTTTCGGCTGCGGCAGAGGATGACCAGAGGAACGAGTGTGAAAGGCAGCTGAATGCTCAGCACCAATTGGCTCAAAATCAAAATGCGCAACGTGTTCGTGCTGAAAGCAATGATGAAAAACGAGGGAATTGCGGTGACAAAGATCGAGATCCTGTACAGAAGGGTGCGAGGGTCTTCAGGCCTTCCTAGAAACCCGGTGATCACGTTCGCCTCGGCCATTGATGACGTAACGGAGGATCCAACACCAGCAAAGAGGAGTGCGATTGAAAAAAGAAGCCCGGCCAATGGCCCTGCCAGAGGCTTGAGCGTTGCCGCCGCCTGTTCGATGCTCTCCACCACTACATGGTTATGGAAGAAAACCTCGGCCGCCACGATGATCATCGAAGAGTTTATCAACCAGCCCAACATCATTGCGGTAAAGGTGTCGATTCTCTCGTACCGCAATACTGATGCTTTTTCCTGCTCCGAGATCCCCCACTTTCTGCTGTGAATGACGTTTGAGTGTAGAAATATGTTGTGCGGCATGACCACAGCACCCAGTATAGCCATGGCCACATAGATGCTGCCTCGATTGATCGTCGGCACTACCACTGAGGGCAGGAGCGTCCCCCAGTCGGGCTTGACAATTACGATTTCGACCACATAGCAGAGCGCAATGATTCCCAAGAAACCGACGATGGTTGCTTCCAGCCGGTGATACCGCTGAGTGAATATCAGAAATATCTTAAGAAGAACAGTAAGCAGAGCGCCCAGCCAAAGGGGCGCACAGAAAAGGAGCCTAAACCCAATCGCACCGCCGAGCAGCTCCGCCACATCCGTCGCGACGCACGCAAGGACAATCGTAGTCCCGAGAAATGTCGCTACAGGCGCAGGAAAGCGGTCGCGGATATTGACGGAAAGTGATTTTCCAGTAGCGATCCCCAGCTTAGCGGCCATGCTCTGAATGAGGATGAGCATGACGGTGCTCATCGTGATGACCCAAAGCAGCTCATACCCGAACCTGGACCCACCTGTGATGTCAGTGGCCCAGTTGCCTGGATCAATAAAGCCGATTGTCACCAGAAAACCCGGACCGAGAAAACTGAGGACCGTCTTAAGAGGGAGCTTTCTTGCAGAGGCGATTTGTGCCACGATCCGCTATCCTCGACGTGACGTCATGATCCCATAAGACTTACCGTCGGCTGCCTCGACGATTGCAATCTCTGAATCACCGTTGGCTGTCTCACCGATTCTGGCGCCAAAATTACCGTCGGCTGTCCTGCAGATTCTGATGCCTGTAGTATCCCAGAAGGTCCTTGATAAGCGGTCTGTCACAAGCACGCGAAGCTGCCTCAACTTACAGCAGAAAACTTTATTCGAATTTGTAAAGTTATTTGTGAGCCCCTACACTAGATTCGGCATAATTATGTAGTATATTACATTGCAGAGTCTCGCAATATACAATAACGTTGGCCGACGAGTTCTGTTTGATAGGGTGCTCCAAGAGGACAGTGTTGGTTTGACCAGGGCCGTGCGAAGGGGGACACTCTTTAGACGAAACGCACGGAGGTTCTTGTTCCATGCTATGATGAGTTTTTTGAAGGGAGAATTCTTCACTTCGGATCTCTCAAGAGAATATCCCGCGGCGTTACACATCAGCATCGATAGAAATTTCCGGGGGAGAAAGATTGGAACACAGCTGATGGAGCATTATCTCAAATTTCTAGGAAGCGAAGGATCAGCGGGAGTTCACGTCAGCACCATGTCAGAAGGAGCAAAGAGTTTCTTTGAAAAGCTGGGGTTTGGCTTACTGCTCGTGGGCAAGCGATCGTACCTGAGATACTGTTTGGGGAGGGACTTGCCGTTCTATGTTCTTGGGAAGAAGCTGTGAGTTCGTGGGGATGTGGTCGTGATGTTGCGGGGGAAAACGTCTGTGGGTGGTAACATATCCGTGAGGGTTGAGGCGCTCGAATGGACAGTCGTAGTCTGTGCCTTTGTACTATCGGCGTCTTACTTGGCGCAATCTCAAGAGATGCCGTTGGAGAGCCCCATGTCAACGACGGTGATGTTTGATTCCCAAGATCGCATTCTTATACTTGCACCGCACCCCGACGACGAGGTCTTGGGGAATGGTGGGGTCATTCAAGAAACAGTAAGAATGAAGCTTCCCTTGCGAATTGTGTTTCTTACATATGGCGACAACAATGAGTGGTCATTCTTGGTTTATCGCAAGCACCCCGTGTTGCTTCCCAAGGCAGTCCGGGGTATGGGTTTGGTGCGGTACAAAGAGGCGCTGGAGGCTGCCAAGATACTGGGGGTATCACCTGGACAGCTAACGTTCCTCGGATATCCTGACTTTCGAACGCTGGAGATTTGGTGTTCGCATTGGGGTGACCGACCACCCGCTGAAAGCATGCTCACGCACGTGAAAGCTGTGCCGTATCCCAACGCCTTTCGGCCGGGAGCGCCCTACAAGGGAGAAGAAATAGTGGATGAACTCAGGGCGATCATACGCGAGTTCAGACCGACCAAGATATTCGTCTCTCACCCCGTCGACCTCCATTCCGATCACAAGTCGCTGTATCTTTTCCTTCGCGTCACCCTTTGGGATCTTGGGGACGAGATCGACCCGGCCATCTATCCTTACCTCGTGCATTACAGGCATTGGCCTACACCGAGGGGATATCATCCCGAGGACATACTCGTGCCTCCTCAGCTCTTCGAACAGAAAACGCAGTGGCAGAGTCACGACTTGAATCCCGTGGAGATAGAGCGCAAACACGATGCTCTCGAGAAGCATAGGTCACAGTACGAAGCAGACAAGACATACGTTCTCTCGTTTGTTCGGTCCAACGAGATCTTCGGCGATCTTCCGGAAATCCCTCTGTCGTCCAGCACCCCCGCGGTTCAGCTCTCACCCGGATACGACAGCTTCGAGACAGAGCCACCCGAACAGCTTCTTGAGCAAGAGCGCGCCGCGTTTATCGGCATTCAGGAACGCTCAGTGCGGCTTGAGAATGGCCGACTTGTGCAGTCTACTAAGATTATCGCGGCCTCTAGGGAAGCAAGTGGGAGCTTCCGTGTATGTGTTTGGATACCGGAAGGATCGTTCCTTTCAACAAATGCCAAAGTTGCAGGTCAAGTTCGGTGAGCTTGAGTATAAGATCTACGACCAGGACCGGATTCTTCCGATGGATGCCGCAAGGGTCGAACGGCGCGGGGAAGAAATAACGATCGAGATACCGCTTGAGCTACTGGGGAATCCGGAGCACATTCTTACGAGCGCACATACCTACCTATTGGGTCTCGTACCACTCGACTGGGTGTCTTGGCGAATACTAAGAATCTCATATTAACTTCGCAGTTGCTCAACACCGCAGGTCTCAGCCCCGCGTTCCGCTGTTGGAGCAACGCCGGTTTCAATCCTTGTGTCAACATAGGTTTCTGTTGTCAGAGTAGCGCCGGCGTTGGCTGCTAGAGCTGCGCTAGCCCAGCCGTGCGAGCAGCATCGTGCTAACCTATTCCCCTTACAGTGACGTCAGCGTTTGTGAATGCGCGACGGCGTCCTGCGAATTGTCTCCCTCAATGCCTCCATGCTTTGTTTCAGATCCGTGCGCCGAGGGTCCTTCTCGAGAGCCGTCTCGTAAGCTCGCAGCGCCTCATCGTACAAGCCCAGCTTCTCAGCCACCAGTCCGTGTAGAGCCGCACCGTCGGCGCGTTCCTTTGGATTGCCCGCAAGTCTTCTCACGTAGACTAGCGCTTGCTCAAACTCATTGCGCTGGACGTGAATAAGCGCCACCATTTTGAGCCCCAAGGCATACGTTGAGTCGGCTCGGAGCGTGCGGCTGAAGCTCTGAAGGGCATCGTCGCGTAGACCGCTATTGTACTGAAGCCCACCCAGCACTCCGTAGAACCTTGCGTTATCTGGAAAAAGTTGCGCACAAATCTCGTACTCCTCCAAAGCCTTCGGAATCATTCCTTGTTTGCGATAGTACTTGCCAAGCTCCTCGTGCGCGTATGCCTGCGCAAAACCTGGTAGATCACCGACGATGTCTTTGAATCGTTGCACCGAACGAACTTCACTGGCATTCAGCAAAAACCAAGGCAGACTGAGAAAAAAGGCTGCGCTCACTGCAACTCCCACGGCACGAAAACCAGGCCGGCCGTGGGTAAGCTTTGACCAGGCTAGGTACGCAGCGAGCACGAATACGGACGTCTGCCCCGCAAACAAGTCCCAGTCGCGCGCCATCCCGAGCTTCATGTAGACGAGCGACATCAATAGAACGACCCATAGGCACCCGAAGAGAAGTATGGTGAGCGCGCGTTGCCCTGAATCGTCGGGCTGCTTTGGATGGTTCGCTGGCCTGCCATCGTCCGACCGCTTCGCTTCGTCAGGTCCCGTAAGCCTCTGAGCGGCAGGCCTCTCCGATTCTAGCTCGCTAGGCCTCCTCGGCTCGACTGCGGCAGTGCCTCCGGATTCCGCGACAGTGTGTTTTCTCCAGGGGGCTGCGGCGAGCAGCATCAGCGGAACAGGTGCCACGAGCAGGAGAAGATTCAAAACATCTTTCCAATGGCGCCAAGACAAGAAACCACGCGAACCCAATAGTGTTACCAGCAGTTTCTGAGTTTCTCGGGTCTTTATAAAGTCGGTTTCGAACCTGGCCCGATTGTAACCCTCAAGAAGGTAGACGCCTGCCGCGAGCCCCATCGCCGCAGCTAAGGGCAGTGCGACAAAAGCGAGCCTTCTCAAGACGGAACGCGGCGCGTGCCGCGCCGGCCAGAACACTGGCACGAGCAAGAATGGAGCGAGGAAGAGCGCGTCCAGATGGAATGCAAGCCCAAGACCAAACGCGGCCGCCGGCACCCAGAGGGGGAGATTCTTGCGGTAGTGCAGTGCGATGGCCGCAAAGAAGAGCAACATGAGGACCATCAGAATCGAGTAGCACTCCACATAACCCATGAACATCTCCACCGGCGCAAAGAAGACGAGCAAGGAATAGAGCAAAATGCGCTCGCCGTTGTCCTTCGAGAGATTCCTCGCGCTCCAGGCAGAAGCGATCAGATAGAGGGCGCCTGCCACGATGCTGGTTCCAGCGAACAAGCGAAAAGCATCGGCCTCCACGGGGTGCGTCAATGTGCTGAAGAGCTTTGCGACCATGTGGTAGTGAATGAAGTTGAAGCCGCTATACCGGATTCCCGCAGCAGCCATTTCACCCAGCAGCCAACCATCGCCCAAGAAATACGTTCGGCAGCGGAGGATCCAGAAGAGGAAAGCTCCCACGACCGGCGCAGCGACGTAGGCCACCAGCCGTTGTCCCGGTAGCACTGGTGCGACGCGATTGACCAGCCAACGACCAATCCGGTCCCCGGCACTCGTCCAGACGAGGAAAATCCCAAGCAGTGGCCAGAGAATTCGAAAGAATAGGGGAGCATATGCAAGATGGTTTAACCCCCAGAGCAGGGGACCTGGAAGGAAGCCTGCCAAGGCCTGTAGAAGGAGCAGAAACGAAAGAAGAATGCGCAGAAGCCCAACCTGGCTAGGGTCGCGTTTCGACCGTTCCCTTGATCGGCCTCGGGTGTGGCGCTGTAGTCGATCCCGTGCCACGGCTGGGCCGCGGTCGCGCTCTAATCGATCTCGTGCCTGCGCTGGGCCTGGGGTGCGCCATGATTGTTCCCGTGATCGCTCTGCTGTTGTGCGGTCGCTTTGTGATCGTTCTCGTGATTGCGCTGGGCCGCGGTCGCGTTGTGACTGCTTTGATTTTGTGCGTTTCATTCCCCGCTACCTTATAAATGCTGTGGATAAATACTTCGGACGAGTCTAAGGTAGTTTCAAACCAAGGTCAAGGCGGAGGGTCGGTACCATTCACGTACGGGTCGACTTGAGACATTGAAACAAAGAAAAATATGGTTACAATTCAGGTATTGCGTCTCCAGTGTTGCGTTTCCAAAAGGCGTTGAAGACAGGAATGGAAGAAAAAACCTGTTCAACGAGACGGCGGAAGGCTGACTAAACAGTCTACGTCAGCGCTCGGTCAAGCTAACGCTGGGTCAAGCGAATCTGGATCACACTGATGACAAATCGGGCGAAAAAGAAGAAAACCACAGGACAAGGTAACAAAGCCCGGAGGGGTACTAGCCACCGAACAGGCTACGGAGCCGAGAGGGTACTTGTCCTAATACTGTTGGTATTCGGGTTGGTCTTGTTCGTGCGGGCGGCGTGGGTTTCCGAGGACGCGTACATCACTTTCAGGACCATCGACAATTTTGTAAACGGCTACGGTCTGCGTTGGAACATTTCGGAGAGGGTACAGTCATACACACATCCTCTATGGATGCTGCTTATCGCTTTCTTCTTTGGCATAACAAAGGAGTTCTATTTCACAGCTATTGTGACTTCCCTGGCGTTGTCCTTTGTCGCCGTTTGGGTCATCGTTCGAAAACTCCCGATAACGCCGTACAGTGCCTTACCCGCATTGCTCGCCTTGCTCTCATCAAAGGCCTTTGTGGACTACACTTCTTCAGGATTGGAAACCCCTTTGAGTTTCTTTCTCCTGGCACTTTTCTACTACCTCTTCTTCAGGAGAGATTTCAAACTAAGAGTCTTCCTTTTTCTCTGCCTGCTCGCTTCTCTTGCCACTCTCAATCGGTTCGACACAATACTATTCTACGTTCCTCCTTTAGCATACTTTGCCTATGAGACCAAGAAGAGCAAGAAACTCCGGTGGGCCAGCATCTCGAGAGTGATTTTTCTTGGATTCGTTCCGTTGATATCGTGGCTTATTTTTTCGACCATCTATTATGGTTTTCCATTCCCGAACACGGCGTATGCGAAGCTAAACACGGGCATATCCACAAGCAAGCTGATTTATCAAGGTCTCAGATACTTCTCGAATTCTCTTCACAACGACACCGTCACACTGAGTGTAGTCTTCTTGACGGCCGGCTACTTGCTGTTTAGACCGAAGAGAAAGATACTGTATGCGGGTCTTGGCATGGTCACATATGTGCTGTACATTGTAGTCATCGGCGGCGACTTTATGAGTGGCAGATTCTTTTCGCTCCCACTGCTGTCTGCCAGTGCCCTGCTTTGCCGGATGGATTTCAAGAGATCTCTTGGTGTGGCGACGGCGGTTGCGATAGTACTGGTTGGTCTGGTTGTACCCAAACCGACTTACCTTTACAACAACGGCTATTCGAACACGGAGATCGATGAAAACGGAATCAGTGACGAAAGAGGATTCTATTATCAGGACAGCGGTTTGTTGAAGATGCTGGCTGGTGGTAATAGGGAACCCGTTTCGCGCTGGGTAGAAGAGGGTCGGCAGGTCCGGACAGGCGGAGTGAAAACCGTGGCGAGACTTACCTGTGGCTATTTCGGCTATTATGCGGGGCCGGGGGTTTATATCATAGATCTTCTCGCACTGAGCGATCCGTTACTCGCAAGGCTTGAGATACCAGATAAAGATCATTGGAGGATTGGGCATTTCAGACGCGCGCTGCCGAAAGGATACATCGAGTCTGTGGCAACACGCA
>Ga0315291_10003031_pt1 | contig 21723 bp, 16 predicted proteins | sample YL17G12_20_MG_FD_203070 | JGI IMG/M metagenome (GOLD analysis project Ga0315291, IMG submission 203070) | Sediment microbial communities from Yellowstone Lake, YNP, Wyoming, USA - YL17G12_20 | ecosystem: Environmental > Aquatic > Freshwater > Lake > Sediment | place: USA: Wyoming | collected... | reverse complement strand
TCAACTGTCTGCCTATTGCCCTGCTTGGTTCTTAGAATATCAACCCTGCAGCCAAAAACTATTCAAGTCTTTAGCAAGTTGCGCTCTACTCCCACTTGCCGTCTGTTTGCTTGAACTGCATGCGAAGTATTCTGCATTTTTCGCACCAGATCCGCCTCAAGCGGCTGCGCGGGTAATCATGCGTATCCTTTGTGTAGTGCCTGGTTTCTGTGTGGCACACGGGGCACTGGAGCCAATCGGCAAAGTGCGCGTCAGATTGCGTCAAGCTTTCACCTCTGGCTTCTGGCTGGGATTGTAGGTCATGGAGACGGTTATGCGATTTCGGCTAAGGCTGCTTCGGATTTCATTGTTTATTCTTGTGTCGCCGCGTCCCCTGCTTGCGTGCCCGACGCGGGTTATTTTCCATTGGTTGCTGTTTGCGCGTACGATCTGGGGGTTACTCGTAATAATAATGAAAGGCGCCTTAGTCTGGGAAGTATAGAGCTCCGCAACAAAGTTGAGCAATCTTTTGCCTAAGCCTATGCCCTGGTAGTCAGGCAAAACCACAAGCCTATGAACTCGATAGTACCTTGCCCGCATGTGAATATGCATAACCGCGATAAACCCAACCGGCTTATCCCGGTAAACCGCAACGTAACAACGCGCATGCTTCGCCAAAGAGCCGCTTAGATAGTGATACTGCCGAAACATCTCCCACAGGGAAGCGCCGCACCGATAAACTTGGAGGTTAATTGTTGGGTGCGTTCTTTTTTTTTAACGTACTCCATAGTGTCGGTGCAGAAGACCCAGTCAGGCTCCAACCAATCCACCACGTCGTAGTGGCAGGTTACCGCAATGAACTTCTTTTTGGAACGACGCACAGCCTTGCTGATGGCGTAGGCACTGACTTTTGCGATCTCCCTGTCAACCACGCTGGTGAACTCATCAAAAACTATCAGTTGCTTATCCAGGCACAGGGCACGGGCGATGTCTACACGCATCTTTTCTCCTTGACTTAGGCAATCATAGCTTTTCAGCCAGTCCGGGGGAGAGGCAAACCCCACACTTGAAAGCGCCCTCGTAACCTCACCAGTCTCAAGACCTTCGGGAAAATCATCCAAAACGCATTTGTGCGCGTACTCGAAACCTCTGATGTACGCTTCTGGAAAAAGTTGTTTTGCTATGCTTGTTTTGCCTGAACCGCTGCGCCCAACGATCACCCCAACCTGCCAATCATCCTCTTCAATGGGCAGGGAACCTTTGAAGTGCTTCTCCAATTTTACATCTGAGAGCGTGAAGCTGCCAACGACGCTTTGAGCCCTGAAACTGTCGGCTTGATCCCAGTGTTTTACAATGTCAAAATTCGTAGTTTATACCCCTCCGATTTTAGCTTTTCAAAAATGCTTTTTTGATTAGTTTCATCCTTGCATTCTACGATTATCTCGTAGGTCTCAGGAATAGTAAGCGAAAACTCGCGTTCATCTGAATCCTCTGGGAACCTTTCGCCCACTGATTCAAGGAGCGCCTTCAAATCCTCTTTCTCGCCTTGCTGAAGTATGCGTATGTACTCAGCGCTGTCGAGTTCCTTGTTGTGTTTACCCTTGAGCTTGTTAAGAATCTGCCTAAGCATCCTTCGGTCTACATCACTAACTGGTAAACGAAGAACCGGAGCAAAAAACTCGCCATGTTGCTTGCAGATTTCCGCCCTCTGCTCTCCATCAGCGTAAGTGCCGTCTTTGTTGGTTATTATCGGATAAGCCCAACCATACTTTTGTAGGCTCCTCCAGATTTGCTCTTGCTGCTTGAGCGTAGTACGGTTAGGGTTGTTTTGGTCTGCAGTTAAAAGACGAATGTCTTCTAGCAGGGAAACATAGGCTTCCGGGGCTCTAATCGTAGTTTTCTTTTCCATACAATAATCTCCTCTTTCTGTTTATCTAAATACAGACATTGCCTCCACTATCGGTTCGTTCTTTGCAAGCTCGTTTTCCGTTGCGGCTATTCTTTTTTCGGCATCTTGCTTTTCTTTTAGGGTTTCTAAACCCAGCAACGCTACTAAGCGATCTGTGACTTCCACCATTTTAGAGAGGTAAACGGGTTTCTGGGCTTCACTTGCCGTTTGAAAATGAAGGCTTGCTTGACGATAAAGGAAGTCATAGCGGTTAATCACAATAAGCCGCGCCTTATCCAGATCGAACAACTGCGTCAAGACGGGTTGCCAGGTGCCGCGGGTTTCAGCGTCATAGTAGAGGTTTCTCTCGGATGTTTGGTATTTTTCGCTTAGCAGCTTCACTATCTCGCAGAGGGAGAAGCCTTTAGCTTCGAGCTTTAGAAATTCCAGGCGTCTTTCTATGACTTCGTTCAAGCAAAAGCCTCCAAAATTGAAACGTGGATTTCAATTTCGCTGTAACTTGTAGTTCGCCTGAGCATATCGCCTTCCAGCTTTATCTCTAAGCGACGCTGCTCTGTCAGGAAGTAGTAGGGTTCCTCAAAAGTGGGAAGGTGATATTTTCTGCAAATCTTGAAGTAGGTTTCCACTATCTCAAAGATGTCGCCATCCGGTAGGACTTCTCTGAAGGATTTTACGTTTGGTGCATGGTTCCAGTTGTAGGTTAAGTGCCAATAGAGGCGCAAACAGTATTTTTCGTATTCTGAAGCGTTAAGCTGCAGAGCATGTACTTTGTCATAAATCGCTTTCATCTGGAATAATGCTTTAACGAAGACTCTGCTTTGCGGGTCCTCTCGTGCTTTTGCGACGTTAATTTGGTAAGGTTCCTCTAGTTCTTCGTCCCACTGGTGCCCTAACATTTTTGCTTCCTCTTGAGACTGCGGGTACTTCTCAAGTAAGTACTTGCGAGCTTTGGCATATGTTATCATGATTTCCCATTCTGCACCAGACATCAGAGACAAATCGTTGCCATCAGGGTCTAAGGTTTCTGGGAATAACTGTGCGAGTGTGACGGTTTCAGGGTCTAAGCCTTGACTTTGCAGTTTAGCTATGACTTCCGGAGGCAGAGATGGCGGTTCGGCTTTCTCATGGCTGTATGTGCGTACCTTTTCTTTCAGGTCCTCAAACAATGAACGAATACCGCCTCCTCGAATTTTGAACACGCCTTTGAAACAAATTTTTTCCGACCAACGAACGCAGTAACGAAGAGGGAATTAGTGTTTTCTGGATTTGCATACTTGCCATTACCGCGGAATAATGGTAGGGGGCACGTATGGTTTAAGACTAAATTCGTTTCATGCCCGCTTCAGCACCACTGCAAGAAATTGCAAAAACTTTTAAGCAAAACAATTCAGAAATGAAATGAGAGTGAAAAAAGATGGAACTATTCAAGAAGACGGATCCGCTAGTCAAAATATTTTTGGAAAAATATGGAATGAACTTGTTGAGTATCCCGAGAGAAGACATTTCAGTCGGCGACCTCTACGTATACAATACCAATAACAAAGCAATGTCCACCAAAGGAAGCATAGTCTTTTTCTTAACCCCTAAGCCCAAAATACCCAAGTTAACAATTGGGGCAAGCATGGCTGACGTAACCGCAACAATGACAAAAGAAATAGACTTCAACATTGGACTAAATTTAGTAAGCGGATTTCTAGAAAAATTCGGCGTTGGCTCACTATTTGGCAACATCAAAGCAGCCTACGAAGCGAAAGGAGCCAAAACAATAAAATTCAACTTCCCCAATGCAACCAAAGACTCGGTTGATGCAATGGAAATGGGACAAAACCTAATCAAAACAAAACCCATCCCACATCATCCTTTCTACAGCAAAGACAACAGATACTTTCTAGTAATGGCCGTAGCAAGAGCCTCAGCCTTCGCCATCACAGTCCAAGACAAATCAAAAAATAACGCAGACATCGACCTATCAGCGATGAACCAAAAAATAGTAGAAACAAAAGCAAAAATAGACAAAGACAACAATTCAGCAATAACCTTCAACGGCAGCAAAAACCTGGGCTTCGCCGTCGAACTCCAAGAACTATCGTACGACGGAGAAGAAAAAACAATAAAACTCAACCCAGCAAATGTAGACACAACACTCAAAGGCGGAACACATAAAGGCAAAGCTGCAATAATTAAGAAACAACCTGGACTAGAGGAACCATTCATAAATATAGAATAACAAACCCGACTCTTTCTTTCAACATCTTTTTCTATTTAAACAAACAATCCCAAACAAATCAAACACCAAACCTTGACAACCCCAAGGATAACCCTCAAAAAGCAACCAACAAACCAGAAAGCACCATGAATCAAACTAGAACGTGACTGAATGGACCCGGTTGTCTTCTAAAAATAGAGCCTTTAGGTAGTTGGCGGGAATTTGAAGATAAATCCGGAATGACTGTTCAATCACGAAGAACAGTTGCGTTAGGAGAACTTCGTATTGCTGAGAAAAATCAGCGTTGTGGACCCAAGTTTATCGTCAACGGGTGCGGACTAAGACTTTGCGAATAGGTGCAACCAGTGAGGCTTCTTGTTTAGTTCCAGAGAATCGAATCTCATCCAACAACTGCAATGCATCATCAATGACGCCTTTTTCACTGCAAATGTCCCGAGCCAACTCGTATGTTTCTGCCGCTTTGTTCAGCAAGTTACTCTGATCGTCTGTCGCTAATAAACCCAAGCCGGTCAACGCCAAACCCTTAGCGTAATATGCATCGTAATAGCTCCGTTCTCTTTCTATGCTCTCTTCAGCATATTTGAGGGCGTCAAGGAATAGTGATTTTGCCTCCTTAGTTCTACCTAATCGCAATGAAACCAAGCCATGCAAGGCTGCAGTGGCGTGACGATGAGGGATAGCATCATTTTTGCGAGCTTTTTCGATCACTATACGCGCATTCTCCAAATCTCCCAAATGCAAGTATGACAACGCCAAAATAACCCCGCGTCTTTGATGATCACCTGGCGACTGCATTTCATGAGGCAAAGCATCTTCCTGAATAGGCGCCTGAAGATATGCTTCGGCAAAACTTACGTCGAGTGACAACGGCTTTTTCAACGACTTCGCCGAAATTACCAATGCCTGATTTATGTCGCTTTGTGCTTGCTCATATTGTCCCATGGCTAGCAAAGTGTCGGCTAAATCAGTGTAACGAATAATACTGCTATCAGGGTGTACATTACAAACTTTATCCAATCCCTTCTTTTGTAAATCCAATGCCTCTCGATAATTTCCTTTCTTCTTCAGCAAAATACCCTTTGTTCCCCAGATCCAATTGAGTTCACGGCTAAGCCCCACGTTTTCTGCTATTCTTTCGGCTTCGTCATAAGCTTTCTTTGCTTCTTCAAATTGACCAAGGTCAAGAAACAGATTGCCCAGATAGCTCTGTTGAACTGCCTCCTCGCGCTTCATTCCTGCTAGACTGGTGAAGAGTCTTAATGCTTCCTTATGGGCGTCAATGGCTAGGCTATACTTCCCAAGCCCACGATAATGAAAGCCCAAACCACTGTTTAACTCACCTTCCCAATTTTCCAAATTTGCTTTTTTAGCTACAGCCAAACCTTGAACAGCAGTCTTTATTGCAGCTTCATATTTCATTTCTTTTCGAAAAATCATCCCCAAGCGTACTACACAATCTAATTCTCTATAGGGGCTCTCTATGCTTTGAAACAAATTTCGCGCATTTGTCGCAAACTTTAAAGAAGAAACATTGTCACCACGCTGAAAATCAACAAACGCCAATCCCAAAAGGCAATGTGCTTCTAAATACTCGTCCCCAATTTGTTTGGCAAGGTCAAGCGCCTGCAAAAGATGTTTTTCCGCTTCATCATGAAGATTCGCGTTGTCGGTAAGAAAGTACCCTAATTCACTTAGACAGTAAATGAAGATTTTAGGGTCGGGAGGATGAAGATTAACAGCTTCAGTCAGGTATGCTTTTGCCTCTTCTTTGCGACCCATACGTCGACAAACCCAACCCATCGACGTTAAATTCTGCGCTTCTAGATTGCGGTCACCCAATTTTCCCTTCAACTGCGTACGCATTTCGATTGCCCGATTGCCTAAGCCCAAAGCCATTAAAGATGCAAGGTATTTGTGGTGATTTTCCATACTGTAATCCACGCGGTCAATTACCTGTAGTGCCGTCTTGTGGTCTTCCCCACGCAGCCTATGCGCAAATTCAAGTAGCTGGGGGTCAAGCTGTGCTATCCGAAACCAAGGTCTTTCTAAGCGCAGCTTCGCATAGTAATCGGCAGCCCGTTTCTCTAAAGCTTTCAAATTGTATGCCTTAGATTCGTCTGTCGAGATTTGTCTGTATACGCTCTTCTGATCAATTGGGTGAAGGGAAAGCCAGATGCTGTCCATCTTCTGGGTTAATATCTCATAAGAAATGGTATGAGTTACCCCTAAACCCTTCGCGACTTCCGAGACGTTTGAATCTGGAAGAAATGGAAAAAGCATAAACTCCACTGCAACCACTGGAACCGGGCGAAAGAAAACGGCGAGAGCTTCCAAAACGCGTTTTTCTCTGTCATTTAGGGATAGGTAAGTTTCTTTAGAGAGTCCCTTGATTACTTCTTCAGAGGAGCCTTCAGGAATAAGACTTAGCATATCCTCTGCCCTCATCCTTTGCTTATGATTTAGCAAACTTGCTAGCAATTCCAAAACCCTTGGCACGCCCTTGACTTTCTCAAGAATTCCAGCCAATGCAGCATCAGGTAAGTCTCGCAAACCCATCTTGTTATCAACGTCAAGCTGAAGCAAAAGCTCTTTACTTTCCGTCAAACTCAAACCCTTATCGAGAGGAATTGGGAAATAGAATTCCTTAAATTCACGCGGAAGTGAGAGAGGTTCGTTTGAAGTAATAAGCACAGCAGCCTGACTTTTCATTTCATACAAGGCATAAAAGAATTCTTGCAAATCATTGTCCTTAATCTTCCCCTGTGAGTCAATTAGCTCCTCAAAATTATCTAACAATATTAAGTACATTGATTCTTGCATTTCTGGCTTGCAGATCAACCTTTTCGCTTTTTCGCGCACACCCATTTTACTATCCCAAACACTGCGCAAATCATTCTCTTCTTGTATCAATCTAGCACAATCAAAAAAAATTCTTTCAAAACTAATCCCTGTTGTTCGAGTACTTAAATAGAGTATTCCCTCAGGCTCTATACAATTTTCTACGTAAGGGAGCTTATCCCCAACGTTGACGTCTCGTAGGAATTTTCGCGCTAACGCAGTCTTGCCAAGGCCAGAACCCCCAATAATTGCAGCAATCCGTATTCCACAAGATGTGCTAAAGTAGTCCGCAAGGTTACTAAGTTCTTTGATTCGCCCACAAAATAAATCAATTGGCGGGGGTGGTGCCAAACCGAGAACTCTAGCGTTTCCTTGATCTCGCAGCCATTTTCCCGCTTTCATAGTCTCTTCTGCAAGAACTTTCCTAACTTTTTCAATATCATCTAATATCCCTTTGAATTGGAGGTCTGATGTAGACAATCTTTTTCACTCCAACGTTCATTTCAATTCAAATCCGCAGACAACGCGAAATCCAATGTTGGCTCTGGATGACCCGGAATTACATGTAAATATGGGGCAACTTTCCGTCAACGTGTCAAAATTCGTTGTGAAAGACCCACCAACAGCAACTCGCCGTGACTGAGGGTCTGGAGTTACTCCTACATTTTGAAAAGGATTGGCGAGACTTTCGTCTTTTTCATTTAGACACCACTCGTTGACGTTACCAAGCATATCCATCAAACCGTTCACAGTCTTTCCCTCAGGATACATCCCAACAGCAATGGCGCACCCTAAATTTGACTTCTCGGTGTTTGCCATTCGTTGATCCATTTTTTCACCCCAGGGGAACTTATTGTTAGGCTCGCCATTGGTCGATGCTTGCTTTCGTTCCCAAGCAGACGGCAACCTTATCACGACGTTTTCGCCGATCACAAATGGCTCATTAGGCATTTCGTCGTGCACCAACCAACGTCCTTTATTTTTTGCAGTTAACCACCGACAAAAAGCCACAGCTTCATGCCAATTTACATTAGTAACTGGGTAATTAACCCTTTGAGTCTTAAGGCGTTCATCCAACAGTCTTTGGTAAGAAGTCTTATGAATGCCTTCCCACCACAAATCAGACTCAAATTCCACACGATTTGTCAAGAAAGACCTAAACTGAGCGACAGTAACTGGATATGCGGCAGCAAAGAAAGGCTTCACTACCTCAGCAACTGGATTCTGACCAGAAACAATAGTAACCTTTCCCGATATCACACTCTTCCAACAAATATCAGGCAATCCATCTTCCTTTGTCAATCCTACGCCTGGACGAGGATCACCCATCAATTCCAATTCGTTCCCAATATTCTGACGATTTAAATGGGAGAGGTCAATGTTATTAAGTTCCTTAATTAGCTTGTCAGCTTGGGCTTTTTTCGCAATTTCAACACAGCTCAAAAGACTAAAACTGGTAAAATATTCGCCCTTAAACTCAGGTCTTTGTTTCTTCTTTTCCCAAACCCTTGAGGCGACATATCTATGAAGCGATTCTGGAGTTACATTTCCACCTTGGTCAATTGATCCTGTATCGGGATTTGGTACTCCGTTTGCGTCGTTGCTGCAGCTAACGCCCCTAAGCCCTTCGAGCAAATACTCAGTAAATAGACTATTTCTCTTACCAGAAGCCGCTCCTGTCGAAGCTGCATCGGATTGACTGGAAAGTAGAAGGAAAATCCCCTTTGGCTGATTCTTCCAAATTCTATTAGCAGTGTTTAGAGCTCTCTCCGCGCTATTTGAGGGACCTTTTTCCTCATCAGAAGGAGGCAGTTCAGCAGTTCCGCTATAGCAAGAATCAATGATTCCAACAATCCGTTTCGATGGGCTTTGGCTCATGCATAAGGTTAAGTCTGATAGAGAAAAACCACTGAGCATCGGCTTCTTAGGATCAACTTGTGGACTTGCCAGATAGACTTCGTTTTTGTAATTAACTCCATGACCTGAAAAGTAGAAAATCAATATTTGACTCAATTCCGCATCTGCAAAGAAATTGATAATGGCTTCACGCATTTTATAGAATCCGTATTTTTCTTCAACTATTTCTGACCCAATTACCGGTGATCCTGTGACAATCGTATAACCTTTCTCTGAGAGCAAATCGCAAATATCAGAGGCATCATTCTTACAACAGGACAGGGGCTTGAGGTCTGTATTCTGATAAACATCCATTCCAATGACTAATGCCAACTTGTCAGAAACTGGCATGAAACCCTCTTTGTTGGTGGGCTAATAAATATTTTTCCAGTTTCCAACTCAGCCGCTAACTTAAATCTTAGGAAAAGACGGCATTTACGTTATCTCATGTCGTTTAGATCACAAAAGTGAACTAGCCGTTGAGAAGGTAGTGCTATTGCCATTTTCTTCGAGTCTCAGGATAATTGTGGTGTTTTCCTTTGTCGCTGCGAGGTCCTTGCTTGCGGGGTTTGAAAGGCTCAATCGTGAAATCTAAGCCTTGCTCCATCCAATGAGCCTCCATTCAATTTTGAAAAAAGAAAAAGGGATGGTAAAGATTGCAGTATAAATGTACCCGGGGGGTAGCGCCGCCGAAAGGACTTGAACCTTTGACCGACTGGTTAACAGCCAGCCGCTCTACCGGGCTGAGCTACGGCGGCACAACATTCCGCATATGCACTTCCAGTCCCAAAAAGACTATTTAAGTTTAGTCATTCACTTGGAAGCGCAACAACCTCTTGCTGCCTCGCTTTACGTTTGGCAAGGTGCGCAAAAACTTTGTAACCGCCTTTCAATGCTGGACTGTACCATTTCCCCGCAAAAGCCATGTCCAAAAGGTTATCTACCCAGCGAAAATCGTGCTCCGCACACTGAACAAGCAATTCCTTGTGCAGTTTGGTTAAAGCTGTTTTTTTGAACCAGTCCTGACTCTTCAGCCTACCCAAAGGAACAAAGAACAACGGCACAATCAGGCTTCGGCAGTCTTTGAGGTCATCCATCATATCCATCGTCTTCAACAAGTCCTCTTCCCGTTCATCAGGAAGCCCAACAATCAACGTGCCCGCAGGAACCAACATGTTATCATGCATTAGCCCCATACCCTGCTTGACGACTTCAGGCCACTCTTCAGCCTTAAACGGAAGCGCCTTAGCAGGCATAATCTTCTTTGCAAGCTCAGCAGAGCCAGTTTCAATGCCGATTTCCGCGCCCCACCAAGCCTGCTTAGTCCGAATAATCTCGGATATCTGCGCGAAAAGCTTCGGCTTCGACGCAACCGCCGCAAGAGAACAATGGCTCCAGCTCATGCTGTCAATCTTTTTCATAACCATCTCATGAAGCCTGAGCAGTTTTTCATCGTTAGGCGTCACATTGTTGGAGCCGTAAAGCATGACATCTTCACCGTGAAGACATGCACCGTGATTCTTACCCACTTCAATGTTGACGTCTATTTCCCGCATAATCTTTTCATACGGATACCACCGCAACGGTTGAAGCGTCACATTGCAGAACTCGCAGCCCCTGCAGCAGCCGCGCCCAATCTCAACCAACCCATTGACAGAAGGCAAAATAATATCGGGGATATCCTCAAGCTTAGGCACATCGCCAATGCTGACCTCGTAATGCTTAGACAACTCTTCACCGTTCAAGGCTGCCTTGACTACTTTCCCGATGACCTTCTCAGCTTCACCTTCAACGATGCAGTCTATACCGTTATTCTCAACGAACTCTGGCCTGAACTGGAACTGCCACGCTCCAGGACCACCAACAATTACTTTTAACCCTCGTTTCTTCGCCTCTACAACTTCAGGCTTACTCAGCAGACCTTTGAAGTGCTTCGCCAAAAACGGCTCTTTCTTGAGCAAAGCGGCAAGCGTGCTTGAAGCTGGACCTAAGCCAAACGGGTCCATTGTGTGGATGCCCAAAACTTTAGCTTCGCCTATGAAGCGTTTCAGGTGATTCGGACTAACAGTGGCAACGTTAAATCCTTCTTTCAGAAGTTGCGCTTCTGTTTTCCTCAAACCGTAAGGCGCAGCCGAAGGAATCCCATGCTTTGTCTTCATGTTTGGGAAAAACAGGTAACTGTAAAGCCGATCAGGAACAAAATACGGAGGAGCACAAGTCCCAAAACCCAAAAACTCGTTGCCATGGTAATCACTCATTAATGTTCGGTCACTCGTCAAAAGCACGTCAGGCATGTTTCCCGTTCCTCTAACTGCTAGTTTTTCGTCTCAGCGGTAAAAACCTTTCGCGCAACCTCACTTACCTAACCTCAAAAAACCAGCAATATCTGCAACAAAAAGAATGTGTAAGACTTATATTAGCCAACGCTGTTTCACATAAAGTCAAGGTTGGCATATCCCTGTGAAACACACAACATTACTAATTGATATGTCGAATCATGCGTTTTCAAGAATAATGTATATGTAGGAACCAAAGCATTAATCTAAAAACAGTTTAGGGAGTAAGGGACAAAATTGAAAAAACTGCTAGAATTCAGATGGCACGGTAGAGGAGGACAAGGCGCATGGACAGCAAGCGAACTCCTAGCAAGAACAGCAATTGCCGAAGGCAAATATATCCAGTCTTTCCCAGAGTTCGGTCCAGAAAGAATGGGTGCACCCGTGACAGCCTTTACCCGAATAAGCACTGAACCAATAAGAATACACTGCGCAGTCTACGACCCTGATGTGGTCGTAGTTTTAGACAACACTTTGTTGAAAACTGTTCCAGTGACTTCCGGACTAAACCGGAATGAAGACATACTCATAGTAAATTCTACAGAGGAGCCTGCTTCGCTCAAAGCGAACCTCAGAGTGGAAAAAGGAAAAGTCTGGACGGTACCAGCAACACAAATCGCACTGAAAATTTTAGGAGCACCGATAACAAACACAGCACTCCTGGGTGTTGTTGCACGCGCCACAGAAATAGTTTCCATGGATGGAATAGAGAAAACAGTGAAAGAACGGTTCAGAGCGGACATTGCCGAGAAGAACTGGGCAGTCATTAAAGAGGCTTTTGAGGAGGCAAAAGTTGAATGAGTCGCGAAAAAAACTGGAAAGAAATCTCGCCAGCTGGAGTCAGTTCAAAGTCAAGCATTGGCTTCTTAACTGGAGATTGGAAGACGTTTACACCCATAAGGGACTTAGAAAAGTGCACCACATGTTTACTGTGCGTGCTTTACTGTCCTGACGGAGCCATACGTTGGCGTCCAGAATTGGGAAAGATAGAGTTTGACTACAACTTCTGCAAGGGCTGCGGAATATGCGCCAACGAGTGCCCAACCAAAGCGATAACCATGAAACTGGAGCAGGATGAAGAGTAACATGAAAAGCATTTGCAAACAAGAACTTCTTGCGTTAAACGGAGACGAATCCGTAGCGTACGCCGTGAAACAATCAGACGTGGATGTCGTGGCAGCTTACCCGATCACTCCACAAACCATCATTGTTGAGAAGTATAGCGAGTACGTAGCTAACGGCGAAGTACAAACGGAATTTGTCTGCACAGAATCCGAGCATAGCGCAATAACCGCTTGTATAGCTGCATCTGCCATGGGGTCAAGAACTTTCACTGCAAGCGCTTCTGCTGGTTTAGCCTTGATGCACGAAATGCTCTTTGTAACTTCAGGTTGCCGCACTCCGGTGGTGATGGCAGTTGCTAACCGTGCGTTGTCTGCTCCATTGAACATTAACGGTGACCAGTCAGATGGTATGGCGCAACGTGATTGCGGTTGGATTCAGATTTACGTTGAAAACGCGCAGGAAGCATATGATTCGATGCTGCAAGCTTTCCGGATAGCTGAAGACAAGCATGTCCTTCTGCCTTTGATGGTGGGTTTGGACGGTTTCACTTTGAGCCACACGCTTGAAAACGTCAAAGTGCTCTCTGACAGCGTCGTTCAACAGTTTGTCGGGGAGCGTCAACTGCCAAACGTGCTCACTCACGAGGGTAAAACTGTGCCTTTCAAGCTTGACCCTGAGAATCCGATGACTATGGGTCCAATTGCGATGCCGAATTACTATTTCGAATTCAAACGCCAGCAGGAAGAAGCCATGAAGAACGCGCTTTCAGTGATTCAGCAAGTCCACGACGAATACGCTGAAGTAACCGGTAGAAGTTACGGGAACGGGCTTGTTGAAGCTTACAAGCTTGAAGACGCAGAAATCGCAACCGTTTGTGTAGGTTCAACTGCTGGCACTATGAAAGTTGTTGTTGACGAGCTCAGGCAAGAAGGCGTTAAAGCTGGGTTGCTGAAGCTTCGCACTTTCAGACCTTTCCCCCTCGAAGCAGTTCGAAGCGCCCTAAAGAACGTGAAAGCTGTGGCTGTTATGGATAAGAGCATGAGTTTCGGTGGTAACGGTGGTGCAGTTTTCCAAGAGGTTCGCCATGTGATGTACGATGCTGAGGTTCATCCTTTCATTGTGGATTTCATTTACGGGTTAGGTGGAAGAGACACCAGTCCGAAGGAGTTCCGAAGAGTGTACGATGACTTACACAAAATCGTGCACGCTGGACGCGTTGACAAACTGGTGCACTTCGTGGGCTTAAGAGAATAATGGAGGAAATGGACAAATGACAACTCAAGAATGGAAATTCAATACACGAGACATCGCGGAGAAACCCGATTTATTCCTGTCAGGGCACAGAGCGTGCGCAGGCTGTGCGCCAGCAACGGTTCTCAGGATGGTCATGAAAGCCACGCGTGGACCGACAATTGTAACTGAAGCTACTGGCTGCATGGAAGTTATTTCTTCGATTTATCCGTACACGTCTTGGGCTACACCTTGGCTGCATACGGCTTTCGAAACCGCTGCGGCAAACGCTTCAGGCATCGACGCTGCACTTAAGGCACAAAAAAGAAAGGGACAACTGAAGCAGCACATTGACGTGATTGCTTTTGCTGGGGACGGCGGAACTTACGATATTGGCTTGCAGGCGCTTTCGGGTGCTGTGGAGCGTGGTCATGATTTTCTGTTTGTGTTGTATGACAATGAGGGTTACATGAACACGGGTATCCAGAGGAGCAGTGGTACACCGTTGGGTGCAGCTACAACGACTACGCCTGCTGGTTCGGTGATGCTTGGGAAGCTGCAGCATAAGAAGCCCATAAGCGACATTATGGTGGCGCATGACATGGAGTACGTTGCTACTGCTTCGCCTTACTACTGGAAAGACTTGATGACGAAAGTGAGAAAGGGCTTGGAAGTTGAAGGTCCAGCGTTTCTGCACGTGTTTTCGCCTTGTCCGCGTGGATGGAGAAGCGACCCCGCAAAATCCATAGACTATTCGAAGCTAGCTGTGGAGTCATGCGTGTTCCCGTTGTGGGAGGCAGTGAACGGGCAATACCAGTTGTCTACGCCTAGCAAACTTGTTGCACTTGCACCGCAGAAGAAGAAACCTGTTACAGAGTACTTGAAGGGTCAGGGACGTTACAGGCACTTGTTCACGCCGCAGGGCAAAAAGGTGCTTGATGAGATTCAACGCTGGACAGATGAACGCTGGGCAAAGCTCCTCAAAAAATGCGAACAAACCCCATAAACCGAACTTTTCCTTTATCGTTTTTTGAAATAAGACTAGCGCGTGAAAAAACACTATACCCCCTTTATTTATAGGTTCAATCTCTGCTTGATTTTTTGATAAGCTGGAGTGACTAGCTGCTCGGGAAAGACTATACCCCCTTATATAAAGCAGCGAAAACAAAATAGAGCCAGCAGGCAAAAATATCCAAGGCGCGTCAAGTTTTTCCTTTCAAGTATTTTTCTATTTCTTTTTCTGCGTTGTCTGCCTTGATGAATATGGGCACGTTCTCTATTCCTGTGGCTATGTAGCTGGAGAGGAGCCATTCGCCTGGCGCAAACTCCAAAGTCTTCTCCAATATGCCTTTGTCTATCATGAAGGTCTCGCTTACCAGTGCGCGGTCGTATGGTCTGGGTAGGGTGCCGACGAAGTAAGTGTGCAATTGTTGAAGCGCATTTGTGTTCAAGTAAGCTATACGCTGTGTGGCTATGCATACGCCTAAGCCGTACTTGCGTCCCTGACGGAGCAGCGTTTCCACGTGCTGGCTGCATTTGCCATCTATTCCGCCTTCCTTGCTGCTGATGAACTCCTGTGCCTCGTCGAATACTACGAGTATGTAGGGTTTCACGGTGAAGCGACGTTTCCTGCGCACGAGGAGGTCCTGAGTGAGGCTCATGGCGAGTTCCTTGATGGTAAACGGGTCCGAAATGGACAGGATAACGAGGTTAGTGGTCTTGTCTTCGAGAAGCTCACGTATTCCTTCAACAGTTAACCCAGCTGCTGCTTTGTCTTTCTTTTCGCTGCGTTTCTTGAACAAGTCCAAAATGACGCTTCTCGTGGTAGCCCACGCGTACAACCCGCTCTTATCATGAACCTTGAACTTCTCCACTGCTTCCCTTGCTATTCCATCTATTTGCGTGACGAAGCTTTCGCTAACTTCCTGGTTCTCGCTCAACCCTTGCTTCTCAACATATTCCCGCACTGCATCATGAATTTCATCAATCGCGTTAACGTAATGTGCTTTGCTCACGGAGTCCTTCCGCTGGTCATCCAGCTCATCCATGAACTGGCTGTAGGTCGGGATTTTCTGCTTCGGCTTTGTGTAGTAAGAAAGCTTACCTTGATCTATGACATGCTGCAGCCCGGCTTTTGTTCGTTCATCAGATTCGTACTCTCGTGGCTTAACGACAGAGTTGAAGAATTGGTCTATCGAGTCGATGCGGTGCTCTAAAATGAGCTTAGCGTTCACATTCGGGTCAGCAAGCACATCCAACAAGAGAAAAGTGTATTCACAGCTAATGTCGAACACCACAATCTTCGTGTTATCCGTGTGCAGCAGCATCCGCCGAAGCACATTAGACATCAGGTTGCTCTTGCCGCCGCCCGTAAAAGCGAAAACGCCAAAGTGGTAACGCACCAGCTTCTCGAAATCCACGTAAATCGGAATCGCCATCTTGTTCGCCTCAAACATCTTGATTAAGCCAAGCCTCGGGTCTGCACGGGCATCTTCCACAGTCTTGGAAGTGTCTATGCTAAGCGCATCGGTGATTTTCTTGTTGTACATGCGATTAATCATGTCACTACTCAGCAAGTACACAGAACTACCCACAACAGGGTAACTGAAGCCCTTTTCAAACTTAAACTCGCACGCGCGGTCAATGAATAAATCGTAGTTTACGGGAATCGCGTCAATCTGAATCATCATCGTCGACTTATCATCAGTCTGCCAATCCTCTTCGCTTTGCTCGATAATCTCAAACTGCATCGGGTAATAACCATGATCGCTTAAACCGCGCAAGCCAAAATGCTCAGGCCACACCCGACTAATCTCCATAAGCGTATAACGCTCAGCGCCTTCGCCTGCTTGCTTAAAATTCTTAACCGCTAGCAGCATGCCCTCTTCCAGCAAACCCATCAAATCTTTCTGGTACTCGATTTTGACGCGGCATTGGTAACGGGCGCTTGTACCCGTAACCTTAGCTTCTTCCCCGCCGCCGAAGAAACGCGGAACAACCGCTGCTAAACGCGCGTGAAACTTGCCATCGAAATCCGTGAAACACTGGGTGTTAAGTGCTTTCTCTTCTGGTTTGTTCAATTTGGCTTCGCCTCTCTCGGAAGGTACTCATGTAGAATATGAACTTTCTCAATTTAGGATTATTCAAAATCCAAACTGCCGTGGAATCAACCACGCACTTGAACTGGCTGTAATTCCACTTGGCAATCTTGTCTGCGATGAAAAGCGGCTTGTTGTGCCCGAAGGCTTCAGGAATGTTCGCAGGAGCCATCGCAATGAGAATGTTCATGGTTAAGTTCTGCATTTTGTTCAAAACTGTTTTGTCTCGGTACAAAAAAGCTTCAACGGGTTCTCTTGTTCCGTCACTCATCTCATTCACAAACGCCACAGTGCTCTCGGGATTGCAATCAAACTCAGGATACGCTAAACGGTCAATGAGAAGAACATTGCTCCTCAGCAGGGGGTCTGTTTTGGCTTGGCTCAACTGCACATACGTCTTCAAAAACGCCTTCTCCAAACTAATCTTGTTCTTAATAATACCAGAAACGTAGCCTTTGCCCCGTTCTTTATTAGGCTGCATGGTTCGGAATGCGCTGTCGTACTCGATGAGGCTCCAAGGCGGCTGCACTTTATCCGTGTTAAAGACACTTGCAGACTGGAGTATCATGCGGTCCGTGTTTGGCAACTCAGCCAACGCTTCCAGTCGCATTTTTGTCTTCAGGTAGCCTTCCGCGTGCATTATGGGGACGAGTTGGCGTTTGAAGTCGCGTGCTGCCGTGTCCTTTGTTATGCCGACGAGGAGGATGCGTCTTCGCCAGCACTCTTCCATCAGCATCTGCATCGTAAACAAAGTAAGAAACGCGATGTCAAGTGTGGTGAGCCAGTGCTCTTGCCCGTTCTTGATTATTTTCATTGAGCTGGCTGTTTCTGCGCCTTGAGCTTTGGCGAAAAACAGTTTGTCGCCTAAGTCTAGGGTGAGGTTTCGTATGCGAAACCAAGTTGCAGCGTATTTCGGATTTAAGTTGTACGCGCCGTCTTTTTCCGTGAGGACTAGCCTCTCAGTTAAACTCGTAAGGGCGCGTTGTACTCTTTGCGTTCTCTTCTCATCTGATATGTTGAACGCAGTTAGGATTTGCTTTGTGGTTAGTGTTTTTTCTTTTTTGAGCAGGACAATTATTGCTGTGCGGAGGTAATCTGCTCTAGGCGGCGGCAAACCCAACGTTTGATTGCTGACGTGCTGCCGCGCGATGGTCAAGTCGTTCCTGTCAATCGGCTCGTCGTCACTTGAAGTCTGGTAGCCGAGAATAGTGCATTTGGAATGCCAGAACGTTGTTTTTCTTGTTTCGTAGAGGAGACTTGCGCGTTCCGTGCTTAAACTACGGTCCAGAAGGATAACGCGCATGTCCTGAGTTGGGTCCGTGGCGAGTTTGTAGGCTAAATAGTACTCGCTGAAGGTCATAATCGCGTTTGCTATCAGACTGTTGTTGGCTATTTCCTCCTCCGTCACAGGCTTGGATGGGTTGACTTCGTTGGGTTGCTCTTGCGCCGCGAAGGTGTGGTCCACGTCTGGGATTTCGTTGATGTAGATGGGGACGACGCTGCTTATGCCCATGTTCTGCTGGATGGTCTTCGAGTCATACTTGACTTTAGGCTGAGCGTCTGGCGAGAACGTGACTGTGCCAGTTGATGCGTACGCACCCCCGAAAAAGATAACCATGTCAAACAGCGGGCGCGAGTACAATGTGCCATCGACGCCTGCGAAGCGGATGGTGTCTGAGCCGAAGAATTCCTTGGCGGTTTCCCACGCCTCCTTTGAACTGAAGCCTGAAACTATCAGGTTTTCTAGCAAGTCGCCGTAAAGGTTCTTGAGCGCGCTGAAGCGTTGCTCGTAGTCGGTGACTTGTTTGGTTGCGCCTTGCCTGAGCGAGTCACATGTGTGTTTTATGGTGTTGCTGAGCGTGGGCGCCGTCAACCTGTTCTTCACCTTTCGGTGAAGTGTTTGTTTTTGCGGATAAAAAGGATTGTTGACACGTAAACGCTTAAAACATACCCGCAGAAACTCTGCAGAGACAAAACCGAAGGAACTGGGTAAACAAAATTTATCTAGTAGAGAAGAATCCATTACTGTAACTGCTGATGCACAAAGCTTCAGGAAACAACGGGCGGGGTTCCCCAAGCCTGGTATGGGGCAGGCCTGCTAAGTCTGTGGTCGAAAGGCCGCGTGGGTTCAATTCCCACACCCCGCGCCATACATTCTCTATCATTACGGCTTATTTCTTGCCTATTTTGGGCAAAAAGCTTGCGTAAACCTTGCTTTGTTTTTGCATCTGTTCTCTATTTCGTCTCAAGGTTTAAATTTAACGCGAAAACTCTTAAAGAGTTGAGGAGATGCGGAATGACAGAGAGAGTGGATCAAAAAGGGAAATTTCATTGTAACAGGAATTGACACAACAATCAGGCTATATGACAACACGTTAGAGAACATCAGTAAAGCACAAGCTGCTATTAACGAAACTATCGCTTCAGTGAAGAACGACCAGACACGTCTTTGGGGAATGAGGCAAATTTATGCGTCCGATGCCTACCTTCGCCTCAATCCAGTTAGACTTAGGAATTGCAGGTAAAGTTGTTCGCTTGGTCTAAGAACTGCCCTTGCGTTCTTGTACCACTCCATTAAATCTGAGCTAGGGTTGGTATACATGCGCATGAATGAACCAAAGGCATCAACTCTGAATAGTTTAATTCCGTAGCTTTTCAGGGATGCTTTGAACTCTTCGTGGATGCCCAGGTATTTTGACAGAATAACGAGTGCTTTGATTGAGGTGTTTTTGGTTTTAGGCGAGATTTTGTCTATTTCTTTTATGTCTCCTGACAGTAATATGTGGCTGTACTTTTTCGAGTAAGTCATAACGGTTGGAGCCCACGACTTAGCATACTTGTGGAACACCCAGCCTTTGTATTCAGCCCAATCTACTGTTAAATTCGGCGCTTGACGTGCAGAAGGTCTCCGGTCCGAATTCGGTCCTGCTCATCTGAACTCTAACGCGCTCAATAGACTGTTTTTCCAGCGTCTTCTGATCAGTTTGACTGTTTTTCAGTTCTTGTACCCGACCCCATTTGGGCTCAAATCCCAAGAGACTAGCACCGTTCAGGGTGTAGAACAGATAAAACCAAATCTGTGCGTTTCAGTTTCCAGGCTCTTCCAGTATTCCAAATTGATTGTTAAGCAAATAGTTTTATTCATGGTTCTACTCGTCAACTCTACTATCACCTTCATGAGGCGAATGTATGGCAAAATGTAAGACATGCGGAACGGAAGCTGCTTCACCGAGGAAGAAATGGGTTATGGCCGGCAGAGCCGATAAAACAGGAAAGAAAACCCAGCTGGAAATTGGACTTTTCGACTGCACCAAATGCAAAAAAACCTTCCGCACTACCCTAAGCAAAAAGAAGATCTAAGACTACTTGAAACTGACAGCACACCAACCCCTTCTTTGTTTTCCAGAGAGACAATTCATCTCTTCTAATAATATGCATTTTCCGCCGAAGTCTCTTCAGCGCTCATATTTTTTGAGGTTTAAGTTTAGGGATCAAAAAGATAAGAAAGGAAGTTAAATCTTAGTTTTTCTTGTTTACTGCACTTGCCTTGTTTGATATTCGTTTTTTGTGGTTCTTTTGTATTGTTTTATGGTTGAAAAATGCTTCTTTTGTCAGGGAACAGACAAAATAAGCCCATCAGATATGAGATTTGTGCGTACACTTATCGAAACTCTTCTTTTTCTACATAAGTAGCTTCCTCGAAAAAAAAAGCCTTAATATGAGAACAAAGTCACTTGGAGTAAAAACGGAGACTAATGGATGGCACGAAGTACAGCTGCAAACGCTTCCCTACACGCAAGATCAGGAATCACTGTCTACTTGCGAGCCCTCAGATGGCGAAGCTGGATAGGCTGGCTGTTCTTTTTTGGACTCGGCAGCACTTTATTTGTAATTCCACCGTACAATGTGCTTCCGCTATCGATTTCCTTTTCCCTAGTTACTGGAGCCATTTTTGTACTCAATCAATACTTTGATAGAAAAAGCGACAAAACAAATCCTCAGAAAAGACACTTGCCAGTCGCTGCTGGAAAATTATCTCCAAAGCAGTCATCAGTTCTTTTCGTTTCCTTGTTTGCAGTAGGATTGCTTGTTACGGCAGTAGTGGACTATACTCTTCTATTCTTATTCGTGACCTATATTGGAGTGGGAATAGCTTATTCGGCTCCACCTATCCACTTCAAGAAACGACCAATAATAGACCTCTTCGCCGTAGGGATTGGCGCTGGAATTCTCCCTTTCCTTATCGGACTACAGGCATCTCATCAACTAACAATCGATTCTTCGTTGCCGTTGATTTGGAGACGATACCAAGAGATGCTCCTATGCATAATTCCACTGTTTTTCTTCCAAATCGCCACCCACATTTTCCAGGCAATCGGAGACTACGAGGCAGATAGGGGAGAAAAAATCACTACTTTCGTAGTCAGGTATGGAAAAGAGAGATCTGCTAAAATTGGAGTGCTGTTTTCCTCGTTGAGTCTGATTCTTCCAATTATCTATGGGGTACTTAATCTTGCAGTAGCAAACGAGTTTGTGTACTGGTATTTGCTATTGCTTCTCTTCTTTTTGCCTTTCGTCATCTACCTGATGAAGCTCTCGGTAAACCCAACAATTAAGAACATCGACAAACTTATGAGAGTTTCTCGCAGGTTAACACCTATCCTGTTGTTGGTTCTTTACTCATGCGTACTAGTCTTGAGAGTCTACCTGAAATAGTCAGGCAACAGGCAACGAAAGCGAAGCGAGAATTACATGTAGCAATGCTCCAATAGAAGGAGAGGAAACGCGGAAGAAATTGAGATAGAGCAAAAGAAAGAAGAAAAGAGGAAGTGGGAATGCGTGCAAGTGGATCACCAATAGGAGATAGGTAGAACAGTTGAAGAGTGGCAAAAGAATGGCTGGTGTCTACATACTTACACTTGCGCTGGACCCTACGGAACTTTAGGCGATGCTGTTAACCATTACTTGCTGTTTGAGAGGAGCGAATAAACAAGACAAATGAGCCAATTGGATTCAGTAGAGAGGCTCCACACTTCTTCCCCGTGAATGCAGAAATTTGAAGAGGTTGGTTGGATCAAAATTTAATTCCGCACATACCTGACGGTATAAAGAAAAATGAAGGTGGAGTATGATTTGCAAGTTATT
>Ga0315291_10003029_pt1 | contig 21731 bp, 27 predicted proteins | sample YL17G12_20_MG_FD_203070 | JGI IMG/M metagenome (GOLD analysis project Ga0315291, IMG submission 203070) | Sediment microbial communities from Yellowstone Lake, YNP, Wyoming, USA - YL17G12_20 | ecosystem: Environmental > Aquatic > Freshwater > Lake > Sediment | place: USA: Wyoming | collected... | reverse complement strand
ATTGAGCATTTTGCCATTGAGACTGAATTCGTGAAGGATGGTGCCGAGCTCAGCGTATGGACACATAACATCACAATGGAACTTGCAAAGCTGCGAGTTAGAGGCGCCATCGAAAAGAGGGATCTCGTGGTCGGGCAGGCTATTCAAACGCTTGATGACTTGGACAGGACGATAAACTCGCTTATGAGCCGGATAAGAGAGTGGTATGGAGTACATTTCCCAGAGCTGGATCGCTTGATTGAGAAACACGAAACATATGTACGTCTAATCGTTAGTTTGGGAGAACGAGACAATTTTACGGCTGAAAGACTGAAGGATGAAGGCATTCCAGAGGCCAAGTCCGAGGGCATAGCTAAGACAGCGGAGAAATCGATGGGAGCTGACGTTTCAGAAACAGATTTAAAAGAGATTCAAGCCCTCTGCAAAGCCATTCTTACGCTGTATGATTCGAGGAAGAGCTTGGAGAACTACTTAGACAACACTATGGAAGAAGTCGCACCAAACACAAAGACCATAGTCGGTTCGCTTCTAGGAGCGCGTTTGATAGCCATTTCGGGTGGTTTATCAAACCTTGCCAAAAAGCCAGCGAGCACGATCCAAGTCTTGGGAGCAGAAAAAGCCTTGTTCCGTTCACTGAAGACAGGAACAAGACCGCCCAAACATGGCATGATATTTCAACACACCCTTTTGCACGACGCCAAAAGGTGGCAGAGAGGGAAGATTGCGAGGGCCTTGGCAGGGAAGCTGGCGATAGCTACCCGCGCGGATGCTTTTGGTCAGAGAAACATTGGAAATCAGCTGAAGGCTGGCTTAGACAAGAGAATTGACGAAATCTACGAAAAATATGCTGAACCACCGCTCATTCAAGACACGAAGCCAACAAGTGAGAGAGACAAGAGAGAGAAGAATCGGAGAAAACACAGACGTGAACGTTAGGGTCAAACCTCATCCCCAGTTTCCTGCGATATACCAGATAGTGCTCGAAGATGGATCAAAGAGGCTGGCAACAAGAAACCTGGCGCCGGGAAGAAACGTCTATGGTGAACGACTTATCCGTTTCGAAGGCGTTGAATACCGTGTCTGGGACGCTTTCAGAAGCAAATTGGCCGCTGCAATCTTGAAGGGTTTGAGTGATGTTCCCATCAAACCAAATCACCAAGTTCTTTATCTTGGAGCAGCATCTGGCACAACCCCAAGCCACGTTTCAGACATCGTCGGTGAAAAGGGCCACGTCTACTGCGTGGAGTTTGCATCTAGATCCATACGCGATTTGGTTGAGAATGTGTGCTCCTACAGAGGCAATATGTCTCCGATCTTGGATGATGCACGTTTACCAGAAAAGTACGCGATGTTTATTCGGGGAAAAGTTGATGATATCTACTGTGATATTGCGCAGCCTGAGCAGGCAAGAGTCTTGGCAGACAATGCAGACGTGTTTTTGGACAAGAATGGCTGGGTCATGCTTGCCGTAAAAGCTCAAAGCATAGATGTGACAAAGGAACCATCAGAAGTCTATGAAAGCGAGGTTAAAGTCCTGCAGAAACGCGGTTTCCGCGTAAAAGAGGTTGTTCGCTTGGAGCCTTACGACAAGGCGCATGCGATGATACTGGCGCAGGTTTGAGCCATATTTCCGAAGGTTCGGATTCTGGTAACTTGTCGTCGGATTCGTCATCATGGTAACTTCCGTCGGATGGTTTTTTGCATAGCAGAGTCGTTCAGGCACGCCCGATAATGATCACAAAAGGCGAAAAATTGTCTAACACGGACGTTTCTTGCATAGGTGGCGATGAGCTTTCAAAATTCAAGAAAGCGGATGATTTGATCACAAACGTCACATGAGTCTGACTTGCCGAGCATCTTTATCACTCTTCAATCTCTGGGCAGGCTTCCATGAAACTCTGACGAAATCAGGATATTCTCCTGTTCTCGCCACGCAGTGTCTGAGAAAGTCTATTGTTCTAGGATCTGACGGATAACCCGAACCAAAATCTCCATGAACCTTTGCAAGTTCTGCAATTTCTCTATCTCTCTCCACCTTAGCGATTATTGAGGCTGCTGAAACGATTGGATAGGTTTGGTCAGCCTTGTGTTCAGAAACTATAGGAATCTTGATCGTCAGGCAGTCCAAGACGTCACGTCCGAACCTATCTTCCAAGATGTCTGAAGCATCCACGTAAGCCTTATCCGGCTTCAACTTCTGGATGACCCTTGCCATCGTTTGGGCTTCAAGCCAATTCAATTTATGAAGTTTTCTGCCGTTCAAAACAACCTCGTCGATTTGTCTTGGCGTCAGCTTCTCTATTGCATAATCTACCGCAATCTGTTTGATCTCTGGAGCTAAGACTTCTCGCCTGTGAGGAGTCAGAAGTTTTGAATCTTTAACACCGATTTCAGCTAGCTTTGACAACTGTTCTTCTTTCGCCATAACTCCTGCAATGACTAAGGGTCCGATCACTGAACCTCGTCCCGCGTCGTCCACGCCTGCAATTAACATGTCTGAGACCCGTTTTTTCTTCTGAAGGGCTATTCTTGCTTCGCTGTTATAATACTATCTTTAGCGCCTGTGTGAATCCTTTCCATTTTTTGGTCTCCTCGTCCAGCGCGATGCGGTATGATAGAACCGTTTAAGGGGGGTAGGCGTCTTTTTGCGAGGCTGTTTAAGTGTTAAAAAGAGGGTACCCCGTCGGGTAGCCAAGCTTCGTAGAACAGTCCATGTTGACACGCAACCCCTTTTTCCTAATGATGGAACCCACGCAGAGCCCCGCCATTCTACTCATTCTTGAGCAACATGGCCCCCATGGATTCAAGCGTTTCTTAGGCTTGAACCGCGAGAAAAAAAGAATTCTTTTTTCCAGCACACTCTAACGATTCTACCCATATCAATACAAATAATCATCCATCGGGGCAAAGACGAAAACACAAGTCGCCCCACAAACGAATTCAGGAACAGACATGCGCACGAAGACTGACGACAAATTCATAAATGCTTTCTCACTCAACCTAAAGTCTTAGAACAAAGAAACTAACCGGTGGATAGAAGGGGTCGACAATTACTGATTGGCTCGAACTCTTGATGCTCAAGGCACTACGTCTGGTCAGGACTCTTCATATCGACAAGCTGATTCGCATCGGGGGATCGGCCTATCCCCTCACTGATTATTTCAAAGGTTTTGAGAATGTTGATGCCGTCAGGCGGATCTTTGGGGAGAAAACGGAAGAAGTACTTCGCAACCTCAAGGTCGAATTCACCTGGGTGGGAGGCTACATGTGGGTCAACAACACGAACGGTCACCTCATGGTCAGTTCTCGCTATCTAAACGATGGCGACAGAGTTGACATTTACCTCGACCTGATCCACGAACTCGTTCACGTGAAACAGTTTATGGAAGGAAAGGAGCTCTTTGACAGCCAATACAAGTATACCGAGAGACCGACTGAGGTTGAAGCTTATCGTCATGCAGTCGAGGAGGCACGGAATCTTGGGTTGCCTGATGAAAGGATTTGCCAATACCTCAAGACTGAATGGATGAGTGATGAAGACCTGCAAAGACTTGCAGAGACGCTGAATGTGAGGTGCCATCGATAGATGTGTGGGAACTCCGATGAGACAATTCCATGTTTCCTCAACAAAGTTCCCGAGTTCTTACAGTATCGCGTCTCGTCTATATACTTGAACCGTCAACAAGAATATCGGTGAAGAGATTGTTCGTTCACACTAGCATCCGCACAAGCAACATGGACAAGTCAATAGACTTCTACACCAGACTGATGGGACTCAGCCTTCTGAGTCGACGCGAGATTCCCCAGAATAACGCCGAGATCGCTTTCTTGCAAGACCGCGAAGGCAAAGGAGCCAAACTTGAATTGACCCTCTACCGAAAACAGAGAAAATTCACTCAGGCCGACTACGAGGACAGAGTCTTCGACCATCTAGCTTTCGAGGTCAAGAACATCGCAGAAACGATTGCCCTAGCACGAAAGGAAAAAATCGCAATCACTGACGAACCGTTCAGACTCGGACCTAACGGACCGCTCATAGCCTTCATTGAAGACCCAGACGGAACACTGATCGAGCTAATCGAACAGAAGTGACGTCGAACTGGAAAATTGGGGCCGCTCCCCCGCCTGAACTGCAGATTAGTTATGATTATGCGACTACTATGGGTAGTGTTGTCCGTAGTGGACAAAGAGTATATTGAGGTCTATTGGGGCGATGTAGCCGTTGTAGTCGATGTCGCAGTCGGGGTTGTAGGGTCGCGGTCCGCTGCAGTCCCATTTTCCTCCAAACGAAACCAGAAGCGTGTTCAGGTCTTGGGTTTTAACCCTGAAGTCGCCGTCAACGTCGCTTGGGATCGTGACGCGGATTGTGTGTACCGACAAGTTCATCGAGTTTCTTCTAGAAATGGTCTTGCCCTAGATCCTATTTCTTAATCGGAGAAAGCCTATTAACGCACTCCATCGTTGTTGGCAGCTCTGCAATTTCAGTGATTAGATAGTCTGCTCCGGCTTCCATCAGTTTTGTTTTCGAAGAAGGGTCTGAGACTAAGCCCAGAGCGATGGCCCCAAGTTTCTTGGCACATTTCATGTCGCCCAAGCCATCTCCGACGACTATAGTCTCGCATGGTCTAACGTTCAAAGCATCAACCACTGCCTCAAGATGCTCAACATTGGGCTTCACGCTTGTAACGTTGTTCCTTGGAACAACTGCATCGAAAAGACTAGCTATTTTGAACCTTTCCAAAATGCAGTTAGTGGCTTTTTCGCAGTTTATCGTGCACAACCCTATTCTCAGGCCCATTGTCCTTAAGATGCTGAGAGTTTCCTTGACTCTTGGAAACAAATCAGTTTCCTTTGCCGCTTTCATCTCATGTTTTTCAGCGATGGCCAAGACTCGCTCGCGAATCCTCCTAAATTCCTCCGCGGGCTTATCGCTGTTCTTCAAGAAGATCTCAGCCTTCTTTAGCATTTCAAATATGCTCTCATTTTCTGAAAGGATCAAGGGAGGCAAACCCTCAGTCAGCAGAAAAGCTCGGACTTCAGCCCTTACTCTCTTATAATCCAAATTGAAGGTTGCTATGGTTCCGTCGAGGTCGAAAACAACTGCTTTGATAGTCATTCTGCTCGTGATTCCTACTGAATTTAAGAAAGAATGCTTCCTGAAAGTGATATGCTTTACGCTTGATTGCACAAGACTGAAAGTGAAGGAACCCTACGAAACAAGAAGCCTAATCATTGTTAGACGGCACAAGAACTGAGTCCGTGGTGGAGATCATGCGTGTACGCAAGATCCACGTTGACTGCGTCTTTAGAACAAAAAGTGTAAAGGTAAACCCCATATTCCACTTCAGCCTAAGAGTTCATTGATGCAGCATGAGCATTGAAGAATACTCGAAGGAAAAGCTTTGGCCAATACTTGTTCAAACTGTTCATGCATTGGTTTTGTACCCCAACCACAAAGCATACACACGAAACACCATCTTGCCAGAAAAACCTGAAACATCCCCACCAGAACTAGCCGCAAAACTGGGAATGCCGTTGGGTGAAGCTCTGGTAATCCTTCATGAACTGACGCAGGAAAGAAAGACAAAGTCTGATGGTTCATAGGTTCTGGCCTTGTCCACACATTGCTGAGTCGCAGATCTAACTGGTGTGTACGTGGTCAATGGGCAGGATCTGTTTGCCAAAAAGCGATGCGCTTGGAAAGAGGGCACAGGCCATGAGCAATTCGGAAAGATGGAACGAAGCTTGAAAGCCTTTGCCAGCAAATCGAGGCTTCAAGTACTGGACTGCATGCAGAAAGAGATTTCTAGCCCAAGCGAAAAATCCAAGAAGCTAACAAGCGTACATCAACCATCGATAAGCATCTGCGCGTTCTTTCGTCGGCGAAAATCGTCGGAAAAGTCCCTGCTTGACCGAGGGCGGACAACTCGTCATTCGCTACCGAATGGTGAACAATGCAAGAAAACTGTTGACTATGATTCAGAAATCCTGTCGAAGGCCCTGGAATTAAGTCAGCTCAACTCATTCGGTTTTTCGTTCTAGACGGTTTGGACGCTTGAAGCCTTGAAAGCTAGGAAAACCTGATCACCGATGCGAAGCTGCATTTCTACGAATGAACGTTTGGTTATTTGAACAGTGAGGGTCTTACCAGCATTGACTTTGAGTCTGACAAGTGACCCTGAATCCAGAATCTCGGCAACCTCGCCTTTCAGAACGTTTCTTGCACTGGACACAAAATGCGTCTTCGACACGATTATGTCCTCAGGTTTGACGAAGATTGAGACCGTTCCACTGCATCTAGCCGTCGTTTCAAGATTAACGCCGTTCCCTATATCTATCGATGTAGGACCTAATTCTGCAGGTCTCGCAGTCCCAGTGAAAGTATTCTCGAGTGCCGCGAAGCTCGTCAAGGTTTTTGACAAGTTGCTGAAGATTTCTGATGCTGTCCCAACATCATCGATTCTTCCCTCTTTTATCAGAGCAATACGAGTAGGCAAGTTTCTTGCTTGAAGCATGTTGTGCGTTGCCATCACGATAGTCGTTTTGAATTCGCGGTTTGCCAAAGACATAGCTTCTTCGATTATTGAGACATTTCTTGGATCCAGGTTTGCTGTGGGTTCATCTAAGAGAAGGAGTCTTGTGTTCAGTGCCAAAGCTGTTGCCAAAGCCACCCGCTGCTGTTCTCCGCCAGAAAGTTTTTTTGCCTGTCGCCTTTCAAAGCCTTCGAGTTTGACGAGCTTGAGGTTTTCTGAAACTTTCTCGTTGATCTCTTTTGTTGACATTTTTCTCATTCTCAGACCATACGCAATGTTGTTGTAGACGGTAGTGTTGAAGAGCATTGTTTTCTGAAATACCATCGTGCTCATGAAGCGCATTTTTTCCATGTTCCCAGCTTTGATAAGTCTACCATCAAAGTGTACTTCGCCTCTCGTGGGTTTCAACAGAAAAGCCAGGATCTTCAGCAATGTTGTTTTTCCAGATCCATTGGATCCCAGTAAGCCCAAAACCTCGCCTTCACAGATTTGCAGGCTAACGTCGGTCAACGCTGTTATTTCGTTGTACCTTTGTGTCACGTTCCTCAGTTCTGCAATGAAGGTCATTTTCTTCTCCTTTGAAGAGCGCTAACTGTCAGAGTTGCAAGCGTTATTCCAAAAACCACTGTCAGAAGTATTATTGTCCAAGCAATGCTCAGTTCAAGATCGCCCCTCGAGGTCTCAAGGGCAATTCCCGTGGTGAGAACCTCTGTCAGGCCAGCTATGTTTCCACCGACGAGTTGAGCCACGCCGAGTTCTGCAACCGCGCGGTTGAAACCAGCTATCCCTGCCAAGAAAATGCCGTTTGATGCTTCTTTTAGAACAGCTATGGATGCTTTGGCTTCGGAAGCTCCTAGAGTTCTCGCCAGATTCATTATTTCTGGGTCAATGTCCTCTATTGCAGATGTCGCTAAGCTTACCGTCATTGGCGTTATGAGAATGGCTTCACCGAAGATTATGGCAGTCGGTGTGTACAGCAGATGCAGAAACCCGAGTGGTCCTGCTCTTGAGAAAACTAGGTACAGGACTAGACCTAAACCCACCGTGGGTATGCCTATCATTGCTGTGAAGAAACCTTTTATGAGAAGCTTGCCTCGGTAGTTCCTAGTTCCTAGGAAGAGAGCGATTGGTATACTCCATAGGATCGCCAGCAGGATTGCGGTTCCTGAAATGAGAAGGGAACGAATCGTCACTTCATAAACTCGTGAGTCTCCTGATAGAATAAGTTCAAAGGCTTTGACTATGCCTTCAAGTATGCTTGTCAAACTGTTTCCCACTAGTCGTATAGTTCTGGGTGCCCATCCATGTATTGTGGGGGGCACTCAGTTCCGTTAAAAAAGGCGTAATTCTTTATCCATTGGGCATAGGGTTGAGGAGCGTCATCCTTTATGGGCTGAACTGCTCCGTAGAAAAGACTTTGGCCATATTCGGCCTTGCCGAAGTCTTCGACCAGCTGTTGGCCCTCTTCTGAAGTTAGGAACTTGATGAAGTCTATGGCGTCAGCGAAATTCACGTCTGGATGAAGCGTTTGGTTCACCGCCATAGCGCTGTAGACATTGAGCAGCAAGTACTCTTCTGTCAAGAAGGTTCTCAGAGTTATTCTATTGTCTGTCTTAAATGCTAAATACGTGCCTTTGTCTGACAGAGTGTAAGCTGAGAAGTGCTCGGTCTTCAACAGTGTTTCGCCCATTCCTTGACTGGCATTTATGAACCAAGATCGTTCAGTCGATAGTGTGCTGTAGTTGTAGCCAGCTTTCTGCCAAAGAGTTGCTTCTTTGCTGTTCGTTCCTGAATTGTCACCTCTGGAAACCCATGCTGTAGTGTTATAGGCTCGCCCATATTGTACAATCTTCTCCAAAGCCTCTGTAGCGTTTAACCCTTGGATTCCTGCTGGATCTGATTGCGGGCCCACTACGGTGAAGAAGTTGTAGGCCACTATTTTTCTGCAGACGCAATAGCCTTGTGTCAAGGTTGTGTTTTCCAGTGCTGGTGAATGGACAAGCGTTAAATCGACATCGCCACTTTGTGCGTGTTGAATCGCGATCCCTGTTCCCACAGCTATGAAGTTGACGTCGATCAGACACTTTGCTTCATAAGCTTTCTCTATCTCGTCCAACAGACCCGTCTCGTAGAGGCTTGTGGTTGTCGAGATCATGAGTCTTCTTCTGGCAAAGTATTGAAAATAGGCGAATGTCCCGGCGATTACAACGATGACTATTGTCGAAGCGGCGACTATCATTTTTTGCCATGTCTGCACATTCATCACCGTTATGTTTGTGCATTCATATCGGAGTCTAATCTTATAAGAATTGCGTTGCTATAGATATCGACACGATGTCCGCAAGCGAAACGCATGATTATTCATTCAGAATCTGGATCGAAAAAAGAGGCGAACCGATTCTAGGCAAGGGTGGCGCTGATATTCTCGAGCAGATAGAAAAAGAAGAATCAATAACCAAAGCTGCAACAAAACTTGGCATGTCCTACCGCTACGTCTGGAGTTATCTACAAAGAATCAACAGAACACTCGGCAAACCGGTCACAGATACTTTCAAGGGCGGCAAATCTGGTGGAGGCGGTGCCAGGCTGACCCTCACAGGCAAAGAACTATTGACTGAATACAGGCGAATCGAAGAAGTCTTGAACAAGACCCTTGCAGAGCTAGAGCATAGAGGCTCTTTAGGTAGCAACCAACTCCAGAAACCGCCTAGCTGGAAAGACCACAATCGCAGATGAGATCAACTATGAAAAATCAGAATTGAAATAACCAAGCAACCGATTCAGCGATCCTGATTTCACAAAAACATTGCCCAAACGAAATTCAGAGACTAGATCATAGCCGCCATAAAATCATCGATTACGATAGCAGGGTGAACTATTCTACGACGTACCTGTAGGCAATGTGCTCGCCTGCTGTGGGGCTCTTGCGGATTACGCGAAGCAAATCACCTGGCTTTGCGCCTATGGCTTTCACTGCTGGATCCAAAGAGCTGATCTGTGGTAGCTGGTAAGGGTGGACTCTGAGTTGTGTCAGTAACTGCTCTTTTTCCTTTTCTTCCAGAATTTCATGTCTGGGAACGAGCACGTGCTCGAAAAGGTCAAAGGCGGGGAAAGTCCTTGGCAATAGTTCAATCTTCCTTTTTATGGCGCTTTGCTTGACGGCGTGCGTGTACCTGCCGTCTGTCACCATTATCCCTCTTTCTATTTCAGCGTCTTTCATGACTTTCTGTAGCCGATTTATTGACGCTATACCCACAGTGCTTTCGCCTGGAACACACCACACAAGCGTGTTCTGTTTCTCTTTCGGTACTTCAACAACGTAGCCTACGGCATCATCGTGTTTCTGTTTCTTGATAAGCTTGTACCCTCTAAGTTTAATCAAAACCTCGGCCTTACGTTCTTCCAGACTAATGGTTCTCTTACTCAAGCTGTAAACCCCAATCTAAGAACATTCGAAACCTAAACAAGGCATTAACCCTTTAAACTTTGCGCTCTCCAAGTTTGTTGCGATGCTTCATCGTGAATCACACATTCACATACGGAGTACGATGTTGCCCGCATACTGGTTCATTTCTTCTGCATATTTGCGGATGGTCTCTGGCGAGTAGGGTTTGAGTGTTGCCAAGGATTTGTCCAGCGTGTCCTCTGGAATGAATTGCTGGAATGCAAAGGTTCTGGCCCCCTTGACAAGTTCCCCTATTCTGATTATGTCTTCGGCGTCCACGAAGCCGGGAACAGCTGTTGTTCTGAACTCGTATTCAACTTCTCCAGTTTTCAGCATTTCAATCGTACGCAGAAGCTCAGTTGTACCCACTGCCCCTAGACGCGGATATTTCTCTGGAGTGGTTTTCACGTCCAATGCAACATAGTCTACGTAGGGCAAGCACTCCTCTAATGCTTTCGAATCAAACCCATTGGTGTCCAGCTTCACTGCGAAGCCCCTTTCCTTGAGTTTCTTCAAAAACATCGGTAGTTCATTATGAATGGTCGGTTCACCCCCAGTCACGACAACTGCATCCACGTATTTCTTTCGGCTTTCAAGAATCTTCAACGCTGATTCTTCATTCAGAAATGGGGGTTTGGGGTCTACGACGATCCGCCAGTTGTGGCAGAATGGACAGCGCAGGTTGCAGCCTGGTGTAAAAAGCACTGATGCCACTCTATTCGGAAAGTCGACGAGGCTTGTTTTCTGCAGTCCGCTGAATTTCATTGGTTTGATCACTCAAGCGGGGATAGGGATGGCAAGCGTGATTGTTGATTTTTCAAAAGTGTGGCGTATAGCGAACTCGGCTTGTTTGCCATCGTTCCACTGGTCTACTGGTCTCAGGTACCCCACGACTCTTGAGTAGACCTCGCATTTGTCTCCACACGTCGGGCATTGCTTGTGTTCGCCAACCATGTAGCCGTGAGTTGGGCATATGCTGAAAGTGGGCGTCAACGTGAAGTAGGGCAGACGTGAGCCCCACGACACTTTGCGTATGAGCTCGGCTGCAGCCTTCCACGAATGGATTCTTTCCCCGAGGAAAATGTGGAAAACTGTTCCTCCCGTATAAAGGGTCTGAAGCTTATCTTGATGCTCCAGAGCCTCAAACAGGTCGACCTCGTAATCCACGGGCAACTGTGAACTGTTTGTGTAGAATGGTGCTGCGCCTGCTGCCACGTTTTTCTCGTTGGCCACGATGATGTCTGGATGCTTCTTCTTGTCTATTCGAGCAAGTCTGTAGCTTGTGCCTTCGGCAGGTGTTGCTTCAAGGTTGAACATACTTTCAGTTTCTTTCTGGAAATCAATCAGTTTGTTGCGCATGAAGCTGAGTACTCGAATTGCGAAGTCCATTCCTTCGAGCGAGCCGATGTTGACACCAAACAGGTTCAGTATCGCCTCGTTCAAGCCAACGATGCCGATCGTTGAGAAGTGGTTCCGCCAGTATTTTCCATGTTGTGCTTTTACTCCGCGGAGATAATGCTTGGAGTATGGGTATAGACCGCTCTCGGTGAACGTGTCTAGAACCTTTCGTTTGACTTCAAGACTGTCTCTTGCGATCTCCATCATGCTCTCTAAGCGTTCAAAGAACTCGTTCTCATCTTTGGACAAATAGCCTATGCGTGGAAGATTCAGTGTCACGACGCCTATTGAGCCTGTAAGCGGGTTCGCCCCGAAGAAGCCTCCTCCACGTTTTGCAAGTTCTCTGTTGTCAATCCTTAGGCGGCAACACATGCTTCGTACGTCTTCGGGTTTCATGTCACTGTTTATGAAGTTGGAGAAGTATGGAACGCCGTACTTTGCCGTCACTTCAAAGATCTTTTCAGCCAATGGCGAGTCCCAATCAAAATCTTTGGTTACGCAGTACGTTGGAATCGGAAACGTGAATACTCTGCCTTTGGAGTCGCCTTGACTCATGACATCTGCGAAGGCCCTGTTGAACATCTCCATTTCTGCCGGCATGTCGCCGTATGTCTTGTCCATGACTTTGCCGCCTACAACAACTGGCTCGTCTTTCATGAAGTCGGGCACCGTCATGTCTAAAGTGATGTTTGTGAACGGTGTTTGGAATCCAACGCGGGTTGGCACATTCATGTTGAAAAAGAACTCTTGCAAGGCTTGCTCAACGTCTTTCTGGGTCAACCCGTCATAGTGTATGAAGGGCGCCAAGTAGGTGTCAAAAGTGCTGAAGGCTTGGGCTCCAGCAGCCTCACCTTGGAGTGTATAGAAGAAGTTCACTATCTGGCCGAGTGCCGTGCGAAAGTGTCTGGCAGGTTTGCTTTCAACTTTTCCTGAGACGCCGCCGAATCCTGAAATGAGTAGATCCTTCAGGTCCCAGCCTACGCAGTAGGCACCCAGAACGCCTAAGTCGTGAATGTGCATGTCTCCTGAAAAATGAGCATCGGCAATGTTCGGTGGGTATATCCGGGAGATCCAGTATTTTGCCACGACAGTTGACGAAAGATAGTTGTTCAAGCCCTGCAGCGAATAGCTCATGTTTGAGTTTTCTTTGACACGCCAGTCTTCGATCTCCAGGTACTGGTCAACCAAGTCGGCGTCGCTTAGAAGGGCAGCTAGCTCTCTCTGATCCTGATGCTGTTTTCTATAGAGAATGTACGCCTTAGCTGTTCGGGCATTCCCGTTTTCAATGAGCATTTTTTCAACGATGTCTTGGATTTCTTCAACTGTTGGAACGCCGTCTTCGCCAAAGCGTCTGTAGAGCTCAGCTAGAACACTGTTGCTGATTTTCATAGCTTGCTCTCGATCTCTTCCGCCAACGGCCTTTACAGCTTTCCAAATGGCGTTTGTTATGCGTTCCTGGTCAAAAGGCTCTAACCTTCCATCACGCTTTCTGACAGATTTCACGTTTTAACCTCTTTAAGCACTTTTTCGAAGTCTCGGGGTTCCTCAAAACTCCTGTAAACCGAAGCGAACCTGACGTAAGCTACACGGTCGAGTTTCTTCAGGTATCCGACGACTAGGTCTCCGATTTCCTGTGAAGAGACTTCCTCTTTTCCAGCCATCATCAGATCCTGTCTGACGTGTTCTGCTAATTCGTGGATCTGCTCCATCGTCACAGGTCTCTTCTCACAGGCCTTTTGGAGCCCTCTGACAATCTTGTTCAGGTCGAACCGTTCTAGCCTACCGTCTTTCTTCTTCACCATGAGCTCAACAGTTTCCACGTACTCGTATGAAGTGAAGCGCTTTCCACAGTCTTCGCATTCCTTGCGCCTTCTGACAGTGTTGTCTGGTGAATCTCTTGTTTCGAGAGTTTTGAGGTTTTCAGACCCGCAATACGGACATTTCATATGATCACTAGCATGCGCTTCACAGCTCTTAGTGTTTTCACAACTAAAGCAGACGCTAAATGTAGCGTTTCATTATTTAAGCCCTTTTCACAGTATAATCGAAATCGCCAGTCGAACATGCTTGGAAAGCATGCTTAAATAGACATAATTAACGAAAAATAAAATGGCAGAGCAAGTGTCTTTGGAGAAAACAGCATCAATTCTAGGCAATACGAAATCAGTTTAAGATTTTCGAATGAAGATTCGAATAGGGCGAGGTTCATGTCAAGGCTATTCTAGACTCTTTTGGTTAAGACAAAGGATCTCCTCTTCTCTTCCTTCTGTGCAAAACCGAATCTCCTGTAGAGCCTTTGTGCTGGGAAATTGCTTTTCAAAACTGAGAGTTCTATGCTCTTCTTGCCTATTATCTTGGCCGATCTTTCGACGTAGGTCAGAATGAAGGTAGCTACTCCGAGTCTTCTGAACCCGGGTGCGACGGCTAGGCTCTTTACGTATAGCGCATTGCTTTCTTCATAAACAACCAGCGTCCCAGCCACATGATTCTTCAACTTGACGAAAAGTCGTTTCCTTCTGAAAAATATCACTTCGCAAAACAGGACATATGGCGCGACTATCAAAAAAGCCAGCAATCCTGAGTTTCCGAAAGGCATTGCACTTCCGTTTTCACTACTGTTGAAGAACGTGAACTCTAAGAGATTGAAAAGCAGATGTGCCGACTTCTTCACTGGTTCGACTCGGAGATGTCGCTGAATGTTCTTTGAAATAACATCACCGCGATTTGTTCCAGTTTCTTTTTCCAACGCTAGATATTGCAAACACTGTACATGACAAGAACAACACGATGGCAAAGGAAAGAAAGACGCCGACATAGTGGAGGCTTGTTGCGAAGACCAAACCAGTGGCAAAGCCGCCAATGGTCTGCCCAACGTCCATCATTGTGTCCAGAAAGCCCATCGAAGTGCCGACAAGCTCCTTGGGTGCGAGTTCGGAGATCAGTGGCGAGGTTGAGGAAGTGACAGTTGCAAATCCAAAACCGTAGGCTACGAGCAGAATCATAAGAGCCGTGAAGTCAGTTATGTAGGGAATTGTGAGCAAGGCTAGAGCAGAGAGAATGCTGCCAAGCACTATCGGAATGCGTCTTCCGATTCTGTCTGATACTCTACCCATGGAAGGTCTCGCGAAAATTGCCACGGCGAACACGCTTGATGCGAACAGACCCTGTTTCAGAGTGTTGTACTTAAGGTCATTTATCAGGTAATCTGCAAGGTAGTAGTCAAATGCACCAAAAACATAGTACTGGCTCGCTTGGATCAGGCTAACGATCAGCATGCCTTCGTTGCCCACAAGTCTTCTCCAGCCAAAGAACATTTTCTTGATTGCTTCACCCGCTGGTTGTCGCGACACAGGCGTCGATTGTCCTTTTCTCGCCAGGAACGGAAGCGCAGTGAGAAGACCAGCCATGGCGGCCGCGGCGACCGCGAGATAAGCTTGGTGAAAATCATTGTTGCTCGCAAACAGTATGTAACCTCCCAACGTCGGCGCGATGATTCTTCCCACATAAGTGGCTGAGGTAAAAAGCGAAATTCGCTCTCCACGTTTGGCGGGAAAGAGTTCTGCTATGGAAGCTTCAGCGACAGGAACAAAGATTGCTGTAGCAAAGCCATGATAGAATCGCACGAGGATTAACTGCCACCAAGCGGTTATTACGAGATAGAGAAAAGGCGCTGAAGCAAAAACTATCCCAGCCAGAAGCAAAAACCTCTTTCTGCCAAAGATGTCAGAAAGTGAAGCAGCTGGCAAACTTACCAGTATGCCCGGAATAGTTGAGGCTGAAACCAAGAGCCCGCTCCAAGCATCAGGAGTTCCAAGACTCTTTGAGAAAGGATTGAAAACAGAGCCGCTCTTGGACATCGTAGAACTCAGGATCATGAATCCTCCCATTAGGCAAAGGCTCCAGAAGACTGCGGTTCCAGTGTTCTTTGTTCCCAAGTTCATCGGTTCACCTGCTTGAATTCTCAATTCTGTTTTTCGAGGCTAGTAAGAGTAAAGGAAAGTGCTAGATCAATTCTCATTTCCCCATGCGGTTCTGGTTTCACGCAAGATCCAAGCTGTGCAGAGTGCACCAATAACTGCAGGAGCTCCAAGGATGGCTCTACTGCTGTTTCAGACATTCTTTCAAGCACTCTCAGACGCATGAACATGTGCGCGCAATCGTATTTATACTTCTGACCCCACTTTTGAAGGCCACTGTGAACTGGAGAGGCCTGCAATGTTGACAAAAGATATTACGATTCAGCATCTTGAAACCAAAAATGACGTAGAACAACACCTTGAACTGATGAGGAGCGTCTTTGGACAGAACAGTCGAGTTGACTTGCAAGTGAAAAAGTGGATCGAGCACCACCCAACGATGACTTTGAAGGACTTCTTCGTGGTAAAGCATAGCGACAAGATTATTTCGTGTGTGAATCTGATTCCTTTTAGGTGGAGCATAGGAGGGGTTCCTCTGAAAGTTGCGGAGCTGGCATGTGTGGCAACCCTCCCAGAATACCGACGTTGTGGGCTTCAAAGAGAATTGATGCGCGAGTACCATAAGAAGGTGTCAGAGGAGGGATACGACCTGTCAGTGATTGAAGGCATTCCATACTATTATAGACAGTTCGGATACGAGTATGCTTTGCCGCTTCAGGAAGAGACAAGAATAGACATCAACAAGATACCTGACTACAAGAGTGTGCATGCGATCCGCCCATTCACTGGGAAAGACATCTCCCGAGCTGAGCAGCTTCTCGCACAAGCCCAAGAGAGGTTCTATGTTCATTCTGTCCGTGACGAGGGCATTTGGAAGATGCAAGAGGAAACTGGAATGGTTGCTGAATACGCGTTTGAAGGGTTCGCGGTTGAAAAAGACGAGGAGATGGACGGCTACTTCAGAACAAGCGAGAATGCCGAGAACAAGGAACTGATCTTGAGAGAAAGCACTGACGTTGATCAGGGTATGGCCCAGTCTATTATCAGCTTTCTCAAGCAGACTGGAAAAGAGCGGAGTCTTGAGACCCTTGTTGCCACAACTGGCTACACTGATTCCTTCACTGAGCACTTGATGGCGACTGGTGAAGCCAGACAGAATAGGCCATACGCATGGCAGTTGCGAGTGACAGACTACGCAAGCATGTTTCTGAAGATGAAGACGCTTTTCGAAAAGAGGCTGGCGATGAACACGTTTCGTCACTTGACTGGAAAACTGAACTTCAACTTCTATCGTTACACGATTCAGGTGTCCTTGGAAGACGGAACGGTCACTGACGTTAGGCATTTGGAGACGAACGAAGACAGAACAATGAGATTCAATCCAGCCGTGTTTACGCAGTTGTTGTTCGGATATCGAGACAGAGCTGAGCTTGAAAATGTCCATCAGGACTTTCTGGTCAGGCCAAGCCACAGACACTTAATCGATGTCCTGTTTCCGAAGCTGCCCTCCTACATCCACACTGATTACTAGCAGGATTTGACAAATATTTATAATCGCTTTAAACAACTGCGGTGAAGACAAGATATGGCCATTCAAACTCGAAAGTTCGTCGAAGCAGACCTGGCGCAGCTCGTAAAGCTGCTCAACGAAACCTACAATGACTCATACGAGTTCGCTCCATTCATTGAACAAAAGCTTCTCTCTTGGATACGAGAAGCAAGGCTTGAGGTTTTGATAGCTGAGGTGGATGGCAAATTTCTGGGTTCAGCTGCATACAATGATGGTCATTGGGGCGAGGAAATCGTGTGGCTAAGTGCAAGCGGTACCTTGAATCGGAAGCTGATTGAAAAGGTCTTGGTGGAGCAAGCCGAGAGACTCGTGGTGAGAGGCGCAGTCTTCGCGGCTGTTGACGCTGGAAGCCCAAAAATCGGCGAGTGGATCGAACGAGGGTACAAAGAGGAAAACGGGCTGTATCATATGGTTGCAAGGCTAGACATAATCAAGCCTGTTCCAGCGGTCCCCGAAAACGTCGTGCTTAGGAGTTTGAGAGTTGATGAAGAAAAAGAGTTTGTTCAGGCCGTAAATGCGGGTTTCAGTTCGGAGAGGCTTAAGACGGGCTGCATCGGGAAGTGGAAAGCTGAAAACCCTCCGTTTAACGAAGATTGGGTTCAGATTGCAGAAACAGAGGGTAAAATAGTGTCCGCCGTCGTTGCGAAGCCAGACACCTACAACGGCGAGTCATTCAAAGGCAAAAGGGGCTATCTAGGTCCTGCTATGACGCTTCAGGATTATCGTGGCAGGAATCTTGCATCTGCTTTGACGCGTCGAGCTATAAATTTTCTTTTTGGAAGTGGCATGGAGTCTGTTGCCTTGTACACTGGTGAACAGAATATAGCTTCGGTGGCGTTACTGAAAAGACTTGGGTTTGAAGTTGGTCATCATTGGAAGTTCATGCGTAAGATTTTGCCACAAAAAGCTAGGGACTAGTTACTTTGATGATTCTCAGGCTTCGACATAAGCTAAGTTCAGAGAAAATGTAATGAGAACGTGTTCACGGCTTCTTGCTCTTTGCCTCTTGAAGCGTCAACTCTTTTACCCTTGTTTCGATGAAATCTGCGACTTTTTCCTGACTGTACTCGCTCTCTTCTTCTTGTTTCTTGAGTTGGTCTTCGATTGTTGCAAGTACTTTTTCAACGTCGAACGGTTTCATTATGTAAGCATCTGCTCTTCTGTTTACAGCGTCGATGGCGTTTTGAAGTGTCGGAAATCCTGTGATGATTATTTTTCTCATTCTTGGTATTGTGTCCTTTATTCGTGAAAGAAGTTCAGTGCCATCCATGTCAGGGAGTCTAATGTCCAGCAAGGCCACGTTATACAATTTCTTCTTTGCTATTTCTATGGCCTTTTTGGCGGTTGCCACCGATTCAACGGCGTAACCTTTCTCTTCAAGTATGGCCTGCAGGACTTTTCTTATGCTCTCGTCATCGTCAACTATAAGGATTTTAGCAATTCCAGTCATGAACTCTCACCTGATTAGTCACAAGAACTAGACCTAGTTGTGCAGCAATAAAATCTTTATGAACTTCTAATATGAATTATCTCTGTCAGTCTACACTGCTATTGCCCAAGAAACCTTGCTTAGCAGCTGACACGTACTCGACGAACGCAAACTTTTCGTTCTCATTCCATTTCAGTGGTTGCCCGATTTTCTCGTGCAATTTCCGCATGATCAGAATCTCTAGAAAGTTCGCTCCTGGGCCAAAAATCTTTTGTAATCCATCCTCGAAGGTCTCAAGATTATAAGGAATATCGTTTCTGGCTATGCCAAATTTGATCTCCAGGTGATAGAAGATTGCTTTTTTTGCAGACTCCCCTAGAGTGCAAAAGGCGTCGTCCAATGCTTCAAGCAGAAGTTTGTCAAAGTTTTTCTTTGCCAGCTTGCCAACACTCCCTATTAAGGGTGCCTAGCCTAAGAGTTACGTTAGTGCTCTTATAAATAACTTGTTGATTAGCAGCCATCGTTTCTTTGCCTGTAACATGCCATATCTGCGCGCTGAAACTGTTTAGGATCAACCGGTTGAAACCTCGGTAAAACCTTAAGTAACGTTACAGTCTCATTGATCTTACTGGTTTCTGTGTTGAAGATGAAGGTTTACGTTCATAGTCTTGAGCTTCCTACGACTGGTTTTGTCGACATGGAAGGGGCAAGGCATGCTTGTGCACAAGCTCAAAAAACCGCTTTCACAGGATTGGAGCACTTCTCAAGCCTATTCGGAAACCGTTACCTCACTGACAAGGAGCGGGAATTTCTGTTGCGGACAGACGTTTTCTGCAAGGAGCACGGATTGAACCTAGAGATCATTGATCTGGGAACTGTCGGTTTTCTTGGGAAGCTCAAACTGAAAATCAAAGGTGTTACAACTCCTGCGATATGCTGTGGGAAAAGAATAATCCATCGCCTCCCGAGCGAAGAAGACGTAAAGGGCATTACAGCGTGAGTCCAGCTACTGTGTGCTTGCGCGCTTTGTGAAGTACTCTTTCAGGGGTTTCCAGTAGAACTCGTTCCATCCTTCTGCAAGATCGTCAGCCTGCTCGGCAGGCACATTTGAGTGGATCATTGATATTTCGGTGCCGCCTTTTGCTTCTTTGAACGTCAATTCTAGCCTTGAAGGGGGAAACTTGTCTGGCCAGTCTGTGGTTGACCATTCCTGCACAATTTTCTTTCCTTTCACTAGTTCGAGGTTTCTGCCTGAAATGTATCCATCCCAAGCTGTGAACTCGCCTCCGACCTTTGGATCACTTGTCGCCTTGCTGCCGGTGAAAGCAGAGTGCTTCTTCGCCTCCATAAATGCGTCATAAACCTCATCGGGAGTGGCTGGAATCAAAGTTTTCTGTTTTATCGTAGTGGCTTTCATGCTCATATTGATGCATCCTCAGTGTTTTGGATTAGAGAATGGTCCTGTTAGAGGATAAGGTGGTCTTGGGCTGATAAATCTTCGCGGTCTTCCAGGGGCTAGCACAGTCTGTGTTGGTGCCGCAAGGTAAATGAAGCAGTTCCATTCTCAGCATAAAGCCAGTCAAACCTTCCACGATCTGAAAGCATGAAGACCTGCTTAAAAATCTCTATGAATCAAGAGCTACTCCAGACAATTCTTGAAGGCGCAAGAAGGCTGTACCCGAGAGAAGTGATCTTGCTTCTGAGAGGAAAAAGACGAAAAGACGTAATCGAATTAACCGATCTTCTCGTGCCTCCGCTTGCCCGTTACGGTCGAGGCTTCGCTGAAATCAGGCTCCACATGATGCCGACTGATTTCTCCATCGTGGGAACAGTGCATTCCCACGCTTCTGGAAACATGACCCCTTCAAACACGGACCTGAACCACCTCTTTGGAGCAATACTCATGATCGCGGCCTTTCCTTTTACAGATGAGAAGAATATTGGAGTCTACAATCACGACGGTGAGAAATTGGCACTTCACATACGCGAGAGCTAGCTTCAGCCCATTCAAAGTTTCACTATTTGTGCATGGGGTATTCCTTCAATGTTCAGAACGGCTTCAGGATGCACGTACCCCTTTTCTATGGCCTCTTTAACCACGTTCCGCCCGATCATGTTGACTATCGTGCAGTTCTCTATCATGCAAACGGCCTCTTCAACATTCACTTTTCTGCCCTTGTAAAAGTCCTCTTTCACCTGAAACACTATCTTCCCTTCGCGCAGCGTTTTCCCCAATATCTCAGCGTCGCACATCGCCAGCAGCACATTCTGACCCTTTTTCTTCAGGTTCATGTACGCATTCAATTCTAGACACTCTTACAACTGTTTAACCGATGACCTGGCTCCGCACGCTTCACAAACAAGGAAAGACAGTCTTTTCTCCTTCACGATCCTAGTGTCTGGACGCTTACATATAGGACACACTACGTAGCTTTCCAAGTACCTTTGCAGCAATCTGTCAAAAGTGTCCCTTTGGAACTTGCCTTGAAAAATCGCTCTCGACTCCTGTATAGTCGCGGCTGTGGCCATTTCGCCCGACAAGTACTTGAGCACGTGCATAGGTTCACGTTCCAAAGCGTTGGCCACTTCCTTGAAATTGAAGATTATCGTTCGCATGCCGATCACTCCGTGATGCAGCCTTGGGATCTCTAGGCGTTCCTGTTTCGCGCCCACCTCTGGAATCTGCGAACGCGCCCTCTTGAGCAGGGCTTCATAGTCGTATGCCATTTCGAGAGTCTCCAACAGAAACAAGACGCAACATACTATTTAAGACTTATAAGCCGACCAACGTGAAAAGAGCCTGAAGAGACTCAGTGAAGACAGCATGGGTAATATCTATCTTTACACCGGAAATGGGGCTGGAAAAACCGCTAACGCCTTGGGGTTAGCACTCCGTTCAGTAGGACACAAGAGAAAAGTGGTCATCATTCAGTTCCTGAAATGGTGGAAAAACACGGGCGAATACAAAATCCGCACTTTGTTGAAACCCTACTACGAGATCCACCTTTTCGGTCGCAAAGGGTGGATTGGCCTAAGCAACTTGGGTGACGAAGACCGAAAACTGGCCCAAAAGGCCCTAATATTCGCGGAAAAGGTTGCACGAGAGAAGAGACCTGCCTTGCTTGTTTTGGATGAAATCAACTTGGCCCTGTGCTGCCAGCTTCTGGACACACAAGAGGTCTTGAGTTTTCTGGACAGAATCCCTAAGAGAACTGACGTCGTCTTGACAGGAAGGTTTGCTCCAAGAGAACTGTTAGACAGAGCAGACTTTGTCAACGAGGTTAGAGACATCAAGTTTCCAAAGAGGATGATCACTACAAGAGGAATACAATACTGATTTCGTAGGAGAAGACCTTGACGAAAAACGAGGAGAAAGCCTGTAGTCCTCATTCGGTGAACCATGCATACGAGAAGCTCGTTAGGCGATACTATTCTGGAA
>Ga0315291_10003028_pt1 | contig 21733 bp, 22 predicted proteins | sample YL17G12_20_MG_FD_203070 | JGI IMG/M metagenome (GOLD analysis project Ga0315291, IMG submission 203070) | Sediment microbial communities from Yellowstone Lake, YNP, Wyoming, USA - YL17G12_20 | ecosystem: Environmental > Aquatic > Freshwater > Lake > Sediment | place: USA: Wyoming | collected... | reverse complement strand
TCGACGCTGCTCCGGAAGAAATTATTATATGCTGCGGATCGAAGGAAGCAATTCTGCTCTCTGCGCTTGTCACGCTTGATGCTGGAAACGAAGCAATTGTACCAGATCCTGGCTACATAGCATATCGTCCGATTGTCGAGATGATTGATGCGAGACCTGTAATGTTGCCGCTTCATGAAAAAGATAATTTTGAGGTTCATCCAGAAATTTTAAGCAAACTTATTACCAAGAAGACAAAACTTCTGATTCTCAACACACCGTCAAATCCAACAGGCACTGTTCTCAGCAGAAAAACTCTCGAAGAAATTGCAGATGTTATTGTTGACAAAAATATTATTGCAATGGTTGACGAGGCGTATGAAAAGCTAATTTACGGGAAGGCAAAACATATCAGCCTAGCAAGTCTGAACGGGATGTTTGATCGCGTCATCACGACTCAAAGTTTCTCGAAAACTTATGCGATGTGCGGCTTTCGAGTCGGATATGCTGCAGCGAATGAAAAAATTATCAAAGAAATGAAAGAGTTCAAGCTATGCACGACTCTTTCCGCTCCGACGTTCGCTCAGCTCGCCGCTGTCGAAGCTTTGCGCAGCTCTAAGAAATATACTGCAAAAATGAGGCACGAGTACGACAGAAGAAGGCGTCACATCATCAAGCGAATAAATCAAATTCCTCACATCCATCAAACGAAAAATCCACAAGGGGCTTTCTATGCTTTTCCAAACATCACAGAAACGAAAATGAAGTCAGAAAAGTTTGCAGATTTCTTGCTAAAAAAAGCAAAAGTTATAGTGGTGCCTGGAACTGAATTTGGAAAATATGGTGAAGGGTTTGTTAGGATGAGTTATGCTACTTCTTACAATAAAATTGAAGAAGCAATGGATAGAATTGAAAAAGTGATTAAATAATTTGATATGAATATAAAAACAAATTATAAGGGAAGGAGAGGCTGTGACGGAAGAAATAAAAAAGTTTAAATTGAAGTGGAATATTTTTATTAAAAAATGTTTAACGAAGCTAGGATTTGATAAAGAGTTTGATTATGGAGATTATGGGAAAAAAAGGAATCTGGTCTTGGGCATTGCAGCCATCCTAGTTATTATCATAACCATTGTTGCATTTGTGGTTGGAGGGCAGTATACAACTGAAACTTTGAAAAATAAAATAAAAGAACTTCAAACAACTCTTGAAGGAAATAATCTTGAAATTGGTCGTTTACAGTCAGCATTAGAGAATAAAACCGAAGAGTCTATTCAAAAAGAAAAAAGCATACTACAATGCCGTAATGACCTGAATCATTCTGAGGCAAGAGTCAATGAATGCTATAATGAAACTGCTCAATTAAACTCTCAACTGGAAGATGAAAAAAACAAGTCTGAACGGCTTTCTGGAAACCTTACCACTTGTAATTTCATGAAACAGGAACTTCTAGACATTGTCAAAAGCTCGGTAAGGGCTGTTTGCTGCAGTTTTGGTGATATCCTACAGGGTGTACAGAGGTCATGGGACATCGTTGGAAACCAAATCATATGCGGAAAAGGTGGATATATTGTGAATTGTGGTACTGGCACCACAGATTATCCTAGCTAGCTAACTACTAACTAGAAAAATGATTTAAATGCCCAAAAATAAAATATAATTATGAAAACTACTCCTAACGGGGGGGGGCTCTCAAAAATCACCAGGTGCCGCATTTCAACAAAAGACAGGTATTCCAGGATTAGATGAAATTCTTAATGGTGGTCTTCCTAGGCATGCTATATCACTTCTTGCAGGAACAACAGGCTCAGGCAAAACACTATTTTCATTTCAATGGTTGTTTGATGGTGTAAAACAAGGGGAGAATGGAATTTACATTTCTATAACAGAGCCTCTTTCTATTGCTATACGAAATGTAGAATCAATGAAATTTTATGATAGAACAGCAATAGAACAAGGAAAGTTAAGGTTGGTTGATATTAAGGAAGTTTTCGAATATGATAAAATTGACTCACAATCACTTTTACGTTATATAGAAAAACAGGTTAAAGAAAATAATGCGAAACGGCTTGTCATTGATTCTATAACTGGAATTCTCTATGCATTGAATGATAAAACAAAAATAACCTGTTTTATGTTTGAATTAAAGAAAGTTCTGGCAACACTTGGATGCACAACAATTTTAATAAGCAAAGTTACTGAAAAAAACACATACTCAATTTTTGGTGTAGAAGAGCTTATTCCAGATGGGGTTATATCATTTAACGCTGTTGTTGGTGAAAACCAGATTGTAAGAACTTTGCAGGTTATTAAAATGAGGGGAGTCAATTTCAGAACAGGAACATCTATTCTTGATATAACTTCATCAGGCATTTCAATTTATCCAAGAATTCCAATAGATAGGAGTATAGCAACAACAGAATTCAAGAACAGATTGCATACCGGAATAAAGAAATTAGATAGTCTCTGCGGTGGTGGGTTTCCTCAGGGGCATATGATTATGGTTGCTGGAAATACAGGTTCGGGTAAAACCACTTTTGCGTTGCAGTTTTTGATGGAAGGACTCAAAAATGGAGAGAGTGGGGTGGTTGTTGCGTTGGAAGAATCTTCGAGTCAAATCAAAAAAACTGCGCTTGCGCATGGTTGGAACCTTGAAAAATATGAAAAAAGTGGCAAGTTGATTTTTATTAATCCTGATTTGATTGATTTAAACCCTGATAAACTTCTTTATCAAATCGTAAATGCCGTAAATAAAAAAGGTGTCAAAAGAGTGATTGTGGATTCTGTATCTTCTTTGGAATCAGCGACAATGAATAGGGACAAGACGCGTGAATTTTTAATGCAGCTTACTGGCTTTCTGAAAACAAAGGGTGTGACAGCTTTGCTAAGTTATTTGTCAGAGAGTTCATTTGGTGCAGGCTTAGGGCAATTGCTTGGAAGCGGAGCGGCAAGTGAATTGCGTTTAAGCTCAGTTACCGATGGGATAATTTTGTTAAGATACGTGGAAAGACTACAAGGGGTAGACAAACTTATGAATATATTGAAGATGCGTGGCTCTGAACATGATAAAAAAATATGGCAGTTTGAAGTAGGCAAAAATGGAATACAAATCGGACAAGTTTTCAAAAGATGAGTGTTATCATGGAAAAACTCGAATCAACGCTTAATACAATTTTAAAAAAAAATGAAGTAAATAGCATAATGCTCGAACTGGATACAGAATCCTATTTGGAAACAAATATTAAAACCGTAAAATTATTGCAGAAAAAAGGTTTGAGCGGAGTGTATGTAAGCATTCAAAGGCCGTTCAAAAATATTTCTTCTCTCCTTAAAAAACAAGGCATAGAGAGTAACAAGATAATCTTCATAGATGTTGCATCTGCTGTTTCAAAAGAAACGCAAGAAAAATGCAAAGAGTGCGTGCATATTTCTCCGGAATTAGATGTTGATGAACTGGTAAAGGCTATATACACTTCGATTGAAAAAATGAAAGGTAAAAAGTTCATATTCATAGACTCGCTAACTACCTTTGCTTTGCACAAGCCGATATCCGAAACATTTAGATTCTCTGAATTTTTGATGAGACAGGTAAAAGGCAAAAAAGATATTGTGCTTATTTTAAACGTGGCAAAAGATCTTTCACATAAAAAATTTATTCAGGATGTTGTTTTGCATGCAGACAAGACAATTGAGGTTAAGGTATGATTGATACAAAAAATCTTGCCAAAGAATTGAATAATCTTGAAGAAGGCGCAATTTTTTTAATAGAAACAGATGCTTCAAAACTATTGGAAGTGCATCTTGCCGCAATGAAGTGGTTTAGTGAGAAAAAATACACACAAATCGTCTTATCAACCTCTAGACCATGCAAAAACTTGCTTAGTTTATACAAGGAGAACGGTATTGATACAAGCAAATTGATGATATTGTGTACCTGTTGCCAAGGAAAAGAGAATAATAAGCAGAAAAATAGTAATGTCATCCACCTCCCATCTCAATCTGCATTGATTGATATAGCAATGTCATTGAGCTATTGCATGGAAAGAGCAAAAGATAAAAAAATTGTTTTCATTGACTCAATTAATACAATGCTAATTCACAACAAACCAGACGTATTAGCAAAGTTCATTCATTCGATTTTAACAAAAATGCGAATAAACAATGTGTCCGGTTTATTAATTTCGTTAGAAATAGAAACAGATAAAGAACTAAGAGCCGAAATTGCTCAATTATGCGATAAGATTATAAAAATATGAATCCAGAAAGGGTCTTTTTGCAGTATTGCTTCTTAAGCTTTCAATATTTGATTATTTCATTGAGAATAATATTTACAAGTTATGTAGATTACCTTGAAGAATTCTTTCTGTTTCGTTTACTTGTGTAACCTGCTGCTGCTCTACCTGCTTGTTTTAGAAAGCTTTAAATCTCGATACCAAGCTAATTGTTAATGCAGAAGGCCACTGGTTGGAGAGCCACCGGTTCTCTGTAGCACAAACCCGGTTTACGGTGCGATCACAGCCAAAAGGCGATGCATAATCTGTAGTTTAGGCCGTGTTTCCGACTGAGAAGTCTTGCCCTACAGGGTCAGGCAGTTAGCGAACCTCCCTAGGCGGGGAACCGAGCAAGGATAAGTTAGTTGTTTTGATGCTTGCAGGATACAGGATGGAGAAGGATATGCGGGTTAACTAATCTGCAGATCTGCAACCACTTGCGGCATGCCTTCTGCACATTTTTCATTTATAAAATTTTCATCTGCATGTCTGCATAATTTGTAAATTATTTACACAAATTTATGCTACTTTGTTTCACAAACCTTTTAAACTAAGAAAAAAATTTTCTACAAAAGCTTTACAAAGTAAAGAGAAATATTTATATAAGAAGGTTTCATTAGTTGATTACCATGACGCACGAAACAAAAACACAAAAGGGAATTTCACAAATTGCTGCTGGAATCTTGATTGGAGTAGTCATCAGTTTTGTTTTGTTTAGTTATTTGCAGAGCACAAAATTTTCTCTCAATACTTTTGCCAACTCTTTTACTAACTTGATTTTTCCTACACAATCAACAGCTACCACAAGTTCATCTACATCGCAATCTACAACGCAAAATGGTCAAGGTAATACAGGGATAGGGACTTTTGCCTTAGGTAAAGAAGTCAAGCTTGTTCTACCAGCAGTTGATGATCAAGGAAATGGTGTGACTACTAATCTTTACGTCGAGGCGATACAGGGAAAGGGAAGAGTCCTCGTCGACGTGAACAATATTTTCTTTTTCACAGACACGCAAAATTCAATACGATACGCTCAAAGGGTTGCGCAGAATGTCACAGGAATGGATCTTTCTAACATCGATTTGATCTATAGAATAGATGCGGGTAATGTAAGTTTGCTTGAAGGACCGTCGGCAGGAGCCTCGCTCACAGTCGCAACAGTAGCTGCACTTGAAGGCAAGAGTGTCAATTCAAGTGTCATTCTTACCGGAACAATCGAGCCGGACGGAACAATCGGACCAGTGGGAGGAATTGCAGAGAAGGTAAAGGCGTCAAAAGAGATTGGCGCATCGCTGCTTCTTGTTCCTAAAGGCCAGGGCACAGTTTCAACATACACGCCAAAACAGAAATGTGAACAAATCGGTCCAATACTTTACTGCACGAGTGAATATCAAGGGACAAAGAAGGACATAAGTTCGGCTACCGGAATAGAAGTTAAGGAAGTTTCTAACATAAAGGAAGCTCTGCCGTATTTTCTAGTTTAGTTATTTTATTTCGTTTAGTTATTTTAATTTAATTTTAGTTATTTTAGTTTAATTTTACAATTGTTATATTGAGAGTATTGAGAGAATGAGGCTTGATCAGGTATTTTCCAAACAAGAAATAAAGGATATAGTCATTGCAGTAATTTCTCTAACTATAATTCTTGCTTATCCAAACTTTGGAAATCTTTTTCTTGTTTTCATAGCTGTCGTATTTGCATTTCTCCTCCATGAACTCGCTCACAAATTTGCTGCACTGAAGCTGCACGCGCAGGCTTTCTTCAAACTATGGCCAGAAGGTCTTCTTCTCGGCTTTATCACTCTGCTAATTCCTTTCGTCCGTTTCGTCGCTCCTGGCGCAGTCGTTGTTTATCCATACCGCTATGGGCGATGGGGCCACAGGCAAAGATATCTTGATTCGAACGAGATGGGAATGATAGCGTCTGTCGGGCCTGCCCTCAACATTTTCTTCGCATTTGTTTTCGGTCTCTTTCCAGGGCTTGCATTCGTTGCGCGAATAAACGCTCTTCTAGCCCTCTTCAACCTGCTTCCAATCAATCCTCTTGATGGAGGAAAAATTCTGCACTGGCAGTGGTGGATATGGCTGTTCCTTCTCGGCCTGTCTCTCATGGCACTTTTAGTTTTTATTTGATTTTGTTTGATTTCATTTGAAGGAAGAGATTTCAGTTAATGTAAAAAGCTTTTTACTTTAAACAAGCATTTTGTTTATTGATTTGCATGCAAATTATAGCAGATCTTCAGATTCATTCAAAATATTCTAGAGCAACGAGTAAAAATCTCAGCGTTCGTACTCTGGCCGAAGGCGCAAGGGTAAAGGGAATAAACGTTCTAGGTACTGGTGACTGCACTCATCCTCTTTGGCTGAAAGAACTGAAGGAAAACTTGCAGCAAGTCGACGAGACAGGAATCTACAAATATGGAAATATTTTATGGATGATAACAGGCGAGGTCAGCACTGACTATGAGCAGGACGGCAAACTCCATCGTGTTCATCACTTGTTCCACGTCCCATCTTTCGAAGTTGTTGACCAGATCAACGAACAGCTTGCAAAGCACGTCGACCTGAAAATTGACGGAAGGCCGATGATAAAAATAACTTCACCAGAATTTGTAGAAATTTTGATGAGCATTGATCGCAATATCATGATAACGCCTTCACACGCTTGGACTCCGTGGTTCGGCGTTTTTGGCAGCAAGTCTGGCTTTGACTCTCTTGAAGACTGTTATAAAGATCAAATGAAACATATTTTCTCACTTGAGACAGGCATGAGCAGCGACCCTGCAATGAACTGGCGACTCAGCAGTCTAGATAAAATAACTCTTGTTTCGAATTCAGATGCGCACTCGGCAAATCCTTGGCGTCTTGGACGCGAGGCGAATGTTTTTGAAATGAATGAAGGGGAATTCACTTATAAAAATTTTGTCGATGCCGTTAAAAACAAGGACAAGAAGAAATTCCTGTTCACGATCGAGACTAACCCGAACTATGGAAAGTATCATTTCGACGGCCATCGTGTATGCGGATTCAGCTGCCAGCCAGAACAAACCAAGACGCTTAATGGAATTTGTCCTCGATGCAAGAGAAAAATTGTTGTTGGTGTGCTGAACAGAGTAGAACAACTAGCTGACAGACCAGAAGGTTTTGTTCCAAAAGATGCAATTCCTTTCAAAAATCTTCTTCCGCTTTATGAAATTATTTCTGCAACTCTCGGCATCGACCAGCTCTACTCGAAGAAAGTCATTGAGGAGCAGGACAAACTCATCAACAGATTCGGAAACGAGTTCAATGTTTTGTTAAAAGCCTCGCGTGACGAACTGATTAAAGTCACAAGCGAAAAAATTGCAGACTCTGTTCTGAAAATCAGGGAAGGTAGTGTGAAATTTATTCCTGGTTATGATGGGGTTTATGGAAAGCCAATTTTTAACGAAGTAGGAAATTTAAAGAATAAAACAACTGGAATGAAAATTCAAAGTAGCTTGAAAGAGTTTGGCAAAAATAAAGAATAAAAATCAAAACAAAAAAATAAAACATAGCAACGGGTCCGTAGTCTACCGGTAGGACGTCAAGATTTGAAAATTAAAAATCACGCAACCCTCACACGGTGAAGAACAGAGTTCAATTCTCTGCGGACCCACTTTTTTTAAAGAACTTTGGTTAATTATTTAAGATTTAACTAAAATTTCTGACTTTTAACCAGCTTTAGACAAGACTGTAATTGATGTAGTTGCCGTCATAGAATAAGTGTAACTAACGGAAATTGTGACACGGAAGTCCTTTGTTGTTGCCACGCCAGAAGTTGATGCGTCGCATCTCAACGAGCCGTCCTTTCCTTGTATAAGTTTCACGACATTCTTTTGGCAACTGACACCGCTTCCAGAAATCTGGACGTTTAAAGTATCAATTGCTGGGCCGACAACGCGACCTGAAGCAATGTTATGAAATTCGAAGTAAATCGGGACGTTCGTACCAGCAAAGACTGAATTGGGCGCCTTGACGCTGATGGAAACTGGGCCGTTGGATACAGACGAAGGTCCAATAACGCCGGTCTTTGGCTTATTCAGTCGATAATTGTCAAAAGTGGAAGCTCGAATCAAAGTATCAAGAGTTGTTGAGTAGCCGTAATTGACTGTCGCGCTTGTTTGATAATCCAGCTGGTTGCTTAGAGCCGGACCGACAAGAGTCCAGTCAGTGCTGTCCTCTGGAGCTGTGGTTATGCCCCTGCTGGAGTCAGCATGGTCCATATCAGAAATCGTTCTGCTTCTTCCGTCTATCTGCCAATCATCTGTCAGTCCTCCAAGTTCTACTCTGATGTTTCTTGCCACATCCCCTCCCTGATTCTTTACAACGAGTGTCAGCAGCACGGGAGCTCCTGGTTCGACTGTCGTATCTGACGGTGAAAAACTGACGATGGAAAGTCCAGAGCCTGTTCCACTTGTACCACCAATGCTTATGCATCCTGCTAAAAGCACTATCGGAAAAAGAACAATGAGTTTTTTCAATTCGCCCAATTGCATGCCATTCAATCCTTTGTTAAGACCAACTTGTTAATTATTATTTGGTTGTTTTTAGCTTATAATTTAAACTTTTGTCCAGGGTTTTATTTGGCTTGCTTATTAGCCGGTTTGGTTATTAGCTGATTTGACTGTTAGCCAGTTTGGCTAGTTTGGCTATTAGCTAATCTCTCTGTGCTTATCGTTATTGTTTCTGATCGCTGGATTGAGTAAGTGTATGAAAACAATGCATCTATCGCAACAGTTTTTTCTTGACCAGTAAATCCGCTTGCTAGGAAATAGCAGACAAGGCTGACTGGTACTGTCACATCAGATTTTGAAGAAATTGTACCACTGGTGCCTGAAAAGTCGCACGTCCTTTCAGGATCGACTGTCATTCCTGTCAGCTTCAGGCTTGCTTTTCCCGCTGTTATATTTGTTGGGGTTACTGTGCCGACTGCAGTGCTGCCTACCTGCTTGAAGTTCACTTTTATTTCAAAAGGAGAATCCTTCACGCCCCAATATTCTTTTACAACTTGGTTACCGCTTTTTGTTGTTCTGCCAACTGGAGGATCGAAATCCGCTGTGATTGGACCGATTGATGGCTGGCCTGTCTGGAACTTTGTAAGCGGCTGCTTGATTTTTTCATCGTCGATTATCGGAATTGTTATTCTCCTCGATCCCTGGTAGTCGTAGCTTATCATATAATTGAAGTTGAATGACATTGACCCTCTTAGTTCCTTGAGCTCTGGAATTTTGAAAGTTATCGCAAAATTTCTATCGTCAAGGCTTGGTATGTTTGTATATTCACATGCACGATCGTTTAATTTGTTTCCATTCTTGCATTCAACATCTGTCTGAAATCCTTTTGTATCAAAGAAATTCACAACTGCTTTCGGCACTACCCTGTCGCCATTATTTCTTAATGTAAATTTTATTGTCGTGCTGCTGCCTGGTATAGGTGATGTCTCAGTAACAACATAATCTTCGACGGTGATGACGTCATTCTTGTAGTAAGACGTTGTTGTGCTGCCAAAAAGATTGATGCAGCCAGAAAAGAAAACTAAGATAAATATCAAACTTAAGAGAACTATCTGACTGCTCAGCTTCTGACTATTCATATTCTGACTGACAATCTTCTTCATAAGATAAATTTAAGCTCCGAAGCTATTATTTCTTTTATGCCTTTGGCATTTTCATTAATTCCATCGATTTCATCGGTTTCATCAATCAAAGATTTTTTTCAAACATACTTTGTCAATTCTATAGTTCTCAGCCAGGGCTACAATCCGATCAACACGGTTGTCTATGCAACAATCCTCGTTGTTGTGGTCTATTTTATCTACAGAGCTCTCGGCAAGCTCAGAGTCAAGATAGATAAAAGATTTGGAATTGCAATCGCGCCCTTCATAATTTTCGGCAGCGCGCTGCGAGTGGTTGTAGATGCAGGAATATTTTTCACCTTTCTCTTCACTTCTCCTCTGATTTACTTTTTTGTCTTTGCAATTGCTTTCACAGCACTCATTGCGTCGCTATTTTTAGAAAAGATGTCCAAGAAATCCAATTCAAAAAAGTCAAAACTTCCATTTCTTCCGTATTACAAAACGATGTTTGCTGTTGGATTTGTTCTTGTACTGATTCCTATAGCAATTCTTGCAACCAGTACAAACACAAATATCAGCTTCAATACAAACGCCCTCCTGACTGTTCTTGGATTTTATCTTCCATGGCCTCTTCTGCTCTATTTCATCAAGTGGAAAAATTCAAACAAAACTGTTCTGTCAGTACAGATGTTCGATGCTACAAACACGTTCGTGTCGCTGAACTTTTTCGGATATAATGAACAGCATGTTGTTCCGAACATCTTCATCAATTTGTTCGGTCCTTCTTCGTTTATAGTCATTAAGGCAGTTGTTGTTGTGGCAGCGTTGATTCTGATTGATAAATATTCCAAGGACAAGCAGTTCAACAATTATCTAAAGCTTGTGATAGGAATTCTTGGAGGAGCGACTTCTGTCAGAGATTTTATGAGACTGCTGTTAGGAGTTTAAATTAAAAATTGAGCTAGGGCCAATTAAACTAAAACTAAACTTTTTTAAATTAAACTTTTCTAACGATTGTCAGGACGACATTGTTCAATTCATAGAATGCTTCTTTCTCGACTGAGAATGAAATTGTGTTGTCTCCTGCCTTGAGAGGAATTTCAATTCCGAAAGTTTTTGAGAATGATGCTATAGTTGGAATGTCATCGAAAAATATTTCATTGTTTATCTTTATCGTCATTGGATTTATAGCGGCTGGGTTGTATCTTCTTATTGCGAATGAGAGCTTGCCAAATTTGAATCCGTCGATGTCTTCCTGCTTAAGCTGGAAAGTTATGTCTTTTGAAACGATTCCCTGAAAGTCTATGCTGAATGAAGCGGATTTGATTTTATAAATTGAGCTCATCCAGAATCTGATTCCAGGAGTGTCTGCCCTTAGAACGACACTATTAGATTTCTGAATCATGGAACGATCAATTGGAATTGTCACTTCACCAACAGGAGCGTGCTGGTTGTAGACTTCCTGCCCGTTGAACATGACGATGAGGTTTCCAGCATCGTTTGTTTCATCAACAGAAATTATTATATTCCCTCCCGTAGTTATGTCCAGTTTGTCCTGACTCATCACAGCAACCACTGTTACAGGATAGTCTGAGAAATATCCCCTAGAAATTTCAAAATTCTTTTTCTCCCCCACAGTTTCGGAACCAACAGAATAGCTGACACTGAAATCACCGAGGCGTATGTTCTTCGCAACGTCCTTTATCGTTTCCGAAGAAACGTCCACCCTCATATCGACCGTTTGCTTGTTTGAGCCGAAAACAACGTCAATCTTTCCTTCATAAATCCTTTGTTCAGCGCTCATCGGAACTTTTACAGTGACTTCCACATTTTGAGACCCTGTCACGTCGAGGTTGTTGCCATCAAAGCTAATCCAGCTTGCGATTTCTCCCTTTGGCACAAGTGTGACGTTTATTGCAGTGCCGTTGAGCTGCAACACAAAATCCTTGGAATCTCCTCTTGCAATTGTCAGCGCCTTTTCGCTAGGACCGGCTGAAATCGGACCTTGCGCAAGGCTGCCCCACGCAACCATCAAAACAAGAATTAACACGATGCCTGCTAGAAGAACAAATGCAAACTCATCGACTCTTCCTTGACCTTTTTGCAAAAAATACACCTTAAAATAAATTACTCTTTTAAAGAATAATAAGTATCTTTTTGGTTAAGTTAATGTTAAGCGGATGTCAAGTTAGGAGTTAAGTTGGGAGTTAGTAGGCCTGCCTGCTCTCTCTTCCCTTCAAGGCAGTTATGTAGCCAGTAACTATGTTTCTAGTTCTCTTCGATTTTATGTCTACAAGCTGCTTGACGATTTCCTTGTTCTTCTTATAGTCTGTGGAAAATCTGCTAGGCTCCTTCTCGAGCAAATCTTTCGCAAGATTTTTTATAAAAGTAGTTTTTATTCGTCCCACAAAAATCACTGATTCATATCTGATTCATTATCTGATTTCTTATCTGCTTAACTATTTAACTGGGCAAGTGGGTAACTAGGGCGTAAGCCTCTTGATTTCGTAATAAGTTACCGATCCTTCCCTGTCGACTACTGCCCACCAGAAAATCGCGCGTATGTTGTGCGCGAGACGAACTGCTCGAGACATTTCAGGCAGACTGAACGCCGCTTCCTCAGGGACTGCATGAACGACTGCCTTCGTGTGCTCTCCAGCTTCCTTCGGCCCTCTCTTCAACTTCACGCCACGCTCATAAAGTCGGAAATGTGTGCCGAATTTAAAGCCGGATTTGACCAGATAACCGCGCTCTCTCAAGTCACGATAAACAATAAATTGTGAATGGAATTCATTCACTTGTTTGCTTCCAATTTCCATCAATTCCTTCAGTTCTATACTTTTCTTTTTCTTCTTCCCTTCTTCCTTGACAAAAACTTTCAACTTTCCTTTCTCGACTAGATATGTCGCCTCTATAAGCTCAAGTTCAATCCTGTTGGGGGTTTCTTCAGGAAGTGGTTTTCCGTATCCTGATTCGTCGTAAATGCTGACCGCTTCGCTATCCCAAAGCATCACGCGATTCTCAATCAACTCTCCTTCCAAAATTTTTTCCTGCATTTTTCTCAACTCGCTAAATTCCTTAACTCACTAATTACTTCTTAACTTTTTATTGAATAAAAGTGTGGGGCAGAGGAGATTTGAACTCCTAACATATCGCTCTTCAGGCGATTTAGAGCTGATTCATCATCAGTTGCTCTCCCGGATTGAGCTACTGCCCCAACGTGTCATACTATTGTAATTTATTTTATTGTAATTTATTTAATTCCTAGCCTGTATTTAAATCCTTCACCCAGTATGAAAATTGATACTCCAAAAAGAATTCTCAATCCTCGTGGAACTTTGCTTGTGTGTTTATAACTTACATTAACTGGAACCTGTTTCACTCTGAGTTTCTTTCTCGCAGCTTGGGCAAGCATGGAATTTTCTATAATATAACCGCCGTGAACTCTGCCGATTTTTCTTATCGCTTTAGCTGTCAGTGCCATATATCCACAGTTCGTATCTTTCAAGTTTGTGCCGAATAAAATGTTAAACATTGTTCTCCAAACGAAATTTGCCAAGAGATGAAGGAATGGTAGCTTGCTCCAGTCGCGATAGCCCATGACAAAATCCGCTTCACCATTCTCAAGCGGTTTCAAAATTTTCGGAGCCTCGTTAGGATGATACTGCAAGTCTGCATCAATCAAAATAACATACTCTGCATCTTTATGTTTTTCGAGAACGTATTGAAAGCCTGTGTTCAGCGCCTCGCCCTTTCCCTTGTTCGTCTCGTGCCTCACAAGAACAACACCCATCTTTTTGACAATTTCTGGCGTCGCATCCGTGCTTCCATCATCAATCACAATCACGTCAATATGCGGATGCTTTCGCATGTGCAAAATGACTTCTTTGATATTCTGCTCTTCATTGAACGCTGGTATTAGCGCGACGTGTTTCTTTGGCATAGTTATCACTTCTCAATTTTTTAGTTATTTTTTAGTTATATCTCAATTAGAAAAAGGAACGTATTTATTTGAACTTTAGCTTTTTGTGTCTAGTCCAGGAATTCTTTCTTCTTCAGCTTTTCGGGAAGATAAACTTCTGTCATGAACTTCAAACCACGGCCTGACAAAGCCTCCAACTCTGCTTTAATCTTCTTTTGAATCAACATCTTCAACTGCCTCTGCCATTCTGGATTTTTGAACCATTCGTAATTCATCAACTCATGCGCACGTTTAATGTCATTTTCTTCTGCTTTGATTGTGAACTTTTGCAGTCCATATTTTTCAATATCGTCCATTGTCAGTCCTAAGAATTTTGCATTCGGTGTTCCAAGTCTGTCCGACACATGACTGAGCGAAATAGATCCTCTTTTGATAACTGAGTAAATATACAGTCCATACGAGTCAATATCTGTCAAGACATAGACAGGCAGTTTGAATTCTGTTGATAACCGCTGGATGAGCCTTCTCACACCACGTGCAGGTTGCCCCTGCGTCGTTAGCAAAATGCATTTCTGTCTTTGCCAGAACTTGTCTTCATGTAATCTTTCAAATGCTGCGTTTTTCTCAATTACCAAAATAAAATCTGCCTTGACTTTTCTGAATTTTATTTCTTCTACATTCGACGGTATGCTCCAACCACCAGATCCAAGCTTTGACCAATCAACTGAATCGCCTCTGTCCTCAATAATAACATCACCAACAACTCGCCCTCTGACATCAGCAGACAGATGAATCTGTTCCCTCAACATGTCAAGAGCAACTTCCAGATCTACTATGATTGGGTCTGACTCGCTCTGCTCGTCAAAAGTATTTTCATTCGAATTGGGAAACGTCCTCTTCAATGCATAGAATGCATCTCTGAGGCTGGTGTGAATTCCCTCTTCGAGAAGTTCTTTTGCGAATGCTGCGACCATCATGGTCTGTGTGAACTTCTTTGCATGTGCGACATTGAAGAAGAAACGTTTTGCTGATTTGTCACCGATTGTCAGCATTCCTGATTTTTCATCATACTTTACGTTCGAAAGAGTTCGCAGTGGAATGTCAATGTTCGGATTCTCTCCCTTCTCAACATCCCTCAAAACTTTTTCTCCCATTTCTTTAAGCTTATGTTTTATCTCTTTCATTTTCTCATCTTCCTATTCATCTCTTCCCGTTCATCGTTTTATTCATCATTTCTCTATTTTTCTTTCTTCGCCTCTTTAACTTCCACTTTACTTTCTCCGATAACTTCCTGATTTGTTTCACTTCCAGATTCTGTTTCTTCTTTACTTTCCATTTCCGCAATAACTGTTTTCTTTTTAATTACATCCTCAAGCTTCTTTAAAATACTTTTTTCTTCTTTGCCAGTTATTTTTGCAAGCGATTCTGCGACAACAGGCATATATCTCTCGAAGATTTGCCTTCTCATCGTCACTGCCTGCGCACGCTTTCTCTGGTTGACAAAGTGCGAGAGCTTACGACCAGCATCCTGCAGCGCAAGCTTGATTTCCTTAACAATTTCCGGATATTCAGCTATTGCCTGCTTTCCTTCTGAAGTGAACGGCACCCACACAGATGCAAAGTGAATTAAAATTGCGATTTGACCTTGCGGCAAGCTTCCCCCCGATTGCGACAATCCGTACGAGCGCCAATTAACGTCAGTTGTTGCTGAACTTGTTGCACAGTCGCTCTGATGATAAAGAAGGGGGACTTTGTTTGCAAAACGAAACAACTGGGCGGTGTCCTGCTCTGGAAGCTCTCCTCCATACGCAAGCCCGACCTCAACTTGAAACGGATTTCCTCTGTAAACTGTTGGCGGTCTTGTTATCGCAACGAAAAATTCTGCCTTCAATTCTTTTTTCAATCCTTCTTTTATAACATTCTCTCCCATTGGGCTCAATACGTCAGTCGGCGGTGCGATGAGCTTGACCATTTGCATTGCCTTGTGAAGTCGTTCTGATTCATCCGGCGTTAGGCTTCCAGGTTTTCTGCTGAACTCTATCTTTGCAAGCTTGCATATCTGCTCCGCAGAACCTTTTCCGACTCTAGAGAATTCTGACGTCATGAAGCCAACGATGTTTCTTGCTTTTGTGTTCGATGCCATTCTTCTCAAAATTCCGACCTCTATTCCGTATGGATGTGGCCTGATTTCCTTTGGCTGCTTGGGCACTTCTTTCAGTGCCCTGTCGAAAACAACTTTTCCATTCGGCCCGTCGTAGACAACCTTGGCATGGGGATTTGCAATTGCAGTCTGCTTCAAGTATTCAGCAACCGACTGCCTGCCTTCTATGTAACGGCCTTCTGCTTCCATTTCAATTTTTATACCATGCCACTTGTCAGGATTTTTCTGTTCATTGTGTGAAAAGATGTGCGGTTGATTTTTTGCAACATCTATGCCGAGTTCAAACTCATGAATTGCTTTCCCTGTTGACGAACATATTTTCGAATGTTTGCCTGTCGTGAGTTGGGAGAAAAGTATTGCACCGCTGACGCCGATTCCCTGTGTTCCTCTCGACTGCCTCAAGCGATGAAACTTACTTCCGTAAAGAAGAGAGCCGAATGCAAGAGGAACCTTTTCTGCAACAATACCAGGACCATTATCCTCGCAAGAAATTCTGAAACGATCTGGAGAAACTTCCTTAATTACGACTTTAACGTCAGGAAGGATTCCTGCCTCATCCGCAGCGTCAAGAGAGTTGTCAACAAGTTCCTTGACAATTGTTATCAGGGCTTTCGTAGTGTTTTCATATCCAAGTAGGTGCCTGTTCTTCTCAAAGAATTCCGCGACAGAGACTTCACGCATCGTCTTTGCCATTTCTTCTGCCGTCAACACTGCTTGTTCAGCCATTTAATCACCAAACTTTTAAATTTTTTGAATTTTATCGCTTTTTGTAAGCTCGACTAATGCAAATTTGCATTTCTTATGATATCTCGACGTCTTCGGCCATTCCTGCGTCCTTAGAATGCCCGGCCCTAAAAAACTTCCTGTTTCTCCAAATGTTTCGTCAAAGTCCACAACTCTCTTGCAATGAGGGCAAAAATATTCTGTTTTTTCTTTCTTAATGATCTCATTCATCCTTTACCGTGATTTTAGTCTTTTTTCTTTCTTCCAACATTCTGTAAACAGTAGAGTGCTTGCTTCCCAAAAGAAGCCTCTCAACAACAATCTTGGCGGCCTTCACCTCATCCCACTTTCCTATGATGCTAATTGTCTTTCCATAAATTGAAGTTTTGCAGTTTGTATCTTTTTCTATCGTCTTCTTGGTATTTCCTTCAGAACCTATGAGGCGCCCTTTCATCGTCTTCACTCTATCTTTGTCCTTTCCGACGAAGTCTGTTATATTAATTATTTCCAAATAATATTCATCGTCGAGAAGATAGAGTGCGTCATCTGTCGTGAATCCTCGACCAAAAGCTCTGACAACATCTTTCGCCTTCAGCATCTTCAGTCCGTCATCGCAATCAATAGTAACTTCCTGGTCTTTCTCGTTCAGCTCCAGCTTGCACTCGCATAACTCCTCAATCTTCTTCTTTATTCTAGGATCAGCTTTTATCAGCGTTATTCTCTCTTCAGGAATCCTCACGAAGTCTATCATTGCAAAGGCCTCGACATTTTTTTCGTATAATTTTTATATATTTTATTTTTCGTATACTTTCAGAAATCAATCGATTTGACAAAACCTTTTCTCTTCAGCCAATTTGCCTGAGTGGATGTGTAGCGGAAAATCACGTCACCGCGCTCGTTAGTCTGAACCTTCCACGGCTCGACAAGAATCAAGTCTCCTTCCCTGACCCAGATTCTTTTTCTTAGACGCCCAGGAATTCTCACCACGCGCATGTTTCCATCGTCGCACTTTGTCCTTATCTTGTCACCACCGACCATCATTTCTGCTATTCCAAGAACCTCACCCTGCCTAGGCAGTCGTATTCTAGAAACTTCCATCTCTTCCTGGCTCATCTCATACTTCTTCTTCATTTCCTCTTTTCTCCTAATCTTACTAGAACTGTATCTCTATAAAGTTTTTGTCCTTGCTCCTTTCCGGCTAACTTTCTTGATATTGTAATGCTTGCGTTAAATTTGCTTTTGATGTTTTTAGCTATTTGCATTGCAACTTTCTTGCTGCCGATATACAAATCAATTCCTTCCTTCTTCCTCTCAATTTTTGAGATGAATGCGTGTTGGTCGTAATGACTGAGAAACTCGATCTGCTGGTGTGCATCGTCGAACATAATTTCCAACAACCCCTTTGGTCCACGCAGTTGCAGTATCGACTGGAAGTAGCCGCTCCCCTGCATCGCGCAGTTCTGGCAAACAATCGCCTTGACGACAAGCTCGGCATCCTTCTTCTCGATCTTTTCCAAATCTTCCACACGCAGCACAAGCGTGATGTGAACAATTCTTCCCTCAATTCGATATGTGGCAGAATGCAAAACTTTCATCTGTTTATCTTGCAACAGTTCTTGCAGCAAAATGTCCAACGCCCCTTCGACAGTCTCTGCAAAATCGTCGTTCACGTAAATCCTTCCGCAATTCTTGCACTGCCTCAGCACAAGCCTGCCAGGGACTCTGTCGACCACGCTGAGTTTTTCAAGAAAACACTCCCTGCACAAACTGCTGTAAAATTCCTCTGTCTGCTTTCCGCACTTTGGACAAAATTTTACCTTTCCGCTTTGGCTCTGCATAATAATCACTTGACACCAATAGAATAAAAGTAGAATAAAAGGCAAAACTTATAAAGTAGATTTGTGGATAAATTAAGCAACAAGCCACAGTAGCTCAGTTGGTGCATTTAGAAAAATGCAATAAAGAGCACCCGCCCTTCGGGAAACCGAGCGGAATGTAAGCGGAAGGTCGTGGGTTCAATTCCCACCTGTGGCTTTTTTTCTTAAGCACGAATAATTAATTATTATGGCAAACTTTGTCAAAGTTGTAACAATTGACAAAATTTCTGAAGGAAAGATGATAAAGGTAGGCACGAAAGAAATCGAAATTCTGCTTGCCAAGGTGAAAGGAAAGGTTTATGCGATAGATGATGCTTGCTCTCACAAAGAATGCTCATTGAATGAAGGTTCGTTGAATGGCTTTATTGTGACTTGCCCTTGCCATGCGGCTAAGTTTGACGTTAGAACTGGTGCTGGTCAGAAAGATACGCCGTGGGGGTCTGGTCAGGAAAGTTTTGAAGTGAAAGTTGAAGGAAAAGATGTTTTTGTAAAAGCTTGATTGAAAAATTGATTGAAATATCTTAAGATAATGTTTTGGTAATGTTGTAGTGAATTTAGCGAATTATCAAGTTTTCTGCATCACAAGTATTTCAGGGTTGTGATAAACTATTTGGAATCCGTGATCGTAGAAATATTTCTTCAAGCCTCCTTCTATAGCAGTTTCCTGCAGCATCACAACATAATTATAGTTAGCAAAATATTTTTCTGCATCTAAAATTCCAGTAGTAATATTTACATCGCTGACAATCTTGTAATCTCTGAAGAAGAAACTTTCAAAACCATATTGCTCATGAATGATTAAGATCTTTGCAGATGGCGCCGATTGAGTTCTTATGAATTGCATGGCAGCATATTTGTTATCGTCCATTGCAGGATTTCTTTGCATAAAGACGGACAATTGATAGTTGTAGTCCTTAATTTTTATAGAAGAATTAGAAACAACATCAACAGGATTTACAATCCATGCGTAATTCAAATATAAGATGATAATTGCAATAACATAAACTATTGCCTGTTTACCGACGCTAAGATTGAATTTCTTTATGAAATAATAAAAAGTGAATGCAAATGAAATGACGAAAAGCTGAGGCAATAAATTAATAGATTTTAACACATGATCTGCAACAAAAACATTAACAAAATTGAAAGATGGAAGGTATTTTGCCATTAAAACAGGCAGAAAAACTGTAAGAGAAATGCCGACAAGATATAGGAATAAAATTGTAAATTCGTCTAAGTTTAACTGATCTACTTTTTCAAATTTAGTTTCTCTTATTCTCTTTAGAGACGGTAAATTTAGTCGATACCAGAAGCGAACTATCATGAAGCAAGAAAGGAAAATTCCAAATATCAAAAATGGAAAGAAAGAATTTGGCAGATGATAAAACAATGCATGTAAAGGACCTCCGTAAGTAACCATAGCAGCTGTCTCCAATGTTCCCATAGGAGTACCAGCCAAACTTTTTGCAAATTCTGTTTTGAAAATAAAAAAAATTCTGAATATGAAATAAGTGTTCAAGATTATGAGTAATAGATATATTTTCTTATTTTTGAAAAAATTCACAAGATCCAGAAAATATTTAAAAACATACCTGCGGTCTCGAAGAGCAATGAAAAAGAGTAGGATTAAGGCAGAGATGGCAAATGGAATGAGGTAGTAAGAAGCAGAAAGATTTAGAAGAGTTAAACTTATAATGAAATATTTGTGCTTGAAGTCTTTCAATGACCTGTAGAAAAAATAAATGGTTGGTGGGAAAAATAGCGTTCCTATAATCGCCGTGTACAAACCCTGCTGCAAAGTCCATAGCAAGATTATGCTAATTCCCAAAAAAATCTGGGAAATAAAACTTAATATTAAATTTTTTGTGGCACAGTATAACAAAATAAAAACTGCAATAGATGCGGATGAAATCAAAACTGCTCCTGTGAAATAGCCGATGTTAACATCTTTTATTGGAAGAAAACTAAGAACTCCTCCAATCAAATAAAAAAGTGGTGGGTTAGTGCTTGCAGCGATTGACCTGCATGAGTCGGTTGGATAATTGCTGCAAACTCTTTCAATTGAAAAAATAGATTTAAAGAAAAGTGATGAATCTGAAGTTAATAATTTTATGGAATATGAATGGTCGTCAGCATCAAACCAGCCAATTGCATAGCCATAGTTCAAAACTGGAAAATAGTAAATATAAAAATTAATAGCAAAAATTATGAGGCTTAGAAAAATTATCACGATAACGGTCTTATTGAGTATCATTATATGATAGATAGAATTTAAAACAAAAATACTTTAAGTTATTTAAACCATAACAATGTTATATTTTTCAGTGATTTCATGAAAAAAATCTATTTAGACCATTCAGCAACAACTCCTGTAGATTATCGGGTTCTGGAAGCTATGAATCCTTTTTTCAGTAAAGCTTACGGAAATGCATCCTCTCTTCACAAGTTCGGGCAGGAAGCAAAAAAAGGAATGGAAGAGTCTAGAGAAAAAGTTGCTGACGTGATAAAAGCTGAAAAAGGCGAAATAATTTTTACTTCTGGAGGGACGGAAGCTGACAATCTTGCAATCAAGGGAATTTGTTTTGCGAACAAAGAAAAAAAGAAAAATCATATCATAACTTCAAAGATTGAACATCATGCCATCCTTCATACATGTCAGTGGATGGAAAAGAACGGGTTTGAAGTAACATATCTACCAGTCAACAAATACGGTCTTGTAAATCCTGATGATGTCGAACAGGAAATAAAAAAGAATACTTGCCTGATTTCTATAATGTTTGCAAACAATGAGATAGGAACAATAGAACCTATAGAGAAAATTGGAAAGATTTGCAGAGAGAATGAGGTTTATTTTCATACAGACGCGGTGCAAGCATTTGGAAAAATTCCGATCGATGTAAACAAGATGAACATTGATTTGCTTTCTGCTTCAGCACATAAATTTTATGGTCCAAAGGGCGTCGGGGCTTTGTTTGTAAGAGAAGGCGTCAACATTCAGCCAATTATTCACGGTGGCGGGCATGAAAATGATGTGAGATCTGGGACTGAAAATGTTTCAGGAATAGTCGGTTTTGGAGCAGCGAGTGAAATTGCCAAAAGGGAAATGAAGAAAGAGGGTGAGAGAGAAATTAAACTTCGTAATGAATTGATAAAAGGAGTTTTGAAAATTGAGAATTCTCATTTGAACGGACATCTGACAAAAAG
>Ga0315291_10003027_pt1 | contig 21746 bp, 21 predicted proteins | sample YL17G12_20_MG_FD_203070 | JGI IMG/M metagenome (GOLD analysis project Ga0315291, IMG submission 203070) | Sediment microbial communities from Yellowstone Lake, YNP, Wyoming, USA - YL17G12_20 | ecosystem: Environmental > Aquatic > Freshwater > Lake > Sediment | place: USA: Wyoming | collected... | reverse complement strand
CATATATCCAGAGCGAGCTTAGTAACTTTATGGAGGGGAAATAAGCGTGGAAGGGCTTATTTCAGGAACGGCTGTTGCCCTCTGGCTGGGAATCCTGACCTCACTCAGCCCCTGTCCCCTTGCCACCAATATCGCCGCAATCTCTTTCATCAGCAGGAAGATAAAACGCACACGACATATCATCCTCTCCGGTCTCCTTTACACCATCGGACGGATGGCAACATACACCATCCTTGGCATCCTCATCATTACAAGTGTCCTTTCCATCCCCGGTATTTCCTATTTTCTCCAGAAATATATGCACAAGGTTCTCGGACCCATCCTCATTCTGGCGGGGATGGTGATATTGGAATTTATCCCTTTAAACCTGCCAGGATTAGTCGGAGGGGAAAGGACACAGAGGCGCATTGAAAATATGGGACATGTCGGGGCATTTCTTCTTGGGATACTCTTTGCACTTGCGTTTTGTCCTGTCTCAGCGGCGCTTTTTTTCGGGAGTCTAATCCCCTTAGCGCTGGCGTCACGCTCACATTTCTTACTGCCCGGTATTTATGGAGTTGGCACCGGGCTACCAGTTATCATATTCGCCTTTCTTCTTGGCAAGGGGACACAGGCGACTGCAAAGGCATTCAACAGGCTGGGAACATTTGAAATCTGGATGCGCCGCCTCACAGGGGTAGTATTCATCCTGCTCGGCATCTGGTTCTGCCTGAGATACATATTTCACTTGTTCTGAGACTTAGAATTATCATAATTCTTATATAGTGTCTCGCAGATAACGCCGAGTTTACTGTGGTAGAATAATATTTGGCTCATTTATACTGCTCTCTGAAATATGTTTGAAAGGAATCGTGATAACATGATGCGTAAAATTGTTAGGTTTCTAATTCGATTGATCCTCATTCTTGCTGTGTTGGGATTTGTTCTCTATCGTATAAAATTTGCGCCGATTAGTGTATCGGCATTCAATGTCCAGCATGGCCTCGTCACAGCCGAAATCATGGGCACCGGAACCCTGACTGCCCACACCAAAACGACAATCAGTCCAAAAATCCAGGGGCGCCTGGTGGAACTGACGGTCGATCAGAACGACGCTGTGACGACCGGCCAGCTTTTGGCGCGCCTCGACGACTCCGACCTGCGCGAGCAGGTGGCCATCGCCAAAGCCAATCAGGAAGTGACCCAGGCATCGCTCAAACGCGGTCAGGCGGAAGAAGAAAGAGCCAAAGCCGTTATTACGCTGTCGCAGCTGGAATACATGCGCAACTCGAAACTCGCCAATACGGGCGTGGTTTCCACATCGGATATGGACAAAAGCCGTGAGCAATTGCAGGTTGCGGAAGCGGAAGGCGCTCGCGCGGGCGCGGCGATTATTGAGGCGCAAAAGCAGATCGACGCCGCAGATAAAACATTGCGCTATCAGAACGCCAAATTGGAAGACACCAGGATATATAGTCCCTTCGATGGCTTGATCACACGGCGGGACCGCGATGTGGGCGATATCATCGTGCCCGGAGCCTCTATCTTTCAACTCATCTCAACCCGGGAAATCTGGGTTTCCGCCTGGGTGGACGAATCGGCTATGACCATGTTGCGGCCCGGTCAGAAAGCGCGCCTCGTCTTTAGATCCGACCACCAGAAAAACTACTCGGGCACAGTCGTCAGGATAAGCCGCGAGGTGGATCGCGAGACGCGGGAATTCTTAGTGGATGTTAGCGCCGATCAATTGCCCCAAAACTGGGCGATCGGTCAACGGGCGGAAGTCTTCATCCAAACAGGCAAAAAGGATAACGTCGTCCGGGTGCCAAGGCGGCTGGTGCGTTGGCGTGGCGGCAAGGCGGGGGTATTCGTGATCTCCGACGGCAAGGCGGATTGGCGTAATCTGAATTTGGGGATAATGGGCGGCGAATTCGCCGAAGTTGAAAGCGGTCTCTCAGTGGGAGACAAGATAATTACTGTGCCAGAGCCTGAGGTTCAGAAACTTCAGCCGGGCCGACGGGTGGTGGTGGCGCCATGAATCTGGCGATTCGCGATATCCGGCATAAACTTAGCCGCTTCCTGCTGACCGCCATGGGCATCAGCCTGCTGTTGATGATCGTCATGGGCATGGCTGGAATTTACCAGGGCCTTACTGAGGATGCGCTGAGCTTTCTCGAGCGCGCGAAGGCCGATCTCTGGATCGTGCAGAAAGGAACCCGCGGCCCGTTCGCGGAAATCTCACGCATTCCATGGAATCTCGAAAATCGCGCCTATGCGGTCACCGGTGTCGCTCGCGCGCGCGCTTTTGTTTCCCACACCATTCAGCGTGAATATCAGGGCAAGCCACTGCGCATCGTTGTGCAAGGGCTGGCATGGCCCAAGGATAATGGGAGCGCGTTGCCCCTCGTCGCCGGCCGGGCGCTGGGCCAAGCGCACTACGAGATGATCGTAGACCGGACGCTGGGTTTGCGTTTGGGCGACCGGATTCCCCTGGGCAAGGATATATACGCGGTTGTTGGGATTACGGCCGGCATGGCCGGCCCCAGCGGCGATGGCATGGCATTTTTCACCATCTCGGATTCGATCTCAATCCAGTTTGATACGCCGGGGGAAGCAATCCGCTTAGAGCGGGAAGCGCGGCGCTCGCGATTGGAGAAGCAGGACCTGGGGAACACCCAGCCCACATTGCTGGCGCGTGCCGCCGGACCCGCTTCCCAACTCCCGGCACTTGGGACACAATATGTCAGCGCGATCATGGTGAACGTGGCGCCTGGGATTGATCCCGCCCGCGTGGCCAGGGTGATCTCCGGCTGGAGCGACGTGACGGTTTACCCCAATGACGTGCAACGCGAGCTGCTTTTCAAGGGAATCGAGCGCAACCGCAAACAGATCGGCTTATTCCGCACACTGCTAGTGATCGTATCGGCCATCATCATGGCGCTCATCCTTTACACCCTGACCCTGGATAAGATCCATGACATCGCCATGCTCAAGCTGATGGGCGCGAGGAACCGGGTGGTTGTTGGCCTTATTGTGCAACAGGCATTGTTATTGGGGGCGCTGGCCTATGGCTTGGCTTATTTGATCGGCCTGTGGGTTTTTCCCCTGTTCCCCCGGCGCGTGGCCATTACCAGCGAAAACCTTGTACAACTTGCGTTCATCGTTCTTGCAATCTCCGTTCTCTCCAGCCTTCTGGGTATCTGGAAGGCAATGAGCATTCAGCCGAACGTGATACTGTCATGAGAACAATCATCAAACCTGATGCCCCATCGGTCGATGTCCAGTCGCTCGCGAAAATCTACGGCAGTGGCAATACCAAGGTCGTAGCTATAAAAGAAGTAACATTCCATGTCCAGCGCGGCGAAGTCGTGGCGCTTTTGGGACCGAGCGGCTCGGGCAAAACAACGCTCCTGACCGCCATCGGTCTGATCAATCCGCCCACTTCCGGCAAGATCACTATCAGCGGTTGCCCGGTCATGAATGGTCCCGAACCTTTGGTTGATATCCGCACTTTTCGTAGGAAATACCTCGGATTCGCGTTTCAGAAAGCGAACCTGATCCCGTTCCTGAGCGCCCTTGAGAACGTGCAGGTGGCGATGGAAATCAATGATGTTGCTTCGCGAAAAGCCCATAAACGCGCCCTCGAACTCCTGGATTACCTGGGCGTTGCCGAACGCGCACACAACCTGCCCTCCATGCTCTCCGGCGGTGAGCAGCAACGCGTTGCCGTTGCCCGGGCGTTGGCAAACAATCCCAGCCTGATCCTGGCCGACGAGCCGACCGCCTCATTGGACAGTCACCAGGGCCGCCAGGTGATAGAACTTTTCCGCAAGGTGGCGCACGAGCAAGGCGCTGGCGTTATCATGGTAACGCACGACCACCGCGCCCTCGATGTCTTTGACCGGATTTTTGAAATAGAAGACGGTGTCTTGCGTTTGTCGAATCAATCGTAGAATAGATTTCCCGCTCTAAGAAAGCCTGACAAAAAGAATTAGCCCTTAGACGGATTCATAATCCACCTAAGGAGGATTCATCCTGTTGGCGCCTCCAAGCCAGTGTGAAAATTGGATGGGCAGGGAGACACCTGAATTTAAGTATAAATATTAATCGTATTTATATTGACACAAAATGACTTATGTTAATATAAGAATTAGATAGAAAATGATACAAAGGATATGTTCCCGAAAATTAATATGAAAATGAAATTTATCAACTCACGGGGTTTTAGCCTTATAGAGTGCCTTATTGCCAGTGGCATAGCCGCTTTAGCTATAATTGCAACTCTTTCGCTCATTTTATATGTCCGAATGAGCAATGAAATCGAGCAGGAGCGAACAAGAGCAATCCAGATTATCTGCCAGAAGCTGGATGTGGAAACATTCCACTTATTTACATGGACGAAAACAGATTCAACTGTCACAATATGGGATAATGGAACGCCAAGTGACCCTAATGACGATACTAAAGGAACGCTGGAGGTTGTTGTGAGGGACCCGGACACCAGGGCGGTTTTAACGCAGGCGCCCAATCCGGCGCGCCTTGTGGAAATTGAAGTCACCCTTCGCTGGAAACATCGCGGTCCACGTCCCGTAGAATTGCTTCAGGAAACGGTTATTACATGCAAAGTCCCCTAAAGGTTTTAAGGACGGATGGGAAGATGTTTCAATTATTAAAAAATAAAGGAATATTCAGGAATAAGCCTTTTGCGGTTACGTTGCTCGAGGTTCTTGTGGCTTCAGCTATAACAGTTATGGTGTTACTTGCGGTGGTTTATCTCTTTTACATCGGTGCCCTTACCACCAAGGAAATATACGGTCCAACGCGTTCCCGGAGCGCCCGCATGATAGCCTTTAATGAAATCCGTTTTCGGCTTTGCGATGCCCGCATCGGCAGTTGCTCAGTTCTGGAAAGTTCACACAAAATCCGATTTATTGACCCCAATAATAAATCGGGCGGCAATGACGTGACAAGCGAGCTGTATTTCGATACCGCACAACGAATACTGTATTATAAAAAAAATATTAATACTGATGCCCCCATCGTGATTGCAAAGGGTCCGATAAATATTACATTCACCCCTGGTTCAACCGACCTGGATATTCCCAACCATACTGTGTTCCTCGGAACAGACAGCGTGGTAACTGTCTATGTGCAGACGTCGAGTGAATTATCTTATAGTAAAGTGGATACACGTGATGGAGAAACGGTTGTTTATTTAAGAAATCTTTGAAAGAAAGGATGATGAGCCATGAATCAAAGATATTTCAAAAATAAGGGGAATAAAGGTTCCATCCTTGTTACTGCGTTTTTGCTTTCAGTGATTGTCGCCATGTCAATAATATGGATGACCACAACGCTTATGGACCATCAAAAGATCAACAGGCGCCGCAGGGAGATGAACGCCTCTTATTATGCCGCCCAGGCAGGGCTTGCACAGGTTCAACAATGGGGTAACTACCCCGCAGAATATGACGGCGGAGGGAGTTCAGGTTTGTTTCTCAGGAATTCTGACAATACATTTCCCAATCTGGCAACCGCCCTCCCGAAGGATAGCGGTAATGTTATCACTGTTTCCTCCTCAAAACTGCGAACCTTCACGTCCAAATATAATGTAAAAATCTCGAAAATTTCCTCCCTGCAGCTGATTGCCCCCGCCACAAGCGACCCCGTTTCCTGCCTGTTTAAGGTCAGAAGCGTGGGAGAAGTCTCCTCAGGCGTCAAACGCTCCATATTTGCCTATATGAACCCCAGCCCCATTCAGGATATCCCATTGCAATTGGGGGCTGGCATCATCAGCTTAGCCGCGGCTGCTCAAGTTGGCAATGGCAAGGCGCATTGGGGAGAATCATGGAGCAAACAACCTTTTGACTTTTTATCAAAATCCCAGTGCGATAATCTTGATAAAACAAGCAGTGACTATGACCCATTTGCGAAATACAGAACCGAGTCGAGATTGATATTCGGTCCTACATGGAAGATATATAACCCATCAAAGCCAAGTCAGGGGGGTGATGTTCACGACGTAATGACGGCTCAGTTTCCCGGCTCACCCCCAGCCAGCGGCAATTATGAAAACGCCTTTGAACAGTTCATTGCACCCGGAGTTTTGCAATGGCCTGATTTTGCCGGAAAATATGCGGATTTCAAGTCCCTTGCCAAATCTCATGGACGTTATTATTCAACAGACCCCGCCGGAAACATTTACCGGGATGGCGTCGAGGATTCCGCTCATTTGGTGGATTTTAATACTGAGTTTTCCGAAGCTGACCGTGTCAATTCCCCTTACGATTTAGTATTTATTGATACGATTGACGGCAATCCCCCTGCGGTGAACGGTTCCAATCTCGCAACTGTTTCCAATTCCGGGACGGGTATTGGCATGAAGGGGATTTTCTATATCTGTGCTAATTATGATCAGGCAGGCGCTGGCAACCCCGCTGACCTCCCTACAGCAGAAAAGCCTATTCTTAATGCAGATGGTAGCATCACCCTTCAGGTTACAAATCTTCCCAAAGTCTTTCTCGATGGAGTCATATATACCTCAGGGACCATGCAGTTTAAGGGCAATCCCGTTGTTTACGGGGCGCTGGTATCTAACGGAGGGTATTTGAGCGGCGGCACGCCGGATATTTATTATAATCCACGACTGAAAGACGGTCTCCAGATACCCGTTGGCAATGTGGGTTCCGCCTTTAACATTCTGTTACAGCAGAACCTCCCGGGAACATAACATCATCCTTGTGTCCGCCTGAGGCGGATATCGATTTATTATTACCCCTTCAAAACGGCAAGGGGAACCATCTTAGCCACCAATCTTGCCAGCCCCGCACCCACCACAACGCGAATCACTTCGTCAATATCCTTGTAGGCGTCGGGCGCCTCCTCCTTGATGGTGAAGCGGTCTTCACAGACGAGATAGACACCCCGCATGGTTTCCTCAAACCGCTCGTCAGTTATGGAGCCCGTCTTCAGCACCTTGCCATCGCGGTGGCGCGTCCTGCCCGCCGCCGCAGTGCGCGACATTGTGCGCCCTGCCCCGTGGTTCACGCTGAAGAGACTTTCCGCACCCGTGTCAGTGCCGATGAGGAGATAGCTCGCCGTGCCCATGGAGCCGGGGATGATGACAGGCTGTCCGATGCGGGCATAAGGACTCCCCTGCATGCGCCCTGAGGGGAAGGCGCGCGTGGCGCCCTTGCGGTGAACCCAGACTTGCTCCCCTCCATGCTTTTCAAACTTTGCCATATTGTGCGGGATGTCATAGATTAAGGGCATGGGGATATTTCCATATATATAGCGGAATTCGCGCCTGACCAGCATTGCCATCGCCTGACGATTGACAAAGGCGAAGTTTGCGGCGGCGTGCATGGCGGCAACATAATCCTGACCCTCGCGGCTGCTCACAGAGAAAAACCCTAAGGAGCGGTCGGGCGCCTTATTTCCCGCAGCGCCGGCGGCAAGACGCATGTAATCATCGCCAATCTGGTGGCCCAGCCCGCGGGAGCCGGAGTGTATCATGACAACAATCTGACCCTTTCTGAGTCCGAACTCCGCCGCAAGACGCTCATCCGCAATGACCGTCACCTCCTGAATTTCGATGAAGTGATTGCCTCCGCCAAGGGTGCCAATCTGGTCGCGACCACGCTCAATGGCGCGGTTGGAGACTGCCTCAGAGCGCCCCGGCATGGAACCATTCTCCTCAATCTTTTCCATATCCGCCTGATATTCATCCTCATTCCAGACCTTTTCAAGTCGGGGATTGGTTCGCCCCCAGTCTCCCATACTGCGGACGCCTCGCCCGAGCAAAACCCTCATCTCGGCGTTTGAAACCTTGATATTCCTCTTCCCCTCGCCAAGGGGGATATTGCGATGGATGGAATCAGTCAGCCGCCGCACATCCACATCTCCCCGCATAAAGGGTGTGGTCATGAGACGCATGCCGCAGTTGACATCATATCCGACGGCGGAGGGGATGATTTCATTCGGCATTGCAATTATAGAGCCGATGGGAACGCCAAAGCCGGGGTGGATATCCGGCGTGGCGAGGACTTTCCGGACATTGGGGATGGAGGCGGCGCTGATAAGCTGCTGAACGGCCTCATTCTCCATGCCGAGTTCATCGCTGGTATAGACAAGGGCATCCGTCTGCATCCTTCCCTCGCGCGGGAAAAGAATCCTGAACTCATCAAGGCGTTTCTGCGACATCTTCCCTCACGCTCGCTTGAAAAAAAATCTAAGAACGACAAAGCCACAAACATCATCCAAATATATTTACTAAAATATCAGACCCTGACGCAATAATGAAATTCATAACAGCGAATTAAACAATACTTTGAAAATCCTGTATATGAGGTAGATGGCGAGGAGCCAGATAGTGACGATGATAATGGCGGCGGTCCAAATTATTTTTCGGGCTTTGCCACTCCGTTCCTTCGCCTTCTCACGGCATTCCTCCAAAACCTCCTTCGGAATCATCTTCATCGCCAGAAAAAACCCCAGAGAAACAATGATGAGGTCGTCAAGCGAGCCGATGATGGGGATGAAATCCGGTATCAGGTCAATTGGACTCAGGGCATAACCCACAACGATGAGGAGCATCAGTCTTGCATACCAGGGCGTGCGGGGGTCTTTGTAAGCCAGATACAGGGCATAGGTTTCGGACTTGAGACTTTTGACCTTCTGTCTCCAGGAACGGATACCAAACATCGACTTTATCCCTTTCATTTAGAATGCCTGACAAAAAGAATCCGCCTGAGGCGGACTGTGGTGAAATAGCTTAATAAAGCATGGCGCCGCAGGCGGCGGGAGGCGGCGGCGGGGTCAGGTTGAAAAATGCAAGCACATGCGCCATGACCTCATTTCGCATTGATGCCGGATGAATGGTTTCAAACGGAAATCCGAAATTGACAAGGTATCCCAATTTTTGCCAGTTAGGCAGGGTAATGCTATATTGGACGCCTGCCGACAGTGTGTCCGTGTATCGCAAGCAGGCAATGCTGCCGCCTCGGGGGGCGATAACATCCGGAGTAAGGACACTATAGCCGCCATCAGGCGCCCCGCCGTCAAAACCGAACGATAATCCATTAAAGATACCGTCAGGCGCTCCGTAAACCGTGTAAACCCCGCCGGAGCTGTCCTGAACATAATCGGCTCTCAGATAATTGTGGTAGAAATCCACGCCGTTCTGCTTATAATCGAGGTCCCAGCCAATCTCCGCACCTGTGACAAACAATTTCCCCATGTTGTCCAGATAGGCGCTCACGAGCGCCTGTTCCGCTGTGTCAAATGTGTGGTCTATGGTGGACTCCTCACCGCAAAGCCAGATGAGGGCATCATAATCCTCAGGGAAGATGTCCTTATTTGTCAGCGCCTCATTGGCGCAGGTGTCATAAGAAATGCCATAGGCATCCACTGCCTGTCCATGCACAGCCGACCATGCATGGCTCACACCACGGTTCTGCGAATCCCAGCGGTCATATCCGTCAACGATAAGGACGCGTGGGGGGCTAACATTTCTGCGAAACCCGTAAACATCGCCCCAGTCGGTCGGCTGACTGGTCGTGGAGAGGGCGCGGATGCGGAAATACCAGGATTTGCCGGGCTCAATTTGCGTGAGGGTATATGAGGTGTCCGTCCCGTCAAGGACATCCGACCCCGCAACAAGTGTCCATGTCGTCATATTATCAGACATGATGAGCTGATAGCCCCCCACATCACCGGAGCTGGGGCTCCATTTAAGCAGGGCGCCGGCTCCAAGGGGATTGGCGCACACAACCTGCAGAACGGGCATCTGAGCCGTTGAAGTGCTCATATTCTTGAGTATCCAGTTTTCCGGGTCGAATTCAACGGTCAGGACATCCATCTCCCCCACATCAATGAGAAATGTCTGGGTTTGCTGGTCATTGAATATCGTGAATGTTTTTGAGTTTCCATTCAAATCGCTCACGCGGATATCAACCGGCATGACAAAGACATTGCCGGACTGGAGTTGAGTTATGTTAACCCGAAGTTTTTTCCCCTCCATGCCCCAGCTCCAGGAATATTGAGGTCTATCCGCGCCATAGACCCACCTGTTGAAAAACCAGTCGAGGGAAGAGCCATAGACGGATTCAAACTCCGTCTGGAGGTCTGGCGTGAGAGCGGTGCTATAGGCATGTTTGGCGTAATATTGCCTCACCGCGGTGAAGAAATTCTCATCACCCAAAACATGACGCAGCATGTGCAGAACCCAGGCGCCCTTGCGATAAACAAGTGCGCCAGTGAAATTATCCGCCTCGGGATTAACAAGGGCAAGTGTGTCATTGATTCCAGTTGTCAACCAGGCGTTCACATAGTCATGATAAGAGTTTATGCCATTATAATATTCCTTAAACAGCGCCTCCGAATATGTGGCAAAACCCTCATTGAGCCAGAGGTGGTCATAATGTCCGCAGGTGACGCTATCGCCGAACCACTGGTGGGAGAGTTCATGGATGTTCTGGCGTCCGCGTCCGCCGGGCGCGGTGTTGCCCGCCCCAAGGCTGGTGCAGGTCTGATGCTCCATGCCGGAGGAAATGTTGTGAGTGGCTGTTACATACTTCTCACTGATGAATGGATATTCACCGTAGAGGCGGGCGAAGAGGTTCATTGCCTCAAACGTGCCCGTAAGGGCGTCCTTTTCAGTATTAAAATATTCGGGATATAGATAATGCCCGATAGTCATGGTGGTGGCGCCATCCTGCGAGGTATATGTCCCCGAAACATGGGTGTAATTGGTGCAGCAGATGGAGACAAGATAAGTGACAATAGGGTATGTTTCAGAATAGTTCCAGGTTTGCTTACCGCCTCCAGCGTCCACGGTGCTCATGAGTTTGCCATTGGAGACCACGGTGTAGGCTGTTGGGGCGGTGATATGGAGGTCCATTGTGGCTTTATCTTCGGGGACATCCTTGCAGGGCCACCAGTTGCGGGCGCCGTAAGGCTGGCTGAAGGTAAATACGATGGGTATCCTGCTGGTGCCATGGGTTGTCCTCGTATAAGGGGCGCCAAAGGTGCTTTCAAGCGCCTGGGGGTCGGGCGTGCCGGAATAATAGACACGGACGGTGAACGTGTCATCCTTGTGGAGAGACGCCGGGAAGTTCACAAGGAGCCAGTCTTTTGAGGTGTCCGTGGAATATGTGAGGTCCGCCCCATTTTCATCGGTCACATGGCTGATTGCCAGCTGTCCATTGTAAATGTTGAAATCAAAGACGGCGCGGTCAAGTCCTTCCACAGTAACGCGAGCAGTCATTGAAAGGACGGCGGACGGGATGCGGGCGGCGGACATATCCAGCTCAATCGCAAGGTCGTAGTGAAGGGCGTCATACTTGTCCTGGTCGGGGTGCTTGGCGGGCTGGGCAAAAATCCCGAAATCCGCAAAGGCGCGGAAGAAGTGGGTCTCCTCATAGTCCTCGAGGGAGAATGCGAGGAGGGATTTAAAGTCAAGCGTTGTGGCACCGGATGATGTAATTTCAAGAGAGTTTGCCCCAGAGGAATTGAGAATACCGGCGGGGAGCTGATACAGTAAGCCGTCAGCGCGCCGCAAAGGGATTTCCTCCACGCGGCTGCCATTGAGGATAAGTTCCAGCGCGGTTTTCTGTCGGGAACCTTTCAGATGGAGGGCATAATGAAAGTTAGTGACATCCGCATCTTTGGGGACGCTGAATGTGACAACGGCGCGACAGCCATTCTCAGAGGTTTTAATGATTGCCCCACCGGCTCGTTCTCCTGTTGCGGCAGTATCAAAGAGGATTGTGCGTCCTTCAAGGCGGATGGGGGCGGGCTTTCGGGTCTTATCAGCGCTCACGCGGCAAGGGGCAACCGCGCATAAAATGAAAAAGACCCCGCAAAGGACGAAATGTGAAATCCGTTTCATCTATGTCGAACTCAAATTCTCAAATATTTATATGACACCCTTGGTGGAGAGAACGCCTTTGATGCGGGGGTCTTGGCGGATGGCATCGCCGATTGCCTTGCCGCATGCCTTGAAAAGCGCCTCGTGGATGTGGTGGGCGTTATCACCGTAAAGAAGACGCAGATGGAGCGTGACAGCCGCATTCACAACAAAGGCGCGGAAGAATTCATGCGATAGCTCCGTGTCGTATTCCTTAATCTTCTCCCGCCCGGATTCCACCTCCCACCTGAGAAAGGGACGGTTGCAGAAATCAATTGCGGCGTGGGCGAGTGTCTCCTCCATGGGGACAAAGGCGCCGCCGTAACGGGCGATGCCTGATTTATCACCCAGCGCCTCGCGGAATGCCTGACCAATGCAGATTCCAACATCCTCCACAGTATGATGAAAATCCACCTCAATATCGCCACGCCCCTCAATCTCAAGGTCAAACAGCCCATGCTTTGTCCAGAGATCGAGCATGTGTTCAAAAAAGGGAATCCCGACAGAACCTTTGAACTCGCCCGTGCCGTCAAGATTCAGGGATACCCTCACCTGCGTTTCCTTTGTCTTGCGTTCCACAATGGATTTCCGTTCCTTTGCCATGCCGCCACCTCAACTAAAAGGATTTTGCAAACAAGCAAAAATCTTTTATGGCATCGGGAATCGCAAGGGCAAGATAAAAAAGTAATCAAAATGCTATAATGTGTAATTCTAATCTGAAAATATTTGAAATTTTGACAGGATTAACAAGATTCTCAAGATTCATAATCCTGTTAATCATGTAAATCATGTCTAAAAAATCCGGGAATTTTTTCTCATATTACTTAATCAAAAATCTAACCTATCTGCGTAAAGGCGGTCAAATAAACACCGCCATCGCTAAGTAATCTACTCAGAAAAAATAAAAACCGGTCCGCAAGGAGGACCGGTTCACTCTTACTCTCCAGAAGCAGTCTCACACTGCCTTTATCACCTTGTCCGACTTCAGGCATCGCGTGCAGACATATTTCCGACGTATGGCGCCATTCTCATCCTTCACACGCACCCTCTGAATATTGGGCATAAAGGCACGCTTCGTCTTATTATTGGCATGACTTACGCGGCATCCAGCTTGCCGTTTCTTTCCACAAATCTCACACATCGCCATGATTTTTCACTCCCCTTGCCATTATCAGCAAAAAATGAGTTGTATCTCCTGACCCAAATCCCCATTTGCGTCAAGAATAATCTTCACCACGGAAAATATCGGAAACTCTCTGCGCGCTCTGTGTTTGCCTGAGACGGATGGTTAATAAATTTCATTTTTTTAGGGGCTCTTGGCACATCAAACCATCTTGCGATTTTCATTCCTTCTCATGAAAGACCTGTGAGGAGAAGGTCCAGAGTTTTGTATCCTTGTCCTTCCAGGCGTCGGTTGGAAGTCCTGCCTTCAGGCAGATGTGTTTCAGAAACTCATCACGATTCCACTTCCACTCCACGGGCACCTGCGGCAGAAGAAGCCCCCTGTTCCACCCCTTTTCAATCACCAGTCCATGCTTCCCGATGACAATCTTGTTCACGTCCTTGAGAAGCCGCTGGGGCGTATTGATGGAGATTTCAATCCTGATGTCAGGGACTTCATCGGCGCTGACGGGTGGGAATCGGGGGTCACGGAAGGCGGCGCTGAATGTGTTCTCCACAACACCCTCATATATTGGCACAATTGCCTGCACATGCCCGATACAGCCCCGCAGGTCACCCCCTTTGGTGAGTGTGACAAACAGGCGCGACTTCTCCTTCAGATGAGGCGTCAGGTCATATTTTGAGTAATCGGGCTGGTAGGAGCGGTCTTTTGTGATGCCTTGCAGGACATCCCGCGCCAGCCGCAGGAGGGTCTTCTGCTCTACCTCATTCAGGATGGGAGGGTCGGGCTCCCCCTCCGAAACTTCAGTGGGGGTAGTTTTCTTGTCCATCTTCTTTACCTCTCCTTTCCGGGATATGGGTGATGCCTTCATGGAAGTCGCAGAAAATGCCACAGCGCCATATCCACAGGTTCGCAAGGCATACCCTTCATCCTTGTCCGCGCTGGTACAATAATCAAGCAGATGACCCTGGACATCTCCCTTTTTTTTCAGGACGCTGAGGAGGAGTTCCACCGGGTTTCTGCCGCAGACCGTTGCACCGGTCTGACGTATATAATTAAGAAACCCCTCCGGGTCAATATTTGTCATGTATTTCAGCGCCTCGCGGTCATGCTGGTGGATTTTGTCCGCCAGAGACTTTCCCTTGAGATTCGCAAAAGGTTCATAATGATAAAGCGAACCATAATGATTAAGGTCGGTGCTGGCGATGAAAAGGGTATCTGTGTCTAAATAGTTGACAAGGATGTCCGCCGCTCTCTTCATTTCATCCGGGCTCAGCTGGTCAACAATGAGCGAGACAACCTTGAACTCTTTAAGTGTGCGCTGGAGAAAGGGAATCTGGTTCTCATCTGAATGCTCCTGCGCATGGACGGCCGGGATGGAAACGAATATATCCTTGTGACCGAGGAGTTCCTCCACGACCTTTTTATCAACGGGAACGTCCCCAAGGGGTGTTTGATAGATATCAACAGGTAGGACGGAAATCTTTCCAAAGCCACCATAAGAGTGGCTTAAGGCGAGGATGATGACACGTTTATATTTCCGCCCTTCCAGCTGACGATATGAAGCGCCCATGATGGGTCCACTATAGGTGTAACCTGCATGGGGAGATATAAGGGCAATAAGGTTCCCCGGAATATCCTTCTTCGTTGCGCCTTTAAGATAGCCATCCACCGTATCGGCAAGTTCCTTCTTATCCGCCGGGAACCAGAATCCCGCCCCGGCACAGCGATGGACATTATCTGAAGCCAATGCCACGGCAAAACAAAGAATAATCAACCCCACAAGGGTAACTCTAACCAGAATATTCCCTTTCAGGTCCATTATATCTTACCTCACGCCTGAATTTCATTCATTATTATAATAAACATAGTCTTTGACTCGGAATTATTGCAACAGGAAAAACAGACGATAGGAGTTACACCCTTTCAGGAAAGTAAACGCTGCGGAAGATAAGATGAAAATTGCTTGACATCCTGCACGGCAATACGGAAACTTATCTCGTTTTATTGTTAATAGTGCACTCTTTGTATCTCATTTATACCAAGTTAGATTGATAAAGGGGACGAGTATCATGGTAAAAAGAACTTCCAAATCTGGAGCAAAGGGAAAACCAAAGGCGTCGCCATCGTCAAACCCCAAGCCGGCGCCCGCATCCAATAAAGGCTGGTCGCTCGAATCCATCAAAACCCTGATTAACTTCATTAATGAAAGAAAAATACAAAAATTTGACCTGGAACTGGGTGATATGAAACTGCATATAGTCTCCCAATATAATAAGGGCAAAAAGGTGGGGAAGGCTCAGGCAGGCGGGCTTTCACCCATGCTATCCATCATGCCTCAGATGATTCCAGGCATATCCCCTGCCACCCCCATAACCCAGAACCCCGCTCATGTTGAAACGGAACAAAAAAACTCAACCAGCCCACACCTACTTGAAACACAACCCCCGCCAGTGGAAAAGAAGGAAGAAAAATATATCGATATCAAGTCTCCAATGGTTGGCACATTCTACCGCGCACCATCGCCAGAATCTCCCCCCTATGTGGAAGTCGGCGACAATGTCACCCCGGAAACCGTCCTTTGCATTATTGAGGCAATGAAGCTGATGAATGAAATCAAGGCGGAAGTCCGGGGTCAGATTATAGAAATCCTTGCGGAAAACAGCCAGCCCGTGGAATACGGGCAGCCCATGTTCAAGATTAAACCATTATGAGGCTTTTGTCCGCCTGAGGCGGATTTATAAGTTGTGCATCAAAACGAAAACATCTTTGCCAATGCACCGATTCTACAATTCTCCGATTCACCGATTCTCAAATTCACTGGGGTGTGCCAGAGGTGTTTAACAAGATTCTGATAGCCAACCGGGGGGAGATTGCCCTCCGTATCATCCGCGCCTGCCGGGAACTTGGCATACGCACAGTTGCCGTCTTTTCCCAGGCAGATATGGACTCTTTGCATGTCCGGTTTGCGGATGAGGATATCTGCATCGGTCCACCCCCAAGCAATGAGAGCTATCTGAACATCGCCCGCATCATCAGTGCGGCGGAAATCACCGATTCGGACGCCATCCATCCCGGTTATGGCTTTCTCGCTGAAAATTCCCACTTTGCGGAAGTCTGCCGGCAGTGTAAGATTAAGTTCATTGGACCCTCACCGGAGGCAATCCGCAAGATGGGTGATAAGGCGGAGGCAAAACGCACCATGAAAGAGGCCGGCGTGCCGGTGGTTGTCGGAAGCGATGGGATTGTCAAGACGGCTGAAGAGGCACAAGTCATTGCCCGGGAAATCGGTTATCCCGTCATAATCAAGGCGGCGGCGGGAGGCGGAGGGCGCGGAATGCGCATCGCCCACACAGACGCCAGTCTCACAAACGGTTTTATGACCGCCCGCAGTGAGGCGGAATCCGCCTTTGGAAATCCGGATGTATATATCGAGAAATATGAGGAGAACCCCCGGCACATAGAAATCCAGATTCTGGGGGACGAGCACGGCAATGTAATCCATCTTGGAGAGCGTGACTGCTCTATCCAGCGCCGCCACCAGAAACTCCTCGAGGAATCACCCAGCCCGGCAATCAGCGAAAAACTCAGAAAAGAAATCGGCGATGCGGCAACGGCGGCGGCGCGGACTATCGGATACGCCGGCGCAGGCACGGTCGAGTTCCTCCTGAGCACCAGCGGAAAATTCTACTTCATGGAGATGAATACCCGCATCCAGGTTGAACATCCTGTCACCGAATTTGTGACCGGTATCGATATCGTCCGCGAAACCATCCTCATCGCCGCCGGTAATAAACTCTCCTACAAACAGGAGGATGTTAGGTTTAATGGACACGCAATCGAGGTGCGCATAAATGCCGAAGACCCCGAGCGAAACTTCATGCCATCCCCCGGCACCATAACCACATACCACGCACCGGGAGGTCCGGGCATCCGCGTGGACAGCCATGTGTATGAGGAATATGTCATCCCACCCTATTATGACTCGATGATTGCAAAGCTTATCGCCTGGGATACGGACCGCCCGACCTGCATCCGCCGCCTGGATAGAGCGCTGGATGAATTCATCATCGAAGGGGTCAAAACCACCATCCCCCTGCACAAGCGTATCCTGCAGAATCCGGATTTCCTGAAAGGCAAATATGATACGAAATTTCTTGAAACAGCCTTTGAACCAAAGATAAAAAGGAGGAAAAAGGGGCATTAATCTTTCATGATTTCACTTGCCGGATGAACCGTCTACCCTGATGCCATATTTCCTGTGAGCGGGTGCACGGACAGAGGAACATGGAACAAGGAGGTGTAATTTTTATGTCTCTGGAACGACAGCTTGGAGATATCAGTATTGATAATTCCGTTGTGGGAACCATCGCCGCCATCGCCGCCCAGGAGGTGGAGGGCGTTGTGAGCATGGGCGGCAAGTTCTCCCTGAGCGAGATGCTGGGGCGAAAGGACTCAGACCGCGGTGTCAAGGTTGAAATCCAGGGGGGACGCGCCGTGATTGATGTCGATGTTAAAATCGAATACGGCCGCAACATGTACGATGCCGCCCACATCTTACAGAAAAAGGTCAAGGATACCGTGGAGCAGATGACCGGGCTGGTCGTTGAGAAAGTAAATGTCAAGATTAATGGCATCATCATGAAGGAGAAACCTCAGGAGCGCTGATTCCGGTTGGTGAGTTTCCCCTGAATCCGTTTCAGGCGGACAGTCTGAAACCGTAATCGGGAAAAAAAGGAGCCGAATATGTTCAAATTGTTGAAAAAGGTGTGTCTGTTTCTGATATTAATCCAGGTATTCGTTGCGGGCGCTTATAAAGTCGCCCCCTTCATATCACCCTGGCTCAAGGTGAAAAGAGACCTGATTCATAATTTGGTCTTTGCCTCGGACGATGTCAGACGTATATTTTTCGCTCTCATGCTCCTGCTTCCACTTCTTTACATCCTTTTTGCAATGAGGGCGAAGCGCAGGCATGCCTCTTACACAATTCGGGGCAAGGAAGGGAACTCTATCATCTCCGAAATGTCCATCCAGAAGTCGCTCGTCAGCGCCGTGCGCACCATTCCAACGGTTGTGAAAGTGAAACCCATAATCAAAATTTCAGGCGGAGCCCTGAATGTCACCCTGATTACCTATATCCGTCTTGACCAATACATCCCGAATATCTGCGAGCGGGTGCGACGCCGCGCACACAGCACCCTTTCAGAGGTTCTGGGCATTGACCGCATCCTGCCGATAGATGTTAAGATACAGGATGTAAATTTCCCGCATCCGCCTCTTGCGGAAAAGTTTCGGGCGCGTTCACAGAAACCCCCGCAGGAGGGAGACTCCGCTCAGCCAATAATCTCTACTCCCGAGATGCCGCCGGAGGAATTTCACCCGAAAAAACACTGAGAGCCCCTAAAAAAGTTAAATTTATTCACCACGGAGCCACAGAGGACACAGAGGATAATGAAACAAAGAAAATATCGGAAATTCTCAGTGCACTCTGTGTCCGCCTCAGGCGGATGGTGAATCCCGTATTTTAATCCTGTTAATCATATAAATCATGTCTAATAAATGGGTAATTTAATATTGGCGGGTTATTCCTTCTCAAGCCGTTTAATCAGATTTTCCAAAATGGCGTCCTGTTCAAGCACGGCAAGATATCGGCGGGCAAGTGCCATCGCCTCCTTCTTGCTTCCGAACTCCCTTTCAGAGAACACTGCCAGACGCATGGATGCAAGGGCATCCTCCTCATTATATTCCGTCCAGCGCGCACTGGTCTTTCCACCTGCGGGACGCTGCTTTGCCGCCAGTTCAGCCGCATTTTTGTATGACCTCTTCGCCTCCTGGTTCCTTTCCAGCGCGTGCATAATTTCCCCGCGCATCAGATAGAGTTGAAACGCATCGGGATTATTCCTGATACCCTCCTTAAGGAAATTCACAGCCGCCTCAAGCTGGTTCTTCGTTCTCTGCCGTTTAAGCCACCAGGCGCCTATCATATAGCCCCGGATGTAATGAGGGTCGCTTAGCGTCATCAGGCGATACCAGGGAAGGAGTTCGGTGCCATCCGTATGGAGGTGAGGTTTTGAGGGGTCAAGCCAGGGTTTGACCTCTCTCTGCAGGTCTCCGATGAAGCCGCGGAAGTCCTTTGCCTGCGTGTGGATTACCGTATCCGCACCCTCGCAATGGAAGATATTTTCCTCCCCAGGCGGCAGTTCCGGCTCATTCTCATGCTCATGCTCATGAGTCTTATCGGTGGCAACCTCCTGATGACCCTGCGGCGCATTCGGATTGGCAGGCGTCTGTCCCATATCCCTGACCTCCCCCTTGCTGCTGAGGGCATCGTAATCAAGGTTGAGCCTATAAGCAACACCGCTATGGAGATAGAGCTCCGTCTTGTTAAACATGATATCGCTCATGCTGGTGCGTATCTCGCCGAGGATTATGGCGGCGGCGCTTCGGTTGCGGAGCATCCTGTCATACTCATCCCGTGAGCGTCCACCCGTGTAATCATTTGGTTTGAGACGCAGTGTTAATGCGGGGCTGAGAAGGAATAGAAAGAGGATGGCTATCTTGAGCATCTTCCAGGATGTCCATTTTCCTCCAACGCCATTCATGATTTCCCGTCTCCCTTATAAAGAGCGCCTCTGAAAGAGATTTATCCCCAGAAGAAGGGCTATAACGGTGAAGAGCGCCCCGTAACATATCAGGGCAAGAAATTCCATTCCACCCAGAGGTCCGATGCCGTCGGTGTAACGCGTGATGAGATTCAGTTTGGAAAAATCCGGAATATAGGCGGTAAACCACCTCAGTGTCTGCGATACGAAAGTCCTTCCCGCCTTCCTCGCTCCGTCGCCAAAGCTATGGAGCGTCGGCGACTGAAAAAATTCCATTATCCCGCCGCCGAATATTAAAAGCAAACTCAGGAATACCACGTTCACACTCCGGGGAATAAGGAGGGAAAAGAGGAGAGTCAGGGCGGTCAGCATCGCAATGGAAATGGTGAGAAGGACAACAATCTGCAAAAATAGACGCGTATCATAAAACTGCAACCTTGGCGCCGGCAGCCACCCAAGAAGGAGAAGCAGATACAAGACCGCACAGCCGGAAAAGGTCACAGCCACCCACTTTCCCAGATAATAATCCCCCCTCTCTAACGGTCTGGCGAGGATAGGATACAGTGTCCTTGCTTCCATCTCGCTGGGAATCTGCCGCGCCGCGGTGAGGAGTGTCAGGATGTGGGCAAGAAAGCATGCCAGAGACATGCCCAGGTTCAAAAGCAGGTTCGCCGTGGCGGGGTTCTCAATCCCGACTATGCTCATGCCGAAAATTCCCAGAACAAACAACCCGGCAAGAATCAGCATCACATAAAGGTCCTTCCGACGGAGCATCTCTAAAAACACCCCATGCCCCACAATGAATAATGAGCGCCAACGCTCCATCTTCATGCAGCCGCACGAGGCACTCATAACTCCCTCCGTCGGAACAGCAACATGGTCAGAAAAAAATAAACGCCTATATAGACCATGGCGTAAAGGGTCAGATAACAAAGTGTAACAACGCCCAGCGGGCGCCAGATGTTCGCATGAACGGTCTTTTCAGAAAAATCAAGCAGTGTGAGCTGGGGAATGCCGTAATTCACTATAAGGAAAATCACCTTCCCAACCCTCCCCACAAAATCATAAATATAGGAAATCCCGTTTGTGAAAATATTGGCTGTCAGGTAAAATAGAACACCCATGGTGATTGCGGCATCAAGATTCATAATCAGTGAAAACAGGAAACCAAGCGTTGATATTATTGTCATGGCAAGCATCTGGAGATACATATATTCTGCAAGATGTATCCATGGGATTTTTCCACCCAGATACCACGTGCCAATGAGAAATATCAGCATGAAGAGAGAAAGGCAAAAACCGGCGGCAAAAAGGACGCCAAGGAGTTTGCCCATGAGAAAACTCACGCGTCCCACAGGCTTGGCAAGGAGGGGATAAATCGTGCGGTTCTCAAATTCTCTCGGAAGCTGACGACAGGATAACACCACCACCATCAGGGCGCATGCTATGCTCATGACCTCTAATGCCACCTCACGATAAAATTTGGTCAATCCCTCCATGCCGAAAAAATTCACCGACATGACACCCCCGATGACCATGAGAGACAAAAGGACAATCACATAGATTTCCTTCCGCCGCACCGCCTCAATCAAAACACTCCTCGCAATCAGCCAGACAGGTCTCATTTGTCTCCGACCCCCTCAATCTCTTCAACAAGTCCGATGAAATATTCCTCAAGCGTGCGGGTTCTGGAGGATGTATGATGAATGACGGCGCCGGCGGAGGCAAGCGCCGAAACCGCCCTGCAATACTCCTCCACATTGTTAAACTCAATCCTTTGAAGATTCCCCTCCTCAACCAACTTGTATTGAGCCACAACAGTTGGCAACACCGCGCCCTCCGGCAGGCTGAAGACAACTTCAAACAGGTTCAGCGGCTTTTTGAGCTCCCCCACCGTTGCCTCCGTAACGATGCGTCCCTTGTGAATGATGATGACTCGGTCGCATAGAGCCTCCACCTCTGTAAGCTCATGGGAGCTGAAAAAGATGGTGCGTCCCCTCCTTTTCAAATTCAGGAGAACCGAGCGGAGGTCAAACCGCCCGATGGGGTCAAGACCTGATGAAAGTTCGTCAAATATCAGCGCCTCGGGGTCGGCAATAATTGCCTGCGCAATCCCAAGCCTCTGCTGCATCCC
>Ga0315291_10003026_pt1 | contig 21749 bp, 25 predicted proteins | sample YL17G12_20_MG_FD_203070 | JGI IMG/M metagenome (GOLD analysis project Ga0315291, IMG submission 203070) | Sediment microbial communities from Yellowstone Lake, YNP, Wyoming, USA - YL17G12_20 | ecosystem: Environmental > Aquatic > Freshwater > Lake > Sediment | place: USA: Wyoming | collected... | reverse complement strand
GGATATTTTGTCAGATCTGTAGGACCTGGTCTAACCAAAGAAGCGATTCAGAGATACATATCTTCGCAGGAGCAATTCTGATCAATCTCGATCATGCCCCACCGCTCCTGCGGTGGGGTTCTTGACATATTTGTATTATAAAATAAGATAAAATAAGACAATAAAAAAGACAGCCCTAATATTTAGGGACGACCAGGAAAGTCCTGTTATAATCAGGCGCTGGGCCGCAGCTGTGAACCGAGCACATAACAAATTATGTGCTCGGGAGCCAGAAAACTGATCCTGCCTTCAATAAGTTTCACTTTCTTCGAGCCAAGGGAAAATTTTTTAATTTTGAAATAATTTGACCCACTCGAAAAGAGTGGGTTTTAAAATATAAAATATATGAAGAAAGCAATTTTACTTTTTCTGATAGGAGCCTTAATTTTCTCGTCAGTTTTACCAGGTTTGGCTGAAATAGATAATTCCACCATAAATTATCTTAAAGCCCAGACCCTTGATCCTTGGATAACCATGGCTTTAGTCGCAGCTGGTGAAACAGATTTAGATTTAAGTCATTTGAAAGAAGTTTCTGGTAATTTAGCCACCGATTATGAAAAAACCATTTTAGCCTTAACTGCTGTGGGCGAGAATCCAAAAACTTTTGGTAATATTGATTTTATTGCTCAACTAGAGAGCTTTTATCAAAATAACCAGATTGGTTCTCCTGATTTATTAAATGATGACTTTTGGGGAATTTTGGCTTTGGTTTCAGCCGGTGAAAACCTAAGTAGTCAGATTATTCAGGATTCCAAAAATTTTATTTTAACAAAGCAAAATTCTGATAATGGCTGGGGTTATGCAATTTCGGGTCAAAGTGACACTAATGATACGGCAGTAGCCATCATGACTTTGTTGGAAGTTGGAACAAAAGCAAATGATCCAGTAATTACCAAAGCCATTGATTATCTGAAAACAAGCCAAAACAATGATGGTGGTTTTCCTTATCTTCTCGGTGGTGAGTCTGATTCTGGTTCTGATTCCTGGGTCATTTCAGCCATTTATAAATTAGGTCAAAATCCTTATGATTGGCAAAAAGATGGCAAAAATCCGGTTGATCACTTAAAATCTTTGCAAAGATCCGACGGTTCTTTCAAGTGGATTGCTTCTGAAGACAAAGGTTATCCGATTTTATCTGCCTATGCCGTAATTGCCTTAACCCAAAATTATTATCCAATAAATAGATTACATCACTTACGAATTGAGGGAAAAGATAATCAAATTTGCGAGACTGATGTCAAAGCAAAAACTGCTTTAGATATTGTTGAAAATGGCTCAACTATTTGTGGCTATACTTATTTTATCGAACAGACAAGTTGGGGACCTTATTTAAAGAAAATCAATGAAGAGGAAGCCCATGATTTAATTGGCTGGCTCTATTTTGTTAATTATGAAATACCAGCAATTGGAGCGGCTGATTATATTTTGGAACCGGGTAATGAAGTATTGTGGTATTTTGGAGAATGGGGCTGGAATCCTGCTAAATTAACTTTAGCCAGCCAAAAAGTTGATCCGGGAAATAATCTCGAAGCTAAAGTTGAATATTTCGAAGATTCTAAATGGGTTCCTTTAGCTGAAGCTATAATTCATGTTAACGATCAGAGTTTTACCACCGGTAATGATGGCGAGGCTGATTTAATTATTAATAACTCAGGAATTTATCAAGTTTATGCTGAAAAATCAGGTTATATCAGAACTAATCAGGTAACTTTATCAGTGGGAGAAGGAATTAGTCGAAATGTTGGATTGAAAGTAGAGATAATTCAATCCACTCCACCAGCTCCTGAAATTGCTTTCACTATCGATAAAGAGCAAATTGATTTTGGACGTCTAACTCTTGGAGCTCAGGCTAACGATCAACTTTTAATTCAGAATTCTGGTGATGTTGGGATCCATCTTGAGGGGATTGTCAGCGGTGATCAGATTTTTAGAGAAAATATTATCTTAGACGGATTAGATTGGCCAGAATTTAGCACCATTATTAATACTGGATCAGGAAAAAATGTTTTAATCGGATTAACTATTTCCAGAAGCTGGACAGGTTTTGGAATTAAAGAAGGTAGTTTAACTTTTTGGGCAATTACTAATCAATAATGAAATTTAAAATTTTAATAATTTTATTTTTTTCTTTCCTTTTTTCTTTTAATTCAGCTTTAGCCATTGGAATTGGAGCTAAACCCTCATTTTTAGATTTAGAATTAAAAGTAGGTCAATCTAAAGAAACAAAAATTTTAGTTTATAATATTTCTCAGGAAGCAGGAATTTTCCAAGTTTTTCCTGATGAATTAAATGAGTGGATAAAAATTGAACCTAATAATTTCCGCCTAGAAGCTGGTGAAAATAAAGAGGTAAAAATTATTGTCTCAGCTAAAGAGGGCGGAGGAAAGGCAATCAATCTTTCAGTTTTAGCTAGTCCTTTAGATCGCCGAAGTTTTAGTGTTGGTCCTGGGCTAAAAATTCCTTTAAGATTAAATGTTAAGGAAGAAAGGTCAATCCTTTTAGCTTCTATTTTGGAAGCTTTTTCCCCCAATTGGCCCTGGTCAATAATTGGGATTTTAGTGATCTGTTTAATCGGACTTTTCTGGGAAAAATATTTTAAAAGGCGAAAGAAAGTCATTGCTCCGCCAGATAATCTTCCTATCGGATAATACTTTTTTAAAAATAATACCAAGAGTTTTTCTCTCGGGTTTTTAGTTTGACAAAAATATAATTAAGAGATATTTAAATATAAGAGGAGAAGATTATGGGAAAAAAGAAAACCGTTTTTTCAGCTGAAAAAACAAGAAACAAAGGAATTGATATAGAACCAAATAGTTCGGCAACGAACAAAGCTTCTAAAAGACATCGCTAATCCATAAATCTCAGCCAGCCCTTTTTTCTAAGCGACTTAAAAGTCGCACTTTTTATTTAAAAAATGATAAAATTGATAAATAGATTATGAATAAAAAAATTATTTTTCTAATTATTATTTTAGCCGCGATAACGGGACTATTTTTTTATTGGAGAAGTCAAAGACAAAGAAAAGTTTGTTTTAAAAATAATTGCTTCGATATTGAATTGGCAATAACCGATGAAGAACAAATGCAGGGATTAATGTTTAGAAAATCTTTGGATAAAAATAAGGGGATGCTTTTCGTTTTTTCTGGAGAAGGGGAGTATACGTTTTGGATGAAAAATACTTTAATCCCTTTGGATATTATTTGGATAAACGAAAATAAAGAAGTTATTTTTATTAGTGAGAATACCCAGCCTTGCAAAGAAGATCCTTGTCCTTCAGTAGCGCCGGATAAAAAGGCAAAATACGTTTTGGAGATAAATGCTGGAATTTCAAAAGAAATCGGTCTGAAAATAGGGGATAGGTTGGAAATTAATATAACCAAAAGATAGTATAAAAAATTGACGTATCTATCTACTAATGCTAACATTTTTGAGGAGGGAAAGAATTGACTGATAATTGGAAGGAAGCTTTCTTTAAAATGGCTAAAATAGCGTTTGATGAATCGACAGTAGAGTGCAGCACCGAAAGAATAATCGCAGCATTAAAGAATCTGGAAGATCAAGAAGCCGTTATAGATTTCTTGGAGGGAATATTCAACGATGACGACTTTGATGATGAGACGCGGAAAGAAGTTGTGCCATATTTTGTAGAAAAAGCAAGAGAAGGAATAAAGGCGAAGAAAGAACTATTGGAAGTCTATGCCGAAATAGAAGTGCAAAGAATTGAAGAAAGAGAGAGGGTAAAAGAAGGAAGACTAGGGGTTACTGTCAAAGGAATAGCTCAAAGAATTATATATAAGCATGGTCTAGAACGTACTGATGCTCTTTTAAAACTAATTCCGGAACCACTTTTAGGCACAGAACTAAGCGACGAAAACCTTTCCGAGCTCGGAAATAAAATCGACGAAATTCGTTTCAAAAAAGAAGACGAATTGTCTGTAATGCTACAAATGGTAAAACCAGACGAAAAAGACATGCAGAGATTGAGAGAAGTAATTAATGGCACTGTTAAAATAGCCGGTGAATTCAATCAAAGTCAAAAACAAAAGATTAGGGAGATCAAATTTCTTTCAAGCGTTGCGCAAACGATAATCCACCAGTAGTTTTACAACCAAAAAAGCGACCATATTTTTCGGCCGCTCTTTTTTTATGCAAGATTCTATTCAGCTCTTTTTACATATTCTCCGGTCTCGGTATTTATTTCAATCACATCACCTTCTTCTATAAATAAAGGCACATTTACTTTAGCTCCTGTTTCCAGAGTTACTTGTTTCGTTCCAGCTTGAGCTCTTTCTCCTTTTACTCCAGGTGGCGCCTCGGTAATTTTTAGCTGAACTTTAATCGGCAAGATAATGTTAATGACTTTTTCATCATAGACTATTCCCTCAACAAATTCACCAGGTTTTAAAAATTGGGCCGAGCTTCCAAGTTTTTCTATCCCGAAATCAAACCTTTTTGAAGGATCTTTTTTCTCGGTAAAAAAGAAACGATCGCGATGGGAATACATAAATTTTACGTCTATTTTTGTCATTTCCGCTTCCTCAAAAGTATCGCTTTGCTGCAGATTTTGCGAGAAAAAAGCTCCGGTTAGCAGGTTTTTTGCTTTTGTCTGCCAGACAACTCTTCTTTGGGCCATTTTCAGAGGCCGCGCCTCTAAAATTTCGTAGGGTTCTCCGTTAATAAGTATCCTTGACCCCTTTCTTAAATCATTTGTAGTTAACATAAATCGCGAATTCGCACGAATTTGCCACAAATAACACGAATAAGAATTAGTGAGATTAGTGATAAATTTGCGTATATTAGAGAATTATTTCTCAATTCGCCATTCCATATCTTCTTCTTTTGCGGCGAATTCCAGCCAGTCGCCCCCAGGGTCTATTACATACCATTTTCTTTTTGTTTTTGACCAAATCATAGGATTTCCTTTATAATATGGTTTTTTAACGATTTCTTTTGGTTTTAACCTATCTAATTCTAGCCATTTTTTGAAAACTGTTTCAATAGCGTAATCCAAATTTCTTGATTTTGCCCATTCGGCTACTTTATCAATAGCTTCTTCTGCTTTGGTTATCGAGCCCGATAATTCCAAAAGTTGCTTGGCGGGTTTAGTAAATCTAGAGTAGACTATTCTTCTTTTTCTGGCATCTCTTTTAAGCTGGGATAGATTAAGCCCTTTTGTTTCAAAATAGTGAGTGATAATTTTTCTTATAGCTGTTTCTTCTTTTAACTCTTCATAGTATTTTATTTTTTTCTTTTTCAGATATTCTTCAATCTTTTGGGCAATGCTTTTTCCCACTCCCGGAATTTTTTTCAGGCCTTTTATTCCATCTTTTTGATAAATTTCCAAAACATCTATATCCATTTTTTCAAGACTTTGGGCAGCTTTTCTGTAAGCTCTTGGTTTAAAAGGTACACTTTTTATATCTAATAATTCTCCTGTTTCTTTTAAAATTTTAGCGATTTTTTGATTTATCATTTCATTGATCAATTTTTTTTAAGATTTCTCTGTAAAATTCTTTTGCCAATTCTAATTCCTTTTTTCCTTTTTCTGTGACTTGATAGATTCTCCTTTGCTCTTTTATTTTACTTTTAACTAAATCGTCTTTTTCTAAGCGATATAAGACTCTATAAGGAGTAATGAGACCGGGTTTGAAATTAAATTCTTTTTTGATCAAAGATTGGATTTCCCAACCGTAAAGCTCTTTCTTTTTCAAAAGTAAAAGAATATAAACCCATAAATTTTCAATTGTATTCAGTTTTTTTAGACGTTCAAAAGGAAGCATTTTTCCACTTGACTGGTTATTTTACGATGGTAAAATACTTTAAGTAGGTAAAGGTTCGGCTATTAAATTATCATAAAAAAAATATAAAAATATATCAACCCCCACACTATAACGAGGACTTCCGTCAAACTCTAAAGGTTTGACGGCGGGCGAATTCATTTTAATGAATTCGCATGTCCTCATTTGGTGTGGGGGTCAAAACAAAATAAAATGGAATCATTAAAAATTAGGAAACCTAAGGGGAAACTTGGGGTTTTGCTTCCGGGATTGGGCGCGGTAACAACCACATTTATAGCAGGGATACTTGCTGTAAGAAAAGGTTTTGGAAAGCCGATTGGTTCAATTACCCAGATGCAGACTATTCGGCTTGGGAAGAGGACAGAAAAAAGAACGCCAATAATCAAAGATTTTGTTCCTTTAGCAGATTTGAAGGATCTTGTTTTTGGTAGTTGGGATATTTTCAAAGATGACTGTTATGAATCTGCAAAAAAAGCCGGGGTTTTGGATATAAATTTATTAGAAAAACTTAAACCAGAATTAAAGAAAATAAAACCGATGAGGGGAGTATTCAATAGAAGTTATGTCCGAAATCTTAACGGCGATTTTATAAAATGGGGCAATAGATGGAAAATGGCGGAAAAAATTATAAAAGATATCCGAGAATTTAAGAAAAAAAATAAATGTGAACGTTTAGTGATGATATGGTGTGGTAGCACTGAAGTGTATATGAAACGGCATAAAGTCCACAGTTCAATAAAAAATTTTGAAGATGCCCTAAAAAAAGATTCAAAATTCATTTCGCCGAGCATGATTTATGCCTATGCCGCAATAAAGGAAGGAATTCCTTACGCAAACGGAGCTCCTAATTTATCTGCAGATATCCCCGCCCTGGTTGAACTTTCTAAAAAAACTAAAACACCAATAACAGGAAAAGATTTCAAAACAGGGCAGACCTTATTGAAAACTATAATTGCGCCGGGATTAAAAGCAAGAATGCTCGGGCTTAAGGGATGGTTTTCTACAAATATTTTAGGCAATAGAGACGGAGAAGTCTTAGACGACCCGGGTTCATTTAAAACCAAAGAGAAATCAAAATTGTCGGTTTTAGAATATATATTGCAACCCCATCTTTACCCTGAATTATATGGCAAAGTATATCACAAGGTAAGGATTAATTATTACCCGCCAAGCGGCGATAATAAAGAAGCTTGGGATAATTTGGATATATTTGGCTGGTTGGGATATCCAATGCAAATAAAAATCAACTTTCTCTGTCGGGACTCTATCCTGGCTGCGCCAATTGTGCTGGATCTGGTTTTATTTCTTGACTTTGCCAAACGAGCAAAATTGGCCGGAATCCAAGAATGGCTAAGTTTTTATTTCAAATCACCCCAAACTGCTGAAGGGATTTACCCGGAACACGACCTTTTCATCCAGTTGACTAAATTAAAAAACACCCTGAGGTGGATGATGGGCGAAGAATTGATTACTCATCTTGGTAGAGAATATTATGACACTTGATAGAAGAGCTTGAAAAAGTAAAGTCTTTTTGCAAAGAACTGGTGGAAAAGATATAAAATTAGAAATATTCATTAAAAACAATTCATTGACGCCTACTTTTAAAACTCCGTCCTTTAGGACGGGGTTAAGAGAATAATAGAAGGCGTCAGTGAGGATTCCACAAGGAGGTTACTCCTTTGGTTTTTGGCTGGTTGCGAGATTGAAAAACCCCGCCCAAAGAACGTTATTTACTTTTTGAGTTGTTTTTAATTCTCTGATATTGACACTATTGAAAATTTATGCTAAAAACAGAGATTGTTCGTTTAAATAAAAAAGGAGAAGGAAAAATGCCTATTAATGAAAAAAGGAAATGCGTAGTGAATGGTTGCGATGGAACAATAGAATTTTATGTTAAAATACCAATAGGAAGAAACAGAAGTATTACTTTTTGTCGTTGTAACAAGTGCAAACTAGCTTACTTTCCATAATGATCAAAAATGCGGCCTCATCAGCCGTCTTTTTTATTCACGAAAAATTCATCTTCAAAGATTATAATAATAATCAGATCTTTCTATTAAAGGAAAAGGTGAAAACATGTTTAGAAAAGGAAGCTTGAATGGAAAATTAGTAAGGACAGCTGGTTCTCCGGTAATGCCAATCATAGACAATAATAGAAACCGAGATGTGAATAATAGAAGAGGACCGGAAGAAATCAAGGCAGAACTTTTGACCGCGGGGTTATCTTCCATGAAAAAAACTGAAACAATGAGTCGCTGTAATCTTAGTTTCTCTCAAGCACAAAAATACACCAAAATATTAATCGGCAAAGGACTTTTATCATTTGGAAACGAAAACGGAAAGCAAATTATTCAAACGACACCAAGGGGAAGGGTTTGGCTGGAACACTATAAGAAAATGAGAGAAATAGAAAACGGCGCAGATCTTGGTAACACCAGCTATATTGCTTAAAAAGAGATATTTTTCACCACAACCTATGCGGCCCAAAAGCCGCCTTTTTTTGTTCAAACTTGAATTTTCAAAAAACATTTGCTATGCTATAAAAATCGAAAGGAGAAGGAAGTGAAAAAATGAGTTCTAAAAAGCACTTTTCAAATCTAGACAGAGGTAAGGGAGTGATAAGAGCTGCTGGGACATTAACATCGGGAGGAGAAGTATTTTGGGGTTTGGATTTGCGCGCGGTAGTTAAGATAGCAGCGACTTATATAATCTGCCTCAAAAATGGACAAAAGGATTGCGATGCAGTTGAAAGGATAAAAGAAGACACAGGTCTGTCACTGGAGGCTGTTAGGGGAGTTGTGGAAAGTAGACTATTGCCCAAGTTTTTACTACAAAAGATTGCCTTAAATCGTAAAATCCTTTCCAGCAACGAAAAGAAAACTGTTATTCAATATCTTATGCTGTTAGTAGAAGGACATAATCACGATTCAGCAAGAAGAGAAGTGGCTAGAAAGTTGAATAAGCATCCAGATATCTTACAGGATCAGCTTAAGCAAACGATTAAAAAAATATTATCTAGTTTGAAATTTGACTCATTGTCTTTCGAAACCTACTTCCCCTAAACTATTTCGGTCGTTCTTTAAATAAAAAATATGCGGTTTTTCTAAACCGCTTTTTTATTTATCTAATGGTATTTTTTTGCGCTGAAACGATAAATGAGAAATTTTTCTGTTTTTGGGTCAATGCCAGCTTTTTGACAGGCAATTGAGATTTGTTTTTCAACTGTATCAATTCCTTCTAAATCTGGTAATAAGATGCCGCATTTGTATGCTATTGCTCCGTCAAAAATAACTTCGGTTTCTCCTGGTGCAATCGGAGTATTTCTGACAATCACGCCGTCTTCTTTTGGGTCCAATCCAAAAATATTTTTCACTAATTCCGGATTGCTCAAAATATAAACAGTATAAGTAAGGTAGCTTAAGTCTTCTTCTTGAACTTGGCCGAAACGATAATCTTCTCGAGCAGCAGCGATTGCGTTATAAATAACTTCCTCAGCGATATTATTTCGAGTGGGTAAATAAGTGCCGATGCAGCCACGGAGCTGACCCTCTCTTTCTATGCTTACAAATACCCCTGATTTTCTGGTTAAAAATTCCTCTGGCAAATTCGTTGGCGGAGCAATTATTCCTCCGCTTTTTATAAACATTTCTACTGTTTTTTTTGCTAAATTAACTAAAGGATGCATAAGATTTGATAATAATTTAGAAAAATGATTGGGTTAGAAAGGGGAAAAAAGATTTTAAAATTATTAGAGTAATTAGAGAAACTATGGGTATAGCTATATTATCATCCATTATATTACTGTCAATTGGCATAACTTTTTCAACAATTGTGGCTAATATCGCGGCTAAAATACCAGCCCAACCCATTCTGAGTCCAATGATTGTGCAAACTAAAAACATTCCCACGGATCCTTCCCAAGCCTTTGTTCTTTTTTTATACCTTATATTTCTAATAATTCCAGTTATCCCGTCTCCAAAAGACATAAAAAGAACCGGGATTACTCCTAACCAAAAAGTTCTGTCAAAGTACCACCCGACTAAAATTGAAATTCCCCACATTATAGAAAAATTGACTTCTTTGGTATTATCTTTAGTTTGATACCACTGATTTAATTTATTTTTTTTGTGAGGCAAATAGGTATAAATCGCCAGAACAATGGCAGATAAAAATGGCAGAATTGGCTCTTTATATAAAATCGGGACTAAAAGCGAGGCAATACCTGAAGCTAAAATATGAATCGTTTTTCTTCCAAAATAGGTGGCGGAATTTGGAGGATAATTTTTCTTAATTGCGAAATTATAAACCCACAGAGAGATAACTTTCATTACAAAAAACACCCACAAAAGTAGGGGAATGGTAATCAAAAAATCATGAATAAGGTAATCTATTATTATCATGTTTTATTTAAAGCTTGTTTTAATCTCTCTAATTCTTTTTCCACTATTTCACCTTCATATTCACCGGAATGGGCATGAACTTTTCTATAAATAGGCTTCTTTTGATCCAAATGCAAGTCAAAAATTAGATTTTCTTCATCTGATTTCTTTATATAGAGGTGAAATCTCGGATAACCCGCTATTTCAAGAGGTCGGATAAAAATTAATTCAGAGTTCTTTTCATCTTTTTCTTGAAAACGATACCCAGCTTTTCTGACTAAATTATAAACATTGTCTTTAAGGATATTTTTATTTAAAATAAATTCCATATATCACTTCTAATTCTATCAGAGTTTTGAATAAACTAAAAATAAAAAACCGTTTGAATTCTATTTTTGGAAAATCAAACGGTTTACCCGCATTTTCACATTTTCAAGAATGTTGTTAATTGAAGAAAGCTTATAATTTGATACCGTGCTTTTTTAGATCTTTTCTTAACTGTCGTTTATTTTTAAATAGAATTGTCTTAAAACCGATTTCTTTAGCTGTTAAAAGACGCATTCTTCTATCATCTATAAAAAGAAAATCCCCAGCCTTTAGACCACTTCTTTTAAGTAAAATTTCGTAAATTTTTTTACCTTCTTTCTTTGAATAACCAACATAGCCCGATGTTATAAAATCTTTAAAATATTTTCTTAATTTAAACTTTTTTATTCTAATATCCATCCATTCTTTCCCTTCATCATTAAGCGTGTAAAGTGGAAGATTAGGATATTTTTTATGCAGCCTTTCAACGATTTCAAATGTATCCCTTTTAGTGATGCAATTATAATAAAATCGTCTTAATTTCTTTAATGAGATTTTTCTTCTTGAATTAGCTATTAAATCTTTAAAAAGTATGCTTTCATTTTTCTTGCCGATTCTTATTTCAGACCAATGCTTAAAGAAGATTTCATTTCCCTTTTGTTTACTTATCCCGAGTATCTTAGGAATAATATCAAAACAAGGGTCAGTACCTTCATCGTTCCAAGCGTTAGAAAAAAGCACGTTTCCACAATCAAAAGCTATTGATTTTATCATTTTTAACATTATGTGAGTTTAAGATTCGCCACCATATAGCCGACGCCGAAAGGTCCTTCATAAGAAAGAATTTCTGGTTTCCAGTTTAGGCCGTTTAAGGCTCCCAATAGAATTAATGCTGACCTGAATCCGCACTCTCCAGCTGCTTCAACGAAATCAGGATCTAAATTCAAAATTCCCTTAACATCTTTTTTTTCTATTAAACTTATTAATTTTTTATCAAATTTTTTCCCTTCAGGTGAAAATCCTCCCGGCGCATCCGGTATTAGACGATGAGATAAATCACCGGAAGCGACAATTCCAATTGCTCGTCGCTCGTTGTTTATTGCTCGCTGGATTGTTTTTCCAGCTTCAAGGTGGGTTTTAAAATCTAAAAAAGAAAAGGCTAAATGAACTAGTTTGAAATCTGGTTTTAGTTTCGATAAATAATAAAGAGGAACTAAGCTTCCATGATCTAATTCAATAATATCTACCGTTCTGACTGGAATTTTTTCTTTCTTTAGATTTTTTTCAATTTCTTGAACTAGTTTTAAGTCATTTCTGAAAATAAGTTCCGTTTCTTCGTCGCCGAAATTTTCAAAATTTCCCTCAAAAGAAAGAGCTTTGTTAATAGTAAATTGATCAAACTGGAGTGGGCCATGAGGGGAAATTAGGATAAGGGTTTCCACTCCTGAATTATTGAAAATTCCAGCTAACTTTTCCATCGCCTTTACGGTATTCTGAACCAATTTCAAATCTTCCGGTTTGCCAATTGTCGGAATAATCAAAGGAGGATGAGGGCAAATTGAAGCAAAGGTTAGCATGGTTTATTTTTAATTATTTTATTCGTATATTCGCATTAAATTCGTTATTTGATGATGATATTTAGATTTTCCCCGCACTTTGGACATCTCCCTTTTTTGTCGTGGCGATGGATGATGTAATTTGTTCTATTTATCGCTATTTCACCGCATTTTGGGCAGATTGTATTTTCAGAAGAAAGACCAGGAATGTTTCCAGTATAAACATATTTTAGACCAGCTTCTTTTCCTATCTTCCAACCTTTTTCTAAAGATTCCACCGGAGTTTCTGGTAAATGCTGGAGTTTCCAGGATATTGCTCCAGAAAATTGGGAAATATGCCACGGCGTTTCCGGTCCTAGCTCAGTTTTAATAAATTTAGCGATTCCGCGAAACATTTCTTCGGAATCTGACAAAGTCGGAATAACTAAAGTGGTAATTTCTACCCAGACTCCTGATTTTTTCATTAATTTTGCTGTTTCTAAAATTGGTTTTAATTTAGCGCCGCAATTTTTCTGGTAAAAATCATCTGAAAATCCTTTAATATCAATATTATTGGCGTCTAAATAGGGGATTACCAATTTCGCAGATTCTTCTGACATAAAACCATTGGAAACAAAAATATTTTTCAATCCCGCTTTTTTAGCCAGCTTCATAACTTCTATGGCGTACTCTAAAAAAATTGTAGGTTCAGTATATGTATAAGAAATGCTAGGCAGTTTATTTTCAAGAGCAATCTCTACGATTTTTTCTGGAGGAATATCATCGCCGGGAATTTCTTTTTTTTCCTTAAACCCTTGGGAGATATCGAAATTCTGACAATTCATGCATCTCAAATTACAGCCAACGGTAGCAATTGATAAAGAGTAGCTTCCTGGTAGAAAATGAAAAAGAGGTTTTTTTTCAATCGGGTCAATATTAATTGCAATTACTTTCCTGTAATTTAAGGCATACAACTTTCCCTCAATGTTTTCTCTGACGCCGCAGATTCCTCGTTTTCCTGGTTCAATAACGCAAAAATGAGCACAAGTATGGCACTGGACTTTTTCGTCTTTTAATTTTTTGTATAGCAAAACTTCCTTCATTGTTTTATTATATAACTTTTCTGATAATTTAAAATAAAAAAGAGGGCGAAATTGCCTCTTATTTTTTTATTCTTGATTCATATATCCTTGAATGAAGGGAAGTTGGTAATTTTTATTTCTTTCTTTTGTTGGAACAATGAAAGTCGGAGCCCAAACGAATCCGTTTTGCGTTTCTTTTCTTGAAAGTATTGCAATGCGTTGTTTTCCTTCTCCTCTGGAATAATGAAATTCGTTAGCGCAGTCATAGAAATCAATGCTTAGAAGATCTTTTTGCTTGCTTTCGTCTTTTTCTACGGTTATTTCAAGAACAGTGAAGCCAACTCTTTGAATCTGGAATCTGAACTGCACCTTGTAAGAATTCTTTGCCAGATTATGCAAAAAAGGATTTAATCCGACTACATATTGGTATCTTTTGATATTTTCGTCTTTTACATCCCAGTCTTTCTCGCCATCGCCGAATTTTCCAAGATCTGTGAATTCATGGCGACTGTTTTCGATGTTGTAAATATAAGCATGAACGCAATCATTACACGGAAAGCAAAGCAAAGCATCAGAAGAATCTTCAGAACCGCCCTGTTTTGAAAGTTGAAGAACTAAGCAAACGGGTATTTTCATGCTTAAGATCTTAGCTATCTCTATAGAATTAAATACCTTATCTATTCCTCTTTGTGAATCTTCGCCTTTTTCTGTTAATCCTATATCCCACAACATTTTTTCACCTCCTTTTCAAAGAACAATTTTCATCAAACTATTATTAATTATAATAAAATCTTATTTTCGTCAATAAAAAAATTTGACAAAAAGCTCGATCTCTAATACAAATAACTAAAAGCACATTTAAAAGAGGTGAAAAGAAAATGGAGAAAAGAGTTCTGGTAAAAGTAGAATTCCGTTTCTTAGACGGAAAAAAGTTTCAGAAAACAAAAACTTTGCCTACGTTGAGTATAAGAGAGACATTTCCAACGCAATTCAAAGTAGGAGATTTCATCAGTCAAACTGAAGAAAAACCCCAAGGGATGTTCATTATTTCAGAAGTCAGTGTAGAAAATAATAAGTTCGTATTAAACGAGGTCGATTGCGACCCAAAACATTGGAAGGGTGATGGAAACGGCAGAGGGCATGGTCCTGATGATGATTGCACAAAAAAGAAATGCTCACATCTGAATAACTGTCCGATCTCGGCTCATATAATAATGATGTCTGACGTTGATTAACATTCTTTTCCATTTTTTGCGGATGATTATATCCGCTTTTTTATTAATTTTTCACAAAATAAAAAAGAGGGTTAAGTTACCCTCAAAAGTCCAAATTTTTGAAAAGAGCAACGCTTATGTTTAAACTTCAATTCCTGCCTCTCTTAACATGGATGCTAAACAACCTCGGAGATAACGTAGCCGAAGGGCATCTTCTGTAGAGATGCTTACTTCACGAGTAAAAACTTCGATCATTCCTTTTTTGAGTTTTTCCCCATCTGCGTCCCCGATTGCTTTTATCAAGGTTTTGTCATCTTTCGTCAATTCTCCCATTAGGTTTCACCTCCTGATTGTAGAGTATAAAATTCCAAAAATTTTGTCAACGTTTTATGTTGTGATATTATAAATCTAATATGCCCGGTAGTGAAAATTAGACTGCTGCCGGGCAGCAACGTTAAAATAAATTTAGTCTAATTTCTACTACCGGGTATGCATCGAATTTTTATTGCTATAAATCTACCCCGTTAGAAAGTACTGAGCTTTCTAACGGGGTTTGCCAGAATTTAAAATTTAAAAATTATCATAGAACATGAGACATCGAATATTCGTCGCAATTAATCTTCCTGAGGACGTTAAGAAGGAACTAATTTCTTTTCAAGAAAAATGTCCAGATCTACCTTGTCGTTGGACGAAAAAAGATAATCTCCATATCACTTTGGCTTTTATTGGCTCTGTAAACGATGAAGAAATTCCTGGAATTTGTCAGGCAGCAAAAGAAGCAGCAGGAAGACATGAACCATTTTCAATAAATTTCAAGAAAATATGTTACGGCCCGCCCGGTAAAATACCCCCCCGGATGGTTTGGGTTGAAGGCGAAAAGTCAAAGGAATTAGCTGATTTAAGGGATGATTTGGAAAATTCGCTGTTAAAATCTTCCGGTCAAAAGTACCAAGAAATTAAAAGCCAGCCATTTTCTCCTCATATTACTTTAGGAAGAATCAAAGAGTGGGAATTTAGAAAAATTGAACCAGAAGAAAGGCCTGAAGTTGAAACAGGTATTGATTTAGATTTTGACGTTTTATCAATAGAGGTGATGGAAAGTGAGTTAAAGAGAGGAGGGCCGGAGTACGTAGTCTTGGAATCGGCGCCTCTCGCTAATTTGCACTAATATGTCCACAAATTTCACGAATATTGAAACTCGCTAATACACACAAATATGGTCATGAATATCACAAATGAAGAGAAGCTGGTTTATCCAGAATTAAGTTATATTTTAATGGGGATTCTATTTGAGGTTCACAATAAATTAGGCACAAAATATCAGGAAAAACATTATCAAAGAGCTATTGAAATAAAATTAAAAGAGTTGAATATTCCATATAAAAGAGAAGTAAAAGTTAATGTGGAATTTGGCAAAGAAAATTTAGGAGAATTTTTTATTGATTTTATAATTAAAAATAAAATTATTTTAGAAATAAAAAAAGTTTGGAAGCTTACTCAAGATGATGTAAAACAAGTTTTAAGATATCTCAAGGCTACAAAGTTAAAACTAGCTATCCTCGCGAATTTTAAATATCGTCGTTTACAATATCGTCGAATTCTAAATTAGTGATATTAGTGTTCAAATTAGTGTAAATTAGAGATTATGCGAGTGCATTTCATCGGTATCGGCGGAATTGGGGTTTCAGCCTTGGCCCAATTTTTTCTATCTATTGGCCACGAAGTCAGCGGCTCTGATTTAGTTTCGTCTGAAATTACTGAAAACTTGAAAAAAAAGGGAATAAAAATTTTTATCGGAGCACATAAATCTTTATGTGCTCGATTTATTGGAAAACATGAATTACCCAACTTAGTTATTTATTCGCCAGCTATCCCAGAAAATAATCCAGAATTAAAAGAAGCCAGAAAGAAAAAAATTTTAATCCAAAGTTATCCTCAAGCTCTTGGAGAATTAACAAAAAAATATTTTACCATTGCTATTTCAGGAAGTCACGGAAAAAGCACTACTACGGCCATGATTAGTTTGATTTTAATTAAAGCTGGTTTGAATCCTACAGTAATTCTGGGAACGAAATTAAGGGAATTCGGCGACAGTAATTTTCGGCTAGGCGGCTATCCGGAAGCAAACTACCAACTATCAACTAAAAACTACAAACTGCTCGTAATCGAAGCTGATGAGCATTTTGCCTCTTTTTTGAACTATTGGCCCAATATAATTGTTTTGACTAATATTGAAAGAGAACATTTGGATTTTTATAAAAATATAAATAACATTTTAAAAACATATAAAAAATATATTTCTCATTTAAAAAAAGACGGAATATTGGTTTTGAATAAAGATGATAAAAATATACCAAAGGTATTAATTTCCAATTTTAAATTCCCAATTAAAAAATTCTCTTTAAAACAAAAAGAGGTAAAAAAATTAAAAAAGATTTTAAAAATTCCAGGAGACCATAACGTTTCAAATGCTTTAGCTGCTTTATCTGTAGCTAGAGTTTTAAAAATTTCTGACAATATTTCTTTTAAAGCTCTTTCTGAATATCGTGGAGCTTGGAGAAGATTTGAAATTATTGAAAGTAAAATTGATAATAAAAAAATTACAATTGTTTCTGATTACGGACATCATCCGACAAAAGTTAAAGTGACGCTGAAAGCAGCTCGGGAGAAATTTAAAAATAAAAAAATCTGGCTTGTTTATCAACCGCATCAATATCAGAGAACTTATTACTTATTTGACGATTTTGTTCAGGTGCTAAAAAATGCCCCTGTGGATAACTTAATTATCACTGACATCTTTGATGTCGTTGGGAGAGAAGAGAAGATAATAAAAAGGAAAGTTTCTTCAGAAAAACTAGTCAGGGCGATAAATGATAAAAAAACAGTTTATGTACCTATTATTGAAAAAACGTTCAGTTATTTAAAGAAAAATTTAAAGGGCGGGGAAGTGGTGATAATAATGGGAGCAGGGGACATCTATAAACTAGTAGATTATTTTACTAAGTAGGACACAACCATTAGGACAGGTAGGACAAATAAATATATCATAGTAGGACAAAGTTATTACATTCATTGTTTTACCTAAACATCTCTAAGTCCAATAAAGTTATGAAAAACCACCTTTTGGGTGGTTTTTTGGTGTCTAAGTAAAACATTGAATATGGAACCTGCTTTTTAGAAACTCCGTCCTATTTTTAAACATTAGATGTCAAAGATAATTTAAATTCCTATGGACAGATATCAAAATTATACATTGTCCTACTGATTTTACTTGACATATTTGCTTGGTTAAATTATATAGTATTAAATTGTAGAAATGGCCAAAAAGTAGTCGAATACTTGACAAGTTTATAGTTATATGATACCATTAAAGAGTTAATTAAAATTAAAAATAATTCATTAATAAATTTTAGTCGAACTAAAAAATCATATGAAAAAAATAATTAAGTTGTTCGTTTCTATATCCACTATAATTATGGTGGTGTTTTCGCCGTTTACGGCATTAACGCCAGTCGTTTCTGCTTGTTACGTTCCTTCGCAGCCGGATCTCACGATTACTAAAACAAATAATTTAGGCGGGAACAATGCTGTTGTAGGCACGTCATTTACCTGGAAAATCAGAGTTGGAAATATTGGCAATGCCACAGCAATATTTGGTAAAAATGATGTGATAGTTAAAGATAATATGCCGTCAAGCCACGTGGGAACTTATGGAACAGTTTCCGTATCGGCTTCGGCCGGAGTAACCGGGGTGCCCTCCAAGCTTAATTGCTACCAAAACGGTACGGATGATGCGGACCTTGTTTGCAGAGTTAAAAATACTAACGGTTATTCAATCACAATTCCGGCTGGCGACTATATAGATTTTTCTGTAACTGTAAACCCGACATCAGTCGGAACAATCACTAATCCAAAACCTGGTTCCGGTAATATTTGTGATGTAGACCACGAACATAAAATTGATGAAAGCAACGAAAGTAACAATGCATGTTCAGATTCCGTAAATATTGTTGCAGCTCCTGTTTGCGGTAATGGCGTCAAAGAAGGTAACGAACAATGTGATGCAGGATGCGAAAATGGAATACCGTGCATACCTCAATATGGTTCCTCATGCAATTATTGTTCAGACCAATGTCAAATAGTTACTTCGACTGGATCTTATTGCGGCGATGGAATAAAAAATGGACAAGAAGAATGTGATGATGGCAACACTCAAAATGGCGATGGATGTTCTGCAACTTGTACAATTGAGGAACAAGAATGTATTCCAGAAGGCGGAAGCGGTGCGGTTATTCCTGGTTCAAGTTGTTGTCTAGGTCTAGACCCAATAGGAACTGAAGAACCAGATCAATCAGGAACTTGTCCAACTGTTCCTCCCGTTGGTGCTTTCTACTGTACAATGTGCGGAAACGGAATTTGTGGACTTGGAGAAAATAAATGCAATTGTCCACAAGATTGTGAACCGGAACCTCCTTGTGAAGATATAATCGTAATAAGCAATATTGACGATGATGTTTTCGATATCCAAGAAAATCCTCTTGGTAAAGCTGTTCTTACTTGGATTCATCCATCATGGACAACTATTGATAGCGCAAACTGGATTTGGAAAACTTATCTCATAGAAAATCCAACTCAAGGTGAAACATATAAATTCTCAAAAAGTTTTAATATTGTTGGTACCGTATCTTCGGCAACATTAAAGCTTGCTGCTGATAACACTTATAAAGTTTGGATTAATGATGTTTTAGTCGGCCAGGATTTAACAGAATTCAATTATACTCATGTTTCCGAATATAATGTGGCAGACAAGCTTCAAAGCGGAACAAACGTCATTAAATTTGAAGTAATGAATATGGCCTTGGCAGATAGTACTCCGGAAACAAATCCTGCCGGCCTATTATACAGACTTGAAATTGCAAGATCTTCTTGCGCGCCAGAGCCTTCTTGTGGTGATGGCCAATGCAATGGAAACGAAACTTGTGAAACATGCCAAACAGATTGCGGAATTTGTCCTCCAACATCTACTACGATTAACGCCTACAAAGTAGTTTGTCAGACAGAAGCTGATTTGCCAAATTGGGGCAATGGAAGCGGACCTGAACAAATTACTATAGATACTGCAACAAATTTTGTAACTAACAGTCAAGGAAAATGTTCATTGGCTTCCGGCTGGGATTTCCAATGGGGATTTGATGGACAAGTTTCGAGCCCCTTGGGAACTGACATAGGTCCTGGTGGAACCGGCTGGCACAATTTTGATTCTTCAACTAACGGCGCGACGCCGGCTCAAGTTCAGATTACTGATTTACAGGGAATTTCAACTCTTTGGTTCAAAGAGAATTTAAAAGAAGGTTATATTCCATTCAGTGCTCCTCCGACAGAAACGCAAAGTAATGTTAGCGCTGAAATGTATTGCCATCAGGATATATTAAACTATGACAACTACGATTATATTAGCGGCGTTCAATTAGGAAATACTTATTACTGTTTAGCTTTTAATGCTCCGACAGTTTCTCCCGGCTGTACGTTCGGCGAAACTCAACCTTGTTCAACAGGATTACTTGGTATTTGCTCTGCAGGTACTCAAACCTGTACAGAAGGAGGAACTTGGGGTTCTTGCGTCCAAACAAATCAACCTACAACTGAAAATTGTTCCAATGAAAAAGATGATGACTGTGATGGTTTAGTTGACAGAGCTGATCCTAATTGCGAAACACCAGGGCCTTATTGCGGCGACGGTAGTTGCAATACCAGTGAAAGTTGTTCTACTTGCTCACAGGATTGCGGAAGCTGTGGTGGTGGCTTTACTCTCGGTGGAGGAAGTGTACAGCTTTTGATATTCAACGAAAAGCTGGAAGCGATTTTTGGCACTAGTGCCATTGTTTCCTGGTCTACTAATATTCCGGCAACAAGCAGGGTAGTATATGATACTGTTCCTCATACTTCAGGCGGCGTTGCTCCCAATTATGGTTATGCCTATTCAACTGTAGAACTTCCGATGTTAACTACTTTCCACATAATGGCAATTACCGGATTAACTCCAAACACTATTTATTACTGGAGACCGATTTCTCACGGTTCTGGCGAAGCTCTGGGACAAGAGTTAGTTTTTGCTACAGTAACTAGCGAAACATCGCCTCCAATCGTAGAAACTCCTGGTACTCCGGGAACGCCTACCGAAGGTGGAACTCCAATTGAAGGCGGAACACCTACTGAAGGCGGCACTCCGGGTGAAACAGGAATTCCAGAATTAATTCTACCTGGCGCAACTGAAATTGGAATTCCGGAAATTACTGAAGCAGGCCAAGGACAAGGCATGATTTCAGGATTCTTAGCAGCTATTGGTGGTTTATTCAACAGAAATAATCTTTGCCCGATTCTATTGCTTTTGATTCTTATATTAATTGCTTTGATGGCATTAACCTTGTATAAATCGAGAAAGAAAGAATCTAGAATTACAATTATAGCAATTATTATCTTGATTCTAATTATTCTTTACAGAAGAATGTGCTGGTGGAATTATTGGTGGATAATAATTATTATTACAGCAATAGTAGGTGGAATTTCCTACTATCTTGGAAATAAAAAAGACAAAGAAAAACAAGCAAAAATTGAATTTTTAAAGTAAATCAAGTCGAAAAACAGCCCTATGCCTTACGGCCGGGCTGTTTTGTTTTCAAAAAGCTCGCCCTGTTAAATCCTACAAAGCAGTTGTTTAACGGGGAAAGAAAAATCGCCAAGCTTGCTTGGCGAAGGAAAGGTGAAATAGACAAATACTTCACTTGATTTGTTTCTTGACTATAGAGTTAAAAATATTTTGAAAGAGTTTTTTGACCTTCTTTGCTAAATCTTTTTGTGGGGTAAGTAGAAGCGGTGATATTGAATCAAGCTGAGTGGCTAATTCGTTTATTTTGGCAAGCAGTGTGGTTGATTCAATAGCTATGCCAAACTTCCGTTCAACTAATTTAATTAGCTTTTGCAGATTATATTTCGGTTTATTAATCAAATAACAATAGAGATCAAAAACATCCTTGGGTTCTTGCCGCTGGTAAGTTGATAAGATTTTATTCACCATAATATCAGTTAAAGAGTCGACGCGGATAGAAAATTCCGGCAAAGAAACCATCTTTTCAATCGCTGGAAAAGGGAAATAAACGAGTTCAAGTTTTATTGCTTCGTTGCCGCGTTCAACAAGATAGAGCCGCCGGTTCTGCTGGAGCGTTTGAGTAATTTTTTTCGCCTTAATTTGTTTCTTCAATTGATTTAAAAACGTCAAATACTGGTCATCGGTGAATAAATCGGTAGAGAAGAAGTCTAAATCAAGAGAAGTACGATGGTGCAGATATTTATAAGCAAGCAAAGTTCCGCCAGTCCAATAAAAATTTTTGGCAAATGG
>Ga0315291_10003021_pt1 | contig 21776 bp, 25 predicted proteins | sample YL17G12_20_MG_FD_203070 | JGI IMG/M metagenome (GOLD analysis project Ga0315291, IMG submission 203070) | Sediment microbial communities from Yellowstone Lake, YNP, Wyoming, USA - YL17G12_20 | ecosystem: Environmental > Aquatic > Freshwater > Lake > Sediment | place: USA: Wyoming | collected... | reverse complement strand
GCATGAATATTTATAAAATTTTTTCTCGCTGTTAATAAAGGGATAATAATTTCGGGTGAAAAATAACGTTTAAGGTTAACCCCGGCATAATCTGGTAATTTCAAATGCGCAAGGGTATGACCTGCCTCACTGTTTGTCAACTTGACATCATCTGTCGCGGCTCTATATACTAAATTAGGCACTTGTTTCCAAAAAACCTCATTGGAAAGGATGTTTTTTGAAATTTTAAGGAGCGATTTCTCAGGCGTATTTAGAATAAAACCATTTACAAAATCAAAAAGTTCAGCGTGAGCCAAAGTCTTATTTGGAATGTTGGAAAAAAAATCTCCAAAAATGAATATGTTAATTGTTGGCGAGGCCTCCTTCAGCAATCTTGCTAATGTAAAAGTGGATATAATTTGCCGTCTATCACTAACCGCGATGCCATAAATTTTAATTTTAAGTTTTATTATATCCGCGATAATATATTTTCTGAATATATCCAAAAAAATGTTACTTTTTTCATCATAGATAGCTTCTTTAATATCTTTCGTATCTGTAAAATCATACTGCATTTCCAGCGACTCTGGTAATATTTTGGTAGGATAGTAGAGAGCCGATATAGATTTAAATGCACAGAAAAATATTCGATCAGCCTCGGTAAGATTGTCTATATTATAGAAATATTTTTTATTTCGGGAGGCGCGCCTTGCGTTGTCAATATTATCGATCGCATAAGTAATACATAGAAGCCCAGCAATAAGAGCTTCATAATGCTTTTTATCGATGGATGTTAAATGTTCTTTCTTACTGTAGTAATCTGTATACCGCTGCAGGCAATGTTGAACAGTCAATAAGTAGTTTTTTGAAAGTAAGATATCTAAAATTTCAATATTGATGTCTTTTTGCGCTACTTTCAGATCATTTCTTTTTAGAAAGCTAGTAAGATACGGCAAAAAAGGGTCAGAATAATACGGGTTTGCAAGAGGAGGAAGCAGCAGCAATAAATCGAACTTTTTCATATTTATTGTTATTATATTTTTTATTTTAGATACAATTAGTTGGCACGAAATTTGGTCTATTATAGCGCCAAAAATAAGCTTTCACAATATAATTTTTTTGAAAGCCAAACGAAAAATATAGGATACAAAAACACTCGCATAAAAATTGTTGGCCACGCTAACCGGATGAGATTGCAGAAATGATTGAAATTTATTTTTGACATAAATGATGACTTTTGTAAGCTTTTTACGCTTGGGTTTGAATTTCCGGGCATTCTTGCCAGCTCTTTGCAATCAAAATCATTTTCAAGCAAATCTTAGTTCCTTATCGCCCTTGCATAGAAACGATCTTTTATTATATTATTGTTTGCGTGACGTTCCCAATGATCCCAAGCTAACGCTTGCGTCTCTATTGAGCCATTTTGGTATTTCATATTGTTAGTAGTAAAAGCGAATCGCCCTTTTATTCATTCTTTCTGGTCTCCCTTTAATCAACGATGGAAATTTTCTACCTAATTTCATTCGCAATTTCTCTATGAATTTGCTGTCTCCTAATGGTCTCCCAACAACTGTGTGTTTCTTTATGGCAACTCAGGGTGTAAATGTATACTTTTTTATTTATTATACCACTCCAGCACGATAGTAAGTAATTTAAATCTGCATCTTAAAAGGACTCCTGTTTTTTTGTCTCTTTCTAATCCATCCAGAAATCTCTGTTTCCTCAAATCTAAGTCCCTTGGGAAACTTGTAATGCGGTATAAAGCCAACGTGAGTCCACTCGTAAAGCGTGCTCCGACTTATCTGAATTAACTCACTTAATTGTCCAACGGTTAGTAGCTTTTCCACCGGGTTAGATTTCCTTACTCTGCATCCCTGCCCATTCATTATTCAAAATCTTGTGACGTTAGCGTGACGTTAAGAAACTAAATTATACAAAGCCCTACAAACCTATCTAAACATCTCCAAAGAAATAATAAAGGCGTAACTGCCTCATAACTCAAGTAATTACGCCTAAATAAAACAAAAAGAGAGGGTTACGAAAGCCCCCCCCCTCTTTTCTATATGGTGCCGAGGAGAAGAATCGAACTTCCCACGCCGGCCTTTTCAGGGCCGCGCTCTACCACTGAGCTACCTCGGCAAAGTCGTTCGCTAAGTCTTGTTACCTATGAGCTAAACGCAGTCAAGTATATCATCCCGCCCAACGCTTGTCAACCTCGCGCTCCCGCAGGAGGCGGGACACCCTGCAGGAGGCAGGGCACCGGCCTATCCGATAAGGCCGGGTGCCTAGCTCATTCGATTATCTGGCTGCGTCCATAATCCTGACGAACAAATCTTGAGCCAGGGCAAGATCAGGCAGATGGTGTTTACGCGCTGAAACTTTAAGGCGGGTGGTTGCCTGGGTTAACCTGAGCAACTGTATGTATATCTTGCTCGACTCTCTTTCCAACGCAATGTAGCCCCTCGCCTGATCCTCTTGTTTTATAAACCCGTACGATTTGGCAATGTCATATGCCGCAAACCAAAGGCTATCATACAGCTTATCCGTATCTCCCTGTATGGTATCCTTGCTTACCGCGTAGGCGCCCAGAGCACCGGCTGCCCCGCCTATGATAAGCGGCACACAACCGCATAAAGAAAGCGCAATGAAAGGAACAAGTAAGAATAAAAATCTTTGTCTCATTTAAGCTCCTTTTTTAAGCCTGACCTGCGGCTATCCCGCTGGCAAGGCGGGAAAACCAGTCCTCTAATTGCGTAAGCGTCTTTTCTATCGATTGGCTGAGCGTATCGCCGAACACCAAAGTGCCCGGCTGAATGGCTAAAATAATTATATCCGCGGCTACACGACTTTGCAAGTAATTAATGGCCAAGGAAATAGAGGCATTGTGCGTAGAGAAGAAATTAACGGTCTCTATATTTTGCCCTTCCAGGAGCCTTACCTCGCCTGGCTTGCCGCCAAAATCAACCGCATCGGCGATTACGATTGTCTGAGGGTTTTCTTTGATAATCTTTTCTAGATAATTTTCGGGACTCGGACCCGCATCAAAAACTTTAAATGCTCCTTTTCCGTTAATGCGGCGGGCTAAAATCGATCCTGCCCCGTCATCGCTGCGCAAAGTATTGCCGATCCCCAGAATTACTACCTTGCCTTTAAGATGAGTTTTAAGATGCTCAAGCATATGTACAAATGCAGATGGGGACGGTTCCTCGTTCTCTAACTCTTTATATTCCAAGATATTATTTCAAGGCCCATATACGATTTCTTTACCAAATATAATGCATATAAAGGTTGTGTAACGCTTTATGCCACAAGGGGTAAGAGGAAGAAGAACCGTCCCCTATTTGTTCAGGGCGGAGAATAATTCTCCTGCAATGAGATTCTTGGCAAACTCGCTGGGCGAGGAAACATCAATCTGCGTGGCATTGGAGTTAACTTCTTTAAAAAATATGCCTACCGGCGTTGTATCCTGCTCGGAAACATAGATTGCAATCAGGCGTTTTCGAGTATCATCGGCGTATATATATGCCTTGATTCTATCTAAAATAGTTTTTGTCATCAGGTAACACGTATTATAGTCGCGCTGAACCGTTTTACTGACGGCGTCTTTTCTGGATTCTTCAAGAACCTTGGTCGAAACACCGGCAACGCCTTTGAGCTTTTCTTTAAGGCTTGCACAGCCCAGAAATACCGCCGCGCAACAACCCGCCGCTATGATCATCTTGATGGATTCTTTCGCTTTCATAATGTCCCTCCTAAAATTGCGCCAGCCTCTCGATTTAGCCGTGCCTCTGGCGTTTACGGCTAAATCGCCCTTCGCTCTGCGAAGGGGGTCGTTTAGGCTTATTTTACTCCGCACTATGTGCGGAGTTCATGTTATTCATTTATTACCTGCCAAATTTTATCCAAGTTCTTACGCGTCTCCTCTTCGCCGATCTTCGCAAATTCCGGCGCGCGATGGAGCTCCAGCCAATGCATGCCGCTTACATCCGGGTGCAAAACGACATCGGCCAGCAGCGATTCTTTCTGCGCTAACTCCGATTGCATAAGCTCAACGCTGGAAAAAATGATCTCCAGGATATTGGTCTTGAACTTGCCCGCAAAATAACGCTTTACGCTAAAGCGCTCGGCCTTCCCGCTTATTGCGTAAGGCGCGGCAGCCTGCTCCTTCCTCTTTTCAAATTGGCGCAGGATATCTTCGCGCGAGGGGGTAACATTAACGGCAATAATCTTCCTTACACCCATAGAAAAAAGCGGCTCGGTAGGAAGAGGGCTTATCATCCCCCCGTCGAGTAACATTTCCTCCCGGGATTTGAACGGCTGGAATACGCCCGGCATAGAGCAGCTGGCCATAATCGCGTCGGCAAGCAGGCCCTTTTCCAGGACCCGGGATTCTTTCCGACGGATGTCGCTGGCAACAATCTTCAAGGGAAGCTTCACGTCGTAAAATGTCTTGTTGCCCAGGTGCCGCTTTAAAAAATTGTGGAGCTTGTTCCCCTTGATAAAGCCTAAGAAAGGCACGGTTAAGTCAATCATGTTCCAGATATGTTTCTGCTCTTTAAATTCCCGGGTTACTTCCAAAATCTCCCGGCTTGAGCGGCCTATTGCCCAGAGGCTCGCCACCAGCGCCCCGATGCTGGAGCCGGAAATAACATCCAGGGGGATATTTTCTTCTTCAATTACTTTCAGTACCCCGATATGGCAAAACCCGTAGGCAACACCTACCCCTAACGCTAACCCTACCAGGCAATCACCCGCCTGCCGCGAAATCCTCCTGATTACCTTCGCATATTCACTCTGGGGCCTGTCTAATACTAATCTATCCACCGCCGTAAATTCTATTTTAGGCAAGGTCGCGAAAATCTCATGGCCCAATATCTCCGCCTGCTGCGGGTAACTGATCCGCGAAAGTTTATACGCGTTAACGATTATCTTTACTTTCGTTAGGGGAAAGTGAAAATCGGCGGTAAGCCTTTTAATCAGGTTGTGCGTCCTTTTAAGATACACCGCTTCCGGGCTGGTTAAAATATGAATCGCGTCCGACTGGTTTAACACCTCAAAGACAAACCGGTCCATCACCGACGGAAGATCTAGGATGATATAATGATAGTCATTGACGATAAGGCTTAAAATTTCAACAAGGCGCCGCACAGACACCTCATCTTCGGGTTTATACTTAAGGCATACCAGGTCTATCCCGAATCTATCTTTAAGGAGCGACCTTTCAATCATCTTTCCCGGATGCGCAAAATCGGAAGATAAATCAAGGACCGGGTAATCATCCCCCATCTGGAGCCTGCGCGGGAGGCTGTGACAACTCTCTTTCGCGCAGATATCCAGGATGAGAACCGACTTGCGGGTCTCCGTATGTAAACTAAGTGCTAAATTTAAGGCATAAAGGGTCTTGCCGGCCTGAGAGTGGGAACTAAAGATAGAAAGAATGGTGCTTTCGAAAATCGTCTTGGGATGGACATCTTTATTTTTTAAACGGCGGGAGAGCGTCTGGCTGAGGTCAATGGCAAGCACGGGGATTTTCTTTAAGATAAAATTAAAATTCTCTTTGCTCATTACCAGAAGGAGGCAATCATTGATTGCCTTGGCAGTCACTGAATGGGGTTCTCCGGTGAGAAGAGAAATTATCCCAAAATACTTCCCCCGATGCAGGTATTCCAACGTCTTTACACATCCGCCTGAGCCGAGGGTATAAATCAGGATCCTGCCCACAAGGATGCAGTAAAAGTTTGAGGGTGGCTGGCCTTCCTGGTAGATAATCTGGTCCTTTTTATACTCGACAATATCCGACCGCTCTTTAATGATGGCCTTTTCGCGGGAGGCAAGGCCCGCGAACAAGGGTACCTGCTCTAACATGGCGCTTTTGTTTAACCGTTCCATATTCTACCTACTAAGTAAGCCTCCCCGTACGGCAGACCGCGGCAAATTTCCTGGCGCTTTCATTTATCGTGCGCTGATAGGTATGATAATCGACATGGACTAATCCGAAGCGCGGGCCAAACCCCTTATCCCACTCATAGTTATCGAGGAGGGACCAATGGATATACCCCATCACCCCTACTCCGTCCCCGATGGCACGGGCTACACTCATCAGGTGCCCCTCGATATACTCCCACCTCTGGGAATCATCGTCGGTTGCGACGCCGTTTTCCAAAATAAATACGGGGAGATTATACTTTTTTAATTTTATCAGAAGGTCGTAAAGGCCCTGCGGGTATATGTCCCATCCCATGGAATTTTTAGGAAGCGGATGATGATTTCCTTGGCAGACATCCATCAATAGATTCTTAATGCCCCAGCGCTTAACCTCCGCAAGGTTTCTTGAATAATAATTGACGCCGATAAAATCCAGGGTTTTGTGGCGGATGAGCTTTTCGATAAGGTTAAAATTATATAATCTGTCTCTTAGATATACGGCAAAACTGTCTTTCAGGTTGTGGCGGCACGGCGCAAATGCCTGCATATTCTTGGCAATGCTTACATAGGACTGAGGTAAACCCTTCTTGCCGTAAATTAGTTTGATTAACCTAAAGGCACCTACATGGGCGCGGATAAGGTTGCGGGTGACACGGATGGCTTGAATGAATGATTTTCTCTGCGGAGGCCAGTCGCCGAGAATATAGGAATAATAAACATACACCAGGGGCTCGTTAATGGTTACCCAGTAACTTACTTTATCGCCTACCCTTTGTACCACCTTATCTACAAAGCGGAGAAAGTAAGCCGGTGATTTGGGGTTCAGCCATCCGCCTTTCTGACTGAGCCATAAAGGAAGGGTAAAGTGGTATAAGGTAACTATCGGCTCCAGGTCGCGCTGCCTTAAGGCAGAAATCACCTCGGCGTAGTGGTCTAATTCGGCAGGAGAAAATATTCCCTCCTGCGGCTCAATCCGGCTCCATTCTATCGATAAGCGGTGGGCGTTGTGATTAAGGGATTTGGCGATATCGAAGTCCTGGCCATAGAGTTCGTAGTGCCTGCAGGCATCCCCTGAGTGCTCGCGCACCCCTTCCTTTTCCCATGCCCACCAGTCGTTGTTGATATTATTGCCTTCTACCTGATGCGCTGAAGTAGCGGCGCCCCAGAAGAATTGAGGAGGAAATTGTATCATGTTGCCCATTATAGCACTACACAACAAAAAATCCCAACAAAAAAGTTGGGATTTCTTCCCGCTTCGCGCTTTCTTGCCTATTTCTAAGTGATAGGCAAGAAAACGCCGATAAAGGACTCCGTGTGAATTCCTCACACTCCTTCGGCAGCCCAGCCACCATACGCCGCCGCGGAATCCCGCTGCGGGGTTAGGTCTGTGGCTTTGCGCCCCCCGATTTCTCGGAGTTTACCTTTATCGGCTATTATTAAGTATAACACAAAATCTGTTGCTTTTCAAGAACCCGGCGTTAATTCCCGGGTGTAGTTGCGGCCGGGGAAGCGTTCAAATGCTTGCTTAATAAAGCCCAAGTCTTGCGCCCCACCTTGCCGTCTGCCATAAGGCCGTTGGCCTTCTGAAATTCTTCAATCGCCTTCTTGGTCTTAGGTCCGACTTTTCCGTCAATAGCGCCGGTATAATACCCTGCATTTTGAAGAGCGGTCTGAATTTCAACTGCGGTAGGCTGATAAGGGCCGGACGGAGGCAACGGCTCCAATGGAGCTCCCGGGCTGACAGCGGGAGTCGATGATTCAGCACCCTGAGTCTGTTGCGCGGTGCCTTCCGCCTTGAGCGTGCTTAACGACTCCATGGACATCGGCTCCTGCATCTCCTCGAGGGATTTTTGTTTTTTACCGCATCCTACCCCCAACGTCATTACCGCAAGCGCGAGAATGATAAATACGAATTTCTGCATGTTTTTTTCACCCCCTTCGTCACTGCAATAGTTCTATTCTATTACTTATTTTTTAAAAATCAATAGAAAATAGAGAAAATAGAAAATAGGGACAGCGACTCTTTTTCCAAAAGGAAAAAGAGTCGCTGTCCCTATTTTAGGCGTTGCGGATATCCGGGTAACGGATATATATAAAGGTAAAAAAGAGGCCGCAGATGATTCCGCCGAGGGCAACCGTCCAGGCAACACCCCACAGGTGCGCCAGGACGCCCGCGAAAAGATTCCCGAACGGCATCATCCCCGCGAAGGTAAACATAAACGCGCTCATGATCCGCCCCCGGAACTCGTCAGGCACATTCGTCTGCAAGAGCGTATTGATCAGGCTGATTGAGGTAACACTCGACCAGCCGATGCATAATAAAGCAGACAGCGAAAAAAGATACGTTTTGGAAACCGCGAATATCACCAGGCTTGCCGAAAAAATAAACGAGGATACGACGAGGAGTTTACCTTTATGCCTGAAATCACCGAGGCTCGCCAGAAACAATGCCGCGGCCAGCGCCCCTGCCCCGGAAGACGACATGAGCATGCCTAAACCTTTAGCCCCAACCTTCAGCACCTGCTCGGCAAAAATGGGCATAAGAATAATATACGATATGCCGAATAAACTCGTAACCCCGACGATGACGATGAGTATCAATATCATCCGGTTATTGCGGATGAACGCCAGGCCCTGCGCTAAATCCCGCCTGACGTCCGTATGGCGATTTCTTGGCGCGGTGCTTTTGACCTGGATAAAAAATAAGGCGAGGATAACCGCCAGAAAACTTATGCCGTTCAGATAAAAACATCCGCTCATGCCTATGCTCGCGATTAAAATCCCGGCCACAGCCGGACCGATGACCCTCGCCGCGTTAAACGCCGCCGAATTAAGCGCGATGGCGTTCAAGAGGTGGGTTTTTCCCACCAGTTCCACCACCATTGACTGGCGCGCGGGGGCATCAAAGGCCATCACCGTGCCGTTTAAAAGGGCAATGACGATAATCTGCCAAGTGGTAATGACCTGCCGCTGGGTCAATATCGCTAAAATAAAAGCCAGCGCCATGAAGGCATTTTGCGTCAACAAAAGTATGCTTTTTTTGTTTACCCTATCGGCAACTACCCCCGCGAATAATGACAACAGAAATATCGGAATGGTACCCAGGAACCCGACCAGACCCAGCAAAAACGAGGAATGCGTCACTTGAAAAACGAGCCAACTCTGGGCAACGGTCTGAATCCATGTGCCCACAAGCGAAACGAACATGCCTATCCAGTAGAGGCGGAAGTTTTTTATTTTTAAGGAGGAGAGCATTTACTGTTAGGATTTGAGCACTGCCTGGCGCCGGCAACGCGGGCAAAGAATCCGGGTGCGGTCGGAGCGTATTAATTCCGCGTCCTTTTTCGATAGGGGCGCCAGCCGAAGGGAGAGATTTAAATGCGTGAGGTAAAATAAGATAAGCGAGGCGTTGGAGAAACACAAAGGGCCCAGCTTTTGGGCTACCCACAGGTACTGAGCGCGGGGGGCAATAACTTCACCGCAGCAATCACAAAGCATGAGTTCTTTTTCAATTCCCTGTTTAAGGTCTTCTCTGTTCTCGGTAGTGGCAAAGTCAAATTCCTGAGAAAGAATGATCCCTTTCGTGGTCGGGCAATTTGCCTGGCATTGGCCGCAGAATATACAGATATCCCAGTGCACGATCAATTTCCTTTTGGCGCTGCCGTCGACAACCTCATCCTTCCACTCGATTGCCCCGGGAGGGCACACCTGCGCACAGGCGGTACATCCCATGCAATCCTTCTCGTAAAAATAAGGCCTGCCCCGGAAACGTTCGTAGGGCGTATGCGGCTTGAAGGGAAATTTGCTGGTATACGGCCCTTTGAGCAATGCCCGTATCGCTTCCCGTAATTCTCGCAATTTTGGATATCTCACTTTAATTCATCCTCTGCGTACTTGTCGCAGACTGATTCTTCCCAGAGCTTGATACCGAATTTATGTGCGCCGCGGGCAAGGGCATGGGCAGCCGCCGGTGAAGTAAGGAGTAAAAATATTGCCACTAAAATTGCTTTTATCCCCGTTGTACAAAAACCTCTTAAGATAAAGGTTCCTAGCAAGATACTGCATGTGCCCAAGGTGACACACTTGGTTGTTGCCTGCAGACGGTTATACACATCAGGAAGACGAATCAGACCGATACAGCCAAAAATATCAAATCCTAACCCGATGACAATAAAGATGCCCCCTAACAGGTTACTCATCAAAGCCTTTCCCTTCCAAATATTTCGCTAACGCCAGTGCGCCGATAAAACTTTGCAAAGCCCAGGCAATAGCAATATCCATATACCAGTCCCTGCCGGTAGGGATGGTTAATAGGGCGCAGAAACCTACAATTAAAATTCCTAACGTATCAATGGCTACTGCGCGGTCTGCGGGTGTGGGCCCATACATCACCCTAAAAAGACATAGGGCAAAACAAAGCATGAGGGTAAAAAAGCAGCGCGCCAACCACGGTGATTGCCAATCTAATAAAGAAGGTAAAGGATATACGGTAATACAGAATAAAATAACCGCTATCAGGCATAATCCAATAAGCCAACGTATTTTCTTAAAGCGCATATTCGCCATGCTCATTCAAATATTTTCTTTAGGATATTCTCAAACTTAGTGACGATTTTCTGCGTAGCTACTGTGATATCTTGAGATTGAACATCAATCCAGTGTATATACAGGATCCCTTCTTCAGGGTTAATATCCACGCAGAATGTCCCCGGCGTAAGGGTAATCGAATTGGCTAAGAATGTCAAGCCCGTATCGGACCTTAGCGTTGTTTTCACTTTAACGATGCCGGGGTTAATCGGCAATTCCGGATGTAAGATACGCAAGGCAACATCCACATTCGCCTTTAAGCACTCCCAGAAAAATAACGGGATATAATAGCCGAACCAGAGGTATCTTCTTATCTGCTTGAAGTGGCTCGGTTGGCGGACAAATAAATCGCCGGTCAAAAAAGAAACAAAGGCAGCGACTGCCAAGCCGACGAGGACATGCTGCAAATCTGCCGGCCACCCTAACAGGAGCCACACGATGTAACCCGTAATAAATAAGACGAACCTGCTTTTCATTGGTTTAACGCTACCCCCAGGACTGAGGCGGCATAGTGCGTACCCTGAATCACAACGCTCACCGCATCGTCGAGAAAGAATTTTAACGAGGGGAGCAGCATAAGTCCGCCTATTACGCATATGGCTGCCAGGCAAATCATGGAAAGCTTCATCGTCAAGGGCACCTCTTTAATATTTTGGAATCCAGGTTTTAGCTGGCCGAAAAAAACAAACTTTTGCACCTTCATAAACGAAGCGAGGGTTAAGATACTTCCTATAACCGCGCAAAGGGCATACCCCAGGCAACCCTTCTGAACGCAGGCAATGATGATGATAAGCTTACTAAAAAAACCGTTGAACGGCGGTATCCCGGCAATCGACATAGAGGCAATTAAACTCGTCCATCCTGTTACCGGCATGACCTTGGCTAACCCGCCGGTTTCCTTTAAATCCCTGGTCTCCGCAGCGTAATCAACCGCCCCCGAATTTAAGAAAAGGAGGGATTTGAAGATTGAGTGGTTAAATAAATGGTATAATCCGGCGAATATCCCTAAGGGAGTCCCCAGGCCGATTCCTAACACGACGTACCCGATCTGACTGATAGAATGATACGCCAACAACCGTTTAAGGTCCCACTGTGACAAGGCAAGTATCACCCCTACCAACATTGAAAACGCACCCAGAAACATCAATATGCTCAGATAATTGTGCGTCGCCCCGATGATATTAAAGAAGATTCTTACCAGGGCATACACACCTAAGGTCTTGATGAGTATACCTGAAAGCATAGCCGAAATTGAGGCGGGCGCAGACGGATGCGCATCAGGCAACCAGGCATGAAAGGGAACCAATGCCGCCTTTAGACCGAAGCCCATCAAAAAGAGTACCGAGACAAAGGATACAATCCACGCATTTGGCTTAATACTTAAAACCCTGGCAATATCTGCCATATTCAAGGTCGAGGTAAAGCCATAGAGAAAGGCGATGCCGAGGAAGATAAAACTCGAGGCCACTGAACCCATAATAGCATATTTGAATGAGGCTTCCAGTTCTTCCGCCTCTGTCCCGAATGCAACCAAGGCATAGCTGGAGATTGAGGCAATCTCCAAAAATACAAAAAGGTTGAACAAGTCTCCGGTAACGATGATGCCATTCATGCCGCAAACCATAAGGGAGAATAAAGTGAAGAACTTTGGTTTATCGGTATATTTCTCCATATAACTGAGAGAATACAACGTAATAAAAAATGCGACAACATTTACCGTTACTAACATAAAGGCACTGAGCCCATCGAGTACCATGCAGATTCCAAACGGAGGAACCCAGCCGCCAATCTTATAAACCAGAATTTTGCCGCTTGCCTGGCTTAATAAGACCCTTGCGTAAATAGAAAGCCCGAAAAGCAGCGCACTGCTGAACAATATCATGATATCGGAGAAACGCCGGATCAGTCTTCCTAAGAGTGAAATCAAAAATGCTGCCCCGAGGGGGATGATGACAAAAAAAGGAATGATAGTTGCCGTATTCATTTATCCTCTGAGCCTCTTTATTTTAGTTATATCGAAAGTGCCGTATTTTTCGTAAATCCTGATTGCGATAGAAATAACTAAGGCGGTAACGCCTAAGCCGATAACAATCGAAGTTAACACCAGCGCTTGAGGCAAGGGGTCAACCATATTGAGGATATTCTGGTCCTGAGCAGCGATAGGGGCCCTGCCGTGAAAACGATAGCCGAGCAATACAAAAAACAGGTTCATGGCATATTCTATAATCCCTAAGCCGACGATTATCTTTATCAGATTACGCTTACGCAAGACCCCATAAAGACCAATACAAAATAATACGAGGCACAAGATATAAAGAGTCATACTTCTAATCTCCTTAGCCCGCACAGGGCATATATCATTCTTGTTCCTTTGACTTCTCTAATACTACCAATGCCAGGAAAATCGCGAACAATCCTACGCCCACCTTTATCCCTATACAAATATTGCTTAAAGGTATAGTGCCGGCGCTGAATAATTTAAACGGGGTCCCTTTTGCCAGGATATTTAAAAAGAAGGAACCACCAAAAAAGCCAAGGAGAGCCACAGATAAAAACATAAGCGCTCCGATACTCTCTAGATTAGAAGCGAGATTCTTGGAAATTTTTGCCGCGGCTACATCCTTACCAAAGGCCAGCATCAAATGCACAAATGCCAAACCCACGATTACCCCGCCGGCAAAGCCGCCGCCCGGAGAAAGATGCCCGTGCAAGATAATATAGATGCCGAAAATTAAGATTAAACCTACGGTCAAACGGGTAACCGTCTTAACGATTAACGTCATTCCCGCTTTTGGGTTATCGCGCATTGTCCATATCCTTGAGCTTCTTTCTCCCCGGCCGGCGTAATATGGCCATGATTCCTATTACCGAGGTAAAGAGCACCGTCGCCTCGCCTAAAGTGTCATAGGCGCGGAAATCAAGTATTACCGCTGTCACAAGGTTTACCGCCCCTGTCTTGCTTATGCCCTCGCTCAAATATTTTTTTGCCACCGCCATTATCGGCTCGCCAAAACGGGGTAACTCTCTTAAAGCGGTCCAGGCAAAGAAAAGAAATAAACAGATAAAAGCCAAGGTTGAAACAGTATTAAAAACCCAGCGCCCCTCTATGACGAGAGGCAGGTCTTTTTTGATGGTTGCGCGGATCAAGATAATGAGACATAGAATCTCAACCACTAACTGGGTAATGGCTAAATCGGGCGCTTTAAGAATAAGAAACGCAAGGCAAAGGGCAAAACCAACCGCACCTACGGCAATGACGCTGGAAAGAAGGTCTTTAACCTCGATTGCCACAATCGCCGCAAAAATCATAAATATCAAAAGTATATGCAGTTCCACGTTATCTCGATAACCCCCAAAATAACCCCATCATGCCCAAGAGGGCCCACACCAAATACGTAGGCAAAACGCCGTTATGCAGATACTGAAAAGCCTTACCGATACCAAAGGCAATAAACTTGCCCTGTTCGTAAATATCAAAAAAACTTTTCTCGGCCATCCGGTACATCCTCTTTAAAACCGGAAATTCTTTTATGGTATTATAGAACTCTATCCCCGTAACCCTGTTTCGCTCAGGGTCAATGGATTCGCCGCCTGTAAATACCTCGGCCTCGCGCGTTGCGGCCTTCAGCCACTTTTGCATTACGAGGGCTCCTAAAACTAACGCACAGATAATAAGCGCCGTAGATATGCCGGCGTCCCATAGCCCTAAAAAGGCGATGCGGGGTACCGCGGGCAGGATCAAATACTTGAGGGGGATTTGATAGGCAAATACGCCAAAGATTACACAGACGGCTGCCAGCAATACGCAAGGCAACCACATTGACCAAGCGACCTCCCTGATACGCTGGTTCGTGGATCCGCTTAAGCGCCGCCCCAAAAATGTGGCGTGGATCAATTTCATAAAACTGGCTAAGGTAAGGGCGGAACCAAACATCGCAGCCACCAAGCATAAGATACTCGTAACCCGTAACGTGTAACTTCCGGCATGAAACTGACTGATCAACCCCTGATAAATCATCCATTTAGAAAAAAAGCCGTTGAAAGGAGGAACCCCGGAAATCGACAGGCTGGCAATGAGAGTGGAGATAAAGGTAACAGGCATGAACCTGGCAAGACCTCCCAATTTGTCTAATTCCGACGTACCGCTCCTGTATTCGACATTGCCGGCAGTGAAAAATAAACAGGATTTGTACATGGCGTGATTAAGCATGTGAAAAAGCCCGCCGGCAATGCCGATAGGATTTCCCGTGCCTAAGCCTAAGATCATGTACCCTACCTGCGATACCGCATGGTACCCTAAAAGCCTCTTCATGTTATGCTGAACCAGAGCCATCATGACGGCGGCAATTATCGTTAAGGCCCCGATAAGCATCAAAAAGATATGCATCGCCTCATGCAGCTTGAATAGATGCAGGGAGCTCCTTGCCAACAGATAAATCCCCAGTAATTTATCTACTGAGGCGGGTAAGAAAGCTGTTACCGGCGCGGGCGCGGATTCGGCGCAATCGGGTATCCAGGAATGTAAAGGCATCGCTCCCGCCTTGGCAAAGGAGGCAAGGGCGAGGCATACGTAGCTTACGACGGCGAGAAAATATAAATGGGGGTTAAGGGCTGGCTCGTCGGGACAGCTACACGCAACACTCGCGTTCAGGGGAACTTGTATCGCATCCATTCGGAACGTGCCGGTGAGATGATAGAAAATGGCAATCCCCAAAAGCATGAGCGCATCCGAACCCCCTACGATAATAAAGGCCTTCTTTGCTGCCGCGTTCGCATTATCGCCCCCCATGGTAATCAGAAGGTACAGAGGCAATCCTAAAAATCCCCAACATGTCAAAAGCACGATAAGATTATTCGCGCATACCGCTCCCAGCGACGCGATTGCGGTAAGTAAAATACAGCCGTAATATTGGATAAGGCCTTTTTTGCCCTGCATAAATTTGAGAGAATATACGACTGTCAGGACAAAAAATATCCCTATAGCCAGTGCAACAGAGCCGCTCAAAAAATCCACCCTAAAGAAACGGCAACAAAAAAGATTATTCATAGGGATGTGTTTGTATCACTGTTTTATTTTCAATAAATCCCGGGCTATTTTTTTCGCATGGTAGTATACCGCGGCGGCGAAATCCAGCATATTTAAAAACATATTGCAGGCGATGGGGCTACAAACGCCGTCGAGCAACCGCTGGTTATGCCGCGCGCGGTATTCTTCTACAAGCGTATCAATGTGCCCCTTGTCCTTCACGCCCCCTTGAAGTAAACTGAAATCATCTTTTTCCAGCGCCATCACAATATCCCGCAGCCCGCTTTCGGTAATACGGTACAACTCGGTATACTCTTTTACCGCATCTTCACTAAACAGTAATTTCTCTTCGATTTTGATCTGCACCCGCTCTAACGTATCCTTACAATAATCGCCGATTAATTCCAAATCGCCGACAATATCGGCAAAAAGCAAGGCGTTGGATTTTTCCGCCTCAGATGATATGGTGGGGCCTAATGCGGCCAACTGCGAAGCAATCGCTTTTTCGAGATCATTCAATGCATGCTCATCATCCAATACGCGGGATAAGATGTCAAGGTCATGCTCCATAAAGGCCTGGAAGGTCGCCTGCCACATGGCGAGGGCAAGATTAGCCATCTTGTTTATTTCGGTTCTGATATTATTTTCCGCGGGCATCGCCTAACGCCTTTCTTAATTGCTCGGTCTTTTCCTGGGAAAGCTTTATCAGGTCCCAGCCGTTCATGACCTTTTGATTATCGGCTTTTTTCAAAACGACGACTCTTTCGGTGCAACAGTAACAGGGGTCAACCGCAGCCAAGGTAATGGTAGCATCAGAGATAGTGCCTCCGACCGCGGCAACCTTATCGGAAGCTACGTTCATAAAACTCGGCGCGCGGATTTTGTGCCGTATAGGCCGGTTGGTGCCGTCGGTCTTGATATAATGCAAACACTCGCCCCGCGGCGCTTCCACCCTGCCTATACCTTCGCCTGCAGGGACATCCTTGATATCGGCATCAATCGGCCCGCGAGGCATAGCATCCAGGCACTGACGGATCATCCGCAGCGATTCATACATCTCTAATATGCGCACAACGGTTTTCGCAAATATGTCTCCGTCTTTTTCGATGATGACTTTCCAGTCTAAACGGTCACATACTCCGTATGGCTCATCCCTTCTTATATCGATGTCGACACCCGACGCGCGGGCAGTGGGCCCCAGGACGCACCACTCAATGGCCTGCTCTTTAGTCAAAACACCGACTCTTTTAAGCCGCGCCCGAATAACCGGGTCATCCATGACTGCGCCTTTGAACATATTCAGCGCCGGCACTAATTCATCGAGTGTTTTGTGTAATACCGGAATATCTTCGTCCTTAATGTCTCTCCTTACCCCGCCGACCTTAAACATGGCATAATTATTCCGGTTGCCGGTAATCATCTCGAACATATCCAGGACCGGCTCGCGGTATTTCCAGGCCCACATCCACACGGTATTGTAGCCGATAAAATGCCCGGCTAGCCCCAGCCAGAGAAGATGGCTGTGGATTCTCTGTAACTCATCAACCACGGTGCGTATGTAAAGGGCGCGCTCGGGAACAACCTTAGCTTCTCCGCCCAAAATATCCTCTACCGCCAAAACATAGGCATAGGGGTGGCTTGACGAACAGATACCGCAGATACGCTCCACCAAAAACGCCACCTGGTCAAAGTGTTTTGATTCCGAGAGCTTCTCAATGCCCCGGTGATTGTAGCCGATGATGATGTCAATATCGACCACCTTCTCCCCTTCTACATACAGACGGAAAAATTCCGGCTCTTCCTGCAAAGGATGATAGGGTCCGATAGGAACGATTACTTTGTGGCTCATGTCGTATGTCTCAACGGATAGTTCCCTTCCGGCCAGTCTTCGGAAAGAAGTAAACGTTTTAAATTAGGATGTCCTACAAAATTAATCCCCAGCATCTCCCACATTTCGCGTTCAATCCATTCTGCGCCGGGGAAAAGCGGGGTAATGGCATCTATCTGCGGACTCTGCTTATCTTCGATTAAAACCCGGACTGAATACATGATGCCGGTTTTATCGTCGCTAAAGTGATAGAGGATTTCAAAACCTTGCGGCGTTTCCATGCCGGATGCGATGGCAAACCGCAGGCCCAACTCCTTAAAAAGAAATCTCGCAGTATCAAAAATATCTTTCGGCTGGACGGAAAAATAAATCCTGCGGGGAAACGGCTCATCCCAGCTGATGATATTGGCCTTTAACCGCTCTTTGATTCTTTCTTTCGTATCCATTATCACTTCTCGCTTGTCACTTGCAACTATTTATGGGACCTCACCTTGTCGACTAATTTCATAATCCCCGCGATCATCGCTTCGGGCTTCGGCGGGCAGCCGGGAATATATACATCAACCGGCAGGATTTTATCCAACGGTTCGTCGCAATTATAACTGTACCTGAACATGTGCCGGGACAGGGCGCACTGGCCGACCGCCACTACCACGCACGGTTTGGGGGCCTGCTCGTAAATCTTTTTCATGCGGGGGACTGATTTCCGGTTCATTGCCCCGGTAATCACAAGCGCATCAGCGTGCCTGACCGAACCGATCAGCTGAATCCCAAAACGCTCGACGTCAAACCGCGGGGTAAAGCAATCTAATATTTCGATATCGCAGTTGTTGCAGGAACCCGCGCTGACGTGAAATGCCCAGATTGACCTGGTGAGTGCCTTTAATCTAATGTCCATTTTGTAATCTCAGGTGCCTTTGTTTATAGTCCGAATACCGCCAATCCCAAAGCGATTATTGCGAAAACAGTCAGGCGCCTCCAGAAGAATCGTAACGCCTGGTCAATGCGCACGCGGGGATTGGTATTTTTAATCAGTATGGCGACGGTTAAAATCATAATAAATTTTACAAATAAAAAAAACGGGCCTGTGTTACGACCTAAGAATAAAACAATTAAAAATAACGGTACTGTCGCAAGAAGCACCGCTTTGGTCAGTTTAAATACGGCCAGCGGTATCCCCGAATATTCAATAAGGGCTCCCCCCATTATCTCCTGGTCTGCCTCCGCCATATCAAACGGCACAAAACCCAACTTGGCCTGCATACATAACAGCGCTACCACAAACGCAATCCCGCCGGATAAGGAGAAGACATTCGAGCCCAGCGCTGCCTGGCGAATGAGAATCTCGCTTAACCTGGTTACTCCATGCGACTTAATGATAACCGTCACCACCGACAAAATAAAGGGCAGTTCATAGCCAAGCAATAATTTCATTTCCCGCGACGCCCCTACCGAAGCCAGGGGATTTCCGGCGCTGGAAGCGCCGATAATAAGCGCGATTGCCGGTATGCTCATAAGATAAATAAGCACAATCAGATCGGCGGTAAAACCGTCCGCCTCAAAAAAAATGGCCTGGCCTAAAATGGTAGCGGCTAACACCAAACCTAAGAGCCCCAGATACGGCGATACCAGGAAGGTACTGCGCGCATCCTTGGGCAGAATAGTCTCTTTGCCAAATAATTTTATGATGTCGGTAAAATTCTGATGCCAGGGCGGGCCATGACGCCATTGCAGGCGGGCGGTGACTTTTCTATCGACCCAGCCGGCCATCAACCCCACAAACGCGCTGAATAAAAAACCGGGGAAAATAAAATAGCTGAATAAAATCTTCATCAAATTTTTGAGTTTAACTCTCTCATTTTTTCTTGGGCGCGATGACTTCCCTGCTCCACTTCAATGAATGGACAGCCAGGTGCTCTCCCACGAAATAAATATTCTTCTCAATATCCTCTTCTATATCCCGGATATCAACGGCCTTTTCGGGACAACTGCCTATGCACGCCGGGAGTTTCTGGGGTTTACCGAGGCAATAATCGCATTGGGAATCGAGATACGGGATAAAATCGGTAAAGATAATCCCGAAAGGACAGGCCAGGCTGCAGGTCTTACAGCTGGTGCAGCGCATTTTGTACCGTTTCAAGTGGCCGTCTTCGGCCCGCTCCAGGGCGTTGTGATAACAGGAATTCACGCAGGGTGCCTCTTCGCAGTGGCGGCAAATGGTGGCAAAGGTTGCGTATTCCCTCAGATTGGCTATGCCGTTATTCTGCGGATGGTAGAAATACTCGCAGCAGACTTTGCATTCGGCGCATTGATTACAGATATCGAGGTCAATATAGAGCCGTTTCATACTTGAATTCTCATCATTCCCATATTTCCGGAATCTCTTTTATTTCTTCGTAAGTAAACACCGGCCCGTCTTTACAGGTGTAGTACCTGCCCATGCGGCAATGCCCGCATTTACCCAGCCCGCAGGACATATTTTTTTCCATGGACAAATATATATCCGAATGAGCAAACCCAAGGTCCAGGAGTTTAAGCGTGGCAAATTTCATCATAATCGGCGGGCCGCAGACAATCGCCACCGCATTCTTTATTTCAAGCGGTAAATCCTTTAATACCGTGGTGACTAACCCTACGTTACCGCCCCACCCCGGCTCTCCCACGTCAACCGTAACCAGCACATCCACGTTTTTAATCTTTGACCATTCCGGAATCATTTGTTTATAGACGATGTCGTGGGGGGTGCGCGCCCCATAACGCAGTATGACTTTATTGTAGTTGTCTATTCTGGAAAATAAACTAAACAGCAGAGAACGCAGCGGCGCCAACCCTACGCCGCCTCCGACAATTAAAATATCCTTACCGGAAAATCTATCTAAAGGATATCCTTTCCCGTAAGGGCCGCGAATGCCCACCGTCGTATTCTTCCCGGCGTTATGCAGCATCTGGGTGACCCTTCCGGCATTCATAATGGTAAGTTCTATTTTATCTTTACAGTTAGGGTCGGATGAAGGGGTAAAGGGGGCCTCCCCTGCGCCCGGCAAGGTCAACTCGATAAATTGGCCGGTCCTGAATGAAAACTCCTGCCCGGGCCTTACCATAAACGTTTTAATCGTCGGGGTTTCAACGATGATGTCTTCAATGACCGCTTCTATGGGGCTGTAGATATTCTTCATGAGGCAACATTAAGTTTCTTGGCCAGATCCTTAAGCACTTCCCTGATATCAATCTTAGCCGGGCAAACTTCAATGCACCTGCCGCAGCCGCAACATGCCGGTATCCCTAAATTATCCACAAAAAAGTCGAATTTTTTCGTAAACCGGAAACGCAACCTCTGGGCCCTGGTCTTTAAAGGATTTGCGCCTCCCGCGACCCGGGCGTAATTGCCGTACTGACAGGAGTCCCAGAGCTTGAGGCGTGCATTGCGTTGGCCTTCCGGCGTATCCGACAATAAAAAGCAATGGCAGGTATCGCAGATAAAATTACACCCCCCGCACTCAACGCAGGTAAGCATGAAATTATGCCAGGTATCCAAATGGTAACCTTCCCGCATCAGTTTCTGGACGCTGTCTTTGGAAACCAGGTTCTGCGGAAAAAGGTGCTTTTTGAGCCTTTCGGTAAGGTTTTCTCTTTTCTGCCGGCGGGCCGAGATCTGCGCATCCTTGGCAAGAATAAAAAACCCTTTATACTTTTGAATGAGGTCACCGCCTTTTTGCGAGCCCACTTCTGCAAGATACCCTTCGTTTAGCGGCGAAAGGTTCAGGTCAAAGCCGGATGTCGGATGCGGCAGGATCTCCCAGGCAAGGCAGTGGCAGACCGATTTAAAATCAGTGCAATCGCCGGAAATAAGAACGGTATTTTCGCGCCTGAGCCGATAGGCGCTGTCCACCTCCACTCCTTCCAAAAAGACAAAATCCTGGATTTTATGGCCGGCGATGTCGCAGCTTTTTACACCGAAGATAACGGTTTTTTCTTCCGGCATTTCAGGAACATCACCATTGAAATATTCGGCTGCTTTTTCCAGGGAATAGGTAAAAAAGGCCTTGAGCGGCTCAACGTTACGGTAGGGATTAAAGGCAAGGGGCTGAGCTTCGGAGAGTCTTTTATAGGTATACTCTGTTTCTTTCGTAAAGGTCTGCTCTTTGACAACCGGCACAAAAACAGTAAACTCTTTTCTGAGCCGCTGAGCAAATTCGTCTAAACTGTTTTTTTCAACGTAATATACTTGAGGCATCGCATTGTTTCATTTTAGAGAGACACATCAGGCAGGAGCCTATTGTTGAGAAGGTGTTCACAAACCTCCTAAAGAGGAGTACTTTATCATAGATTACCAATGATTGTCAAATAAAATTTAAGCCCTGCATCTTAAATAGGGACAGCGACTCTTTTCTAACCTTTGGGGACGGTTCTGACCAGGTTTTACCCATGACA